>Ga0102851_10002496_pt1 | contig 11094 bp, 11 predicted proteins | sample Mud3Dept3metaG_FD_79558 | JGI IMG/M metagenome (GOLD analysis project Ga0102851, IMG submission 79558) | Freshwater wetland microbial communities from Ohio, USA, analyzing the effect of biotic and abiotic controls - Mud 3 Core 4 Depth 3... | ecosystem: Environmental > Aquatic > Freshwater >...
AGTGCGAGCCGGTGCCCCCGTTCGAGGCGGTCCCGCGCACGGCGCTCGATGCGCTGCTGCTCGAGAACGAGACCACCTGCGCCTCCCGAACCGGGCTGTGCGATCCGCCGGCCTGCGATCCCCTCCCGGAGGGCTGTGCCGTGCGCGCCGTGTGCCGCGCGGGAGTTTGCACCGTCCTCGAGTCGGGCTGCGGGCGCCGCATCAACCAGTCGTGAGCTCGAGACGAGCGCCCGCGGTCAGGGCACGAGGCGTGCGATCGCCGCGGCCGCCGCGTCGTCGAGGCCGCCGTCGGCCGTGACGTCGGGTGCGAGGGGGGGCTCGTACGGCGCTCCGACGCCGGGCAATGTCGGGGCGTCGCCGCCACGCGCGCGCGCATAGAGCCCCTTGGGATCGCGCGCCTCGCACGCGGCCAGCGGTGTGCGCACCCAGATCTCGACGAATGCCGGCGCGGCCTCGCGCGCATGCTCGCGATGGACGCGGAGGGGAGCCGTCGCCGCGACGAGCACGACGTGACCCTGACGCGCGAGCAACGCGGCGAGGTTGCCGAGGCTGCGATAGAACCCCTCGCGATCGGCGTCGCCGTAGGTCGTGGCCCCGAGCGCCTCGCGGAGGGCGTCGCTGTCGAGCACGACGCACGATCGGCGCGCCGCGAGACGGTCGCGCACCCGGGTGGCCAGCGTCGACTTGCCCGATGCCGGGAGGCCGGTGAACCACAGGACGATGCCGCTCGCCTCACCCATCGAACAGCTCGTCGGCCCAGTCCGGATCGAAGTGGTTCGCGGCGAGGGCGGACTCGGCGAGACCGAGCAGCGCGCCGCGCGCGGGCGCCGACAGGCCGGGATAGAACCGCGGATTGCTGACCACGAGCGCGCGCCACGCGAAGAACGGCGGCACGACCGCGTACAGCGACGGGTCCGCACGCGCGCCGCGGTAGCTGGCCCAGAACCGGTGCCACAGCGGACCGAGGCCGCGCTTCCAGGTGGCGGGACGGTCGAGTGCGAACAGCAGGTAGTTGATCGACATCGCGGTGACGTCGTCGGCCGGATCGCCGCACGCACCGCGGCTCGCATCGAGACACGTGAACTGCGCACCGTGGTCGAACACGACGTTGAACGGGTGAAAATCGCCGTGCGTCCGCGTCAAGCGTCCTTCGTGCCCGCGGAGCCGCCAGCGCCAGTCGACGCAGCGCGCCTCGATCGCCTGCAACCTGGCAGGCGAGACGCCGGGGACCTCGGGCGGGTATCCGTCGAGGATGCCGAAGATGCCCTCGCCATCGCCGACGAGATCGCGGATCGCGCGCCGGTACCGCAGCGGCGCGTCGATCGGCGTGTGGAGCGCGGCGAGGAACGTCGCGAGAGCATCGACGCGTGCCCGATCGAGCTCGGTCGCCGCGCCGTCGCTCGCGATCCGCCGCAGATCCTCGGCGTAGACCCCTCCTTCGGCATAGCTCGTCACCAGGTAGAGCTCCCCGGCGTCCCGCAACGAGATCAGCTCGCCGCCGGGGCCGATCGCTCCGACGTCGAGCGCCGCGATGTGGTGCGGGATCGCGGCGAAGTCGTCGAACGCGAGCAGCGCCTGCGCGGCGCGGTCGGCCCGGCGATCGTGGCCGAACTCGTTGGACGAGGAGACCCGCCACACCACGCGGCGGGTCTGACCGTGGTCATCCGCGAGCGTGATGCGCACGGGAGCGCCGTAGCCGATCGACTTCGTCGTCGAGTCCTTCGTCGCGCCGCTATCCGGAGCGAGCGGCTCGACGCGCTCGACGTGGTAGCCCGGGAACAGCCGTGCGAGGTGCTCGCGGACGCCCGGGGAGACGGTGGATAGGGCAGGCACATTCGAGGTCGTGCAGCCAGCATGCCGGCAGATCGGCGCGATCACCGCGCCCAGGCTCGCCCAGGTTCGCGACGTGAGTAGATCCGCATCGCCTGCGTTCCCGCGGGAGGGTCGACGCAAACATCGCGCGGCCCCCGTCGGGCGAGGATCCGGGTCACGAGCTCATGCGCTCGGCCTGCAGCATCTTCGCGAACGCCTGGCAGGCGTCGATCGCCGTGAAGATGCCCTCGACCCCGTCGGTTCCGACGATGATCACGGAGCCGTACTTCTTCTCGGCCATGATCTCGAGCACCTCGTCGAGCGGTACGTCCCCGGTCACGATGAACGGCCGCTCGTGCATCGCCTCCTCGACCAGCGTGGTGTCCGGATCGGCGTCGGCCAGCGTCTCCAGCAGGTGAAGATCACGCTGGGTCACGATGCCGCACAGCTTGCCGTGATCGAGCACCGGCAGGTGCCGGATCTGGTGGCCGCGCATGATGTCATGGGCATCGGCGAGGGTCGCGGAGCGCTCGACGGTGCACGGCTGGGTGCTCATGACGCGAGAGATGGCGGGGATCATCATGCCCTCCGCAACTGCACTGGTCGTGCCCACACCGCGGGCGCAAGGATCTGCAGCGCGTTTTCGCGTGACGCAAGCCCTGCGCGATTTCGGCCCCTGAACCTCCGACATCTGCTGGCGCGCGCCGTGCAGCACGGCACGACCAATGTCCAATCCGTGGGTCGTGGTACTGGCTGGAGGTGAAGGGACGCGTCTGCACTCCCTGACGCGCGCGCTCTACGGCGTCGACCTCCCCAAGCAGTTCGCCGTGCTCGTCGGCGACCGGTCGTTGCTCCAGCTCACGGTCGAGCGCGCGGAGCTGCTGACCACGCGCGACCGGATCCTCGTCGTGGTCACCGCGCATCGGGAGGCGCTCACGCGCCACCAGCTGGCGCCGTACGGCGGCGTCACGATCCTCGCGCAGCCGCGCAGCCTCGATACCGGGCCGGGCATGCTGTTCCCGCTCGCCTACATCCTCGGCATCGACCCGCTCGCGACGGTGGCGTTCCTGCCGTCCGATCACTACATCCCCAACGCGGCCCCGCTGCTCCAGGCGCTGCGTGCTCCGACCGCTGAGCGCGTCGCGCTGATCGGCGTCGCGCCGACCGCTCCCGAGATGGAGTACGGGTGGATCGTGCCGGGGCGCCGGCTCCGCGCGAGTGCGCGGCGCGAGGTCGCGCGGTTCGTCGAGAAGCCGGCTGCGCACGTCGCCGAGAGCCTGTTCGCGGGTGGCGCGCTGTGGAACACGTTCATCCAGATCGGCGCGCTGACGACCTACTGGGACCTCGTGCGCGGTCACCTGCCCGACCACGCCCGGGCGTTCGAGCGGTATGCGACCGCCGTCGGGTCGCTCGGGGAGTCCTACGCGCTGGCCGAGGCCTATGCGCGGGTCGAGCGCGCGAACTTCAGCAGCGACGTGCTCGCGCACGCTACCGAGCTCGCCGTGGCACCGGTCGCCGGGTCCGGATGGAACGACTGGGGCTCGCCGCGCCGGGTGTTCGAGAGCCTCGCCGGCACGTCGCACCTCGAGACCTTGCTGTCCCGGATCCGCGGACCGCGGGCCGAGGTCGAAGCGCTGCGCGCCGCGGGCTGACGCCGTCAGCGCGTCACCACGCGAACGCCGTCCGTGATGCGATCGCCGGGGTGCACGACGACGACCGCCAGGTCCTCGAGGCCGGCGAGGACCTCGATCTCGGTCTGGCCGCGATGACCGACCTCGATCGAGCGGCGATGGGCGCGCCCGTCGGAGACCACGTAGACCGCCCAGCGCTGCTGATCGCGGAACACCGCGCTCGACGGAATCGCGAGGACGTTGTCGCCGCGCCAGATCGCGATCCGCGCCTCGACGCGGTAGCCATCGCCGAGGGCGGGCGGCGGATCGTCGACCGCGACGATCACGTTGACCCGCTGCTCCTCGATCCCGAGCGCCGAGATCCGGGTGAACGCGGAGGGCTCCACCGAGGCGACGCGTCCTGCGATGGGGCGGTCACCGCCCCAGTCGACGATCGAGGCCGCCGCGCCGACGGCGATCCGCGCCGCGTCGGACGACAGCACGTCGATCACGACCTCGATCGCGCGGAGATCGCCGAGCTCGAGCAGCGGCGTCCCGGGTCCGACGGGACCCGCGCTGTCTCGCACGACGCGGAGCACCGTGCCGCCGACCGGCGCCTCGATCTCGATCGTGCCGGTGGTCGCGCGGACCCCGCGGCCGAGCGCGGCGCGCGTGGCGACGACCTCCGCTGCCGCCGCCGACCGGATCAGCTCCGCCTGTGCGAGATCGGTGCGGGCGAGCGCCTCGGCGTCGTCCTGGCGCTCGCGCTCGGCGCCGGGGACCGCGCCGCGGCGGGACAGCTCGCGCGTGCGTGCGGCCTCGCGCGTGATCGCCGCGAGCGAGGTCCGCGCCCGCGCGATCGCTGCCCTCGCCTGGCGCTCCTGCGCGATCGCCGCGGCCAGCCGCGCCTCGGTCGCCGCCCGGGTGCGCTCGTCGAGCGCCGCCGGATCCGGAGGGGCGAGCCGCGCGACCACCTGACCCGCCTCGATCCGGGCTCCGGGCTCGAGCTCGATCCGCACGAGGTTGCCCGCGATCGGCGCGAATACGACGAACCGATCGCGGACGCGGGTGTGACCGTCGTCGGTGACGATGACCTCGAGCGGGCCTCGCCGCGCCCTGGCGACGTCCACCGGCACCGGCTTGGGCAGCCACGCGTAGACGATCGCGGCGACCCCCGCGAGCGCGAAGCCGACGAGCAGCCCGCGCTTGATCCAGCGGCGCGCGCGCCGCGCCCTGCGGCGTGGAGGGCCGCTCGCGACGGTGCGCTGGAGGGCAGGCGACGTGGGGAGCGTGGCGGAGGGGACGGACATGAGGGACTCCTTCTCAGTCGGATGCCTTGAGGACCTCCACGAGGTCGAGGCGGTCGAGCTTGCGGCGGACGAGCAGCGCGCTCACGGCTCCGGACACCACCGCGATCGCGGCGGCGATCGCATAGGTGGTCGACGCGATGTGAACCGGCAACCGCATGGCCTCCTGGTCGATGGTCAGCGCGAACAGCTGTGCCCACCAGGTGCCGACGAGCAGGCCGAGCGGCACGCCGCACACGACCTGCGCTCCCAGCTCGCCGAGCAACACCGCCGAGATCTCGCGGCGCGTGAAGCCGAGCACGCGCAGCGTCGCCAGGTCGCGGCTGCGCAGCGACAGCGCGATCCGCGCGTTGTTGTAGACGATCCCGACCGCGATCGCGGCGGCCGACAGCCCGAGGATCAACGTCATGGTGACCATCCAGCCTCCGGTCTGCTCGCGCAGACTCTGGAGCGTGCGCTCGGTGCTCGTGACGCCGACGACCGCCGGGACCTCCTTGAGGCGGGCGCGGACCTCGTCGAGCCGGCCCGGCGCCACGCGCAGCAAGACCGTCGAGACCCGCGGTTCGACGCGCAGCAGGTGATCGAGCCAGTCGGCGCGCGCGTGGCCCTGGATCCCGAACGCCTCGTCGACGACGCCACGCACCACGATCTCCTTGACCGGCCAGTCGCCCTCGAGGATCTCGACCTCGACGAGGTCGCCGATCCGGATCTGGAGGATCTCCGCGAGCTGATCCGTCACCAGGACGCCCTCGTCGGGCAGCCCGGCCGGTGGCGGGTGGAGCTCGGCGTCCGGCGCATAGCCGGTGATCGCGATGTCGCGCCACCGCGAGCCGGCGTGGATCCGGACCCCCACCGTCCGCTCGCCTTCCGCGAGCTCGACGCCGGGCAGCTTCGCGAGCTCCCGGATCGCGCCGGCCGAGACCGGTCGCGACAGCGTCACCGTCAGATCCTCGTGGTGCTCGCGGAGGTAGATCTCGTCGAGCAGGTAGTCGAACGAGTCCCAGCTGAACCGGCCGAAGATGAACATGCCGATGCCCATCGCGATCCCCGCGACCGAGAACAGGAACCGCACCGGGCGGCGCTCGATCTCGCGTACGACCATCAGCGCGGAGGGACTCAGGACCCGGCCGAGGCCGAGCCACTCCGCCAGCCGCTTGCGGTAGGCGAGCGGCGCCGGGGGCCGCATCGCCTGCGCGGGAGGCATCCGGGCGATCCGGAACACCGCGCCGAGCGCACCGGTGACGGCGGCGAGGATCCCGATCGCGAGCGTCACCACGACGACCCGCGGGGACACGCTGTAGACCCGGGTCGGGAACCGGTAGAAGTCGGCGTAGACGTCGGTCATCCAGTGCGAGGCCCACACGCCGGAGCTGACGCCGAGCACCGCGCCGATCAGCGCGATCGAGGCGACCAGCCCGAGGTAGTGCAGCGCGATCCGACGATCCGTGAACCCGACCGCCTTGAGCACGGCGATCTGCGTGCGCTCGAGGAACACCAGGCGCGAGACCACGACGTTGACCAGGAACGCGGCGACGCCGAGGAACACGGCGGGGATGATCAGGGCGAGGTTGCGGAGGGAGTCGAGCTCGCCGGTCAACGCATAGTTCGACATCTGCCGGTCGCGGCCCACCGCGTGGAACCCGCCGTACCCGGTGAGCTCGCGATCGACGGCATCGAGCACGGCAGGGATGGAGGCGCCGGGCTCTGCCTTGATCACGACGTCGTTGAAGCCGCCCTCGAGGCGGAACACCGGCGCGACCGCGCCGTGCAGCATCCAGATCACGACGAACGCGCGCTGGTCGAAGCCGAAGCCTCGGCCCGACATCGCGAGCACGTACTCGGGGGACAGGGCGATCCCGACGATGCGGAGCTGCCGGAGCTGACCGTTCATCACGGCGGGTAGGCGATCCCCGGGAACGAGGCCGTGGGCGCTGGCGAACTGCTCGAGGATCACGGCCTCGTCGGCGGAACCCGCCACGGGGAGGCGCCCCGATCGCAGGTAGAGCGCGCCGAGCGGTGCGACGCCGTCGTCGGGGATCGTGACGATCCGCCCGGTGATCGGATCTGGCTCGGTCGCGAGCGGCACCATGATGTCCTCGACGATGCGCGTGTACACGCGCGCGACTCCCGGCAGCGCCTCGAGGCGCTGGCCGACGGCGTCGGGCGCTCGCTCGAGGCGGGCGAACACGTCGCCGAACCGGTAGTCGACGTAGTACGCGTCGCGTGCCGCCACCAGCGACTGGTACGTGCTCCGCAGCATGATCAGCGCGAGGAAGCCGCACGCCAGCACGAGCGCGATCGTGAGGACCTGCCCCTTGAGGCGCCACAGATCGCGACGCATCTTGGTGCCGAGCGCGCTCACCAGCGCAACCCCGCGGCCGCGACCTGCTCGGTGTGCGTCTCGACGTTCGCGACGAGGCCGTCGGCCAGCGTGATCACACGACGGCCCATCGCGGCGATCGGGGCGTTGTGCGTGATGATCACGGTCGTGGTCCCGAGCTCCCGGTTCACGCGTTCGAGGACCTCGAGCACGCGCACCCCGGTCGTGAAGTCGAGCGCGCCGGTGGGCTCGTCGCACAGCAGCAGATCGGGGCGCTTCGCCACGGCCCGTGCGACGGCGACGCGCTGCTGCTCGCCGCCCGAGAGCTGCGCGGGGAAGTGATCGAGGCGATCGCCGAGCCCGACGAGCTCGAGCGCCTCGGCGGGATCCATCGGGTCGTCGGCGATCTCGGTGACGAGCGCGACGTTCTCGCGCGCCGTCAGGCTCGGGATCAGGTTGTAGAACTGGAACACGAACCCGACGTGGTGGCGGCGGTACACCGTCAGCTCGTCGGGATCGGCGTGGGTCAGATCCTCGCCGCGATAGGCGACCTCGCCCGTGGTGCAGACGTCGAGGCCGCCGAGGATGTTGAGCAGCGTCGACTTGCCGCTGCCGGACGCGCCGAGCAACACGACGAGCTCACCCTCGGTCAGCGCGACATCGACCCCGCGGAGCGCCGCGACCTCGACTTCGCCCATCTGGTAGCGCTTGGTCAGTGCATGGCACTCGATGATCGCGGACATGGCATCACCGCCGGGGATCTCGCAGGCGTCGCATACGCTCGCCGTTGCATGGTGTGCGCCGAGCCCGGTGCGAGGCCGAGCGATGCCTGCGCGCGCTCCATTCGCGCGTCGGGTGCGCGAGCTTCGCCCTGGCGCGCGACCTTTGCGTGCAGGACCTCGTGCAGCGCGGCCGGCCCCCCCCCGCGGCGACTGTGGCCATGACCTTGCAGCCGGACCGATCATGTCCTCGACCGGGCTCGTCCTCGCCGGTGCCTCCGCCCTCGGAGCCTACGAGGTCGGTGTCCTCGACTACGTCGTCGATCGCGTCGCGCGCGACGTCCGCGTCGCGATGCCCGACGTGGTCACGGGGACCTCGGCCGGCGCGATCAATGCGATGGCGCTCGCCGCGTTCGCCGACAAGCCCTCGCGGGGAACGCACCTCCTGATCGCCGCGTGGGAGGAGCTCCGGATCGACCGGGTCGTCCGCCCGTCGTCGATCGAGCTGCTGTCGATGCTCCTCGACGTCACCGGTGCTCCGCGGGGGATCCGTCGCGCGCTCGAGGCCCATGCCATCCGCGGCGGGTTGCTCGACGCGACGCCGATCACGCGGCTCGTCGCGCGGATCCCGTTCCACCGGATCGCGGACCACGTCGCGGCCGGCCGGCTGCGTGGCGTCGCGGTGTCGGCGACCCGGGTCGCGACGGGGGAGGCCGTGATCTTCCATCAGGCCGAGCAGCTGGCGGAGCCGTGGAACCCGGCGCCGAACCTCGTCCCGGTGGCGACGCAGATCACCGCCGAACACGTGCTCGCGTCGGCCGCGATCCCGCTACTGTTTCCAGGCGTCGTGATCGACGGCGAGACCTACTGCGACGGCGGGCTCCGCCAGATGGTGCCGCTGTCTCCGGCGCTGCACCTCGGCGCCGATCGGCTGCTCGTGATCAACCCGCTACCGGCCGGTCCCAAGCCCGCCTCGGTCGCGCGCTCGTTCTCCGTGACCTCGCCGCTCTATCTCGCCGGCAAGGCGCTCAACGCCCTGTTCGCGGATCGGGTCGAGGCGGATCTCGAGCGTCTGAACGGCACGACGGAGCTGCTGCGCGCGGGCACACGGAGGTACGGGCCCACCTTCGAGCGCGAGCTCAATCTCGAGCTCGCGCGCGCGGGGCAGCGCGCGCTACGCATGGTCAGCGCCCAGTGCATCGAGCCGTCGCAAGATCTCGGCGCCCTGGCCACGGAGTACGTGATCGGCTCGGAGTTTCGATCCCGCGCCTCGGGGGCGACCGGGTTCGCGTTGCGCTGCATCGCCGACGGAGACCCGAGCCGGGTCGGCGATCTCCTCGCCTACGTGCTGTTCGACGGTGGCTTCACCCGGCAGCTGATCGAGCTGGGCCGCGCCGATGCCCGCGCCCGCCACGACGATCTGTGCGCCCTGTTCGATGCCCCGGAGGCGCCTCCCGCGGGTCTGAGACCCCGGGACGCGTGACCGTGGGTCAGGTGATCTGCTCGATGACGCGCGCGAGCTTGGCGCGGACCTCCTCCGCGATCGGACGGAGCTCGGCATGCTCGGCGGCGATCGTCCTCGTCGGATCGATCGCCCGGACCACGGTGGCGTTGCCGTCCTCGTAGACGATGACGTTGCACGGCAGCATGAGGCCGACCTCGAGGGAGACCTGGAGGGCGCGGTGAGCGAGCGCTGGATTGCAGGCCCCGAGGATCTTGTAGCGGCGGAACGGGACGCCGAGCTTCGCGCGCAGCGTCTCCTGCACGTCGATCTGGGTCAGGACGCCGAAGCCCTCGGTGGCGAGGGCGGCCGGGATGCCGGCGAGCACTTCGTCGTAACTGCGTGCGAGGGTCTTCTCGAGAGGCGGGGGCGTGGGGGTGAACATGCGAAGGATCTCGAGCAAGGAGGGTGCCGTCTCCGCGCGGTTCGCGGTCCGCTGGCTGGTCCGCGTCTTGCTCGATCGGAGAACCAGGAGACGTTCATGACGAACCAGTTTCACGCAGACCGCGGGCTCGATGCGGGGCCGGCCAATGGGCCGCGCCTCTTGCTCGCCGACCATCATCGTGGCATCGAGGAGGCGTATCGCAGGATGCTGGCGTCGATCTATGCGGACGACGCGCTGGATCTGGTCCGCGACTTCCGCACCTTCGAGCGCGCCATCCTCGAGCACCTCGCGGCCGAGGAGGACGTGATCCTGCCCGAGTACGCGCTGGAGGATCCTGAGGACGCCGCGGTGATCCGCGCCGATCATGCGCGGATCCGCGAGGCGCTGATCCGCGCGGGCATCGACACGGACCTCCACACGATGCGCGCGCACACCATGAAGGGACTGATCGAGGCACTCCGCGCCCACGCGGCGCACGAGGACGCGCGGATGTACCCGTGGGCCCAGATGCACCTGCCGCTGAGGACGAGGCGGGGCTTGTTCGTGCGCCTGGGACGGTCGCTGCGGACGCTCTCGGCGATCGCCGAGCGGGTCGCGACCCCCGTACCGCGGTGAGTCGTGGCGCGAACGTTGCTTTTGTAAGGAGGTATGCGCGCTCGAGCGCCGTCCCATACGATCCAGCACGTCTACCGCGACCGTGGCGTCGCGAGCGACCGCGTGTTCGGGCGTCCACCTGCGGCGCTGCCGCTCGGCGAGCGCTCCGCGTCGTTCGCGAGGTCGCCGGTCGCGCAGATCATGTCCCGCGATCTGGTCTGCGCACATCCTGCGCTCGCCACGGAGGTGCTCGCCGAGCTGCTGGTGCGCGACCGCATCGGGTGTGTTCCTGTGGTCGACAAGCACGGCCGCCCGGTCGGCCTGATCACGAAGCGAGACCTGGTCGAGCAGCTGCTGGTCGTCGGCCCGGTCGGCACCGACACCCCGACGACGAGATCGCTCCTGCCCCGGACGGCGATGGAGCTGATGCTCCCGGTCGCCATCACGCTGACGGAGGACGCGACCGTCGAGCAGGCCGCGACCGTGATGGCCCGCGAGAGCGTTCACCACCTCGGGATCGTCGACGCAGACGGGCGGCTGGTCGGCGTGGTCTCGGCACTGGACATCGTGCGTGGCCTCGCGGTGCCCGAACCCGATCGCCCCGAGCTCAGTGCATGAGGACGACGACCAACACCATGATCAGACCGAGGCCGAGCGTGGTCCACAGGGTGATGAGCAGGAGGATCGCCAGCGGATCCGAGCGTTCGGTGATCATGCCGGGGAGCTGGAGCAGGGTGCGTGCCAGCGTGTGCGCGGGCGCGCATCGCAATCTTTGCGTCCGAGGGTGAGGTCGCTCTGACCGCACGCAGGGCTTGCGCGAATGCTCCGTCGGGGGCCCGGCACGGC
>Ga0102851_10002497_pt1 | contig 11090 bp, 10 predicted proteins | sample Mud3Dept3metaG_FD_79558 | JGI IMG/M metagenome (GOLD analysis project Ga0102851, IMG submission 79558) | Freshwater wetland microbial communities from Ohio, USA, analyzing the effect of biotic and abiotic controls - Mud 3 Core 4 Depth 3... | ecosystem: Environmental > Aquatic > Freshwater >...
GCCGCCCCGTACGCGCCGCAGCCCGCCGCGAGGAACATGTAACCGAGCTGTGAGATGGTGGAGTACGCCAGCACCTTCTTGATGTCGGTCTGCGCGATCGCCATGGTGGCCGCAAAGAGAGCCGTCGCCGCGCCGGTCCAGGCGATCACCGCGGATGCGCCCGGCGCCTCGACGTACAGGAACGACATCCGACACACCATGTAGACGCCAGCCGTCACCATCGTGGCCGCATGGATCAGCGCCGAGACGGGCGTCGGGCCGGCCATCGCGTCGGGGAGCCAGGTGTAGAGCGGAATCTGCGCCGACTTGCCGCAGGCGCCGAGGAAGAAGCAGAGCCCGATCAGCGTGGTGAGTCGCCAGCTCTCCGGCCCGGGCAGCCACGCCGGCACCGAAATGGTCTGCTCGACGATCTTCGGCAGCGCGGCCTTCAGCTCGACGAAGTTCAACGTCGCCGCGTCGCCGAGCGACCCGAGCAGCAGGAAGATCCCGACGAGGAAGCCGAAGTCGCCGATGCGATTGACGACGAAGGCCTTCATCCCGCAGTAGGCATTCCAGCGGTCGCCGTACCAGAAGCCGATCAGCAGGTACGAGCAGAGCCCCACGCCTTCCCAGCCGAGGAAGAGCACCAGCAGGTTGTCGCCGAGGACGAGCAGCAGCATCGCGCACAGGAAAAGGTTCAGGTACGCGAAGAAGCGCTGGAAGCCGCCGTCGTCGCGGTGGTCGTCGTCCATGTAGCCGATCGAGTAGATGTGGATCAGCGAGCCGACGCCCGTGACGATCAGGCACATGATCGCCGCGAGCGGATCGAACGAGAAACCCATCTCGGCGGAAACGCGACCCGCCCCGATCCAGGTGAAGACTTCGTCGACCAGCACGCGGCTCTCGCCCGCGCTGCCCAGTATTTGGGCCATGGCCAGGCAGGTGACGGCGAACGCGGCGATCGGCGCGCCGCACGAGATCGCGACGACCAGCCCGCGCGGCATCTCGCGGCGCAGCAGGCCGAGCCCGACGCCGTGCACCAGCGCGCCGAGCAGCGGCAGCGCCGGGATCCAGCGCAGCAGATCGGAGCTGACGCCCGTCTCTACCATCGCAGCAGACTCACGTCTTCGACGTTCACGGACTCGCGGTTGCGGAACAGCGCGATCACGATGCCAAGCCCCACCGCCACCTCCGCGGCGGCCACCACGATCACCATCAGCACGAAGATGTGACCGTCGACCGAGTTCCAGGCACGCGCGAAGCCGACGAAGGCGAGGTTCGCGGCATTCAGCATCAGCTCGATCGACATCAGGATCACGATCAGGTTGCGGCGCGTGAGCGCGCCGACGGTGCCGATCGCGAACAACAGCGCCGAGAGACCGATGACGTGTTCGAGGGGAATCTCCAAGCTACGAGAGCCTCCGCTTGGCGAGCACCACGGCGCCGACGATCGCGGCGAGCAGCAGCAGCGACGAGATCTCGAAGGGCAGCACGAAGTCGCGGTAGAGCGCACGGCCGACCGCGGCATACGAACCGAAGTCGGCGGGAATCTCCTGCACCGTCGGCAAGGAGTTCGGGACGAGCTGCAGGAACGCGAACGCAGCGCCGAGCGCGAGCACCACGCCGGCGAGCTTCACGAACCGCTCGCGCCGCTGCGCGAATACGTCATGGCGCAGATTCAAGAGCATCACGACGAACAGGAACACGACGACGATCGCGCCCGCGTACACCATGATCTGGAGCGCGGCGACCAGGTGGGCGTCGAGCACCACGTAGACCACCGCCAGCGAGATCATCGTGACGACCAGGCTCATCGCCGCGGCCACCGTGTTGCGCAGGTGCAGCACCATCGAGAGCGCCGAGAGCACGGCGGCTGCGCCGAAGGCGTAGAAGAAGACTGCCGGCGCGCTCACGCCCGGACTCCCTGCAGCACGAGGATCACGAGACCCGTCACGAGGATGTTCGCCAGCGAGAGCGGCAGCATCACCTTCCAGCACAGGTCCATCACCTGGTCGTAGCGCGGGCGCGGCAGCGTCCAGCGGATCTGCATCTGCAGCCAGATCATCAGGATGACCTTCGCGAAGAAGGCCACGACGTGCAGCAGCATGCAGAGGCCCGTCGCCACGCCGACGCCGAAGATGGGAGTCACCCCGCCGATGATGTCGGCCTGCGAGAGCCAGGGAATCGTCCAGCCGCCAAGGAAGAGCGCCGTCATCAGCGCGGCGATCACGACCACTTCGATGAACTCGGACATGTAGAACAGCCCGAAGCGCATGCCCGAGTACTCGAGGAAGTAGCCCGCGATGATCTCGGACTCGCCTTCGGGCAGGTCGAAGGGGGGGCGCTTGTTCTCGGCCATCACGCAGGTGAGGAACAGCACGAAGGCGAGCGGTTGGAGCAGGATCCCCCAGGTGGGCAGCGTCAGATGGCTGAGCCAGCCGAGGCTTTCGACGAATCCGAAATGCTCGAGGAACCCGAGGATCCGGAACGTCGAGTCCTGCGCGACGCCCATCTCGGTGAGCCGCAGCGTCTGGAAGCACATGAAGAGGCCGACGATGGAGAGACCCATCGTCACTTCGTAGGAGATCATCTGCGCCGACGCGCGCAGGCTTCCGAGCAGCGACCAGTTGTTGTTGCTGGCCCAGCCGGCGATCACCGTGCCGTAGGTGGCGATCGACGCAATCGCGAAGATGTAGAGCACGCCCCAATCGAGATCCGCGACGACGAGGTTCACCGTCGTGTCGCCGAAGTGATAGGTGCCGCCGTACGGGATCACGCCGAACGACGCGATCACCGGAATCGAGGCGATCAGCGGCGCCATCAGGTGCAGCGCGCGATTGGCGCCGGTGGGCACCACGTCTTCCTTGGTGAGCAGCTTGATCACGTCGGCCACCGGGTGCAGCAGACCGAGCACGGTGATGCCGGCGATGTCGGCGCGGTTGGCCCCGATGCGGTCCTGCATCACGGCGCTCTGCTTGCGCTCGACCCACGTGATGACGGGCGCGAACGCCGCCACTGCCACGAGGATGATGAAGAGCGTCTTGATGAGCACCGGGACGAGCGCTTCCAAGCTACGCCCCCGTCCGATCTTGAGGATGGGGCTCTTCGAAGCCGCGCAGGCCGAGCAGCTGGCCGAGTCGCCACAGCGCTTCGCCCTCGGCACGCGCTTCGAAGACCGGCTCGACGGCGGGCTGCACGGCCTGCACCAGTCCCGCGACGTTGGTGAGCGTGCCGTGCTTCTCCGCGGCGTGGCGCGCCGGCAGTACGACGTGCGCGAGCGCTTCGAGTGGCGAGCGGTGCGTGTCGAGCAACACCAGCGTGTCGACTCCTTCGAGCGCGGCGCGGGCGTTCGCGTAGGCCGGCGCCAATACGTCGTGTCCCATCACCAGCAGCGCCTCGACGGCGCCGCCTCGCACCCGTTCGAGCAGCGGCGCGGCGTCCTCGAAGCCGGCTGCGCGCGCGCCCGCGGCATTCGCCGCCTTCTCTTCCTTGATGAGCAACGCGTCCTTGCGGCCGCGAACCAGCGCGAAGCCCGCCTGCGTCGAGCCGAGCGCGTCGAGAAAGCGGCGCGCAACCGCGAGGTCTTCGTTGGTGGCGTGCGGTGACACCAGCATGCCGACCGCGCCGGCGCCCTTCGTCTCGATCACGCGGCGGATGCGCGCCACCGCCGTCTCGAGCGCACTCTCGTAGGGGACGGAGACGAGGTTGCCATCCGCGTTGCGCACGGCGGCGTGGTCGATGCGGTCGTCGGCGTTGATGCGCTTGTAGGAAAGCCGGCCTTCGTCGCAGAGCCAGGTCTGGTTCACGGCGTCGTTGCGGCGCGGCGTGTAGCGATAGACTCGGTTGTTCGCGACGCCGAGGTGGACGTTGCAGCCGTTCGAACAACCCGTGCACACGCCCGGCAGGTCTTCCGTGAACCATACGCGGATCTTGAAGCGGAAGTCCTTGGTGGTGAGCGCACCGACCGGGCAGATGTCGGCGACGTTCATCGAGTAGTCGTTCGAGAGCGGCATCTCCGGGAACGTCTCGATCACCGAGCGGTCGCCGCGCGCGAACACCGCGAGTTCGCTGGTGCCCGGCACTTCGCGGCAGAAGCGCACGCAGCGGCGGCACAGGATGCAGCGCTCCTGGTCGAACATCACCGTCGGACCGAGATCGACGCGCTTCTTCCCGGCGCGGCGCGGCTCCTGCGTGCGGGAGTGCGGGACGCCGTACGCGAAGGCGTAGTCCTGGAGCTTGCACTCGCCGGCCTGGTCGCAGATCGGGCAGTCGAGCGGGTGATTGACGAGCAGCAGTTCCATCACGCCTGCGCGCGCGTCCTGCACGCGCTGGCTCTTGGTGTGGACCTTCATGCCGTCCTGGATGGGCATGCTGCAGGCGATCTGGAGCTTCGGGATTCCTTCGATCTCGACCTGGCAGAGCCGGCAACTGCCGTCGATCGTGAGCTTCGGATGCCAGCAGTAGTGCGGGATGTCGACGCCGTTCATCAGCACGCCGAGATCGTCGAGCGCCTGGAGGAGGGTGCGGCCTTCCGCGACCTCGTACTCGGTTCCGTCGACGGTGATGCGCGGCATTACAACTCGAAGCTCTGTGGGAAGGGACACTTTCCGTGCGTGATGTGGGCCTCGAAATCTTCGCGGAAGTGGCGCAGCAATCCCTGCACGGGCCACGCGGCGGCGTCGGCGAACGCGCAGATCGTCTGGCCTTCCATCTTGCCGGCGACGTCGAGCAGGATGTCGAGATCCGCGAGCGATCCGGCTCCGCGTTCGATGCGCTGCATGATCTTGTTCAGCCAGCCCGTGCCCTCGCGACACTGCGTGCACTGGCCGCACGACTCGTCGCGGAAGAAGTAGGTGATCACGCAACCCACGCGCACCATGCAAACGGTGTCGTCGAGCACCATCACGCCGCCGGTTCCGAGCAGCGTCTTGCGCTCGCGCAGGAACTCGCTCGCCATCGGCACGTCGAGCTGCGACACCGGCAGGATCGGCATCGACATGCCGCCGGGAATCACGCCCTTCACCTTGCGACCGGGCAGCGGTCCGCCGGCGTGCTGGAAGACGATCTCGTCGAGCCGCGTGCCGAGCGGCAGCTCGTAGAGACCCGGCCGCTGGACGAGACCCGAGACGCCGAACACCGTCGCGCCGGGGCTCTTCTCGGTCCCGAAGCCGCGGAACCAGGCCGCGCCGTTCTTCACGATGTGGGGCGCGTGCGAGAAGGTCTCGACGTTGTTCACCGTGGTGGGCATGCCGAAGGCGCCGAACTGCGCCGGGAACGGCGGCTTCTTGCGCGGCTGGCCCTTCTTGCCTTCGAGCGATTCGAGCAGGCCCGTTTCTTCGCCGCAGATGTAGGCGCCGGCGCCGCGCGTCACGATCACGTCGTGCGCGAGATCGCTGCCCAGACACTGCGCGCCGAGGATGCCCGCCGCGCGACACTCTTCGATGGCGCGCTCGAGCACGTCGGCCGGGTGCGCGTACTCGCCGCGGATGTAGACGAAGGTCTTCTCGGCGCCCGTCGCCTTCGCGGCGATCAGGATGCCTTCGATGATCTGGTGCGGCCCGCGTTCGAGCAGCAGCCGGTCCTTGAACGAACCGGGCTCGGACTCGTCGGCGTTGCAGACCAGGTACTTCGGCTTGTCGTTGCCCTTCGGCATGAACGACCACTTCAGGCCGGTGACGAAGCCCGCTCCACCGCGACCCTGCAGGCCCGCGTTCTTCACCAGCTCGACGATTTGTTCGGCGCTCATCTCGGTGAGCGCCTTCCTCGCCGCTTCGTAACCGCCGCGCCGCCGGTAGCCCGCGAGCGTCGCGTAGTCGTCGTCGCCGAAGTGCTCGGTCAGATAGCCGGTGACGAAAGGGACCTTCTGCACGGCGTTACTCGAGGCCGTCGACGAGTCGCTTGGCGGCGTCGACGTCGAGATTCTCGTGGTAGGTCTCGTCGACGCGCAGCACCGGCGCCCAGGCGCAGGCGCCGAGGCATTCTTCGCGGCCGAGCGTCACGCGTCCATCCTTCGTCGTCTCGCCGGCTTCGATGCCCAGGTGTTGCTCGAGCTGGCGAAGCAATTCGCGGGAGCCGCGCAGCGAGCAGGAGAGATTGGTGCAGACATGAACGTGGTGCCGGCCCTGCGGGCGGTCGTAGAACATGTTGTAGAAGCTGACGACCTCCATCACCTGGATCGGGTGGAGGTCGAAGATCGTCGCCAACTCGCGCGCCGCCTCGGGCGTGATCCAGCCGGTCTGCTCTTGGACGAGGTGAAGGGCCGGCAGCAGCGCACCGCGCTTCTTCGGGTACTTGGCGATCGCGGCGTCGATGCGAGCGCGTGTTTCGGCGGAGATCACCATTCGAGCGCGCCCTTCATCCAGACATAGGCGAGCCCGCCGCCCAGCATCGCGATGAAGGTGACCATCTCGACGAAGCCGAACCAGCCGAGTTCCGTGAAGAGGGCGCCCCACGGATAGATGAACACCGCCTCGACGTCGAAGAGGATGAACAGCATCGCGACGATGTAGAACTTGACGGAAAAGCGTTGGTGCGGGGACACGATCGGTCGCTCGCCGCACTCGAAGGGCTCGTTCTTCTCCGCAAAGCTGCGTCGCGGACCGACCAGGAGATGGATCGCGAGGAGCGCGCTGGCCAGGATGGTCGAGATCAGGAGGATCACGACGGCACCCGTGTACTCCGCGATCATCTCCCCCCCTCACCCGAATCAAGCAACCGCCCTAAGGCCCCGATTTCCCGCGAAAAGGCGGCCGGAACCTAGCCGCGGCCCCCAACGCGATCAAGACCGCCGCCGTTGACTTGGGGACGTTCCTGAAGGCAACAAGGGCAACGCGGGCAGGAACGTCCCCAGTTCAACTAACGTGGGGGAATGGCGGTGCGGGTTGCGGTGCTGGGGGCGGGGAGCTTTGGGAGCTGCCTCGCGATCTTGTGCGCGGATCGTGGTCACGACGTTTCGCTGTGGGCGCGCGACGCCTCGCTGATCGACGCGATCACGCGCGACCACCGCAACCCGCGTTTCCTCAAGGACATGGCGATTCCAGACGCGATCCGCGCGACCACCGATCTCGCCGAGGCGCTGGCGGATTGCGAGATGGTGATCGTCGCGGCGCCGAGCCACGCGGTGCGCGACGTGATGGCGCGCGCCGCCGCGTCGCTGCCTGCGGAGGCAATCCTCGTCTCGGCGGTGAAAGGAATCGAACTCGACACGGGCAAGACAATGGACGCGGTGATCGCCGAAGTACTGCCCGAGTCGTATCACCCGCGCATCGCCGTGCTGTCGGGACCTTCGTTCGCCAGAGAGGTGGCGCAGCACAAGCCCACGGTCGTGACGATCGCCTGCCGCGAGGAGGCGTATGCGATCGCCGTCCAGAACTACCTCTCCTGCCCGTGGTTCCGCTGCTACTCCGAGACCGACGTGCTGGGCGTCGAGATCGGCGGCGCGATCAAGAATGTGATCGCGATCGCAGTGGGCGTGTCCGATGGGATGGACCTCGGCCACAACGCGCGCGCCGCGACGATGACCCGTGGCCTCGCCGAGATCACCCGACTCGGCGTGCGCCTCGGCGCGAATCCGCTCACCTTCCTCGGCCTCTCCGGGATGGGCGATCTGGTGCTGACCTGCACGGGCGACCTGTCGCGCAACCGGCGCGTCGGTCTCGCCCTCGGAAAGGGACGCAAGCTGCCGGAAATCCTCGAGGAGTTGGGCGAGGTCGCCGAGGGCGTGCGGACCACCTACGCCGCCTGCCAGCTCTCGGAGCGGGTGGGCGTCGAGATGCCGATCGCCCAGGGCGTGCGCCTCCTCCTCGAAGGCAAGGTCGATCCGCGCGAGGGCGTGAAGCTGCTGCTCAACCGCCAGCTCCGCGGAGAAAGAGATTGGGACTACAGGACCGAGCGCCGCTAGATCCTCCGCCATCCACATTCGCGACAATCAGCTAAGTTGAATAAGGTTTTCAATTTCGTCTGGGACCTGGGCCACCCCGGGCTCTGGAACTGAGGTACCCGGCCCTGTCGAGAGCCGACCGCTCGATCACTCGCCCCATACTACTCATCGCGGCCCTCGGATTGGCGGCGCTCGCATCCTTGCCCGCCGGCGCGGCCGACCCGCTCTCCTCCGACGACCAGGCCCGCCGCGCGACGCACCTGCTCGAGTACCTCGCCGCCGACTACCCCGGCACCGTGCGCGACGGGCAGGTGGTGAACGCACTCGAGTACGCCGAGCAGATCGAGTTCGCCGCGCAGATCCACGCGACCCTGGCCGCGCTCGGTGTCGCGGAGAGCGACGCGCTGCTGCTCGCGACGACGCGCTTCGAGTCTGCGATTCGCGACCGCGCGATGGGCGACGCGGTGGCGGGACAGGCGCGCGAGCTGGCCTCGGCCGTACGTGAACGCTTCGGCGTGCGCGTCGTTCCGTCGGCAACACCGAATCTCGCCAGAGGTCGCGCGCTCTACGACACCCACTGCGCGTCGTGTCACGGCGCAACGGGGGTCGGCGATGGCCCGGCCGCCAAGTCCCTCGACCCGCCGCCGCGCAACTTCCACGCACGCGAACGCCTGCTCGCGCTCTCGCCCTTCGCCCTCTTCAGCACCATCACCTACGGCCTCCACGGCACTGGCATGGTGTCCTACGCAGAGCAACTCGATGAAGCGTCGCGCTGGGATCTCACGTACTACGTCGGCGCGCTCGGCTTCGGGCAGGACGAGATCGCGCGCGGCAAGGCGCTGCTCGACACCCAACGCCACGCCGCCATCGCCCGCGTCCCCAATCTCGCCGCACTCACGGATCGCTCGGTTGCGGACCTTTCGGGAGGCGACGCCGACGGCGAAGCGCTGCTCGCATTCCTGCGCGCGCATCCCGAAGCGCTGCGCACCGGCAATCTCCCGCTCGACCTGGCAACGAGCAGGCTCGCGCAGTCACTGGAAGCCTTCCGCGCGGGCGAGCGCGAACGGGCGCTCGATCTCGCCATCTCGTCGTACCTCGACGGCTTCGAGCCCGTCGAACCGGCGCTGAACGTCGTCGACGCGGCGCTGCGCAATGGCATCGAGGCCGAATACATCCGCTACCGCGACGCGCTGCGCGAAGGACGCGCGCTCGCCGAAGTGTCGGCGATCCACCGCTCGGTCGCAGACGGGCTCGTGCAGGCGGGGCAGCGACTCGCGGGCGACGACCTCGGCCCGACGGCGGTCTTCACCGGCGCGCTGACGATCCTCGCGCGCGAGGGACTCGAAGCGGTGTTGCTCGTGGTCGCGATCATCGGCGTGCTCGCGCGCTCGGGCCGCCGCGATGCGCTGCGCTTCGTGCACGCCGGCTGGATCGCCGCGCTCGCAGCGGGTGCGGCGACCTGGTGGGTGGCGTCGCGCTTCGTCGTGATGAGCGGCGCGAGCCGTGAAGTGGTGGAAGGCGTCTCGGCCCTCACGGCCACTGCCATCCTCTTCTACGTGAGCTATTGGCTGCTCTCGAAGACGGAATCGGCGCGCTGGCAGTCTTTCCTCGGCGATCGCTTGAAGACCGCACTCTCGAGCGGCTCGCTCGGCATGCTCGCGCTCGTCACCTTCGTCGCGGTCTACCGCGAGTGCTTCGAGACGGTGCTCTTCTACCAGGCGCTCGCGGCGCAGGCGGGACCCGCCGGTACGGGTCCGCTCGTTGCCGGCATCGGCGCGGGCGCGGCGGTGCTCGCCGTGCTCGCGCTCACCGTCTTCCGCTTCGGTCAGCGGCTGCCGATGCGCCAGTTCTTCGCCGCCTCTTCGCTGCTGCTCTACGGTCTCGCCATCGTCCTCGCCGGCCACGGAATCGCCGCCTTGCAGGAGGCGGGCTGGATCCCGGCCACACCCGTGTCACTCTTCCGCCTCGAATGGTTGGGGATCTACCCGACCTGGCAGGGTCTCGCGCTCCAGGGCGTGCTCGTGATCGCCGCAGTGGTCGCCCTGCCGATGGTGGTGGGCGGGTTCCGCCGGGAGCCCACGCGAGTGTCTTGATCGCAGACGGAGGAACGGGACGTGGCGACCGACAAGCGAGTGGATCGGCCGAGACTCGCGGGCGCCTTTGCGCTCGCGGCGACGGCGCTCGTCGCGAGCGGCTGCATGACCAAGGTCGTGAAACTGCCGGTCTTCGACGAGAACAACGTAGAGGTCTTCCTCCGCTACGACGCGCGCGGCGGCAAGCCGATCGAACGCGGCTATTCGCATCCCGTCGTGGTCGCGCCGGTGCGCCTCACCAACCTGCTTGCGCGCATCGAAGTGCGCAAAGGCGACAAGCCCGAGCGCGAGCCCGCGATCCCGACGGAGTTGCTCTATCCGATCGGCGAAGGCGTCGCGCGCGCGCTCGCGAAGGCAGACCCGTCGCAGGAAGTTCTCGTGATGGCGACCGAGCGCAAGCGCAACCTGGCGGTCTTCACGCAGGACTATCTCACCAGCCTGATCGTGTGGAACCAGGACGACAAGCTCTTCATCAAACTCGGCCACCTCGACTGGGCGATTCCCAAGGACGGCAAGGGAGAAAAGATTCCCGAACCGAAGCTCGGCGAGATCGTCGGGAAGACCCGCGCGGTGCCGAGCGAGGGCATCGCAGCCGAAGGCAACCAGCTCGTCACCGCCAACTGGCGCGACCCGATCTTCAAGGACGCCGGTGCGCTGCACGTGCGACCGGGCGGGCAAGTCGTGCGCCGCACCGTGTTGATGGACAGCGGCGAGGAAGTGACGCTGCCCAGCGAACCCACGACGGGTGCACCGGTGCCGCCGCAAGGTGTCTCGCCCGAAGGTCTGCGCGCGCTCGCGGATCTGGAAGAGTCGCGCCGGCGCGGCGAGCTGACCGAGGCGGACTATCAGGCGAAGCGACGGCAGATCCTGGCGGGCAGCATGCCGGAGGAACCGGCGCCGGCGAGCGCACCGGCCGCCACCACTCCGCCGCAGTAGCTCCGCTCAGCGCGCCGCGGCGATCACTTCCTCGGTACCCGCGAGCGCCTGATCAGAGGCAGAGCGCGCGGCTTCGCTCTTCTGCGTAGATGAGCAGTGCGACCGAGGCGTGCTCGTTCACCTGATCGAAGTGCACGCCCATGCCGAACGGCAGATTGCGCTTCATGACGTTGCCGGGCACGTTCGTCATCACGACGCGGCCC
>Ga0102851_10002498_pt1 | contig 11088 bp, 6 predicted proteins | sample Mud3Dept3metaG_FD_79558 | JGI IMG/M metagenome (GOLD analysis project Ga0102851, IMG submission 79558) | Freshwater wetland microbial communities from Ohio, USA, analyzing the effect of biotic and abiotic controls - Mud 3 Core 4 Depth 3... | ecosystem: Environmental > Aquatic > Freshwater >...
GTGGGCGCGGCGCAGACCTCGGTCGGCAACACGTCCTACCACCTCGACGCGGGGTACCGGCCGCTGTTCCCGTTCGGCCACGGTCTTTCATACGCGACGTTCGAATACTCGAACCTCCAGCTCGACCGCCCGGCGCTGCGCACCGGCGAGACGCTGACGATCAGTGTCGACCTCACCAATACGGGCCGCATCGGCGCCGATGAGGTGGTGCAGCTCTACGTGCGCGACCTCGTTGGCAACGTCACGCGACCGGTGCGCGAGCTGAAGGGATTCCGCCGGGTGAGGCTCGCGCCGGGTGAGAGAGTGACGGTCAGCCTCCGGCTGGGCAGTGACGACCTCGCGTTCTTCGGTCGGCACAACACGCGGATCGTCGAGCCCGGCGAGTTCCACCTGTGGGTCGGTGGCAGTTCGGAGGGCGGGCTGCACGCCGCGTTCCGCCTCGTCGAGGCCGGCACGGAGCGTGCGCCATGACCGACTCCACCCGGTACCTGACCACCACGGCGCTGATCGTCGCGCTCGGCGGCTTCCTGATGGGCTTCGACGTCTCCGTGGTCTCCGGCGTCGTCCGTTTCGTCGAGGCCGAGTTCGCGCTGGGCCCGCTGCAGCTCGGCTGGGTCGTCTCGTCCCTGTCCCTGACCGCGGCGATCGGCATGCTGGCGTCGGGCCCGTTGAGCGACCGCCTCGGACGGCGTCCCGTGCTGCAGATTGCCGCCGTGCTGTTCGCCGTCTCGGCGATCGCCTCGGCCGTGGCTCCCGATTACTTCACGCTGGTCGTTGCCCGGATGCTCGGCGGCTTCGGCGTGGGGGCCGCGCTGATCGTTGCCCCGATGTACATCGCCGAGATGGCGCCGCCGGCCTCACGCGGGCGGTTCGTCTCCTTCAACCAGCTGAACATCGTGATCGGCATCTCGGCCGCGTTCTTCAGCAACTACCTGATCCTCACGCTCGGCGAGTCGGGGGGCGCGTGGGCCGAGGCGCTGCGGCTCGGCGAGTGGAACTGGCGCTGGATGCTCGGCATCGAGACGCTGCCGGCCGTCGCCTACCTGTTCGCGCTGTCGCTGGTCCCGGAGAGCCCGCGCTGGCTGGCCATGCGCGGCCGCGACGCGGAGGCCACCGAGGTGCTCGGGCGGGTGGCGGGGGACGGTGCCGCCGCCGTGCTGCGCGACGTGAAGGAGAGCATCGCGGCCGAGGCTCGTCTCGGCCAGGCATCCTGGCGCGCGCTGCTGCACCCGTCGCTGCGACTGGTGATGACCATCGGCATCGTGATCGGCATCCTGCAGCAGGTGAGCGGCATCAACGCCGTGTTCTTCTATGCCCCGATGATCTTCGAGAAATCGGGCATCGGCACCAACGCCGCGTTCATGCAGGCCGCGCTCGTCGGTCTCGTGAACCTCGTATTCACCGTGGTGGCGATGGCCGTGATCGACCGCTTCGGGCGCCGGCCGTTGCTCGTCTTCGGCCTGTCGGGGATCGCTGCCTGCATGCTGCTGCTGGCCTGGGGATTCAGCGCAGGGGACGACGCCAATCCACGGCTGATCCTCGTCGCGATCCTGGGCTTCGTCGCGAGTTTCGCCGTCTCGCTCGGGCCGGTCATGTGGGTGCTGTTCTCGGAACTGTTTCCCAACCGCGTGCGGGGCGTGGCGATTTCGTTCGTGGGGCTGGTCAACTCCGGGACCGCCTTCCTGGTGATCCTGGTGTTCCCGTGGCAGCTGCAGTCGCTGGGCAGCGCCACGACCTTCCTCCTGTACGCCCTGTTCGCGCTCGCGGGGCTGGCCTTCGTGCTGCGCGTCCTTCCGGAGACCAAGGGCCGCTCGCTCGAGGAGCTCGAGGCGGTGCTCGTCAAGAACTGAGATGGATGTCCGTGATGCGCTTGCCCTCGACGCTGCGTGCCTCTTCATGACCGCGTGCACGTCCGCGCCGCGCATGGCGCAAGGACCCGTCAAGGTCGAGTTGTTGAAGGACGACTCCGGCCACGTGCTGATGCGGGGCGGGGAGCCTTACACCGTCCGCGGCGCCGGCATGGAGGTCGACGACGTCGCGCGGTTCGCCGCCAATGGCGGCAACTCGATCCGCAGCTGGACCACCGATGATCCGAGGCAGGACCTGGGCGCGCTGCTCGACGAGGCGCACGCGCACGGCGTCACCGTCGCAGTGGGCCTGCCGATGAAGCCTGAGCGCCACGGCTTCGACTACGACGACCCCGTGGCCGTGGCCGCCCAGCGCGAGTCCTTGCGGGAGGACATCCTGCGCTACCGCGACCATCCGGCGCTGCTGGCGTGGATCGTTGGCAACGAGCTGAACCACAGCTACACCAACCCGCGCGTGTTCGACGCGGTCGAGGACGTGGCGCGAATGATCAAGGAACTCGACCCAAACCACCCCGTGACGACGGCCCTCGCGGGCTTCTATCCGGACGTCGTCGCCGAGGCGCGTGCTCGCGCGCCCAGCCTCGACTTCCTGAGCTTGCAGCTGTACGGGGGCCTGTTCACCCTGCCCGAGCGCGTTCGCGCCGCGGGGTTCACGCAGCCGTTCATGATCACGGAGTGGGGAACCATCGGCTACTGGGAGATGGAGAAGACGACATGGGGCGCGCCGGTCGAGCTGACCAGCAGCGAGAAGGCCGACGTGATCCAGCGCGCCTGGCGCGAGGTGCTCGGCGACTTTCCGGGGCAGCTCGTCGGTTCGTACGTCTTCTTCTGGGGCCAGAAACAGGAGCGCACGCCGACCTGGTTCGGGTTGCTGCTCGAGAGCGGCGAGAGGACCGAGGCGATCGACGTCATGCACCTCGCCTGGACCGGTGCTCCGCCCGCCCACCGCGCGCCGCGGGTGAACGCGCTGCACATCGAAGGCAGGGGATCACGCGACAGTGTCACGCTGATCGCAGGCCGGACCTACGAGGCCGCGTTCGACGTCGTCGACCCCGAAGGCGACCCGCTGCGCTACCACTGGGAGGTGAAGCCCGAGAGCGGCGCCACGCAGGCCGGCGGCGACTTCGAAGCGCGCATCGATAGCATCAGCGGGCTGCTCGGCGACGCCGCGGCGCCCACCACCACCACCATCACCGTCAGGGAACCCGGACGGTATCGACTGTTCGCGTACGCCTTCGATGATTACGGGAACGCGGCGCACGCCAACATCCCCTTCCTGGTCGAGCCGGGGGCGACGCCGTGAAGCGGACGTGGATGCTCGCCGTGATCGCAGTGGCCGCCGCCACCGGCTGCGCAACCGATCGGCGTCCCGTCGCCGGCGGTGCGGCCTTGCTGGCACAGGCGCCGGACGCCCTGCTGGCGGGGCAAGTGATGGCCGTGGCCTATTCCGGCTTCCGCGAAGGCCAGCACCCGGACCGCGGTGACGGCGCCGTGAACCCGACCCGCGCGCAGGTGCTGGAGGACCTGCAGATCATGGCGGAACGCGGCTTCCACCTGATCCGCATGTACGACGCCGGCGAGAACACCGAAACCGCGCTCGAGCTGATCCGCGAGCACGGGCTGCCGATCCGGGTGCTGCTCGGCATCTGGCTCAAGGCTGAGGTGAGCAACCACGAGGGCTGCGAATGGCTGACCGAGCCCATTCCCGACGCCACGCTGGCGGAGAACGTGCTCGCGAACGCAGCCGAGATCGACCGGGGCATCGCGCTGGCCCGGCGCTTCCCCGACATCGTGGTCGCGGTCAACGTCGGCAACGAGGCGCTGGTCGAGTGGAACGACCACATGGTGCCGCTCGAGCGGGTCGTGGAGTACGTTCGCAGGGTGAAGGCGGAAATCGACCAGCCGGTGACGGTCGCCGACAACTATGCATGGTGGGCCCGTCACGGCCAGCCGCTCGCTGCCGAGGTCGATTTCCTCGGCGTGCACACCTACCCGCAGTGGGAGGAGAAGACGATCGACGAGGCCTTGTCCTACACGATCGAGAACCTCGCGGCCGTGCGCGCCGCGCTGCCGGACAAGCCGATCGTCATCCTCGAGGCGGGCTGGGCGACGGTCGCGAGCGAATTCGGCAGGCGCGCCAACGAGGCCGACCAGGAGCGGCACTTCGGCGAGCTGCGGGACTGGGCCAGGGCGCACAACGTCACGGTGTTCTGGTTCGAGGCCTTTGACGAGCCGTGGAAGGGCGATCCCGACGATCCGCTGGGCGCGGAGAAGCACTGGGGCCTGTTCGACGTGCAGCGCCGCCCGAAACTGGCGATGCAGTGAGCGTCCCTAGGTCGGGGCGGGACCGGTGGACTCGCGAATCCGTATGGTGGCGGGAACGATGTCCGCGCCGCGGGGCTGCTCCGACTTGTGTGAATCGCGGATCAGCGCGAGCGCGGCATGCTCGGCCATCGCCTCGAGCGGTTGCCGGATCGTCGTGAGCGTGGGGCAGAGCTGGCTGGCGAGAGCGATGTCGTCGCAGCCGGCGACGGACAGCCGGCCGGGGACGGCGACGCCGAGCAGCGCGGCCGCACGGATGACGCCTGCGGCCATGTCGTCGTTCGCCGCGAAGATCGCGGTCGGCGGAGCCTTCAGTGCCAGCAGCCTCCGGCCGGCGGCCTCGCCGCTGCCGAAGGAGTTGTCGCCCTGTTCGACCAGCGTCTCGTCCAGGCTCAGCCCGCTTTCCTTCAGGCCGTCGAGGTAACCCCAGTACCGGTGGCCCACGGCCTTGTGCTGGACGTTCCCCTTGATGAACGCGATGCGGCGGTGCCCGAGCGAGGCGAGGTAGCGGGTCATCTCGGCGCTGATCTCGCGGTCGTTGGTGCAGACCGAATGCTGGTCGTCGTTCGCGGTGCCGGGCGACAGCCTGACCAGCGGCGTGCCGGTCGAGGAGATCGCGCGCACGATGCGCGGCATGTTCGACAGCGGCGCGGCCAGCACGATTCCCTGGGGACGCGCGTGCTCGATCAGCGCCTTGAGTTCCTGGCCGATGGCAGGGCTCTGGTAGTGGCAGGGATGGATGATGAAACGGTAGTCGGCCGCGCGACAGGCCCGCAGGACGCCGTCCTGCATGCGGAGGATGAAGCCGCCGCTCGGAGCCTCGTAGGCGCTCGGGTCGTCGTAGACCAGCGCGATCACGCGCGAGCGCGGGCTCGCGAGGTTGCGCGCCGAAAGATTGGGGCGGTAGTTGAGCCTGGCGATCGCCTTCTCGACCTTGGTCCGCGTGGCGTCGCGGACGTTGGGCTCCTGGTTGACGACGCGCGAGACGGTCTTGATCGAGACGCCGGCCAGCTCGGCCACGTCGTCGATCGTCGCTCTCGTCGTGGGTTCGTTGCCTGCCTTGGCGCGCATCCTTGGATTGGCCCGGTGAGGAACCGTCAGCCCTCGCTGACCGCGTTATCAGAGCGCAGCAGCAGGTCGCAAGGCAAGTCGAGCGACAGGCTGCGCACCCGCCCGCTGCGCCGGAAGAGTTCCCCGCTGACATCCGCCGGCAACGACAGCGCGGCGAACGTCCGCGAAGAGCCGTCGTCGAGGACGACCGTCATCGCGGGCGGGCCCCGGTCGATCAGCCGATACACGATCGGCACCTGGCACCACGTGAAGGCGAGCCCGCGGGTCGGCACCTGCAGGTCCTGCCAGTGGCCATCCACGTCGAGGAACCGGAAAGCCCGGGCGTCTTTGCCGAATTCGCATTCGCGGAGCAACCTCGGCTCGAAGCTGACCACGCCTTCGCGGATCGTGAGACCGAGTTCGCCGAAGCGCGACAGCACCTCTTCCTTGACCTGCCCCGTCATCCCGGGTTGGCGCGCGCCGCCGTGCCGGGGCGTGTGCGAGTAGGGATCCGTGGGGAAGGCGCCGTACTCCACGGGCGTCTTGTTGAACCCCAGGCCTTCGCGCACGCGGTAATAGAGGCTGCCGAGGCGACGGCAGACGTGCTTCGGTGCGCCACCCTGCAGCGCCGCGTCGTAGTTCTCCTGGATGGCCAGCAGGAGCTTCGAGACCATGTGCCAGTAGATGCACCCGAGGCCTTCGAAGCCGAACATGGTGCCGGAGCGGCCCGTGAACTCGCGGTGCCTGAAGACGGTCTCGTACAGTTCGCGCAACGGGCCACGCGCCGCCTCGACCGCCCCCCCGTGGGAAGCCACCAGCGAGTCCAGGCGCGCCTCGAGGTCGCGAACGTTCGCCAGGTCGGGGCTGAATCGACAGCAGCCCTCGGCATCGCGCGACACGATCCGTCCGTCGCCCGCCTCCAGCATCTGCTGCAGGAGCGGGATCGAGTGAACGGCGGACTCGGGAACGCGGTTCTTTTCGAGGAACCCCGGCAGCGGTCGATCCGGATAGAGCATGAACGAGTGCTGGTCGGCGCGGTACAGGTCGCTCGCGAACAGCGACTCCACGAGTGCCGCCGCCTCATCGGGCCCGAGCGCGCCCGAGCTGAGGGCTGCGACCTGTCCCTCCAGCATCAGGTACAGGTGGACGATGCGTGCTTCCCCGGTGCCGAGGTCGAGCAGGTTGTACGCGTGGTACATGCCGTCTTCGCGACGGTTGCCGCGGATGGAATGGTCGATCGCAGCGAGGGCATTGCCGAGGAACTCGCGGACCTGCTCGAGCGGGTGCGCGACCTTGCGGGCGAAGCGCGTGTCGGCATAGACCGACTGGCGGTAGCGGCTCGCGGCCAGCCCCAGCATCTCGAGCGCTTGCCAGCGCTGGCCTGCGCTGACCGGGCCTGCGCCGAGCCACGGTCGAATCCGCGCGAGCGCCGACGCGGTGTCCGACAGCCACGCCGCCACCTCGGCGGACAGTTCCGTCGTTCCGTCTTCCCCGGCGAGCAGCTCCTGCAGGAATCGCAGGTAGCGACGCATGTAGCAGAGCGTGACCACGGAAACCCCGTGGCCGACCAGGGCGTTGTTGGCGTCGTTCCACTCCGGTCGCTGCGTGTTGAGCCAGATCCCGCCGTCGAGCACGAGGTTGCCGAGCTTGGCCAGCAGCGGCACCAGCAGCTTCTCCAGCAGGTTGACGAGGTAAACGTTGCCATGGGCATCGAGGACCAGCTTGCCGTCGGCGCCGATCGCGGCCACGCGCTCATCGATGCGCTCCGCCAGCGCATCGAGGTAGTCGACGGTCCGCTTCGGGTCGCGGACGGCATCCTCGAAGCTGCGCAGGCGATAGGGCACGTTGGCGTAGCTGAACACCGGCCTGTGCAGGAGCCCGCTCAGTCCGGACGGGTGGAACTGCCGCGACAGCTCGAGCAGCTTGAGCAGGTAGATGACCTGGTGGTCGCCCCAGTAGCCGATGTGGCTCCACGGGTCGTCCGGATCCTCGACCTCCCAGTCGATGCCTTCCTTCGTGATGCGATAGGGGTTGTAGCCGTCGACCGTCGAGGCGTTGACGAACTTGGCGACGATTCCCTCGACGAAGTCGGGGAAGCTCAGCGCGAGCGCCTCCCAGTTCTGGAAGATGTCGCGCCAGTTGCCCTCGTAGGAGATCGAACGTTCGCCGCCTTCGTCCCGCACCCTGATCGAGAAGCGGTTCCACGGCCGGCTCGGGTCGCCGTGACGCCGGGCGAAGGTGACGGGCAGGTACTCGAGGCAGAGTCGCTCGAGCTGCGGGTCGCCCGTCCCACGCACCTTGGCCATGAGAGCCTCTCTGGGCAGCTTCGCGTCGAGGCCCGCGAACAGCGCACTGTGCTGCTCGTACACGGGCCGATTGAAGTGCCGGACGCTGCGCGCAAGGTCGGCTGCGGGCACGCGGTACTGGTCGGCGAACACGCCGCCGCGCAACACATTGAACAGGGTGTTGGCGTAATGGTGGGCCGTGACGACTTCCTCCCCGACCTCCTGGAACCCGTCCGCGGCAGCCACGATGCGGGCGAGTTCGTCGCGTCCGTTCGCCACGGACTCCTCGGCGGCGGCGCGCAGCGCTGCGGGGGTCGCCAGCGACTTGATCAGGTCGACGACCTGGGCCTGGGTCCGCTCGACGTCCGCCACGATCTTCCATCGCTGCGTGCCGCCGCGCGGCAGCTCGAGGTGCGCGCCGAGGAAGTAGGCGCCGCGCATGCCACGCTTGTGATGCTCGGGCACGAGCGCCGCGCCGCGGCGGAAGTCATCGAGCTGCTGCGAAGACAGCAGTACCGTGGCGCCTTCGAGCCCGAGGCCGTAGACGACGTTCGCGCGCAACGATTCGCAGGGTTCGGCGCGATCCGAGATGCCGGCGTAGAGCGCATAGATCGCCAGGCGGGTGCCGCGATCCAGCTCGGTCCACTTGTACGCGTTGACCAGGTTGCTCGCGTTCGCCTGCACGACGCCCGGCGTGCCGGCGGGCAGGATGTTCTGCAGGCCGTCGACGAGCTCGAGCTGCACGGGCTCGTTGCCGAGGTTCTCGATCTCGCAGTCGCGCACGAAGCCGTGGCGCTCGCTGGTCGTCCAGGTGTAGCGGAACGCTAGCCCTAAGTCGTGATTGATCTCCTCGAAGCGCAGCTTCTCGCCGAGGACGCTCTTGTAGAGGTTGCGGCTCGTGGCGTAGCGACCATCGTGCTCGCGATTGAAGGGTTCCCAGACGCGCTGCTGGCGGGCGCCGCCGACCCGCACGATCGTCCTGCAGCCCGTGTGAGGGGCGGCGTCGTGGAGCTTGTCGACGGTGATGTAGGGGAAGAGGGCGGACTCGGGTGAAACCCTTCCTGCAGTCAGCCCGCCGGAGGAGGACACGAACAGCCAGTGGTCGGCGCTCGAGATGACGCTGACCAGGAAGGGCGGCATGCGGTCGACGTTGCGGATGACGTAGTGGCGCTCCCCGCCCAGGTCGACGAACTCACCGGAAACCGCCAGCGCGCCGTCGGCCGCGACCTGCAAATCGTTCCTTTCGCGTCTCATGGGCTCTCGTCCAGCACGAGCTTTCCGAAAATGTTCGCGTCGATCCACGCCCGGTCCTTCGCGCCCGAGGTCACTGCCTCGGAGCCGACGAAGTTCTCGCGCAGCTCGCTGCCATCATTGTCGCAGTAGGCGACCAGCAGTCCCAGCACCTTGCCGGCCGACAGCTGCACCGGCCGGTTGTCCGTCGCGTCGTCGCGGTAGGTATCGGGATAGACGTCGATGGCCAGCTCCCAGACCACCTTGTCGCCCTGCTGCCGCCACCGGCTCTGCACGTGGTGCGAATAGCTGCGCGCGGCCTTGTCGGTGCCGATGTCGATGGCCTGGTTGTCGAGCGAGACGTGATAGGCAAAGGCATTGTGGTTGTACTGGTGCTCGCCGCCCGAGAAGTCCTCGTCGATGAAGATCTCGAGGGTGTCGTCGTCCCAGTACTGCACCAACGGGTTGCGGTGACTGTCGAACAGGATGTCGTCGACGATCTCGGCGAGCAGGTAGATCCGCTCCGGGGTCCATACCACCTTGAAACGTCCCTGGAAGTCGGACGCGTCGTACTCCGGGCCGAGCCAGCGCTGGTCGATCTCGCGCCAGTGCGCCGAATCCCACGCGGCATCGTCCGCAACCCCGTCGATGACCGGTGCAACCGCGGCTCGCGGCGCGCGATACTCGCTCCGGCCTGCGGCGTGACCGTCGGCTGCGACTGCCAGCGGTGCGGCCAGGAACAGCATCAAGGCAAGTACGTAGTTCATGCGATGGTCCTCGCGATCCCGACCGTGCGCTGGTCGATATTATCCAGCTGCAGCTGCGACTTTCATCGCCCCCACGACCCGGCCGTCTGCTTTCCTCCCGCGGCTAGGGGCTGCCGCCCGCGTGGCCCGGTGGTGCCCGGGACACGAATTATTGACAGCGCTGTCAGCCTCCACTATAAGTCAACCTGACAGCGCTGTCAGGTCCAGTTTGCGATTTTCGCGGGCGGCCTGAAAGCAGCAAGCGTTGGGGAACATTCACGCAATCGTGGTGCGGCCAGCCCGGGGGGCGAGGCCCGCCGTCACAGGGTCCGCAGGGGGTCAAATGCAGAAGATGACGTTTCGCAAGAAGCCGCTGGTCCAGGGCATCGCTTTGGCGCTGGCGGCTGCGGGACACGCGCCCGCGATGGCGCAATCGGCTGACGAAACGCCGGCCGAGCTCGAGGAGATCGTAGTCACCGGAATCCGCGCGAGCTGGGAATCGTCCACGGAGATCAAGCGCGACTCGCAGGGTGTCGTCGACAGCATCACGGCCGTGGACATCGGCAAGTTCCCGGACACGAACCTTGCCGAGTCACTGCAGCGCATCCCGGGCGTCTCGATCGACCGCTCGATCGGTGAGGGCGCACGCATCACCGTCCGCGGCGTCGGCCCCGACTACAACCTCGTGCTGCTGAACGGGCGCCAGATGCCGGCCTCCCGGATCGAGGAGACAAGTGCGTCGAACTCACGCGCGTTCGATTTCGCGAACCTCGCCTCCGAGGCGATCGCCGGCGTCGACGTGTACAAGACCAGCCGCGCCGAAATCCCCACCGGCGGCATCGGTGCCACGGTGAATATCCGCACGACGCGCCCACTGGACGACCCCCGGCGCGTCCTGAGCTTCGGTGTCAAGGGCGTGATGGACCAGTCCACCGAAGAGGGTGACTCGATTACGCCCGAGGTGTCCGGCATCTACAGCGACACCTTCGCGGACGGCAAGTTCGGCATCGCCATCACCGGCAGCTACCAGGATCGCAACCTCGGCTACAACCAGGCGGCCGTGGCGAACGGCTGGCCCCGGTTCAAGGGCGACGAGGTGAATTGGGGCACCATCCCGCTGCCGGGTCAGCCGGGCTCGGAGAACATCACCAATCGGCCCGGTCCGGACGACCTCTACTCCGTGCCGCAGAACCTGCTCTACAGTTTCAACGAGGTGCAGCGCGAGCGCACCAACGGCCAGCTGACCCTGCAGTTCCGGCCCATCGACTCGCTGACCGCGACGCTAGACTACACCTACTCCGAGCTCAAGCTGCAGCAGCAGCGCAACGAACTTTCGGCTTGGTTCAACTTCGGGCCGTCAGTGTCGAGCTGGACGGACGGCCCGGTCGCGTCGCCGATCATTTACTCCGAGACCATCAATCCGGCCACCAGCGATATCGCGATGGCCGGCGCCGAATACGGCTCCAAGAACGAGAACAAGTCGACCGGCTTCAATCTGACGTGGGATGCGACCGACCGTCTGGCTTTCGCATTCGACTATCACAGTTCCTCGGCCGAGTCCGGCAGGGACAGCCCGTACGGCACGAA
>Ga0102851_10002499_pt1 | contig 11088 bp, 9 predicted proteins | sample Mud3Dept3metaG_FD_79558 | JGI IMG/M metagenome (GOLD analysis project Ga0102851, IMG submission 79558) | Freshwater wetland microbial communities from Ohio, USA, analyzing the effect of biotic and abiotic controls - Mud 3 Core 4 Depth 3... | ecosystem: Environmental > Aquatic > Freshwater >...
CTGCACTTCTGGCGCATGGTCGTCAACCGATGAGCACCTACCTCACGCGCTTCTCCGCCCGGCAGCGAACCGAGCACGCGCTGGTGATGTCGCTGTTCCTGCTGCTCTCCCTCACCGGCCTCCCCCAGAAGTACTTCGACGCCGGGTGGGCGCGCTGGATGATTGACCTCCTGGGCGGCATCGATCGCATCCGGTGGTTCCACCGGGCCGCCGGCCTCTCCTTCGCCGCGATGACCGCGTTCCACCTGATGTTCGCCATCGGCGCGGTGGCCAGCGGCCGGTCTCCGCTCTCGATCGTGCCGAACCGGAAGGACTTCTCCGACGCCATCCAGACGCTGGGGTACTACCTCGGCCGGGCCGATGCGCCCGCGAAGTTCGACCGCTTCGACTACCGGCAGAAATTCGAGTACTGGGGCCTTGTGCTCGGGGCGGTCGTCGTGATCTCGACCGGGCTCATCCTGTATTTCCCGATTCTCTTCACCCGGTTCTTCCCGGGCGAGCTGGTGCCGGCCGCCAAGGTGGCTCACAGCAACGAGGGGCTGATGGCGTTCCTCGTCGTCATCCTCTGGCACATCTACAACGCGCACTTGAACCCCGACGTCTTCCCGTTCGACAAGACGATCTTCACGGGCAAGATCAGCCTCGAGCGGATGAGGCACGAGCATCCGCTCGAACTCGAGCGCATCAAGCAGGTCAGGGACATCGACGGGCAGTGAGCGCATCCCAGCGGCCGGCGGCGCGGGCGAGGGTCGGAGCCCTGCTGCTGGTCTGCATCGTGCTGGCCATCGCACACACGTGGCCGTACGCACGCGCCCCTCACCGCTACTCGCGGGTCGACAACGCCGACTACCTGCTGAACGCGTGGGCGATCTCGTGGGTCGCCCACCAGAGCGTCACAGATCCGCTCCACCTGTTCGACGGCAACATCTTCTGGCCGGAGCGCCGGACGCTGGCGTACTCGGAGGCCATGATCGTGCAGGGCCTGATGGCCGTCCCGATCCGGCTCCTCGGAGGCAACCCCGTCCTGGCGTTCAACGGCGTCATGCTGGCCGGCTTCGCCCTCACGGCGTTCGCCTTCGGCCTCCTGGCGTACCGATGGACCGGGAGTTGGTCCGCGGCGTTGCTCACGGCCTCGGCTGCCGGATTCAACTCCCACCTCTTCACCCGGATGGCCCACATGCAGGCGATGCACGTGGAGTTCATCGCGCTGGCGCTTTTCGGCCTCGACCAGGTCTTCACGCGGGCACGGGTGCGAGACGCCGTGACGCTCGGCGTGGGATTCGCGTTGCAGGGCCTGACCTCCGTTTACCTGCTGACGTTCACCACTTGGGCCCTGATCTTCGCGGGCGGGGCGCGCCTGTGCACAGTGGATCGACATCGGCGCGGGCGGGCGCTGGCCCTGACAGGGCTGGCCGCGGCACTGGCGCTGCTCGTCCTCGGGTTCTACCTGTACTCGTACTACCGGACGTACCTGGAGCAGGGGTTCTCACGCTCCACCGCCGATAACGTCGGACTGGCCGGCTCCTACACCGACTACCTGAGTTCCGTCTCCTGGGTCCACTACTGGTGGAGCCGTCCGTTTGTCGACGTCAGCCGCTCCATCAATTTCCCGGGTGTCACCGTCCTGGCCCTGGCGGCCGTGGCCGTCTTCCCAGGTCGTGGCGGGCCGGCGGTCCGCCAACTCATGTGCGCGACAGGCGCGGTCGGCTGCGCCATCGTAGCTGTGCTCCCCCGGCTGCCCGGCTACGAGCGGATCCACCACCTGATGCCCCTGTTCTGGGCCGTCCGCGTGCAGGCGCATATCGGCCAGATCGTGCTGCTCTTCCTCGCGCTCCTCGCCGGCTTCGGCCTGGCGCGAATCGAACAGGCGTGGGGCGGCCGCAGAGGCTGGCTGGCCGTCGCCGTCGCAGCCGTCGCGCTCGTCAATGCCGAAGCGTGCCGCGCTCCGCTGCCGTATCGGACCTTCGGGGGCATCCCGTCCGTGTACGACGCGCTCGCCTCGGCCCAGCACGCCGTCGTCGTCGAGCTGCCGGCCTACGACCGCCGCGCGTGGGCAGGCAATGCCCCGTACATGTTCAATTCGACCAGCCACTGGAAACCCCTGGTCAACGGCTACAGCGGATTCATGCCCGCCAGCTATGCTCGCCTCCGTGCGGCCCTGGAGGGGTTCCCGGGGCAGCAGGCGCTTGAGACCATGCACCATCAGGCGATCACTCACGCCGTGGTCCATGAGGCGGCATTCATCGGCATGTACGGGCAGGCGCGTTTCGACGACATCGGGAAGGTCCGATGGCTGCAGGAAATCGCACGCGAAGGAGACATCCACATCTACCGGCTGCACTAGGAGGATGGAGTGATGGTGAGCGCAGCAGGCCAGGCCATCTTGCACGCCACGGTGGCCGCCCTCCTCGTCGAGGTGCTGCTGCGGCTGTGGCGGGTGGACGACCCCGGAGAGCGCCTGGCGCTGCGCTGGGTGGCTATCGCCGCGCCCGTGCTCCTCACGACCCTCTACCTCGCGCTCGCGCCGTGGCGGGCATCGTCATGGTTCGTCGAGCACTGGTCGCTCTTCGCCGGCTCGCACTGGGACCATCTTCGCGCCGGCGGCGTCGGCGTGGCGTCGGCGTCGAGCGTGGCGTTCTCATTCGTCGGCCTCGCCCTGTATCTTCGCGACGCCGTGCCGTTTGTTGCCGACCGCCTGGTGCGCACGATGCCGGAGGACGGCCTCCCCGCCGGTCACCCCGCCTGCGCACGGGTCCGCGCTGCCCTGGAGGCGCTGACCGTCCCCGCGCAGCGTCAGCCCACCACACTCACGGTCGTCGCACTGGGGTCGCCCGTGCTGCTCTGCACAGGCATCGACCGAACGGCGATTGTCATCTCGACGGGCACCCTCGATCGTCTCGACGACGATGCGCTGCAGGCCGCTCTCGCCCACGAGATCGCGCACCTCGCCAGGCGCGATCCGCTGACCGGCTGGTGGCTGATGACCGCGCGCACGCTCCAGTTCTTCAACCCCGTCATCCAGATTGTGGCACGGCAGGCCATCCAGGACCTGGAGCGACGCGCCGACATCGCCGTCACGGCTCAGGGCAGGTCACGCGGGCTGGCCGCGGCCGTGCATCGGCTCTCGATCGCGGCGGACGTCCACTCCGACCTCGCCCTTCCCGCTGAAGGCCGGCACCCGGGCGATCGCGTGCTGGCCTCGGCGCACCGGCGCGCGCTCGACGCCCGGTGTCAGCTTCTGCTTGAAGGGGCGATGCCGGCCCCGCGGCCTCATCGTGCGTGGCGGCTCGGCCTGACCAGCGCGGCCCTGGCCGCGCTGCTGTTCCTTGTGGTGTAGCACCATGGCCGGAGGGGCACATGCTGGAAGCGAACGCACCGACGCCCGGGTCCCGTTACCTGTACGCCCGGGCGGGCTGATCCGGATGCTGGCCGTCTGGCTGCTCGCCGTCGCAGCGGCGGCCGTGGGCCTCCGCCTCGCTGACGCCGTTCCGCGCGTCGCGCTTGGGGTGCCGCGCGGTGTCGTCAGGGCGCGGGACGTCGTGCAGCTCGAGCGGGAAACGGGCCGGCGCATGCCCGTGCCCGCGTACTTCCCCGACACCATCCAGTGGCCGCCCTCAGAGGCGCGGATGCACGTGGGCGGATCCGCGGCTTTGTGGTGCCGCCAGCGAACGGGAGGCGGCATCGCTCTGATCGTCGCCACTGCGCCAACCGACAGGCGTGACATCGCGGCAGCGGTCCTGCCCGCCTCTGTCGAACTCCAGCGCGAAGAGACCACGCTCGGTGGCCACCCCGCCGTCGTCTCGCGCGTGCGCGATGAGGAGGGGGCCGTGTGGCAGCAGGTGCTGTGGCGGACCCCGGGGCAGATCATTCTGGTCAGGTACCGTGGTACCCTCGACGAACTGCTGAAGATCGCCGGCAGCGTGCACGAGTGAGGACGCCGTGAGCCCGTCACGATCCCGCTGGAACATCAGGGGCATCCAGTCCCGAGTCGGCCTGCTGGTCGTCCTGGGCGTGGTCACGTCCATGCTCGTGCCCGGCTGGATTGCGTGGAAGAGCCTCGCCTCCCTCGCCGACCAGATCCTGCTGGGCCGGCTGAGCGTCGCCACGGCGACGATGGGCCATCTGGACGACATTGTCGCGCGGGAATGGAGCAAGCTGCAGGAAGTCGCAACCGGGCCGGGCATCTCCTCACTGCACGACGATGCCGACAGCCGGGCCCAGATCCTGCAGGCGCTGCGAACGTCCTACCTGCGCGCCGAACTGATGCACGAGACCTACGTGACTGACGCCGACGGCCGCGTCCGCCTGAACGAGCCGGCGGTGGCGACCGCGGACGCGGTGGTGCTGCCCGGGGCCAGGGAGGCGCTGCGAACCGGGCGGCCGAGCACGACCGGACTCGTGAATGGCCCGAACGGCCCGGCCGTGTTCCTCTTCGTGCCGATCCGCGACTGGTCGGGCCAGGCATCGGACCTTGTCGCCGGCGAGATCGATCCGAAGGGGTCCCGGTTCGCGGCGGTGCTGCGGTCGCACGCGACCGGATCGAGCGGATCGATCGACGTCCTCGACAGCTCGGGACTCATCATCGCGAGCACGGACCCGTCGCGCCAGGGCGTCGCCAGCGATCACCGCCAGTTGCTGTCGAACCTCATCCGCACCGGCGGGTCGACCCGCGGCACGTGTCACACCTGCCATGAGGGTTCGGCAGGCCGGACGACGGACCTGATGGCCTTCGCCTCGTCGAAGTCGCTCGGGTGGGGCGTGCGGGTGCGCGAACCGGAGTCGGTGGCCCTCGCCGAAACGACGCGCCTCCGCACGACGCTGCTGGCGCTCGGCCCGGTGCTGCTCGGCCTCGGCCTGCTCTTCGCGTATGGCGCGGCGCAAAGCCTGCTCAGGCCCCTCGGCGTGCTCACGCGCACCGCCGAGCGCATCGCGGCCGGCAACATGGAGCCCCCGATTCCCGACCTCGGCGCCGACGAAGTCGGCCGGCTCGGCCGGTCCCTCGAACACATGCGCACGCAGATCAAGTCGTCGATGGATGTGATCGAAGAGGCGAACACGACGCTGGAGCGCCGGGTCGACGCGCGCACGGCCGAGCTGAAGGCGCTGTACGCGCAGCTCGCCGAGCGCGACGAGGCGCGCAGCCTCCTGCTCCGGCAGGTCATCACCGCCCAGGAGGACGAGCGCAAACGCCTGGCCCGGGAACTGCACGACGAGACCTGCCAGACGATCAGCGCTCTCAACATGCGGCTCGAGACCGCGGTGGCGAGGCTGCCGCCGGGCGCCGACAACGCGCCGCTCCTCGAGGCGCGCGCGCTCGCCGTGCGGACCCTCGACGAGCTGCACCGCCTCATCTACGACCTCCGGCCCTCGGTGCTGGACGACCTCGGCCTCTGGTCGGCGATCGAATGGTACGCGGACCGCCAGCTCAAGCCGCGCGGCGTGACGGTGCACTGCGAGTTCAGCGAGGTCGAGCGGCGGCTGCCGCCCCTGATGGAAACCGCGCTCTTCAGGGCCGTGCAGGAAGCCGTCAGCAACATCGCCAAACACGCCAATGCCGAGCACGTACTCATCCAATGCGGCTTCGACGGCGACGTGCTCACGATCGAGATCGAGGACGACGGCAACGGCTTCGAGGTGGCGGCGGTGAAGCGCCCGACCGACGAAGGCCACGGCTGGGGCCTGCTCGGGATCACCGAGCGCGTGGAGGCGCTCGGCGGCACCGTCGTCATCGACGCCGCCCCGGGCCAGGGTGCCCGCATCGTCATCACCGTTTCCGTTCCCCCGGAGGGCGCGCGTGCCTAAGATCCGCGTCTTGATCGCCGACGACCACGCCATCGTCCGCGAAGGCGTGAAGGCGTTGATCGGCATGGCCGACGACATGGAAGTCGTCGGCGAGGCCGCAGACGGCCGCGAGGCCATCGCGCGCGCGCAGGCCCTCGAGCCCGACGTCGCCGTGATGGACATCGCGATGCCCGGGCTCGGCGGGCTCGAGGCGACGCTCGAGATTCGCAAGCTGTGCCCGCGCACGCGCATCCTCGTGCTGTCGCAGTACGACGACCGCGAGTACGTACGCCGGTTCCTCAAGGCCGGCGTGTCCGGGTACGTGCTCAAGAAATCGGCCGGGTCGGACCTGACGGCCGCCATCCGGTCGGTGCACCGCGGCGGCCTCGTGCTCGACCCGGAGGTCGCGCGCGAGGCGATGCGCGATCACGCGGCCGCGGCGAACGGCTCGGGCACCGAGGACCCCTACGACGCGCTGACCGATCGCGAGAAGCAGGTGCTCAAGCTCGTGGCTGAGGGGCACAGCAACAAGGAGGTCGCCGACGAACTGGGCATCAGCGTGAAGACGGCGATGTCCCACCGCGAGCACATCATGGAGAAACTGGACCTGCACAGCCGGACCGAGCTCATCCGGTTCGCCATCAAGCAGGGCATCATCAGGATCGATTCATAGAGCGAGGGCGGCATGCATCCGTGGCACGACATCTACGTCGACGATCACCTCATCGAACGCGAGTTCCCCGTCGTCATCGAGGTGCCGATGGGGAGCAAGAACAAGTACGAACTCGACAAGGAAACGGGGCTGCTCCGTCTGGACCGCGTGCTCTACGGCGCGGTGCACTACCCTGCCAACTACGGCTTCATTCCGCGCACGTACTGCGATGACGGCGACCCCCTCGACGCGCTGGTCCTGGGACAGGAACCCGTCCACCCGTTGACGATCGTCGAGGCGCGGCCGATTGGGGTCATGCGGATGCGCGACGAGAAGGGCCTCGACGACAAGATCCTTGCCGTCAACACGTCGGACCCTGCCGTGAACGACTACAGCGACCACACGCAGCTGCCCGCGTTCCTGACGAAGGAGATCCAGCGGTTCTTCCAGGACTACAAGGTCCTCGAGCACAAGCAGGTCGTCGTTGAGGACTTCATCGGTCCGGGGGATGCCATCAGGATCCTGCAGGAAGCGCTGGCGATGTACCGTCAGCTGAGGCGTGGAGAATTGCGACGGGCCTGAAGGCGGATCTGACAGACAGAGATCCGGCTGGCGATTTCTGTTGAATTGTTCTACACTGGCGCCGCGTCGGCCCCCTCTCGACCGAGTGCGCCCCCTGCATTCCTGTCAGCCGCGCTGATTCGGGCCGCCGTCGTTCCCCGCGGAGGCTCGCCGGAGCCTTGAACCATGCCATTGTCCCACGTGCCTTGGTGGAAGCGACTGGCCGTCATCCTGCCTGCCGTCATCGCCCTCGGCACGCTGTTGCTCGTCGGGTCGGCTGCCGTGCTCTTTCTGCAGGCACAGGAGCGCCATCTGCTCAACGAGGTCCAGCGCGGAGCGGCGCTCTTCAGCGAGACCATCAAGAGCAGCACCTACCACGACATGCTCGCCGACCGGCGCGACAGCGCGTACCTCGTGATGGACACCATCGGACACCAGTCGGGCATCGACCGCGTCCGCTTCTTCAACAAGGAGGGGCGCGTCACCTTCTCGAGCGACCGGACCGAAACCAACACGATGGTCGACAAGCGCGCGGAGCAGTGCTACGGCTGTCACGAGGCGGGGCGGCCGCTCGAGCGGCTGACTACGAGCGAGCGCAATCGCGTCTATTCGTCCCACGGCCATCGGGTGCTGGGCATGGTAACGCCCATCTACAACGAAGCCGCGTGTTCGACGGCCGCCTGCCACGCCCATCCGACGGAGAAGCGCGTCCTGGGCGTCATCGACATCGGCATCTCGCTCGCGGAGATTGACGCGCACTTTGCCACCATCCGGCGCAACACCATGCTGGCGGCCGGGTTGTCCGTGCTGGTGCTCGGTGCGTTCGTCGGGTTCATCGCGCAACGCGCCGTCGTGCGGCCCGTCGCCCAACTGGTGTCGGCGACCTACGCCGTGGCCGCCGGCGACTACACGACCGAGATCAGCGTCGCGACGACGGGCGAACTCGGCGCGCTCGAGCGGTCCTTCAACGAGATGATCGCCGCGCTTGCCCGGGCGCGGGCCGAGCGGCAGGCCCTGCTCGAAACCCTCGAGCAGCAGGTCGAGGATCGGACGGCGGCGCTCAAAGAGGCCCAGGCGCAGCTGGTGCAGTCCGAGAAGCTCTCGTCCCTTGGACGGCTGGCGGCGTCGATTGCGCACGAGATCAACAACCCGCTGGCGGGCATCCTGACGTACGCGAAACTGCTCATAAGGATGCTCGAATCGGAGGGCGTCGACGAGCCGACGCGGGCGACGAGCGTCAAGCACTTGAAACTCGTGCAGCGCGAAACCGAGCGCTGCACCGCGATTGTCCGCAACCTGCTTGATTTCGCGCGCCAGCGCCCGCTCTCCCTCAAGGACACCGACGTCGTCGCGGTGCTCGAGGAAGCGGTGTCGCTCGTGGGGCACCAGGCGGCCCTCAAGGGGCTGACCATTTCGAAGACGGTGGCGCCGGTCCCGCTCATCAAGGCGGACGCGGGCCAGTTGCGGCAAGCCATCGTCAACATCATGCTCAACGGCTTCGAGGCGATGCAGAGCGGCGGACTGCTGAAGGTGCGTTGCGGGCCCGCGGCCGGCGGGAAGCACATCGAGCTCGCCTGCGAAGACACCGGCGTGGGCATTCCGCCGGACCGGCTGGCCAAGATCTTCGACCCATTCTTCTCCACGAAGGAGATGGGAACGGGGCTCGGCCTCTCGGTCGTCTACGGCATCGTCGAGCGCCACGGCGGCACCATCGACATCCGCAGCGAGGTCGGCAAGGGCACCACCGTCGTGCTGCGCCTGCCCATCAGCCACAAGGCCGAGGCCTGAGGCGCGGAGCCCGAGCGATGGCCGCGGATGTGCACATCTGGTGGATCGGCGCCGACGCGGCCGATGATCGGCTGATGGAGACGGTCCGCGAGCGCACCGCTGACGCCTTCGGCATCCAGGCCCGTCTCTACCGCCACGGGGATCGTCCGCACCAGGCCTTCGATCCCCGCCGTGGCCAGCATTCCTCGACGGCGATTCTCAAGTGGCTCGCCGGACGGGATCAGCCGGGGCACCGCACGCTCGCGATCACGGACGCCGACCTGTTCATTCCCGTGCTGACCTTCGTCTACGGGGAGGCGCAGCTGGGCGGCCGGGTCGCGGTGGTCTCGACGGCGCGGCTCGCCGTCGAACAGGGCGGGCGCCACGATCCGGCGGTGGTCACGAATCGGATTATCAAGGAGTGCGTGCATGAGCTCGGCCACACCTTCGGGCTCCTGCACTGCGACACGCCGGGATGTGTCATGACCCGTTCGGTCAACCTCATCGAGGTCGACGCCAAGGCCATGACGCTCTGCGGACCATGCGAAGCCAGGTACCGGGAGCTTCGCGAGAAGGACGGACACCATGAGCAAGGAACGCACGCGCATCCTCGTCGTTGACGACGAGGAGATCGTCCGGGAGTCGCTGTCGGGGTGGCTGGCGAAGGACGGCTACACGCTCGCCACCGCCCACGACGGACCGACGGCGCTGGAAATGCTTCGGCAGGGCCGCTGGTCGATCCTCCTCGTCGATCTGAAGATGCCGGGCATGGACGGCCTCCAGGTGCTCGAGTCGTCGAAACAGATTCAGCCTGACGTGGCCGTGGTGATCATGACGGCCTACGCCACGGTCGAGACAGCGGTCGAGGCGATGAAGAGCGGCGCGTACGACTACCTCGTCAAACCGTTCGACCCCGAAGAGCTCAGCCTGATGATGGTGAAGATCGTCGCCCAGCAGGCTCTCGTCCGCGAGAACGTGCTGCTGCGCAAGGTGCTGAAGCGCGACTTCCACTTCCGCGACATGGTCAGCAAGAACCCGGCCATGCACCGCGTGTTCGACCTCGCCAAGAGCGCCGCCAAGAGTCAGTCCACGATCCTGATCCTCGGCGAAAGCGGCACGGGAAAGGAGCTGCTGGCGCGCGCCATCCACGCCGAGAGTCCCCGGCAGGCGGCACCCTTTGTCGCGGTCTCGTGCGCCGCGCTCACCGAAACGCTGTTGGAATCGGAACTCTTCGGGCACGAGAAAGGATCATTCACCGGCGCCGTCGCGCGGCGGAAGGGCCGCTTCGAAATCGCCCACGGCGGCACGCTGTTCCTGGACGAAATCGGCGACATCAGCTCGAAGCTCCAGCTCGACCTGCTTCGCGTGCTCGAGGAGCGCAAGCTCACGCGCGTCGGCGGGACCGAGCCCGTCGACGTGGACGTCCGCATCATCGCCGCCACCAACCGCGATCTGAAGAAGGCCGTGGCGGACGGCCAGTTCCGCGAGGACCTGTACTACCGCCTCAACGTCATTCCCATCCTCCTGCCGCCGCTCCGGGACCGCCGGGAGGACATCCCCTTGCTCATCGAGCACTTCCTCGAGCACCTGGGCATCGAAACAGATCGCCAGATCGAAGGCGTGTCCGCTGACGCACTCGCCGCGCTCATGCGCCATGACTGGCCGGGCAACGTGCGCGAGCTCCGGAACGTCCTGGAACGCGGGATGGTCGTCGCGAAGGACAAGCTGATCCAGCCGGACGATCTGGGCCTGACGGCGTCGGGCATCACGCCGGAGGCGTACGACCCGGGCCTCACCCTCGACGAGGTCGAGCGGCGCCACATCACGGCCGTTCTGCAGCACACGGGCGGCAACGTCACTCAGGCGGCCCGCACCCTGGCGATCGATCGTGTGACGCTCTACAACAAAATCAGGAAGTACGGGCTGCGCCGGGGCGACGACGACGGGTTCAACGGATAGGACCGGTTTCAGCACCTGCGTGCGGCGGCTTGACCTCGCCGCGCGCACAGGCTCGAACCGCCTTCAGGGAGCCGCGGGCAGCTCGACGATGAAGCGGGCGCCGGATCCGAGGCGCGTGTCCACGAACACGGTGCCCTGGTGGGCGGCGGCGATCATCTTCACGAGGGCGAGTCCGAGCCCGGTGCCCCCGCGCCGGCGCGTCGTGGACCCGTCGAGCTGGTGGAACGGTTCGAACAGTTCCGGCAGACGATCCTCGGCGATCCCCGGTCCGGTGTCGGCAACCCAGATGCGCACGCGGTCGCCCGAAGGCTCGGCACCGGCATCGACGCGCCCGCCGGCCGGCGTGAACTTGATTGCGTTGTCGAGCA
>Ga0102851_10002500_pt1 | contig 11086 bp, 8 predicted proteins | sample Mud3Dept3metaG_FD_79558 | JGI IMG/M metagenome (GOLD analysis project Ga0102851, IMG submission 79558) | Freshwater wetland microbial communities from Ohio, USA, analyzing the effect of biotic and abiotic controls - Mud 3 Core 4 Depth 3... | ecosystem: Environmental > Aquatic > Freshwater >...
CCTCTTCCTCGCCTCCGGCGACGCCTCCTTCGTCTCGGGCGCCGCCCTCCACGTCGACGGCGGCCTCTCGGCCTGAGCCGGGCGGGCTGCCGTCACGGCCGGGACGGAGGGACCGCCTCCCAGGCTCTGGTCACGGACGAAGGCTAGACTGCCGCAGCGATGACGACCGAGCCGCTCCCGGCCGCCCCGGCCGAGCCCGCCACGCCCGGGGAGCCTTCGCCCTTCTTCAACCGGGAGCTGTCCTGGCTGGAGTTCAACCGGCGCGTGCTGGACGAGGCCGAGGACCCGGCGGCGCCCCTGCTCGAGCGGCTCAAGTTCGTCGCCATCTTCGGCGGCAACCTCGATGAGTTCTTCATGAAGCGGGTCGGGGGCCTCAAGCGCCAGCTCGCCAGCGGCCGGACGGCGCTCTCCCCCGACGGGCGCACGCCCGCCGAGCAGCTCGCCGCGATCGCCGCGGCAGTGCGCCCGATGGTCGCGCGCGCGCGCCAGCTCCTGATCGGCACGCTGCTGCCCGAGCTCGCCGGCCACGGCGTCGCGCTCGTGCCGTGGCGCGAGCTCGCGGAGCCCGAGCGCAGCTGGTGCACGCGCTATTTCGAGGCCGACGTCTTCCCGATCCTGACCCCGCTCGGGCTCGACACCTCGCATCCGTTCCCGTTCATCTCCAACCTCTCGCTCTCGCTCGCGGTGGCGACCAGGAGCCCGGCGTCGAGCGAAGTGCGCTTCGCGCGCGTCAAGGTGCCGCCCTCGCTGCCGCGCTGGGTCCAGCTGCCCGACAGCCTGCGCTTCGTGCCCCTCGAGGATCTGATCGCGGAGCATCTCGACCGCCTCTTCCCGGGCATCGAGCTGCTCGAGGCGTACGCGTTCCGCGTCACGCGCGCGGCCGACGTCGAGCGCAACGAGGAGCCGGCCGAGGACCTGCTGGAATCGATCCAGGAGGAGCTGCGCGAGCGCCGCTTCGCCTCGGTGGTGCGCTTGGAGGTGGTGCCCGAGATGCCGGCCTGGATGCGCCAGCTGCTCGCCGACGAGCTCGAGATCACGCCCGGGGACGTCTACGAGGTGCGGCCGCCCCTGGCCGCCCGCGACCTCGCCGTGCTCGCCGCGCTGCCGGCGCCCGCGCTCAGGGAAGCGGACTGGCGGCCGGCGACGCCGCCGCGCCTGGCGCCCGGACCGGACGGGCGCGAGGCGGACCTCTTCCGCGTCATCCGCCAGGCCGACCTGCTGGTCCACCATCCCTACGACTCGTTCGCAGCGTCGGTGCAACGCTTCGTTCAGGTCGCCGCCGAGGACCCGGCGGTGCTCGCCATCAAGCAGACCCTCTATCGCACCTCGCGGCGCTCGCCGGTGGTGCAGGCGCTGATCGAGGCCGCGGAGCGCGGCAAGCAGGTGGCGGTGCTGGTCGAGCTGCGCGCGAGCTTCGACGAGGCGCGCAACATCGAATGGGCGGAGGCGCTCGAAGGCGCGGGCGCGCACGTCGCCTACGGCGTGGTCGGCTACAAGACCCACGCCAAGGTCTCGCTGGTCGTGCGCCAGGAGGCCGACGGGCTGCGCACCTACACCCACCTGGCGACCGGCAATTACAACACCGACACCGCCGAGCTCTACACCGACCTCGGCCTGTTCACGTGCGACCCGGTGCTGGGCGCCGATGTCGCGCAGCTGTTCAACCTGCTCACCTCGGGCCGCATCGCCGACCAGACCTTCTCGCGCCTGCTGGTGGCGCCGGTCAACATGCGGCACGGCATCCTCGGGCGCATCGAGCGCGAAGTCGAGCACCAGCGCGCCGGCCGCGGCGGCCGGATCGTGGCGAAGATGAACTCGCTCGAGGACCCGGAGATCGTGCGCGCCCTCTACGCGGCGTCCGCGGCGGGAGTCGAGATCGACCTGATCGTGCGCGGCGTCTGTCGCCTGCGGCCGGGGCTGCCCGGGACGAGCGAGACGATCCGGGTGATCTCGATCGTCGGCCGCTTCCTCGAGCACGCGCGCATCTTCCACTTCGGCAACGCGGGCGATGGGGAGTACTTCATCGGCTCGGCGGACTGGATGTCGCGGAACCTCGACTGGCGCGTGGAGGCGATGGCGCCGGTCGACGACCCGGCGGCGAGAGCCGAGCTGCAGCGCATCCTCGACCTCCAGCTGACCGACGACTGCAAGGCCTGGGAGCTCGGCGCGGACGGCGTCTGGCAGCGCCGCCGGCCCGCCCCGGGTGAGCCCGGCCGCGCCAGCCAGCGCCTGCTCATGGAGAAGGCGCGCGAGCGCGCGCGCCGCCCCCCGGCCTAGGGCACGGCCGCCGACCAGGCGGAGGTGTCGCCGGACTCGAAGCCGTCGGCGAAGAGCGGGACGCGCCACTCGTCGGCGCCGACGTCCGGCTCGGCGTCGCGCGGCTGGCCATCGAAGTCGTCGCCGGCGAGTGACGGCGGCAGCGGCGTGCCGCCGCCCACCGGCGGCAGGGCCGCGCCCGCCAGGTGGAGATCGCCTGCGGCGACGTCGGCGAACCAGGCGAGCGGCGCCGACTCCAGGTTGCCGGCGAGCGTCGCCTGGGCGCCGTCGCGCGCGCGCAGGTTGTGGCTGACCAGGTCGTTGGCGACGTCGACCAGGGTGTCCGGGAAACGCCACTCGATCGAGGAGAACGGCGCCGAGGTCGAGGCCACCGTGTCGTGGACGACCGCCACCTCGCGCGCCTGCTCGATCGCGATGCCGGCGTCGAAGCCGTACTCCGAGGCGAACAGGTCGGAATCGGCGGCGGCGACGAAGTTGGCGCGGATCGTGCCGTCGACGTGGCCGAGGTAGGGGATCCCGGGATAGGGGTCGTCGGGGTAGGTGCGTCCGGTGCCGGTGGCGCCGAGCCCGAAGCCGATGCCGCGCGCGCAGTCGAGGATCAGGTTGCCCTCGACCAGCGTGTCGCGGCTGCCGCGCCAGAAGTGGATCGCGTGCTCGGACAGGCCGGCCGGGCACCAGAAGCCCATGATGCGGTTGCGCCGCACGATCCAGCCGCGGGCGGCGTGGGCGTCGATCCCGCCCGTGTAGCAGTTGTCCCGGATCTGCGCTCGTCCGGCGTCGGTGAGCTCGAGCGAGCTGCACTCGAGCCGGCCGTCGTCCACCCAGCCCTCGCCGATCGGATTGACCTTGACCGCCTGCTGGCCGGGATCGACGATGCGCAGGTTGTGGAGCCGGACGCCGGTGATCGGGCTGCCGTCGCCCGAGGCGTGGACCGGATGGTCGTAGGCGCGGCGCAGCGTCAGGTCCGCGACGGTCACGTCCGAGGCGAGGATCGAGAGCAGCTCGCTCGTCTGGTAGGCACCGTCGAGCACCACCGCCTCGCGGTCGCCCGAGAAGGAGCGCAGCGTGATGCCCGGCGTGGTGAACACCAGACGCGAGACCGCGTCGCCCGCGCTCATGTCGTAGAAGCCGTCGTGGAGCAGGATCGTGGTGCCGCTGGCGGCGGCCGAGACGATGGCGCGCAGGTCGTCGGCCTGGGCCGGGAAGACCTCGATCGTCGCGCCGGACGGCGGCGCCAACGGGGGGCACGGGACCTGGGCGACCGCCGCCGCGGACCCCGCGAGGCCGGCCGCGAGGAGGAGCGAACGGGGTGAGAAGCGGCGGCTTCCGATCGGCATGGGACCTCCCTCAGGTCTCGGCGAGCGCCTCGACGAGCTCGCCCAGGCCGGCCGCCAGGGCGCGGGCCGAGCCGTCCGGGCGATCGCCCCAGCGCGCCTCGAACTCCTGCCAGAGCGCGGCGCGCCGGGCCGCGATGCCGCGCGCCAGCGCGGCGCGGCCGGGGCGTCCGCCGCGGCGGCGGCGGCGCGCGCCGCCGGCGGCGGTCGAGGTGACCAGCGAGCGCTCGGCCTCGGCGGCCTCCGCGGCGAGCTCGGCGGCCAGCACCGCGAGGTCGTTGGCGCCGCCCAGCAGATCCTGGAGCTCGCGCAGGCCGCGCACCGGCTCGCGCGCCGGGGCGAGCACCGGCGCCACCGGCTCGAGCAGGTAGCGCAGGCGCTTCGCTTCGATGCGCGCGCGGTGCGCCGCGGCCGGGTCGGGCGGGCGGCCGAGGCGCTCGAGCGCGCCGAGCAGGCGGTCGGCGTGGCGCGCGAGCTCCTCGCCCAGCGCGGCGCGGAACGGGCGCGGCCGCTCGTCCTCGCCACCGTCGAGGCGCACCTCGACGGTCCAGCTCGCGAGGCGGTCGCGCAGGCGGCCGGCGAGCTCGTCGAACTCGGCCAGCCCGTCGGCGAGGAGCGCGCGGTAGGCCTCGTCGCGCCGCGCCACGAGTCGCGCGCGCAGCGGCTCGGCGGCGCGCCGTTCGGCGGCGTCGGCGGTGCCCGCGAGATCGTCGAGCAGCGCGATACCGACCTCCGCGTCGCGCCCCGGATTGGTCGCCGCGGCGAGCCTGCGCAGCCGCCGCCGGAGCTTCCTGCCCATGGCGCGCGCGATCTCGTCGCGGTAGGCGCGCACCTGACTGCGCAGGCGGCGCAAGGCGACCCGGAAGTCGTGCAGCGCCTCCGGATCCTCGCCGGCGGCGAGCGCCGCGCGCGCCGCCTCGGCGCGCGCCAGCTCGGCGAGCGCGATGCGGCGCGCCGCCTCGCCGGCCGGCAGCGCGAGCAGGTCGGCGGGCAGCGCGGCGGCGCGCACCGGCGGGCTCACGGCGCGAGCTCGCGCAGCTGGCCGGCGGTCAGGTGCCAGACCAGCACGGCGGCGCCCGCGGCGGTCCGCTCCGGGAAGTCGAGCAGGGCGGCGCCGCCCTTCTTGAACTCGGCGAGCGTGCGCTCCTGGCCGGTGAGCAGGAGTCCCTCCAGGCGCGACAGGTCGGGCTCGTGGCCGACCAGCGCGACGGCGGCCGCGGCGCGCCGGGCGGAGAGCCAGGCCAGCACCTCGCCCGCCTCGCCCCCGGGCGCGAGTGCGCCGAGCGCGTGCAGCGCGGCACGCGCGCTCGCGGCGACGATCATCTCCGCGGTCTGGCGCGCGCGCACGAGCGGGCTGGTGGCGACCAGGGCCAGCTCCGGGACCTGAGCGGCGATCGCCTCCGCGCCGCGGCGGAAGCGGCGCCGGCCCTCCTCGGTCAGGGGGCGGTCGCGGTCGGCGCCGCGGAACGCCGGAGCGTCCTCGGCGATGGCGTGGCGGACGAGCAGGACCTTCACGGCCGCGACGGTAGCAGAGGAGCGCGGCGGGCGCCTCAGCCGCGCAGCCGGTAGCCGACGCCGATCACCGTCTCGATGCGGTCGGCCTCGGCGCCGAGCTTGCGGCGGAGGCGCCGCACGTGGGTGTCGACGGTGCGGCTGTCGACGTCCTCGGCATAGCCCCACACGTCGGTGAGCAGCCGCGAGCGGGTCTGCACCCGTCCCTGGCGCTCGATCAGGACCTTGAGCAGGCGGAACTCGGTGGCTGTGAGCTGGATCTCGCGCCCGCGCACCTCGGCGCGATGGGCACCGAGATCGAGGCGGATGCCGCCCGTGTCGAGCCGCTCCCCTCCGGCCGCCTCGCCGTCCCGGCGCCGGAGCACCGCCTTGATGCGCAGGACCACCTCGCGCGGGCTGAACGGCTTGGGGATGTAGTCGTCGGCGCCGAGCTCGAGGCCGACGATGCGGTCGACCTCCTCGCCCCGGGCGGTGAGCATCACGAGCGGGATGCGCGCGGTCGCGGGATCGCGCTTGAGGATGCGGGTGAGCTCCAGCCCGTCGAGGCCGGGCACCATGAGATCGAGCACCAGCAGGTCGGGCGGCTGGCGTCTCAGGGCCTCGAGAGCGCTGTCGCCGCGCCGCTCGAGCTCGACCGCGAAGCCCGCCTTCGCGAGGTTGAACTGGAGCACTTCCGCGAGATCGGGTTCGTCCTCGACGACCAGGATGCGCTGTTTCGCCATGCGCCCGGCAGGGTAGCACGCACGATCCGCAGCGGATGCGGAAAGACCTGCGGAAAACGCGCCCGGGTACCGCCCCCCGCGCCCACCGGCCCGGGCTCCCGAGCGTTTTGCACAGAATCTTGTGCAGCGGCAGGAACCCCCATGGTTTCAACGGATTGCGCGCAAGTTGTTCGCCCGTCGTGGGAAAGGGGAGAGGCTCCGGGGCCGGTTTTCCACAGCGAGGCGTGACGGGCCGGTGACGTCGCTCGTAAATCCCTGCAACGCTTCGTCTTGACAGTCGCGGTGGGGGGCGGGTACCGTCCCGGACGTCCCGCGCGGGACGGGAAGGCGACCAGCCATGACGGTGCAAGCGACGGTCCGCTCCTACCTCATCTTCACCGGCACCGGACCGATCCTGGTCCTCTCGACCTATCCCTCGCTCTCCGACCCGCGCCTGGTGGCCAAGCTCCAGTACAAGGGGATCTCGAAGTTCATCGCCTACGAGGTCGCGCTCGACGCCGTGCGCGCGCGCTACGAGCACGCCTACGCCAACGTGGCGACGGACCTCGACGAAGTCGAGGACATCCGCGTCCTCGACTTCAACGGCCACCAGATCATGGCCAACTTCTCCCTCGACGAGCTCGGCGAGCCCCTCAAGTTCGGCGGCTGAGGTCGGCGAGCAGCTCCTCGACCAGCGGCAGCGGCAGGCCGACCACGTTGGTGAAGTCGCCTTCGACGTGCGCGACGAAGGCGGCGGCGCCGCCCTGGATGGCGTAGGCGCCGGCCTTGTCGCGCGGTTCGCCGCTCGCGACGTAGGCGTCGATCTCGCTGCCGCTCAGCGCGCGGAAGGCGACCTCGGTGCGGCAGGCGCGCGCCCGCTCGCGGAGCCTGCCCGCGCCCGCTTCGGCCGGCACCTCGACCAGCGCCACGCCGGTCCAGACCTCGTGGCTGCGGCCGGAGAGCGCGGCCAGCATGCGCCGCGCCTCTTCGTCGTCCGCGGGCTTGCCGAGCAGCGCGCCGCCGGCGGCGACCACGGTGTCGGCGCCGAGCGCGAGCTCGCCCGGCCGCGCCGCGGCGCGCGCCTTGACGAGGGCGAGGCGCAGCACGAGCGCCTCGGGCGTCTCGGCCGCCAGCGGCGTCTCGTCGGCGTCCACGGCGCGCACCTCGAACTCGACGCCGAGCCGGGCCAGCAGCTCGCGGCGGCGGGGCGAGGCGGAGGCGAGCACGAGGCGGCGCGGCGCGCTCAAGGGAAGTAACCGGCGGCCGTGCGCGCCAGGGCGCCGGGACGGCGCACCTCCACCTCGACCCGGCGGTAGCCGGTCCCGCCGGTGGCGTCGGACTGGTAGGCGAGCAGCCACTGCGCGCGCAGCTCGGCCTCGATCTCCTCGTAGGTCGAAGCCAGGCGCGCCGTGCGCTCGAGCATGTAGGCGCGCCCACCGGTCTCGCGCGCGAGCCGCTCGAGCTCCAGGCGCGGCTCGATCGGGCGGCTCGGGAGGCCGAGGCCGACCGGGTAGATCGCGACCCCGGTGCGGCGGGCGAATTCGAGCACTTCGTCGAAGCTGGTCCGGCTGACCGTGTCGGCGCCGTCGGAGAGCAGAACTAGGGCGCGCTTGCCGCCCAGCCCGCTGAAGTAGTGCAGGGCGAAGGCGAGGCTGTCGTAGAGCGCGGTCTGCCCCTGCGCGGAGAGGTCAGCGACGCCGCCCGCCAGGCGCTCGAGACGGCCGGAGAAGCGGACCACCAGGCGCGGTCGGTCGGCGAAGGTGATCAGCGCCGCACGGTCGCGCTCGCTCAGGACCTGCTCGAAGAAGAGCAGCGCGGCGCGCACGTTCTCGTCGAGCCGGTCGGCCATCGAGTCGGAGGTGTCGAGCAGGACGGCGGCGTGGATGGGGACGTCGCGCACGCGCTCGAGCCGGCGCAGTCGCTGCGGGCGCCCGTCCTCGAGCACCTCGATCTCGTCGGGCCGCAGATCCTCGAGCGGGCGCCCCTGGCGGTCGGCCACGGTGGCGTAGAGCTCGACCAGGTCGACGTCGACGCTCTCGGCGCCGGCGCCGCCGCCGAGCAGGCGGACCGCCTCCGCCGCACCCCCGCCCTCGAGGTAGGCCACCGCGCGCACCCAGGTGGCGCCCGCGGGCACGCGCAGGGGGAGCACGAACGGCGGCTGGTGGAGCGTCGCGCGCAGGGCGCCGTCCACGAGCAGGTCGAGGCGCTCGAGCCGCTCGCCCTCGGGGATCGTGACCCGGGCGCGTGCCTCGATCCAGGACGGCGTGCGGCCGGAGTCGGCGGCCAGGTCGAGGCCGACCGCGAAGCGGTGCGGGCCGGCGTTGAGCAGGACCTCTTCGCGCGCCAGCTCCGCGCCGGCCGGCGACTCGGCGAGCACCGTCAGCCGGTGGAGGCGCGGCGCGCTGCCGAGGTCGAGCTCGGCGGTCCAGGGCGGGCGGACCCGGGTCATCACGCGCTTGCCGTCGAGCTCGAACACGAGCCGGGAGTCGCCCGCCTGGCGCAGGTCGACCTCGAAGCGGACGGTGCCGGTGAGCAGCCGGTCGGTCGGGGCGAAGACGCGCAGGCTCGGCCCGACGGCGGCCACTTCCGGCCCGGCAGCGGCGCCGAGGGCGGGGACGTCGAGCTCGCGCTCGAGCCGCGAGCAGGCGCCGGTCGCTTCGTCGGCGAGCCGGAGCAGCAGCCGGTAGTGGCCAGCCGGCAGCAGGCGCACGAAGGTGAGCTCGACCGGCCCCTGTGCGGCCGCCGGCAGGAAGCGGTAGCGAAAGCCCTCGATACGGTTCGGCCCGCGCGTCACCTCGCCGTCGAGGCCGTAGGCGCGCGGGCCTGCCGCGCCGGTCGCTGCCACGGCGAGCGTGGCCTCGACGCGCGTGCGCGATTCCTCCCGCCCGGGGAAGACGAGCCGCAGGTCGGCATCGAGCGCGGACGCGCCCGTCCCGCACGGGTCCATGCCTGCCGCCTCCGGCACAGCGCCGGTGCCGGGCGGCGCCGAGGCCTGCGGCGGGGCGGGCGCGGCGGCGAGCAGGAGGGAGGCGAGCAGAGGCAGAACGAGGCCGTGATCCACGGCCGGATCCTAGAGGAGGCGGGAGCCATTGCCCAGCGGCGCGCGCGTGAGCTTAGGGGTAGTAGCCGCGCATCGTCTTCGCCTCGAGCCCCGCCCGGTCGACCTCGACCACGACGCTGCGGAACTTCAGGTCGCGGGAGGCGTTGGTGGACTGGTAGGCGAGCAGGTAGCGCGAGCGCAGCTCCTTCTGGATGTCGGTGTAGACCGGCCCCAGCTCCTCGGCGGCTTCCACGAAGAAGCTCCGGCCCCCGGTCTCGTCGGCGAGCGTCTTGAGCACCTTGCGCGTCTCGATCTGGGTGCGCGGGATGTCGAGGCCGATGGTGTAGATCGCCACTCCGGCGCGGCGCGCGAAGTCGAGCGTCTGGTCGAAGGTGAAGCGGCTGTTCTCGTCCTTGCCGTCGGAGAGCACGAGCAGCGCGCGCTGGCCCTTCAGGCCGTTGAAATAGAAGAGAGCGAAGACCACCGAGTCGTAGATCGAGGTGCCGCGCTCGGCCTTGAGCCCGGCCAGGCCGCCGGCGAGCTCGGTCAGGCGGCTGGTCATGCGCACGGCGAGGAACGGCCGGTCGTTGAACGGCACTAGCGCGGCGCGGTCGCGGGGCCGGATCGCCTCCTCGAAGAAGCGCAGCGCCGCGGCACGCGCCAGCTCCAGGCTGGGCTCCATCGAGGCCGAGGTGTCGAGCAGGACGGCGACGTGGATGGGGAGGTTCTCGAGCGGCTCGAAGCGCGCCAGGGTCTGGGGCACGCCGTCCTCGGCAACGCTGAAGGCCTCGACCGGGAGCCCGGTGACGGGGCGCTGGCTGCGGTCCACCACCGTGGTGTAGAGCTCGACGAACTGGACGTCGAGCTCCTCGAGACCCTCCGGCGCGTTGACGAAGACCAGGTCCTCGGTCGAGTTGCCGTCGGTCAGGTAGGCGACGGCGCGCACGTAGGCGACCTCCTCCCGGGGCGGGAGCACGACGGCCTGGGTGAAGGGCGCCTGGTAGAGCGTCGCGACCAGCGTCTCGTTGAGGTGGATCTCGACGCGCTCGAGCGCGGAGTCCTCGGGCACCTCGACCTCGGCCTCGGCGCGCAGGCTCGACGAGTAGCGCTGACCTCGCCGCGGCTCGACCAGGCGGATCGCGAAGCGGTGGGCGCTGGTGTTGAGCTGGGTCTCGTCGGAGGCGACCTCGCGTCCGGCGGCGTCGAAGGCGGTGGCGCGCAGGAGCCGCGTGCGCGGCACCTCGCCCAGGTCGAGCTCGACCGAGTAGGGGGGCCGGTTCTTGCGCAGGATCGGCTTGCCGTCGAGCGCGAACTGCACTTCGGAAATCGCCGCGCCCGTGGTCAGCGTGTCGAAGCGGACCAGGCCGGACTGCATCTCGCCGCTCGGACGCAGGATCCGGATCGTGTTGTCGAGCGTCGAGAGCGCGGCGTTGGCCTCGGCGAGCAGCTGCGCGCTCTCCGGGTCCGGGGGCGGCGGCGCCTCACCCTCGACGGCGGGCACCTGGAGCTCGCGCTCGGCGCGGAAGAAGCGCTTGCCGTTCAGGTCCTCGACCTTGACCACCAGCTGGTACTTCTCGCCCGGGCGCAGGAAGCGCTCGAAGACCAGCGGGATCGAGGCCGAGGTGACCTCCGCGGCGGGAAGATCGAACTTGTAGCGGAAGGAGTCGAAGAGCTTGCCTTCGAGCAGGACCTCGCCGTTGAGCAGGAAGTCGTAGGAGCGCGCGCCGCCGATCTCGGCGGCGCCCACCTCGGCGACCGGCAGCGCCACGGTGCCCTGCACCACGGTGCGGCTCTGGCGCCGGCCGGGGAAGGCCACGGAGAGCTCACCGGGGAGCTTCGCCGCTTCCTCCGGCACGTCGGTCGAGTAGGCGTTGAAGGTGCTCACCCACTCGCGCGACGGAGCCTCGATCGGCTCCAGGACCTTGGCGAGCACGGTGCTGTAGCCGAACTGGCCGCGGCGCAGCACCGCGGCGATTGCCCCGACGAAGTTCGGCGAGCGCACACACGCGATCTCGATCTCGGCGAGGAGCGCCTGCATCGTGGTGGTCGGCGGCGGGGCCTGGAAGAGCGCGGCGAGGCCGTCGGCGGGCTGCCAGAGCCGCCACTTTCCCTGGCCGAAGCGCTGGTGGAAGACCACCGCGAAGGGCTCGCGCACGCGCGAGGCCGAGCTGTAGAGCCAGACCTCGGTGGGCCAGAGCAGGATGCCGCAGCTGTCGACCTCG
>Ga0102851_10002501_pt1 | contig 11086 bp, 9 predicted proteins | sample Mud3Dept3metaG_FD_79558 | JGI IMG/M metagenome (GOLD analysis project Ga0102851, IMG submission 79558) | Freshwater wetland microbial communities from Ohio, USA, analyzing the effect of biotic and abiotic controls - Mud 3 Core 4 Depth 3... | ecosystem: Environmental > Aquatic > Freshwater >...
GCCTCGACTCTCCTGCCCGCGCGCGCCGGCGAGATCGTCCGTCCGGTCGCGCTCTCCCGATCGGCCGGGCTTCCGCTCGCCCCCTGTCTCGTCTCGATCGCGCTCGAGCGGCTCATCGACCTCCTCACCACGATCGTGCTCTTCGTGGTTTACGCCATCGGCTGGTCCCCCTCGGTCCTCACGGGCGACGAAGCCAGCCGCTTCGCCCTTCTGCGACGCTCGGCGTTCCTGCTCGGCGCCGGAACCCTCGTCGGGGTCGGTCTTCTCACCGTCTTCGCAACCCGGCCCGATTTCGCGCGGCGCCTCGCGGCTCCCGTCCTGCGCCTGCTGCCGGACCGATTCGCCATGCGGCTCGGCACCGTGCTCGACTCCCTCCTGTCGGGTCTGGCGGCTCTTCGCTCGCCCAGGGACGCGGCGATCGTGGCCGCGCAGTCGGCCCTCCTCTGGCTCGTCATCTGCTTCCAGATCTGGTCCACGCTCAAGGCTTTCGACCTCGCCCTCCCCTTCCCGGTCTCCTTCTTCGTCCTCACGTGGGCCGTCCTCGGACTCGCCATCCCGACGCCGGGCGGGGTGGGCGGCTATCACGCGGCCGTCGCCTACGCGCTGGCAGGCTTCTATGCCGTCCCGAAGAACACGGCCGCGGCCCTCGCCCTGACCTCCCACGTCATCTCCTTCGCCCCGATCACCGTCCTCGGGCTGGTCTTTCTGGTGGCCGGGGGCTTCTCCCTGAAGACCCTCTCCGAGGCGGCGGCCCGGAACGGTTCCTGACGGCGGCGTCAAGGATCGTCGGGAAGTCCTCTCCTGCCGGCGCCAGTCGCGGATCAATGGGACAAATGTCCCAGGCCGCTCCCCCCGGGAAAGGGTCTATGGTGACTTCGGGCTCGATGCCCTGCGCCAAAGGCTGGCGAGGAGGTTCACATGAGAAGAACCGCGCTGACCGCCGACGCCCCGCCCATGACCCACCCGGGAATCGACGGACACCACACATGCCGGAAATGCCCGGCCTGCGGAACCGAGGACTGCCGAGTTCTGTCCCAGCTCGGGATGTACTGCGAGACCGCTCAGGCCGCCCAGGAGGCCTTGGGCGGGGAGGCCTCCCCCCGGCCGAAGCCGGCGCGGCCGGCCATGGTCCGGCGGCGCTGAGGCATCCTCATCATTTACAGTCCTTGACATCGTCGTCATCGTATTCCAAATGGGAATCGCTGCCGGTCCCGCAGCCGGGGCCGGCAAAAGCTCTTCCTGAAGGAGGACACGCATGGCGACAGTCACCGATCCCGTTGCCGCTCCGGGTGTGACCGGACCCAACAAGGAATCGATCACGATCACCGACAACCGGACGGGCAAGGTCTACGAGCTCCCGGTCCAGAACGGGACGATCAAAGCCCTCGACCTCCGGCAGATCAAGACCGGCCCCGAGGACTTCGGCCTGATGACGTACGACCCGGCGTTCATGAACACCGCGTCGTGCATCAGCCGCATCACGTTCATCGACGGCGACAAGGGAATCCTCCAGTACCGCGGCTACCCGATCGACCAGCTCGCCGAGAAGGCGGACTACCTCGAGATCGCCTACCTGCTCCTGAACGGCGAGCTCCCGACACGGGATCAGTACAAGCCCTTCGTCTCGGAGATCACGCACCACACGATGATCCACGAGGACCTGAAGAACCTGATCTCGTCCTTCCGGTACGACGCGCATCCCATGGCCATGCTGTCGGCGTCGGTCGCCGCGCTCTCGACGTTCTACCGCGAGGCCAAGCACGTCCGCGACAAGGCGAACCGCCATCACCAGATCATCCGCCTCATCGCGAAGATCCCGACCCTGGCCGCATTCGCCTATCGCCACTCGATCGGATTCCCGTTCGTCTATCCCGACAACGAGCTGAGCTACAGCGCGAACTTCCTGCAGATGATGTACAGGACCGCCGAGGCGAAGTACGTTCCCAACCCGGTCCTCGTCCGGGCGCTCGAGATCCTCTTCATCCTGCACGCCGACCACGAGCAGAACTGCTCGACGAACGCCATGCGGGCCATTGGCTCCTCCGAGGTCGACCCGTATTGCGCGGCCGCCGGCGCCATCTCCGCCCTCTACGGCCCGCTCCACGGGGGCGCCAACGAGGCCGTCCTCCGGATGCTCCGCGAGATCTCCGACATCAAGAACATTCCGGCGTTCGTGAAGGACGTCAAGGAAGGGCACGGCGAGAAGCGGCTCATGGGCTTCGGCCACCGCGTCTACAAGAACTACGATCCGCGGGCCAAGATCCTCAAGGCCATGGCGGAGAAAGTCTTCGAGGTCACGGGAACGAACCCGCTCCTCAAGATCGCCGTCGAGCTCGAGCGGATCGCCCTCGAGGACGAGTACTTCGTCAAGCGGAAGCTCTACCCCAACGTCGACTTCTATTCGGGCCTGATCTACGAGGCGATGAAATTCCCGGTCGACATGTTCCCGGTCCTCTTCGCCATCCCCCGCATGTCCGGCTGGCTCTCGCAGTGGCAGGAGATGATGGAGGACAAGGACCAGAAGATCGCCCGGCCTCGCCAGGTTTTCCTCGGGTCCGGAAAGCGCGACTTCGTTCCCTTCGAGAAGCGCTGACTTACGTTTCCCAGTCACCTCACGTCGGGCGGTGCGAAACAACGCACCGCCCTTTTCTTTCTCTCGGAAGCATCTGATTCGGAATGACTTGCCGAGACATCTTAGCGCTCTAGACTAATATCTCGACTTGAGTCTTGAAACTGACTTCCCTATATTGTCGTAGTTGAGGCTGTATGTCGGAGACCCTGATTCTCCCCGTCCTCCCGCTTCGAAACGCCGTCCTCTTTCCGGGCGTCAGCTTTCCGATCTCGGCGGGTCGGGCTGGAACCCTCCGCGCCATCGACGAGGCTATGAAGCACCCGGAGCACCTCGTCTTCGCCGTTTCGCAGCGCGAGGACGTGGAGAAGGTCACTCCCGAGGGCCTCTATACGATCGGGACGATCGCGTCGATCAGCCAGCTCCAGCGAGGGCTTGGCGGCGCGCGCCTTCTGCTTCAGGGCCGAAAGCGCGGCATCGCGATGCGGATCTCGGAACGACAGAACTCGCTGGAGGCCGTCGTCGTCGAAGCGGCCGAAATGCCGCCGCTCGAACCGGAGGCGCCGACGTTCGTGGCCCTCCACAAAGAGGTCCGCGAGCGTTCAGCCGAGCTGGGGAAAAAGCTGGGCCTCCCCGACGAGGCCGTCGAGCAGATCCTCGAGGAGGTGGCCGAGCCAGGGCGCCTCGCCGACCTCGTGGCCGGCTACATCGACATCCCGCCCGCCGACCGCCAGCACCTCCTCGAGACGCTCTCGGTGGAAGAGCGCCTCCGCCGCGTCCTCGTCCACGTCCAGCGCCAGATCAGTGTCCTCTCGGTCCAGGAGGACATCAAGTCGAAGGTCCAGGCCGAGATCGGAGACCGCCAGAGGGAGATGGTCCTCCGGGAGCAACTCAAGGCGATCCAGAAGGAGCTGGGAGAAGGCGAAGGGAAGGACGCCGAGGACCTGAACGAGCTCAAGGCGAAGCTCGACAAGCTCCCGCTTCCCGGGGAGGCGCGCAGGGAGGTCGACCGCGAGTGGGGCCGCCTGTCGCGCCTCGGCCGCGAGTCGATGGAGTCCCAGGTCGTGAGGACCTACCTCGAGACGATCGCCGAGCTTCCGTGGGGGACCCGGAGCGCGGACCACCTCGACGTGAACGAGGCCGCCCGCATTCTCGACGAGGACCACTACGCGCTCAAGGACGTCAAGGACCGGATCCTGGAGTTTCTGGCCGTCCGGCAGATGCTGAGCCGGGCGGAGCCCGGCGCGACGATGCCTCGCGCCGTCCCGCCGGAGGGCCCCCCAGAGAATCCGAAGACCGAGAGCCGCCCCGCGAATTCCGGCGAAGCGAAGCCCGGGAAGGGCAAGATTCTCCTCTTCGTCGGCCCCCCCGGCGTCGGGAAGACCTCCATTGCGAAATCCATCGCCCGCGCGATGGGCCGGAAGTACGTCCGCGTCTCGCTCGGCGGCGCACGCGACGAGGCCGACATCCGGGGCCACCGCCGGACCTATGTCGGCGCGATGCCGGGGCGCATCGTCCAGGGGCTTCGCCAGGCGGGGACGAAGAACCCCGTCTTCCTCCTCGACGAGGTCGACAAGCTGGGCGTCTCGTTCCAGGGGGACCCGGCTGCGGCGCTCCTCGAAGTCCTCGACCCGGCTCAGAACGACACGTTCACCGATCACTATCTCGGCGTGCCGTTCGACCTCTCCGAGGTCCTCTTCATCGCCACCGCCAACTTCCTGCAGGCCATTCCGGCGCCCCTTCTCGACCGCCTCGAGACCGTCGAGTTCTCGGGCTACACCGAGAAGGAGAAGCTCGGCATCGCACGGAAGTACCTCGTCCCGCGCCAGCTCGCCGAGAACGGGCTTTCCCCGGAGCAGCTCGTGATCGGCGACGACGCGATCGCGGCGGTCGTCACCGGTTACACGCGGGAGTCGGGCGTCCGCCAGCTCGAGCGCGAGCTCGGGCGCCTGGCGCGGAAGGTGACCCGGAAGATCGCGGCCGGGGAGACCGGTCACGTGTCCGTGCAGGGCCCCGACGACGTCACGCTCCTGCTCGGGCGGCCGAAGGTCCACCCCGAGAAGGCCGAGAAGGAAGACCGGGTCGGCAACGCGACCGGGATGTACTACACGCCGGTCGGCGGCGACATCATGTTCGTCGAGGCGACGCTCATGCGCGGAAAGGGCGACGTCCTCCTGACGGGCCAGCTCGGCGACGTCATGAAGGAGTCGGCTCGCGCCGCCTGGAGCTACGCCCGCTCGCATGCCGCCGCCCTCGGCATCCCCGAAGAGGCCCTCGAGCGCGACCTCCACGTGCACGTCCCCGCCGGGGCGATCCCGAAGGACGGGCCTTCGGCCGGCATCGCGATGGCGGCCTCGATCGTTTCGGCCCTGTCGGGGCGCCCCGTCCGTCACGACATTGCGATGACGGGCGAGATCACGATCTCGGGGCGCGTCCTTCCCATCGGAGGGCTGAAGGAGAAGATCCTCGGGGCCGTCCGCGCCGGGATCTCGACCTTCGTCCTGCCGAAGGCCTGCCTGCCCGACCTCGAGGACCTTCCGGCCGAGGTGAGGGAGGCGCTGGCGATCCACCCGGTCGAGACACTCGACGAGGCGCTGGCGCTGACCCTCCGGGGCGCTTCGCTCCGGAACGGCCACCTCTATCTCCCCGCCGAGAGGCCCGAACGGACGGCTGGTGACGTGAGCCACTGACGGCGGGCCGGGATTCCTTATCATCCGGGGTGCGATGTCGTCCTACCGGTTCCCGAGAAAGAAGGGGCGCTACCTGATCGAGTATCCCGACTCGGACGGGAACCGCTGTACGGCCTTCACGCGCGACGTCTCGCTCTCGGGATTCTTCGTGACCTGCGAGAAGAGCCCGCCGCCCGGCAGGCCGCTGACGGTCAAGCTCCACGGGCCACGGGGAAAGGTCCTTGAGCTCGCGGGAACGGTGGTCCGGGTCGGACGCTCGTCGGCGGCGATCGGCACCTCGGTCGCCACCGGCTTCGCCTTCGCCATCCAGGGGCTCAACGACGACTGGATGGCGCTGATCGACGCGCTCCACGGGTGATCATGACGCCGCCTGAGGGCGTCGCACCGGTTCCCGCTTACGAGCGAGAGCCCTACCTCTTCGAGCTTCTCGCGGAGGTCGTGCGGGTCGGCGAGGAGAACGGCCGCCCCTTCGCGGTCCTCTCCGACACGATCCTCTACCCCGAAGGCGGCGGGCAGCCCGCAGACCGGGGAACGCTGAACGGCGTCGCCGTCCTCGACGTCCGGACGACGGGCGGCGAGATCCGGCACGCGCTCGCCGCCGGGGTGGCGCCCGGCCCCGCGGAAGTGCGGCTCGACTGGACCCGGCGGTTCGACCACATGCAGCAGCACACCGGACAGCACCTTCTCACGGCGGTGGCGCAGGACCGCTTCGCCTGGGAAACGACCGCGTTCCACCTCGGCGAGACGCTCTCGGACGTGGAGCTGAACGTCCCGCGCCTCGCGCCGGAAGATCTCGCCGCGCTGGAAGAGGCCGTGGCCGCCGAGATCCGGGCGTCGCGGCCCGTCCGGTCCCGCCGCGTCGGCCCCGAAGAGCTCGGGTCGCTGAAGGTCCGGACGCGTGGCCTGCCGGAGGGGCACGACGGCGAGATCCGGCTCGTCGAGATCGTCGGCGTCGACCTGAACACCTGCGGCGGGACGCACCTCGCATCTACGGCGGAGATCGAGGTCCTGAAGCTCCTCGGCACCGAGGCGCTCCGGGGCGGGACGCGTCTCTTCTTCGCCTGCGGCGGGCGCGTTCGCGCGCGACTCGGAGCCCACGAGGAGCGGAGCGCCGCGCTCCGGAAGCTCCTCGGCGCGCCGGACGAGGGCGTCGTCGCCGCCGTCGAGGAGCGGCTGGGGAAGCTCCGGGAGGCGGAAAGGGCCCTCAAGCGGATGGAGGAGGAGGAAGCGCACCAGAAGGCGTCCGCGCTCGCCCTCGAGGCCGGCCGCGTGGTCGGCGCGGCGTTTCCCGGGAAGTCCGCCGCGTTCCTCCAGCTCGTCTCGAAGAGCTTCCAGGCCGGCGCACGCGAGAAGGTCGCGCTCCTCGCCGCGTCGACCGCCGCCGGAGGCTTCTTTCTCCTCGTGGCCGGCGAGGACGCGCGGCTCGACGTTCCGGCCGCAGGCCGCGAGATCGCATCCCTGCTCGGTGCGAAAGGAGGAGGCTCCGGGCGCCTGTTCCAGGGCCGGACGCCCTCACTCGCCGCCTTCGACGCCGCCCTCGCCCGCCTGCGGCAGCTCGCCGGTTGAACCCAGCGGCGGCGCGCGGCCGAGCTTCCTGAGCGTCGTCGCGGGGTCGTTCGTCAGGACGGCGTCGCAGCCGATGAGGCGGTAGTACCAGAGGAGGCGGTCGGGCCGGTCGTCGAGGGGCGCGACGAAACGGCCTCGGCGGTGCGCGAGCCACGGATAGAGCGGGTTGGCGAGAAGGAGGAGCCAGAGGGGCCCCAGGAGCCGCGCGTCGAGGTCGGGGAACGGGTGCGTCATCGTGACGATCCCGGTCCATGCGTCGGGCGCGACGGCACGGAGGGCGTCGCATCGCGCCGCCGAAAAGGAAAGGAAGACCGTCCGTTCGAAGACTCCGGCTGCCCGGACTTCGGACGCGAGACCCCGGCAGAGCTCAGGCTCGAGAAACCGGTCGCTCTTCAGCTCGAGCGCGAGGCCGCGGTCCCCAGGGAGGATCCCGGTCAAATCGGCGAGCGACGGAACCAGCTCGCCGGCGAACGCCGGCATCCCGCATCCCACGGAATGGCGCCTCAGCTCCTCGAAGGTCGCGTCTGCGACGGCCAGGGGAACGCCGCCGGTCCGCTCGAGCGTGGCGTCGTGGACGCAGACGAAGACGTCGTCGCGCGTGACGTGGAGGTCGGTCTCGACAAGGTCGGCGCCCTCCTCGATCGCGAGCCGGAAGGCGGCGAGGGTGTTTTCCGGGGCCCGCGCGCTGCTCCCTCGGTGGGCCATGACGAGCGGGCGGGGCCGCACCGCGAAAGGGCCTGGGATGGGCGGAAGAGGCTTGAAGATCAATCGTTTCCCATCCTAACCGGAAGGGGAAAACTGCTAGGCTTCGGGCGTGCGATGCCCGTACTGCGCGGCGGCCGACGACCGCGTCGTCGACTCCCGCGAGAGCCGCGAAGGGGCTGTCACGAGGCGCCGCCGCGAGTGCAACGCGTGCGGCCGGCGCTTCACCTCCTACGAGACCGTCGAGGAGATCCCCGTCCTCGTCGTCAAGCGCGACGGGCGGCGGGAGCCCTTCGACCGGAACAAGCTCCTCCGCGGCCTGATGAAGGCGTGCGAGAAGCGTCCGGTCGAGACCCGCTCCCTCGAGCAGATCTGCGAGGAGATCGAGTCGGCGCTCCACGCCCGCGAGCCGCGCGAGATGTCGACGGAGGAGGTCGGGACGAGGGTCATGGAGCGTCTGAAGGATCTCGACCAGGTGGCCTACGTCCGCTTCGCCTCGGTCTATCGCCGGTTCGAGGACCTGGGCGATTTCGTGGACGAGCTGAAGACCCTGCTCGGGCGGCGCCCCGCGGCCCGGAGAAAGTGAGGAGCCGATGACGCCGCGCCGTCCCAGCCGTCCGGTCGCATTTCTCGTCGACGGCAAGCTTTCCATCCCGCCCCCGCACGACGCCGACTTCACCCCCCCGCCGGTCGACGTCGTGGAGGACGCGGAGGGCTGGCGCCTCGTCTTCGAGATTCCCGGCGCTTCGCCCGACACGGTCACGGTCGAGGTCAAGGAGCGCGTCGTCGCCGTCCGCGGCGTCCGTCTCGCGACCGACCGCGGCCTGGGCCGGTTTCTCAGGCTCGAGCGGGCCACCGGCCCCTTCGAGCGCGGGCTCGAGCTTCCCGAGGACGCCGACGCCGAGCGCTCCCGCGCCTTCTTCCAGGACGGCCTCCTGATCCTCGTCGTCCCGAAGCGTGCGACCGCGAAGGGCCGCGACATCCCGATCCGCCGCGGCCCGCCGGAGACACCGTGAGCGCCAAGGAGCCGTCGTCGGTGCCGTCGGGCGAGACCCTCTCCGTGCCCGACATCCTCCCCGTCCTCCCGCTGAAGGACGTCGTCCTCTTCCCGTACGTCATCGTGCCGCTCTCGATCTCGCGCGAGAAGTCGATCGCGGCGGTCGACGCGGCCCTCGCCGAGCAGCGCATCCTGCTCCTCGCCGCCCAGAAGGACTCCTCGGTCGAGGAGCCGGGTCCGGCCGACCTGTTCGGCGTCGGCACGGCCGCGGCGGTCATGCGGATGCTGAAGCTGCCGGATGGGAGGATCCGCCTCCTCGTCCAGGGCCTTTCCCGGGTGAAGATCGACTCGTTCCTGGCCGAGTCGCCGTCCCTCCGCGCGAAGGTGACCCGCATCCCCGAGCCGGAGACGGCGCAGCCGCCGAACGAGGAGACCGAGGCGCTCGTCCGGAGCGTCAAGGAGGCTCTCGAGAAGACGGTCTCGCTCGGCAAGCAGATCTCGCCCGAGGTGATGCTCGTGGCCGCCGGCCTCGAGGAGCCGGCGCGCCTCGCAGACCTCGCGGCGTCGAATCTCGAGCTGAAGGTCGACGAGGCGCAGAAGGTCCTCGAGACCGTCGCCGCGGCGGACCGGCTGCGGATCGTCCTCGAGGTCCTCAGGCGCGAGATCCGCGTCCTGACGGTCCAGCAGGAGATCACGGGCGCCGCCAAGGGAGAGATCGACAAGAGCCAGCGCGAGTACTTCCTGAGGCAGCAGCTCAAGGCGATCCAGCAGGAGCTCGGGGAATCCGACGACCTCGCCGAGGAGATCGCCGGTTACCGCAGGGCCGTGACGGACAGGAAAATCCCCGACGAGGCCGCGCAGGAGATCGAGAAGCAGATCAAGCGGCTCGAGCGCGGAAGTCCCGACTCGGCCGAGAGCGCCATGACCCGCACCTGGCTCGACTGGATCACGGGCCTGCCGTGGGTCATCGCCTCGACGGACAACCTGGACCTGACGCGCGCACGCCGGATCCTCGACGAGGACCACTACGACCTCGACAAGGTGAAGGAGCGGATCGTCGAGTTCCTCGCCGTCCGGAAGCTCGCGCCCGAGTCGAAGGGGCCGATTCTCTGCTTCGTCGGGCCGCCCGGCGTCGGGAAGACATCCCTCGGCCGCTCCATCGCGCGGGCCCTGGACCGGAAGTTCGCCCGCCTCTCGCTCGGGGGCGTCCGGGACGAGGCCGAGATCCGCGGTCACCGCCGGACCTACGTCGGCGCCCTCCCCGGACGGATCATCCAGTCCCTGTCGCAGGCCGGGACCTCGAACCCGGTCTTCATGCTCGACGAGGTGGACAAGCTGGGCGCGGATTTCCGGGGCGACCCGTCGTCGGCCCTGCTCGAGGTCCTCGACCCCGAGCAGAACAAGGCGTTCCGCGACCATTACCTCGGGGTGAACTACGACCTCTCGAAGGTCCTCTTCATCACGACGGCCAACATCCTCGACACGATCCAGCCCGCTTTCCTCGACCGGATGGAGGTGTTGCGCCTCTCGGGCTACACGCTCGAGGAGAAGCTCCACATCGCGCGGCGGCACCTGATCCCGAAGGAGCGGGCCGAAAACGGCCTGGCGACGGACGGGATCGACTTCACCGACGCGGCCCTCCGGACCATCGTCGACGAGTACACCCGCGAGGCCGGTCTCCGCAACCTCGAGCGCGAGATCGCCGGCTGCTGCCGGAAGGTCGCCGTGCGCGTCGCCTCGGGCGAGAAGCGACGGGTCAACGTCACGCCGGCCCTCGTGAAGGAATTCCGCGGCCTGCCGAAGTTCCGGACGGACGAAGCGCTCCGGTCGGACCAGGTCGGGGCCGCGATGGGTCTCGCGTGGACCGCCGTCGGCGGAGACATCCTCATCGTCGAGGCGCGGGCGGTCCGCGGCAAGGGGAATCTCCAGCTCACGGGACAGCTCGGCGACGTCATGAAGGAGTCGGCGCAGGCGGCGCTCACCTTCGCGCGCTCGCGCGGCGAGGGGCTCGCCCTGGCCGAGAACTATTTCGAGACGCACGACGTCCACGTGCACGTCCCCGAGGGGGCGATCCCGAAGGACGGCCCGTCGGCCGGCATCACGATGGCGGCGGCGATGATTTCCGCTTTCTCCGGCCGCCCCGTGCGGCGAGATCTCGCCATGACGGGCGAGATCACGCTGCGAGGCGACGTCCTGCCGATCGGCGGCGTCAAGGAGAAGGTTCTCGCCGCGCGGCGCGCCGGGCTGAAGACGGTCCTTCTTCCGAAGGAAAACGAGCGCGACCTCGAGGAGGTCCCGGCCGAGTTGAAGAAGGACCTGAGGTTCGTCTTCGTGGAGACCGTCGACGACGTGCTCGCCGCCGCCCTCGTGGCCCCCGCGGCCCTCCGCGGCCGGCTCCGGACGCGCAAGGGGCCGCACGGCCGGAAGAGGAGGGCCGCGTGAGCCGGCTTCCGGCGGAGGACGTCCTCGTCGAACGCTTCCGTGCCCTCTTCGCGACGCGGCGCCGCGACGTCCTTCTCGGCATCGGGGACGACGCGGCGGTCGTGGTCCCGGGCGGGCCCC
>Ga0102851_10002502_pt1 | contig 11084 bp, 8 predicted proteins | sample Mud3Dept3metaG_FD_79558 | JGI IMG/M metagenome (GOLD analysis project Ga0102851, IMG submission 79558) | Freshwater wetland microbial communities from Ohio, USA, analyzing the effect of biotic and abiotic controls - Mud 3 Core 4 Depth 3... | ecosystem: Environmental > Aquatic > Freshwater >...
ATTCCAAAATTCGTTTCAGCAGTGACAATTTCACCTTTTTTTGCCGTAAAGCATACATCGTTGAAAGGGGTCACCATCATTCCCTCTCCGAACCATCCCAGGTCGCCGCCGATCTGTGCAGATCCCTGATCATCTGACATTGTCATGGCAAGAGTTGAAAATGAAGTTCTTGACCGGAGCAACCTGATCAGACTGTCAGCCACTGCTTTTGTCTGCTCCAGGTTTCTTGTCTGGTTTGGCGACAGCAGTATGTGCCTTGCATGCACTGAATCAGGTCTGTCGGTAGCCTCAATGAGCCTGGCAATCTTGAATGACCCGTCTTCCTGATAGGGCCCGAAGACTTCGGTTTTATCTTCCTTCTTTACGAATTCCCTGAGATTTTCGGGCACTCTGCTCAGAGGAAGGTACAAACCTGTATGCCGTGAATCTGCACTGAGATTTATAAACTGTACAGGATCATCAGCAATGGCAAATTCCTCTTTGGTTTTAATTATCCATTCTTCAGCCTGTTTGATATCTTCCTCAGAAGGAACAATATCAAAAGTGACATACTCAATATTCCTCAATGCGGTCCTCCTGAATTTTTCTTTGTTTTTTGCATAATAAGATTTGATCTCGTCTGAAGTGATCGTAACTGAAGAGTCAGGGACTAGGGAATAATTCTTCACAATAAAGCTGAAATCGACGGTGGATGCAGACAGTACCTTATCAAATTCAGCCTGCTTTGAGGTTACGTATAATCCTTTTGAGACAAGGTTGTTATACTTTGTGCTCATTCTGTCATTTACAATCTCATCTTCGAAAAAGAGCCAGTAATTTCTTGCTGTTTCGTCGACTTCAATCTGTTTCAGGAAGTTTACCAGAAATGATTTATTGAAAAACCCCGTTGACCGGTCTGTGAACAATTGCTGTACGATGGGATGCGGATTGTTACCAAGAACCATTTCATCAACTTCCTCAGTGCTCACTCCAATCCCGAGTTTATTATATTGCTTGTCCTGGATCAGCTCCCTTACCATTTGCTGCCAGACCTGCTCCCTTATTGATTCAGCCGTTGCTTCATCTATGGTTGAAGTTCCCGATAATTTGTAAATTTCAAACATGTTCTGGACTCTCTGTTCATAGTCCTGGTAAGAAATATATTCCCCGGCAATTTCACCAATCTGATAAGCCTTTTTGGCCTGTAATCTCTGTCCTCTTCCTCCCCCGAAGAAATCACTTACCACGAACAGGAAAAGCGAAAGCCCGATTAACCCTGCAACAAATACACCTGCCTTTTCTCTTAAGAACTGAATAGCTGACATTTATATGCTGTTTATAATTAATAGAATTGAAACTTTTTGAATTCAGGCGACAAATATAGCAAATTTCATTAAAAAAACAGGATGAGGAGAACTCTATGCATTTTTCAGCCACTAACATGTCTGCCGTCAGTATAATAGCAACATCCGGGGCCAGAGGCTATACTGCCCGGGATGTTTATTCACCTGTTCAGAGCATGACATGCTTGAATTGATAGTTGATAGCGAGAAATGGCCGCTCGCCAAATACAGGAAACTGCCGTTTACAAGATAATAATTGTTATAGCCTGTCGTTTGTAAATAACACCGGTTTCATTAATTTAATTATTTTTATGGTCAAATAGGGAAGGGTATTATGAAGAGGTTTTCGATCCTTGTTGTTATTCTGATAATTGCCGTTATGCAGGATTCTTCTGCCCAGAAGAAAAGAGGCGAGAGAGCCTATTCGGCCTATAATGCAGGTGAATATTATGAGGCAATTGATCAGTTCAAGGACACCTATTCCAAAACGAAAAGGGCAGACAGAGAAACCCGTACCGAGTTCATATTCATGATTGCCGAATGTTATCGTCTGATCAATGATCCGAGGAACGCGGAAACCTGGTATAAGCTGGCGGTAAAATCATCATTTTCCCGGCCTGAGGCACAATACTGGCTTGCAGCTTCACTGAAAAAGAATGGCAAATACCAGCAGGCAATTGATGAGTTTAAGAAATACAAGCAGGTGGCCCCCACTGACGCAAGAGCCGATCAGGAAATACGAGCCTGCGAACTCGCCCTGGAATGGTCACGTAATCCGGAAGCATATACTGTGGAAGAGCTTAAAGATTTGAATTCCAAGGAATCTGACTTCAGTCCTGCATTCGGACGAGATGATTTTGGAGTAGTATATTTTACCTCCTCCCGTGATGATGCTCAGGGCAACAAAACACATGGCGCCACTGGGCAGGGATTTACTGATATTTTTGAAAGCAGGCTCGATAAGAAGTCCAAGTGGAGCATCCCTGTACCGGTAGATATGATCAACAGCGAATTTGAAGACGGCACCCCTTTCTTTATTTCTGATTATAAAGAACTTTATTTCACCCGGTGTGAAACCGGGAAACGTGAACAAAAGGGTTGCACTATCATGTACTCCAAAAAGACAGGAGAGAGCTGGAGCGAACCTGAAAGGCTGGGAATACTTTCCGATTCCCTGGTTGCCGCCCATCCGGCTTTAACATCAGACGGTCAGACTCTTTATTTCGTCTCGGACATGGCGGGAGGCTCCGGAGGGAAGGACATCTGGATTACAACCCGTGATGGCAATGCCTGGTCAAAACCGATTAATGCAGGACCCGATATAAATACGAGCGGAGATGAGCTTTTTCCATATGTCAGGAATGACGGCACTCTCTACTTCTCATCAGACGGATTGATAGGCATGGGGGGATTGGATATTTTCAAGGCAACAGCGCAACCCGACGGCTCGTGGATGGTACAGAACATGAAAGCACCCATCAACAGCTCTGCCGATGATTTCGGGATCAGCTTTGAGAATGAAAACGAAAGGGGAATATTCAGTTCAACCCGGAAGGGGAGAGGCAATGATGAACTTTACTATTTCGAGTTTCCACCGCTGAAATTCAATGTCACGGGGCTGGTCAAGGACGAAAAAACAGGTACCCCAATTTCTGCATCGACAGTACAACTTATAGCAAGCGACGGATCCAACCTGCAGGCAGAAACCGGACAGAGCGGAGATTTCAGGTTTGCTCTCAAACCGGATGTAGACTATATTTTCCTCGCTTCAAAAAAAGGTTATCTCAACGGGAAAGAGAAAGAGACTACAAAAGGACAGGAGAAGAGTCGCGATTTCCTTGTGACAATACTCCTTACTGCCATCGATAAACCAATAGAACTTCCGAATATATTCTACGACTTTGGAAAGTGGGATCTTCGTCCTGAATCAATGGTGTCTCTTGATAAACTCGTTGAGACTCTTAACGATAACGAAACTGTGACTATCGAACTGATGTCACATACCGACTCACGCGATACCGAGGAGTACAATTATGACCTTTCCCAGAAACGGGCCCAGTCGGTTGTTCAGTACCTGATTGAAAAGGGTGTTGAACCTGCAAGGCTTTCTGCAAAAGGCTATGGCGAATCGAGCCCGAAGGTGGTCGATGCCTCGATCGTTGCCCAGGCTCCTTTCCTCAAGACGGGCACAACCCTTTCCGAACAGTACATCAATTCACTACCGAGCGAGGAACAGAAAGAGATTGCTCACCAGGTAAACCGCAGGACTGAATTTCGGGTGCTGAGAACTGATTACGTGTCACCGAAATGACCCCCCATCCCCCCTGAAGGGGGGTTAAACCCTGAAATAAATAGAAATTCGACTATAATCCTGTATTATTCTTCCCATCAGGCTTTGCAAGCCGAAGCTTGCGAAGGCTTGGAAGATGTCGCGAAGCGACAGAGGGGTCTTTTGAATAATCTGGAATTTTTATTATTTTTATTTTCAGTAAATATTCAAATCGAATGAAAATAAAACTAATTTCTTCTTTTATTCTTTTTTTAATATCATGCTTATTATCAGCCATTAATCCTTCTTCCAGACCAATCCGCATTCTTGTTATCACAGGCGGCCATGCATACAAGGTTGAGCAATTCAATCAGATGCTTTCAAGTCTTGGGCCTGATATTACATATCAAATTGCAGAGTTGCCCGGAGCTTATGATATGTTTCGTCCGGAAAACAGGAACAAATATGATGTGCTTGTCTTTTACCACATGTGGCAGACAATCACTGAAGAGCAGGCGAAGCTTTTTGCTGATTGCATAAAACAGGGCAAGCCGGTTGTTGCATTGCATCACAGCATTTGTGCCTACGACGACTGGCCTGAATACTGGAATATTATCGGAGGGAAATATTTTCACAAGCCAACCACAATTAATGGAAGGGAGTATCCGGCATGCTCATATATCCACGACCTCCGCTTCAATGTCAGGAATGTAAATCCGAGGCATCCTGTGACAAAAGGAGTTCCGGATTTTGAGATATTCGATGAGACCTATAAAGGTTATTATGTTGAAGATGGTGTGACTCCCCTGCTTACCACTGCTGAACCAAGCAGTACACCGACAATCGGCTGGGCAAAAAAATACGGCAAATCCCGCATTGTTGTACTTCAGAGCGGTCATGATGCACCTACATTCGGGAATACAAGTTTCCGGCAGCTCCTGAAACAAGCAATATTCTGGGTTAACAAATAGTCGGTAAAATATTTTTTTTATAAATAGACCTTTGTACGCCTTTGTAATGTACTTTGTGTTCCTTTTTGTTTAATTTTAAGATAACAAATCAGAATTGTAAGAATTGTGTCTTTTCAAAAGAAATTAAAAATGAAGAGAAATACATTATTGTGCGTTATACGGAGATTATTTATAATCTGTACTTCTTCAATCATATTTCCGGGATATTCAATGGCACAGCAGATGCCGGAACAATTCAGGGAGGAATTCGCCAGCTCATTTCCAATCCGGTCAGATCAGCATCTGGAAATAAAAGCTTATGCAGACGAACTTCTGCAGGAACGTATAAAGGAATCCCTTGCATCTTTTAAGCCTGATTATTTCAGTATTGAAGATTATCAAAACTCCCTGTATCCCTTCAGAGAGAGGGTTGGGAAATTCTATGGCTATCCTCCGCCAAAATCGGTTAAAGGTAATATTGTAAAATTTGTCAAGGTTGGAGAAGATGTAAACTGTACGATCTACCGAGTGTGGATTGAAGTGATTGAAGGGGTTAATGCATACGGGATCTATATGGTTCCTAAAAACATTAGGGGGAAAGCTCCACTCATCATTGCTCAGCATGGAGGTGGTGGCAATCCCGAAGCTATCTGTGATCTTGATACCAGGATCAATTACCATTCTTTCGGACCGGAAGCAGTTAAAAGAGGATATATAGTCTGGGCACCTGCCCTGGCAATGAGATGTGGTTATTGCGAGGATCCGGATATCCAGGGAGCAAGCCGTGAGATACTTGACCAAAAACTGAAATTCGCGGGTACAAGTATCATAGGCGTTGAATTGCAGAAAATCATTGAAAGTACAAGAACGCTTATCAGGAACCGTCCGGAAATAGATGCAAACCGGATAGGTATGACCGGTCTTTCGTGGGGTGGTTTTTTCACAATGTATACTACGGCAGTCTGTCCTTTCATCAAAGTCGCTGTCCCTTCCGGGTATTTCAGGGGAACTGAAGCTGAATTGAAAAGGGCAGTTTCAGATGGATCAAAGACGGCTGCGGACAGATATTTGTTCCAGGGTACCGGACATTTCCAGGTAGTAGGACTGATCTGTCCCCGTCCGTGTATGGTACAGATCGGAGCGAAAGATACTCTGTTTAATATGGATGAAGCGAGGGAGGAATCTGCAAGAGCTTCAGAATTCTATGAAAAACTGGGGATCAGCGACAGGTATGAGTTAAATGTCCATCCGGCAGGGCATGAATTTGACATACCAAGTTTATTCCGGTTTTTTGACAAACACCTAAAACCGATCAGTGACATAAGGTAACCATCCCCTTTTCACTGAATTTTTTTCTAATTTTGTTTGCAGATCTTAAATACTATGACAAAGGAAACCAAATATACCAGGAGAGGCGTCTCATCACAGAAGGAAGATGTTCATGCAGCAATAAAGAATATAGACAAAGGTCTCTTTCCGGGGGCTTTCTGCAAGATAGTCCCCGACCTTCTCGGAGGCGATCCCGACTACTGCAATATCATGCATGCTGATGGTGCGGGTTCGAAATCATCCCTTGCATACATTTACTGGAGGGAGACCGGGGATATGTCGGTGTGGAAAGGTATTGCGCAGGATTCGATTATTATGAACATTGATGATCTCTTGTGCGTTGGAGCCTGTGATAATATCCTGATTTCGTCTACGATTGGACGCAACAAAAACCTGATCCCGGGCGAGGTACTCTCTGCATTCATCAATGGCACCGAAGAGGTACTCGCGGAATTAAGAGACCTTGGCATAGGGATCTGGTCAACTGGGGGTGAAACAGCCGATCTGGGAGATCTGATCCGTACTATAATAGTGGATTCCACCGTAATTGCCAGGATGAGAAGAACGGATGTTATCTCCAATCATAATATCAAATCCGGGGATGTGATTGTTGGCCTTGCATCATCGGGACAGACAACTTATGAGAAGGAATATAACAGCGGCATAGGAAGCAATGGACTCACATCCGCACGTCATGATGTTTTCGGACCATATCTTGCGGCAAAATACCCCGAGAGCTTCGACTCCTCACTTCCCTATGACCTTTTCTATACAGGCAGGTTAAAGCTTACAGATCCTGTAAATGGTTTGAACATTGATACTGGTAAGCTTGTCCTCTCACCGACCCGCACCTATGCCCCGGTCGTGAAGAAGATTCTTGATACCATGCGGCCAGCAATCCACGGAATGGTGCACTGTTCGGGTGGGGGGCAGACAAAAGTATTACATGTTATTGATAATCTTCATATTATTAAGGACAACCTCCTGCCTGTACCACCTCTGTTCCGGATCATTCATGAACAATCAGGGACCGACTGGGGAGAGATGTACCAGGTATTCAATATGGGTCACAGGTTCGAGATCTTTACTGATAAGCTGAATGCTGACAAAATCATCAGCATTGCAGCAGGTTTCAATTTGGAGGCACAAGTCATCGGACATTGTGAAGCTTCTGAAAAAAAGAGGCTCACAATTGTTTCTGAGTTCGGGAAATTTGAATATTGAACCGGCAGTCATTCTTTTTACCCTTGCACCTTTGTACCCTTGTGCCTTTGCACCTTTTTATTATCTTTGCCCCCTGAAAATTTGGATTTATGGCCAGCAATATGATTCTTGAAAGGCTCGAAGGTGTGAAGCAACGATTTGTTGAGGTGGGGCAACTGCTTACAGATCAGGAGGTGCTTTCGGATATGGAAAGGTTTATCGGGCTGAACAAGGAATATAAAAGCCTTCGGCCGATAATTGAGGCTTACGAAAAGTATAAACTCACACTTTCAAATATATCCAGTACAAAGGAATTACTGGCGACCGAGAAGGATGAAGAAATGAGGGAGATGGCCAAGAGTGAGCTGGAAAAGCTTATTGCACAGCTCCCTGAAATGGAGGAAGAGATTAAGTTGCTTCTGATCCCTGCTGATCCTGAGGATGAAAAAGATGCAGTTATTGAGATAAGAGCCGGTACCGGAGGTGATGAAGCCAGCATTTTCGCGGGCGATCTTTTCAGGATGTACACCAAGTTTTTTGAGATAAAAGGCTGGAAAGCTGAAATAAACCGTTATTCGGAAGGAACTGCAGGAGGGTACAAGGAGATTGTGATGAGTGTTTCGGGGGAAGGAGTATATGGCATAATGAAGTATGAATCAGGGGTTCACAGGGTCCAGCGGGTTCCGCAGACCGAAACACAGGGAAGGATCCATACGTCCACCGCATCGGTTGTGGTGCTTCCGGAAGCTGATGAATTTGATGTTGAGATAAAGAATGAGGATATCCGTAAAGACACATACTGTTCATCAGGTCCGGGTGGACAATCTGTCAATACAACATATTCAGCTATCCGGCTGACCCACCTCCCAACAGGTATTGTGGTCACATGCCAGGATGAAAAATCGCAGCTTAAGAATTACGAAAAAGCCCTCAGGGAATTGAGGACCCGGTTATATAATCTCGAATACCAGAAATATCTGGATGATATATCGCACCGCAGAAAAACAATGGTTTCAACAGGTGACAGGTCTGCCAAGATCCGTACCTATAACTATCCCCAGGGGAGGATGACTGATCACCGGATCAACCTGACAATCTACAATCTTCCTTCGATCCTTGATGGAAATATCCAGGAGATCATCGACAAGCTCCAGATGGCAGAAAATGCGGAGCGGCTTAAAGAAAGCAATATCTAAACGATCTTACAATGGATCAGTTACAATTATTCAGCAATATAGTACGGAAAAGATCATTTCTTTGTGTAGGTCTCGATTCCGAAATTGACAAGATACCTTCCTTTCTGCTTAAGTTAAAAGATCCAGTCTTTGCATTTAACAGACGGATTATTGATGCCACCCATAAATATGCAGTTGCTTATAAACCCAATATTGCTTTTTATGAATCTTCAGGGGCCAATGGCTGGCTGACGCTCGAAACAACTGTTAAGTACATAAGGAAAGAATACCCGGATATTTTTATCATAGCTGATGCAAAACGGGGCGATATCGGCAATACTTCCAGAATGTATGCAAAGGCCTTTTTTAAGAATATGCAATTCGATGCTGTGACTATCGCTCCTTACATGGGAGAAGATTCAGTTGTACCATTTCTTTCCTATGAAGATAAATGGGCAATCCTACTTGCACTTACATCCAATAAGGGAGCTGATGATTTTCAGTATCACAATGAGGATGGGATCAGGCTTTTTGAAAGAGTCTTGACTGTTTCAAAGAAATGGGGTACGGTCAATAATCTTATGTTTGTTATCGGTGCCACTCGTGCCGAAATGTTCAGGGATATCCGCAAGATCGTTCCGGAACATTTCCTTCTTGTTCCAGGTGTCGGAGCACAGGGAGGCAGCCTTCAGGAAGTGGCAAAATACGGAATGACAAGCAAATGCGGACTGCTGGTCAACTCATCCAGGAATATCATCTTTGCCGACAATTCAAGAAATTTCGATAAAGTTGCAGCCGAAAAAGCCAGGGAAATGCAACAGGAGATGGAGCGGTACCTGGCGGAAAAGAACCTGGTCTGATACTTCGTCCTTCAATCGTGCGATCTTGCAATCGTGCAATCGTGCAATCGTGCAATCATGCGATCAAAAACAGATCCTTATTGACAGAAAGATTGCATGATAGCATGACCGCATGATTGCATGATATATTTTTTTCTTACCTTTAGGTTTTCGCTGCTAAAATTTATAATCTGTGCTGTCATGAAAGAAGAATTCCTTCAATACCTGTGGAAATACTCTCTTTATGAAATTGATTCCCTGGTCGATAATGAGCAGAACAAAATAATTGTCAAACATCCGGGTGAATACAACCGCGATTCAGGACCTGACTTTTTTAATGCAAGACTATGCATTAACGGTACCGAGTGGGCAGGAAATGTGGAGGTACATATCAAGGCATCTGATTTCGACAATCACAAACACAACATCGATCCTGCATTTGATAATGTTATCCTGCATGTGGTTGCCCGGAATGATAAAAAGGTTTTTAATTCAAGGGGAGAGGAAGTCCTGACCACAAAGCTTGAATTTGATCCGGATCTTTACGAGAAATACCTGAACCTTGTCAACAATCCGTCAGTCATTGCCTGCCAGGCTGTTATTGGGGAGATGGATACTCTGTTTGTCCGTCACATGCTTGGCTCACTTGTGATTGAACGTTTACAGGAAAAATCAGAGCAGATCCTGAAGATATTTTCCGAAACGGGAAATGACTGGGAGGAGACATTTTACAGGTTGTTGTCGCGTTACTTCGGATTCAGGGTAAATACGGAACCGTTCGAAATGCTGGCAACTGCACTTCCGTTCCGGATTATACGGAAGCATGCCGATAACCGGTTTCAGATAGAAGCATTGCTTTTTGGAACTGCAGGGCTGCTTGATGAAGGGCTCTTCAGGGAGGCACTGAACGATGATTATTATGCCGGCCTCATCCGTGAATATAAAATACTGTCTGCAAAATATTCACTTCAACCATTACACGGATGGATCTGGAAATTCGCCAGGCTACGGCCAGCTAACTTTCCGACTGTCAGGCTGTCGCAACTTGCAGCAATGCTCTCGGAAACAGGCGGACTGTTCTCTAAGACCATAGAAGCCTGTGATATAAAACAGCTTAAGAACCTGTTTGAAGTTACTGCCTCAGGTTACTGGGATGACCATTATGTTTTCGGTAAGAAAAGCAGGTTCTGTCCTAAAAGTACCGGATCGCTGGCTACGGATATATTCCTTATAAATGCGGTTATACCTGTATTATTTATTTATGGTAAAAGCAGGGATTCACTTGACATCTGTGAAAAAGCACTCTCGTTCCTTGAAGAGATTGGACCTGAGGAAAATTCGATCATGGATGAATGGCTGTCTGTCGGTATTGAAGCTGAGTCGGCTTTTTACTCCCAGGCACTTATATGGCTCAGGAATAATTATTGTAAAAAACGCAGATGTCTCGATTGCCAGATCGGCGGGCGGCTGATAAGACTCGGCAGGACTTTCATGAGACAGGATGAGCTGATGCTGGAACCCTGATGGGAAGAAGGAGGGGGAGAGTGGGAGAGGGAGAGAGGGGGTGAAAATAATGCTCCTATCCCTGAAGAGCTTGTCCCTCAAAAGCGGGAGGCTGGGGGTTCTTCCTTTTTTAATTGTTGAAAACCTTTGATAAACAGTTAAATAATTATTTAATTCCACGCAACTATAAGCACTACTTTTACGTCATTAAACAAAATGAGAAACAATTTTGTTTTACAAAGGGCGTTCTGATAAATAAGATATATAAGAATAATTTTAAAAAATATTCCAATTGTTTGATAATTTACATAAAAAAGCCTTATTTTTGCGTTCCAAAATTGGAGACTTGATTTATTTGTGGACTAACAACATTTTAATCAGAGACATGTATTTAACATCAGAAAAAAAGCAGGAGCTTTTCAAGTCGTTCGGAACGTCGGAGATTGATACCGGTACAGCTGAGGGACAGATAGCGCTCTTCTCGTACAGGATCA
>Ga0102851_10002503_pt1 | contig 11081 bp, 9 predicted proteins | sample Mud3Dept3metaG_FD_79558 | JGI IMG/M metagenome (GOLD analysis project Ga0102851, IMG submission 79558) | Freshwater wetland microbial communities from Ohio, USA, analyzing the effect of biotic and abiotic controls - Mud 3 Core 4 Depth 3... | ecosystem: Environmental > Aquatic > Freshwater >...
ACGCAGGATATAACATTGGTGGTGACGTGGAGTTCCTCGGCTGGGTCTGTTGCCACTATCAGCAATGCGGCAGGTTCCAAGGGGCTGGCCACATCGGTCGCGGTGGGTTCAACCACGATCACGGCAACCCTGGGAGCTGTTTCAGGGATAACCACCCTGACGGTAACCAACGCCACCCTGTCCTCGATAGCGGTCACTCCGATCAACCCGAGCATCGCACAGGGATCGACGAATCAGTTTATTGCTACGGGGACCTACTCGGACTCCACTACGCAGAATATAACATCGGTGGTGACGTGGATCTCCTCGAATGGGTCTGTTGCCACTATCAGCAATGCGGCAGGTTTCAATGGACTGGCCACAGCAGTCGCTGTGGGTACAACCACTATTACGGCTATTGATCCGACCACACTAATATTAAGAAACACAACCCTCACCGTGACAGCCGCAGGCCTGAACCTCAGAAGGGCAGCCAGCTTTGCCGTGCTGGCCGGAACGACGCTTACCAATGCCGGGTCGACGACGGTCACCGGTGATGTCGGTGCGGCAGGGGTAACCGGTACCGCTCCTACCGTGATTGGCAACTATTACCCGATCGGCAGCGAGACAGCGTATGCAAACGCAATAGCCGATCTGCCATTGGTCATTAGCGATGCCAACGACATTGTTCTCTTCCCTTGTGGCGCTACCATCAGTGGTGCGATTGGCACCGTAAGTCTGACACCAGGCGTGTATTGCATTTCCGCAAATGCTGCGATCAGTGGTGTCGTGAACTTGACGCTGAACGGCGCAGGAGAATACATCTTCCGCACTCTCGGGGCATTGACACCTGCAGCCAATTCGACGGTGATATTTGGCGGCAGCGCGACGGATGTCAATACCCGTGTGTTCTGGGTAGCAGGTTCAGCTTCGCTCGGCTCTCCCAGCACCACATGGAAGGGTACCATCCTGTCGGGCGGGGCTATCACACTGGGCGATGCCGATACGTTGGTAAAAGGCCGTGTGTTGACGACCGCTGCGGTGACACTGTCAAACAACACAATCACCATTCCGTAAGGCTGAAGCATTATAATAACGGCCGGCAGAATCATTTCTGTCAACCTTTATTACGTGATCAAGACAACGTGTTAGTAGAGATAGAAGGGAATTGCAAATGATGCTGCCAGAGCTCGAGTCGAAGGTCGTCCAGCAGAAGCTTGTGGACTACGGGCTTTCCCCCGAGGAGACCATGGCGCGGGTGAACAAGCTTTCCGACGAGCAGATCAATCAGTTCGCGACCCACACGGGTTCGCTCCAGGCGGGAGGAGACGGGGGCAGTGTTATTGCCGGACTATTGGCTGTGGCTATTCTCGTCGTGATCCTTGTCTACCTTCAGGAAGGCCGTATCGAGGTGAAGTAAATGGTACACCATGCGAAAAGGGACCGCGGTCATGAAGAACTGTTCGCGCGGGCACTTACGTATCTCGGGTTTGTATTGTTGCTGACGGGTATTGCCACGGGCTGCATGGGAAAGAAATTCGCCGAGATCAGGCCCGGCCTGGAAACGCGGGGCTCCTATATAGAAGGCGTCCCCTTTTATCAGCAGAGCGAATCCACCGGCGGCCCCGCTGCGCTCGCGAGCATACTCGATTTCCGTGGACGTCCGGAAAGCCTGGAGCGTATCACCGAAAAAATATGCCTCCCCGAGCTCCGTGGCACGCTGCCGATTAACATGGAAAAGTACGCGCGGGAAGCCGGATTGAAAACCGAATCTTCACGCGGTTCTCTCGGGGAACTGAAGGCATACATCAAAAAAGGGATCCCGGTCATTTGCCTCCTCGACATCGGGTTCAGCTTGTTTCATGAGCCGCATTATGTCAGTGTGATCGGCTTTGACGATGGTAATGAAGTTTTCATCGTGCATGACGGTTTGGAGCCGAATAGCGTGATCGGCTATAAAAAATTCAATAAAAAATGGGTCCGAGCGGATTACTGGATGCTCGTGATAGAGCCACGGCGCAAGTGAGGCGCGTAATGAACAATAGCGAAGCGTCGTCATTTCAGTCGTATCTTGTTGAGGACCGAAGATTCCCTGACCCGCCCAGGCGGGATTGCAGGGAGCTTCAAGGAACAGGGCAAATGTTCTTTGTGCGCTTCTTGTCCCGTTATCCATCGCGCCATGCGAAAAACGCTGACGGATAAAGCTTTGTGCGTGACAGCCGGAGTAGTTGCCGAGCGGAGAGGCCAAGATGTTTGAAGATATTATCGAGACAGCGCGTGAACCCCTTATGGTCCTGGATGCAAATCTGAGGGTCCTCCTGGTCAGCCGCAGTTTTTATGAATCGTTCAAGGTAACGCCGAAGGAAACGGTGGGCAATCTTATCTATGACCTCGGAAACCGGCAATGGGACATTCCCAGTCTTCGGACGCTGCTGGAAGAAATGCTTCCCAAAAACAACAGGTTCGATGACTATAAAGTTGAACATGTATTTTCAGGCATCGGGCACAAAATAATGCTGCTCAATGCCCGCCGCATCACGCAAGCAGAAAACGGCCCTCAGCTGATCCTCCTGGCAATAGAAGACATCACTGAAAAAATGCGCCTGGAAAAAGAATTGGCGGAACGAACGCGTGACACCGAACAGGCACAATCCGGCGCCGAAGCAGCAACCAGGGCCAATGAAGATATTATTGAGACCGTGCGCGAACCCCTGCTGGTGCTGGATTCAGACCTGAGGGTCCTCAAGGCCAACCGCAGCTTCTATGATTCGTTCAAGGTAACGCCGGGGGAAACGATCGGTAATCTTATCTATGACCTCGGAGACCGGCAATGGGACATTCCCCGGCTTCGGACGCTGCTTGAAGAGATCCTTCCCCAGGACAACAAGTTCGATGATTATGAAGTTGAACATGTATTTTCAGGCATCGGGCACAAAATAATGCTGCTCAATGCCCGCCGGATCACGCAAAAGGAGATCGGTTCTCAGCTGATCCTCCTTGCAATAGAGGACGTCACGGAAAAAATGAGGCTGGAAAGGGAGTTGGCGGAACGAACACGAGACGCGAAAAAGGCGCAATTCGAGGCTGAAGCCGCAACGCTGGCCAAGTCCGATTTCCTGGCAAATATGAGCCATGAGCTGAGGACCCCGCTTAATTCGATCATCGGTTTTTCGGAGGTCCTGGAGGACCAGCTGCTTGGCTCGCTGAATGAGTCGCAGCGCGAAAACGTGATGTACATCCTCAAAGCGGGAAGGCACCTGCTCAGCCTGATCAACGATATCCTCGATCTCTCCAAAGTGGAATCAGGCAAGATGGAACTCGACGTGGAGAGCGTGTCTTTGCGGGAGCTGCTTGATGCATCCCTGCTCATGCAGCGGGAAAAGGCATCGAGACATGGGATACAGCTGGACCTGCAGATCGAACCCGATACGTCGATCGTGATCGAGGCGGATGAAAGGAAACTCAAGCAGATACTGTTCAATCTCCTGAGCAATGCGGTGAAATTCACGCCCGACGGCGGCCGGGTGCGTGTACTGTCGAAGGAGATAAATGGAGCTCAGGATATAGAGATCAGCATCAAGGACACCGGTATCGGGATCAAGCAGGAGGACCTCCCGAAGCTTTTCAAGGAGTTTTCTCAATTATCGTCGGCCTATGATAAAAAGTACGAGGGTACCGGGCTCGGGCTTGCGCTCACCAAAAAGCTCGTTGAATTGCACGGCGGGAGGATATGGGTGGAGAGCGAGTTCGGCAAAGGGAGCCTGTTTGCCTTTGTTATTCCCGTACTGCAGAGGAGGAAAAAGGATGCCTAAGAAAATCCTTGTTGTAGAAGATAACGAGGCGAACCGCATCCTCATGAGACAGATCCTGAAGTATCACGGCTATGATCTGCTGGAGGCGGCTGACGGGGCAGCCGGGTTGGCGATGGCCAGAGAGCACATGCCTGATCTTATCCTGCTTGACCTGCAGATGCCGGTGATGGGCGGTTTTGCGGTAATAGGGGAATTGCGGAAAACACCGGAACTGAGCAAGCTGAAGGTGATCGCCGTCACCTCCTTTGCCATGAAGGGCGACAGGGAAAAGGCCCTGGAGGCCGGGTTTGACGAATATGTGACAAAACCCATAGACACGCGAAAATTCATCGAGATCGTAAAAAGTTTTCTGCCGAGTGAAGACAGGACGCTGAAGAAGCCGGTCATCCTTTGTGTCGACGATGAACCTGCTAACCTCAAATTGCTCGAAAACATTCTCGTTCCGAGAGGCTACGAGGTGGTAAGCGCCGCAAACGGGAAAGACGCCCTGCTGAAGATCAAAACCCGGACCATAGACCTCCTCCTGCTGGACCTTATGATGCCGGAGATGGACGGCCTGCAGGTGTCCCGGAAGATCAAAGAAAACAAAAAGTACCGGAACATACCGATAGTCATGCTTACCGCATATAGCGGTGTGGAGTCGTATATAAAGTCTCTCAGCAATGAGGTGTTCGCGTACCTCCAGAAGCCTTTTGAGGCGGAAGAATTAGTCAAAATCGTGAGGGCTGCGCTTGGGCAACCAGAGGTCGACCATTCTTCACCCAGGTCATGATCGGCGGGGGATGCTCTTTCCTAACCCTGACAACCCGGAACCAAAGGTCGAAAGCAAAAAGGCATCTCACGCAAAGCCGCAAGGGACACAAAGGAAATCTTTGAATCCAGGAGCGAGCGCATTCCCCGTAGCTTGCTGCGGGGTTAGCGAGCGAATAGAATAAGAATTTCAACCTTGAGGATCGAAGATTCCCTGCAGCTTGCTGCAGGGAGCTTCAATCCTGGTTTTGAGATCAAATGAGATGCCTTTCTTTTCGGGCGTTCGACTGAGCTCACGCCGAAGTCTTAGCGCCTCGCTGAGAAGCGCCTACGTTTGATGTTTTCGTAAAAAGTCGTTCTCACACAAAGATCACTGAGGCCACAAAGAAAAACCTGCATGTTTTCAGTATGCCTTTCTTCGTGCCTTTGTGTCGACCTGTGAAAAATTGACTTCTTACGAGTTTGTCACTTTTGGTTGCGAGAAAACTTTTTGCCGTTTTGAGAAGAACTTGATTCTTTCGCAACGATAAGGCAGGCCCCGGAGGCATTGTGTCTAAGTTAGCGACAGCGTTCATTATGCTGCTGGTATGTGCAGTCAATGGCGATGCAGGCGGGCCTCTCGTACAGGATGACCCTGCGAAGGCGGTCCAACCGGCTGATACGGCGGGTCAACCACAGGACGTGAATAATCCTGAAAACACGCTGCCCACGGAGCAGCAGCAGGAATCTCCGGAAAGCGCTTACTTTGGGAAAAAAACGGACAGGCCTGTTTCGTCGCACAAGGTGAACTATTTTGCTGTAAATCACTGGCCAGGGAACGAGAATGCGCAGCTCAAGTTCCAGATAAGCATGAAGTTCCGGGTGCTGGAGCCGAACTTATATATCCTCAAATATAACCTTTTCCCGGCCTATGTTGCCTATACGCAGAAGTCGCTCTGGAACATAGGGCAGCAGTCAATGCCTTTCGAGGAAAGCAACTATAACCCGGAGTTCTTTCTGGATTATCCGGTCAACGCCGTGATCACCGGCCGGTTTAAACTGCGCAACATAGTTATCAGTCCCCTCGAGCACGAATCCAATGGTCTCGCCGGCGAGCAGTCGCGAAGCTGGAACAGGCAATATGTTCTGATCAAGTTCGGGCTCGAGTCGAAGGAAAAACTGTCAGTAACGAATTCCTTCCTGTCGGACAAGGCGTTATTGTACGTCAAGCTCTGGTATGCATGGGGTTATTCCAACCAGGATGCCTATCTGCAATCCATCGGCAGCAATGATACATTCCTCGACTACATGGGGCAGGGGGAGGTCGGGGTAAGCGTCAGGAACTTTCTCTGGGGAGGAAGCTTACGGGACCATCAACTGGATATTAAAACGCCGATATTCCGCGATATACACAAGGATTCTTACGAAGTCGAATTCCGGCAGCAGCTTCCGTATATGAATTTCGCCGTGTACCTGCAGTACTGGTACGGCTACGGAGAGACCCTGCTGCGATTCGATCAGTTCGGACGCAGAGGTTTTGTCGGGCTCGCTTTTTCTTATTAAGGGCGTGCGGAAGGAGGGGAACAAGATACGTTGTCATGCATAACAGAGACAGGGACTATGAGGATCATTCTATTCCATGGAGATCATGTTTTTTCTCAAAGGGATGATTGTCGGCTTTGTGATCGCCGTACCGGTAGGGCCCATCGGCATACTCTGTGCTCGGCGCACGCTGACGCATGGCCGGAGGGCGGGTTTCATTTCCGGCATGGGCGCGGCCACGGCAGATGTGTTCTACGGCTTTGTCGCTGCCTTCGGGATGGCCTTCATATCGGATATTTTCACCGGCAAACAGTTCTGGCTCAGGCTTGCGGGCGGGGTGTTCCTGTGCCTTCTCGGTATCAGAACGTTCATTGAAAAACCGGAGCGGAAAAGCTTGTTATCATGGTTGAGGAAGAAGAAACGGCATGCCGGAATGTATACCGCCACTTTTTTCCTCACCCTTACGAATCCCATGACCATTTTTTCCCTGTCCGCGATCTTTGCAGGGCTCGGGCTTGCCGGCGCGACGTCGAACATTCGTTCAGCGCTCATCCTGGTCCTGGGAGTGTTTCTGGGATCAGTGCTCTGGTGGCTGTTTTTTGTCGGAGTGTTCACTGTCTTCAGGAGACGGTTCAGTCACCATGAATTACAGTTGATAAACAGGATCGCGGGCCTGATCATTGCAAGTTTCGGCGTGATTGCGCTCGCCAGTCTGCTATAACATGGCGTTGATAGGTGCGGAAGATTTACAGGCGTGAAAAACGCTATACAAAAGATGTTCAGGCCATTTTGAGACGATCAATAGAGCACAGAAGAGGGCATATCCCATGAATACCCATGACAAGCAGCACCGGCCAATATTGCAGGGGATAGCCCGGAGGGCGATGCTTGAGCGGGGATTGCTCCCGGACTTTTCCGCGGAAGCACTCGCCGAACTGGGCGAGATCACGATGCCTGCAAAAATGAGCGATAAGCCGGTTCGTGACCTCAGGGACCTCCTCTGGGCTTCCCTTGACAACGATGACTCCCGTGACCTGGACCAGCTTTCGGTGGCCGAGGCAATGCCCGGAAGCAACGTAAAGATCCTTATTGCCGTGGCTGACGTGGACCTGCTCGTTAAGAACGGATCGGCAATTGACGAACACGCCCGCCATAATACCACCTCCGTCTATACCGCTGCCAGGACGTTCCCAATGCTTCCGGAGAAGCTTTCAACAGACCTCACCTCCCTGAATTTCCATGAGGACCGGCGGGCAATTGTCGTTGAGATGGTGATCGACGCCGCCGGGTCCCTTCAGAAGTCTGATATCTACCGGGCGCACGTCCGCAACCATGCGAAGCTGGCATATAACGGCGTTGCCGCGTGGCTGGAAGGGAAAGGGAACATTCCCGCGGCCCTTGCCGCCGTACCGGGACTTGAGGAGAACCTGCGCATGCAGGACAGGGCGGCACAAGGCATGAAAAACCTCCGGCATGTTCACGGCGCCCTCAGCCTTGAAACCATAGAGGCGAGGCCGGTATTCGAAGGCGATGAGATCCGTGGCCTCGAAGCGGATACAAAGGACCGCGCCAGGGAAATTATCGAGGATTTCATGATAGCCGCGAACGGTGTGACCGCCCGGTATCTCTCGTCAAGAAGGCTCTCTTCCATCCGCCGCGTGGTACGCACGCCAAAACGATGGGAGCGGATCGTCGAGCTTGCCGGAGAACAGGGATTCACCCTTTCCCCGTCTCCGGATCCAAAGGCGCTGGAGGAGTTTCTGACAAAGGCGCGGGCAGCCGATTCCCTTCGGTTCCCCGACCTCTCCCTCGCCGTCATCAAACTGCTGGGATCCGGTGAATATGTTGCGGAACGTCCGGGCGTCATTGCCCCGGGGCACTTCGGTCTTGCGGTCAGTGACTATACCCATTCCACGGCCCCGAATCGCCGGTATACGGATCTCATCACGCAGCGCTTATTGAAGGCCGCCATAGAAGGAACACCCGCGCCGTACAGCAATGACGAACTGGAGGGCCTGGCCAAACATTGCACGGAAGCAGAGGATGCCGCGAACAAGGTCGAACGACAGGTCAGGAAATCCGCTGCGGCAATGCTGCTGGAACACCGGATCGGCGAGGAGTTCGATGCCATCGTCACCGGCGCAGCGGAAAAAGGGACCTGGGCGCGGCTTCTCACGGTCCCCGTCGAAGGACGGGTGGTCCAGGGGTTCGAGGGCATTGATGTCGGCAGCCGCATCCGCGTGCAGCTGGCATCGGTGGACGTTCAACGGGGCTACATCGATCTCAAAAAAATGGGCACCTCAAAACAGTGATGGCAAAGAGCGGCGAGAGCGATACCCGGCGCGAAAGAGTGACGAATGGCAGGATTCAGGGTTGAAGAAGGAGATCAGATGTTCATCCAGGAAGACCATTTCAAGAACATTTTTAACACCGTTCGTGAAGCTATGCTCGTCCTGGATGAAAACATGAGAGTTCTGTCGGCCAACCGCAGTTTCTTCACTATTTTTAAAGTAGATTCTGCAGATACGATCGGCTCTCTTTTATACGATCTTGGAAACGGACAATGGAACATCCCGCACCTTCGCGTGCTGCTTGAAGATATTCTTTCGAAGAACGACACCGTTGATGACTACGAAATTGAACATACATTTGAGAGTATCGGACATAAAACCATGCTCCTGAACGCCTGCAAAATCAGGGAAAAGAAGAACGAGTTGCCGATCATTCTTCTCGCCATTGAGGACATTACCGTGCGCAAGCGACTGGAAGACCTGTTAACAGAGTCTGAAGAGCGCTACCGGCGTATTTTTGAGACCGCAAACGACGGGATCGTGCTTCTCGAAAAACGCGAAGGGACTATAACCAAGGTTAATCCGGCCGCCGGGAAAATGCTGGGTTATTCCGAAGAGGAGTGCATCGGAAAAAAACTTCAGGATATCGGTGTATCGCTCGATATGAGTGATTTCCCAACGATCATGCAGGCTTTGGACAGGAGCGGCATTATTAATTACGATGATGTTCAGGTAAGAACCAAGTCCGGGCAATATATCGACACGGATATCTATATGGTCGACAGAGCAAAGCTGGCACAATGTAATATTCGCGATGTCACGAAGCGAAAAAAGCTGGAAGAGCAGCTTCTTCAGGCCCAGAAGATGGAAGCTGTCGGACTTCTTGCCGGCGGGATTGCGCATGACTTCAATAATAGCCTGTCGGCGATCGTAGGCTATGGTTATCTGCTGCAAACGAAAATGAACAGCGACGATCCTCTGAGGGAAAACGTGGACCAGATACTCGTATCGGCGGACAGGGCTGCTGAGGTCACCCACAGCCTTCTTGCTTTCAGCAGAAAACAGATGTTGAATCCCAAACCTGTTAATATGAATGCCATAATGAAGAGGTTCGAAAAAATGCTTTCCAGACTTATTGGTGAGGATATCGAGCTAACCACTGATTTTACCGACAAAGAGGTAATCAGTATGGCTGACGCCGGTCAGATAGAGCAGGTGCTCATGAACCTTGCAACGAACGCGAGAGACGCTATGCCGCAGGGGGGACACCTTACCTTGGTTACACAACTCGTGGAACTGGATGATGCCTTCATACGAGTTCATGGTTACGGTGAACCCGGAATGTTTGCCGTCATTTCTGTGTCTGACACAGGCAGCGGGATGGGAAAAGAGACCCTGGCCAAAATATTCGAGCCCTTTTTTACCACCAAGGAGGTTGGAAAGGGCACTGGCCTTGGTCTTGCGATGGCATACGGCATAATCAAGCAGCATAACGGCTATATCAATGTGAACAGCGAGCCTGAGAAGGGGACGACCTTCCGGATATATCTTCCGGCGATCAAAACAACGGCAGAAGCCATTGTTAAAATCGCAATTGAACCTCTCCCCTCGCAGGGGAACGAGACGATCCTCGTGGCCGAGGATGATCGCGCATTAAGAGAACTTTTTTCAACGGTGCTTCAGGAGTATGGTTATAACGTAATTCTCGCTGAAGATGGAGAGGACGCAATAAGAAATTATGCGGAAAACAAAGATACGATCCAGCTGGCCATGCTTGATATGATCATGCCGAAAAAAAACGGCAAAGAGGCGTACGATGGAATTAAAAAGATCAGACCTGATATAAAAACCCTCTTTTCCAGCGGTTACACCGCGGACAGGATAAATAAGGCCAGTATGCTCAAGGACGGGTTCGATTTCATCATGAAGCCGGTAGCGCCGAAGGATCTTTTAAGAAAGATAAGAGAAGTACTGGACAAATGACGTTTCAGGGAGAAATCAATGAAAAGGACAAAGGGTTTATGGATCGACCACAGGAAGGCTGTTGTCGTGACGGTCACGGACAAAGGGGAGGACGTAAAAGAGATACTCTCCCATGTGGAAAAGCAGCTCAGCCGCTTTGAGGGTGCACGCTCAACGACGCCTTATCCGGCCCAGCTGGTTCCGGCGGATGATTCGCAGCAGAGAGACCTTACGGGACAGCTCGACAAATACTACGATGAGGTGATCTCGCATCTGCGTGACGCGGAAGTAATCCTGATCTTCGGTCCAGGCGAGGCAAAGGGTGAACTGATGAAACGGATCGAGAGAATAAAACTCAGCGGACGTGTGGCAGGTGTTGAGACCGCTGACAAGATGACCGTCCCGCAGATTGCGACGAAGGTCAGAAAGTACGTTCAGCAATAGCGGGCCGGCGCGGTGATACTGAAAGCCGTTTATGCGAAAAATTCTTAAGAAGAGGGACATTCCATGAAAGCACTGCTCATTTATCCTGAATTCCCGGATACCTTCTGGAGTTTCCGGTATGCGCTGAAATTCATTCACAAAAAGGCGAGCAGCCCGCCCCTCGGCCTGTTGACCATAGCGGCGATGCTTCCCGAGGCGTGGGAGAAAATTCTGGTCGACCTGAATGTGGAAAGCCTGGATGACGACGACCTGAGGCGGGCCGATATCGTCTTTGTGAGCGCGATGTCCGTCCAGAAGGAATCGGCACAGGGAGTGATCGAGC
>Ga0102851_10002504_pt1 | contig 11080 bp, 12 predicted proteins | sample Mud3Dept3metaG_FD_79558 | JGI IMG/M metagenome (GOLD analysis project Ga0102851, IMG submission 79558) | Freshwater wetland microbial communities from Ohio, USA, analyzing the effect of biotic and abiotic controls - Mud 3 Core 4 Depth 3... | ecosystem: Environmental > Aquatic > Freshwater >...
CGATGTATCGGGACCACCAGCTGAGCATTCGGTCAAAGACAATCGTTCCGGAGGTATCGGTAACATTGATGGGGGGAAATACCCATTCAGGAAAGGGGCGGTATCCCGGGCCTTCGTTACGACGGCGGGTATAGGTCGGGAACCTGGGATGGCTCGGCGGTGCGATCATGCCCTTTATCTTTGTTCCGTGGTCGTCCGTCATCTCGTACGGCATGCCTCCTGTGCCGAAGGGAACGGATGCCTGGTAGCGGATTTCTGAGACGAGTTCGTAGGGCGTCTGAACCCAGGGGCTGTTAAGCAGGCCTGGGGTCGTGGCGTAGTTTCGGCTAAGAGTGACGCCGTGCTCGGTGGCGGTCTCCTGGATTATCTTTAACTCCTCGATCGTCAAATCGAATGAATTGTTGATGAAAACCTTGCACGCCTTCAGCGCCGCCATGAAAACGGGTGGAACGCGCCAGTGATGCGTTTTAGCGGGTTCGTCAATCCACAAAATCGACGGATTAGCCCCACGGGCCTGAATCCCCGCCTGGATCCATGCCACCGCCTGCGGATCTACCAGGTTATCGCCTCCATACATGCCGTCCACGTGTGACGCAATGACGACTTCGTCACCGGGTTTAATTTCGAGGCAATTGTCCAGAAGGTCGTTGATAGCCATCGCTGCACCTCTTGTTATCCCTACCGCTTCCATAACCAGATTCCTCCTTCATTCCAAGAATTTCGTCAACCCGCAACGGGTCAGCGCCAGTCGTATGGAACCACTCTACGGACCCAAACGAATCGTATCCGTAGTTTGTGAAAGTATGAGTCGGTACACGATGTGGACCGGAAATGCTTCGGCAGGCGCCAAATTATGCCAGATGGTATACCAACTACTTTTGATAGTCAAGAAAAAAAGGAACGAGAAGTGTTGCTATGTATTTTACCCCGTATATAGGAACAAACCCTTTGCGGATCAGCCAAAATCCGATCCAAAGCAGATGTGGTCTGCCCCCAGCGCCTCAAAAGCCGATTTCATCACCGGCACCTAAGCATGACCCGTTGATGTTCTTACCGCAATGGCCAATGTTCCAGAGAGACTACCGGTATGCCAAAAACTTACACGAACGCTACTTAGTCTTGGAACATAATGGTCCCCCACTGAGTCAGTAGGTTTGTCATGAAGAAGGATCGTCTGGGATATCAAGCCCCACACTAAAAATACTCCTCAGCTTGCGGAAAAGAAAGAGGTTCGCCACGTGTCCCTATTTTCCGTAAAATGTTTCACATCATACTGGGTAGCCAAAGTACCATGTTAGGAAAGATTATCAAAAGAAGAAGAAAGAAAAGAAATATGAAGAAGAAAGGAATAATGCCACGGAATATCGTTTCCATCGGGATGTCCGATACTCCTGCCAAAACATACACATTAAGACCAACGGGAGGTGTTATTAAGCCAATTTCTATCAACACCGTAAAATAAACCCCGAACCATATGGGATTAAATCCAAGAGTTTTGATAAGTGGATAGACGATCGGTATTGTCAAGATAATTATTCCCGCTGAATCCAATATGCAGCCAAGAAACAAATAGATGATAGTAAGTGCTACTAGAACAATATAGGGAGAAAGGCCGAGGTTCGATACAGAATTCGTCATATCCATGGGCATCTTTGTTATGGTAAGAAAGTAACTAAAGAACGTTGCTCCGATCATGATCAAAAAGATCATAGATGAAGCCTTCACAGCGGATGAAAGAGCGGTAAATGTTTTTGACCACGAAAACCGTCCCGAGAAAAGAAAATGAACAAAGGATCCCAAGGCTCCAATAGCTGCAGCCTCGTTCGGAGTAAAAAATCCTAACCATATACCTCCTATTACCACTAAGAATAAGAGAGCTGTCACCCATGTATTTTTTACCGAGATGAGTTTGTCTTTAAAACTTGTACTAGGACCAGGTGGGCCAAACGTTGGACTCAAGCGACACCGTGTATAGATGTATGCGCTTAGAAGCGAAGCGAGGATGATGCCGGGAATAAAGCCTGCAATGAAAAGCTTTCCGATCGATTCTCCAGTCAGCAAACCATAAAGCAAAAAAGAGAGGCTAGGCGGAATTAAAATCGCCAGCGTCCCTCCTGAAGCAACAGTGCCTACAGCCAATTTTAGGTCATAACCATATCTCCTCATCTCTGGTAAAGATATCGTGCCAAAGATGGCTGCCGTAGCAATACTGGAACCAGATACTGCTCCGAATGCAGCGCACGCTGCGACCGTTGAGATGGCTAAGCCGCCCCGCAGGGGGCCAATACATTTATAAATAGCTCGGTAGAGATTTTCGCTTTGACCTGACCCCCCCGCCAGTTCGCCCATAAAAAGGAAAAGAGGGATGACTGCAAAAGGGTAAAAACTGCCCGTCTGGTAAGGAACGGTCATGAGTAAACCCAGCCCGCTTTTGAGGCCCCCGATAAGGCTAAAACCCAAAAAGCCTACCAAAATCAAGACAAATCCAATTGGCATTCGTGAAAAAAGAAATAAAATAAGAATACCGACCCCGATCATGCCAACTGTGTATTCGCTCATCGTTCTTCTCTCCTAAACCCACTTACTAAGATCGAAGATTTCAAGAAATCTACTAAAAATATGAGACCTGTTAAAAGGAATCCAAAGGCTGTCAAGAATTCAAAAGGAAAGATAGGTATTTTTAGTACTACCGTAGTCAAACTAGAGCCCCATATTTCTTTCCCATGTTTAAATGTTTGCCAGGCAGTAAGAAGACAAAGCACCGTACAGATGAAGGAAATAGTACCATTTATAATGGGCTGGACCCATTTAGGAAGTCGGTCGTATACCAAATCTACTCCAAGGTGGCCTTTTTGAGCCGCTGTATACGCAAGTGCGGAAAAAACAATGATAACCTGCATTAAGGATACCAGTTCCTCAGCGCCAAGAATGCCTTTGCTAAAAGCTACCCGCAACAATACATCCAACGAAGGAATAAAAATCATGAGAAAAAGAGAACATTTTGCCCCGGTATTAAATAGCTTGCACAGCCAATCCAGCCATCTCTCTATACTGGTCATAGTTCCTCCCCGTGCTTTCCGCCTCCGAGACTCATTGAAGCCTTCCAACGACAACGATAAAGAGAGCCTTCAAGGTGTTATTTCTTAGGCAGCATGAAAGATTTCCTTTCAATAATGCCCGTTTTGGAATAAATTTCTTGTCTCAAAGAAATCTTATTAGATGAAAGAAGAATAATCGTTAGCTTCACAATGAGACCATTCAGAAAAATTAAAACCATTTCGATCGACAATTGTTTTCTCTATGGCGATGCTAATATATTGTCCTTCATTCTAAAGCGACAGGAGCAATGTGCCTGATGAGGGGCCGCCAGCACTGTCTCCTACAATCTTTGTAAAAACTGACACTGCAAATTGGATTTATCCTTTTGAAAACTTACAAGCTTTACACGCCCGCACTTTTACGAGGACGCTTAAATGAACCTCGCCTATTTCTTACGGTGTTTCTCTGATAGGACAAGCAATTCGTCCAAAACCCTTTTACCGGGTAACTTCTTATTTTGCATTTCGGCAACCCAACTATCGTATACCGACTTCGTACTCTTTTCCCACCTTATCAATTCTGTCTGAGGCACCTGATAAATCTCATTTCCGGCCTTTTTTGCAACATCCATGCCTCGAATAGCTGCATTATCCCAACCCTTTCCAGCGAAGGCAGCGCCAAAAGCACCGCTCATCTCCTCGATTTTCTTTTGTATATCCGCTGGCAACTTCCCCCATGCGTCCAGATTCATGACCAAGAAGAACATGGGAGCGTAGAAGTTGCCAACAACCTGCTGGCGGGTAACCTCCGCAAGCTTAAATCCTTCTACGGCATCCATACTAAATAGTGTACCGTCGATGACCCCCCTCTCCAGGGAGAGATAAGTATCCGGTGCAGGCATTCCTACGGGAGTGCTCCCCAAACTTTGCAAAACCTTGACTGCAACATCGCCAGGGGCCCTGACCTTCTTCCCCTTAAAATCCTCTAATTTATGTATTTCCTTTCCTTTAATCATGTGGAGCTGAAATAACGCCCCGGCATGTATAAAGAGGACTTTCACTTTGGCATATTCTGATCGAATTTCAGGAAACTTCTGATAAAGGGTCCACCCAACGATGCCTGCAGCCTCGGCCGACGGAAATCCTAGGAAAGGGAGTTCCAAGCTACTTGTCAATGGGAAACGCCCAGGGAAATGTGCCTGATGCCCCCATGAAATATCACAACGGCCTTGAATAGCCATATCCCATTGTTCTGGTGCGCCTCCCAAAGTTCCCCCGTGGAAAATATCTATTTTTACTCTTCCTCCGGTATTCTTTTCCACTAACCTTGACCAAGGCTCTAAAATGTCTCTATGGACTGCATGAACAACCGGAACATGATGGGCCAGCTTTAAGACTATGGGTTTCTCTTGGGCTGCGACAATTGGCGCAATACAAATTACCATCAATACAGCACAAATTGTTTGTCTTAAAATAGTTCTTGGTTCCATAGGTGTTCCCTCCTTTTTTTGGTTTAAACACAGGAAATCCGTTCACACATTTAATCAGCTGGTGCTTCATCGTTGCTATAGGAAGCTTCAAACACCTCTCGCCCATTTTCAGTTTCCACCTCATGAAAGGTTTGGTTTCATCTTGACACTCTTACTACTGTCTTATGAATACAACTTACTAATACCAGAGATACATTTTTTGTCAATACTCAAGATGAAGTTGTAAAAATCGTCTTTTAAGGATTGCCCTTTGAAGTCTTGTATAGGATGGTAGATTTTCGGGATCACACTTTCAGGAAGGAACACACCCAATGGAGTTGAAAGTTCCTCGCTCCCCGACGGCCGGACATCTTGCTATTATCCGCACCTGCCCAAAGGTTCCGATATGGGAAGAATATCAAAACCTAAAAGTAGACAAGGACTGCCCTGGATTCTATATCGGTGTGAGAAAGAGCAGATACCTTGTGTGCATTACCAATTTATGATCGAGCATGCTTCCTAAATTGTTCGGTTCTCGATCAGTAACTAATATGCAGTATGGCTGCAGACGTTCTTAGGGGTGGACACTGGGTGTAAAAATTACACTGAATTCCTTCAGTACTATTGCAGTAATCCTGATGAAAAAATGGGGTATTCTGAGGTAAGACAAGGTAACAAAAAGTAAGCCAGACAATTTTATAACCTATTGATTACAAAACAAATTATTTAATAGTATTCCCATCTTGCCGATTCTCTGGGTTCAAACTCATATCCGCAGTGTCCGGGGTGAAGCTCTTAGCCGAGCTTGAAATCAAATGAAAGAGGTTACCTCTGAAAGTACATAGTTTCTGAACCCAAAAATACTAACTTTCCCCCATTTACTTCTATCTCCTTTTTGTTACACTAACCTTCACTTTAGTCAAAAACCGTAAAGAATGGGTGTCAGGGGTTCCAATTTTAAAAAGTGGATGGTGACATGCTGAGAACCATGACCGTTGAAGATAACCTTCCTTTCCGAGAAATGCTCAAAGGCCTTTTTTTGTCTGCATTTCCTTCAATGGAAGTGATCGAAGCGGCAGATGGAGAAGAAGCCTTTAAAAGGCTTGCTTCTTATCCCATCGATCTTATCTTTATGGACATCAAGTTGCCAGGGGAGAGTGGGCTTGAACTAACCAGGAAAATAAAAGCCAAATATAAGGACGTGACGATTGCCATGCTTACGAGTTATGACTTGGCAGAATACCGTGAAGCCGCCGCTCGATCCGGCGCAAGTTGTTTTATTACCAAGGATTCGATCAAATGGGATCAAATTTCAGCAATGGTCGGGTGTTTTCAGAGAGCGAAAGATAGCATTGGGTTGAAGCCAAGTTGTGTTCGTCTTGCGAGCGGGGGTTCGCAGTGAGAAAGGAGGAAGTCATGGTTCAAAAGAAGGCAGTGAAAAAGGTTGCGAAAAAGGTGGTAAAGAAGGGCGATGTTTACAAATGCGGCGTTTGCGGACTTGCCGTAACAGTGGATGAAGCTTGCGGGTGTGTGGATACCTGCGATATCATCTGCTGTGAAAAACAGATGAAGCCGAAAAAACGAGCCTAACTGGCTAATTCAATTCACTCATGTGCCGAAAATAAGGGGTCTATTCGCACCTTATCGGTCTTCCAGGATAGGGAAGAAGTTTAGGAAATAGGTTCCCTGGAAGATGTTCTTGAGAGAGTGAGCGGCCGCTTTTCCCGCTAACCTTCTTCCCCTATTCTTCGTACGATCGTGTAGCTCCCGACTTCATCCTGACCTGCACCTATAACGATGAAAGCCGGATCACTTCCCGACGGGGAAAGCCTCTATTTGTCTTTCCTGGAAAATGCGTAGAAGATCAGACTAAGAGTCATACAGAAAAAACAGATAAAGAACGAGAGGTGGTAAGCCTCAGCCGGATAAGAGCGATCCGAGTCGTGGAAGGCTTGAATCACTCTTCCCATGGCTGGCATGAAGATGGCCGCCCCAGCCATGCTGAAGAAATTGACCCAGGCCGTGACCGTGCCTGAGATGGTGATAGGAAAGAGGTCTTTAACATGCGGAAAAACCACCATTCCAAAACTTGAGAAAAAACCCATGAAGAAGAAGATAAAGGCGTACCAGGAGGGGTTCTGGATTTCGACAATTCCGACCAAAGGAAGAATGGCAAGTGTGTAAAGACTTGTCCCCCAGAGCGCGACGCTCTTCCTGGATCGAAAGACTCTATCGGATGCCATGCCTGATATGACATATCCCAGCGTCGTTCCAATCGCCAGCAGAATGAGTATGTTGCCTGTCAGAATAGAAGAATATCCCTTGATCTCCATCAGATAAGGTCCTAACCACAAACCTTGAAGCCCGATCAGGGTCCCATATCTGAAAAAACAGAGCACTCCGATCTGCCAGAAAACGAGAGATCCCAAGACAATTCGTAATGACTGAAAAACCCTTATCTTCGGTTCAAACAGGGAAGAAGTCGAGGAGGACGGATCTCTGCCTGGTTCCGCTCCCAAGACCCAAAAGACCAAAAAGGCAAGGATGCTCGTTACCGTGCCGGCAAGGACAAATGTCATCCTCCATCCAATCGTCGATGCGAGGTAAGCGAGTGGAGAAGTGGCCAGGATATTACCCAATGCACCGATGGTGAGGATGATGCCCATCAGCGTGGCGAACTTCTCCGGTGGGAACCGAAGGGCAAGCACTTTCAGAGCACCCATCATGACGGAGGCCATTCCAGCTCCGATCAGGGCCCTTCCGAGGAAAGCAATCATAAAAGACTCTCCAAGAGCAAAAAGAAAAGCCCCCAATCCTCCGATGAATGCAAAAAAAGCTACAACAAACCGAGGGCCTATTTGGTCGAGCATCGGGCCCATTGGAATCTGAAGCAAGGCAAAGGAATAGAAGAAAGCCCCGCCAATGATGCCGAGGGTTTCTGCATTGAGGCCCAGATCCTCTACAAGGTTTGGCGCGATCACGGCATTGGAAACACGGTAGAACATGGAAAGGACCAGGAGCGTGGAGAAGATGAATAATATGAGAGAAGACTTAACTGAATGAGAGGCCTGTGCCATGCTATATTTTAACGTTATTAAATGTTTGTCCAGGTTGTCCCTTCTTTTTCTAAACTCCCGGGCTCTCCAGAAGCGTAACCCGAACTCTTCAGCGTTTCAATCGAATGGCCTCCTGGCCTCCAGGTCCTGGAGCGGGGGGGAGAGGCATGACACGACCCCCCCCTATGAAGACATATCCCCTTTAGCTAAGAACCTTCTCCTCCAGAGATGAGGAAGATTGGGATGAATATCAAGCTCTCGGGCTACCTTACCTACCGGCACCCCTTTCTCTGTGACCCGCTGCACTGCGTCTCTCTTGAACTCACGCTGAAATGACGATTCTTTCCCCCCATAACACCTCCTCCCCTGTCATACAAATTTTAGGCGTGTCCACCGATTCGGGGGAAGGTCAATTAGAAATCGTGAGGTTTTTGGGGGTCAACATTGAGGTTTTTTATACCAAGGTGAAGAGGTGACAACCCCATTCTACTATGTTCCTCCCTGAAATCTGGTTTGCCTAAAACTCAACAAATACGCATATGATAAGTCGTACTTGAGAGAGTGCTATCCTACTATAGCGAAAGAGTGTCCGATTTCGATAGAGGAGTGTAGGATGTTCCCCACACTCTTCAACCCCCCAGTATTGCGAAAGAATCGCTTTTATCTGAGATTTCTACCGCATCTTCTTGAAGGGAATTCCATACAATTACCTTTTGCCGTCTCTCCTTCCAAAAGTTAATACATCCAACGATTTCAACTATATATCATAATGAAATCTTCTGGCATTCATTTTGCTGAATTTTCGTAATAGATATCGTGGCGAAAATGGGCATGAAAGGGGGACCTCTATGAACATCAAGGAGGGGGACATGTTCAAGAAATCTTCGGATGGGGTGGATTTTGCAGTTAAGAAGATTGTAAACGATATGGCTGTTCTTGAATCGCAAGACAGGAGGAGACAGATTTTAACAGAAGTGAATACCTTAAAATCAGGATCTTTCTATTTGAAAAAGGAGAACCGAGATCTATGAAACAAGACATTCGATTGCCCCTTCCGCCACCTTATTTTCAAGTATTGTTCGGATGAAACCGATGAAGGAGGTTGATCTTATGATGACCAAAAGGCTGGTAAGCAACATGAAAAAAGAACATAAAAATAATTACAAGGATCTGTTATGGGGTATGCTTTGGTTTGGGTGGGTCGTTGTTCCCATTCTCTACGGCATCCTGCAAAAGAAAAAAGTGGGAGACTATGGTGATAAAAGTCTGCAACCTTCGATGTGCAGCGGCTCGATGTCCGCACCCGAAAGATTCTTCACCTCTTCGCCCCTACGGGTCGTCCAGAGGGGGTGACGCACATGAAATGGTTGCTCGTAATTGTCCTCGTCTTCTACGCATTGCCTTCCCCGAGCTACTCCGCTGAAGATCAGGCTATCTTCACTCCCACAGACCCGGTGATTCAGGAGTTCGTGCGGTTAGTTAATGCGAAGCGACGCGGCATGGGGTGTGCGGAGCTCAAATGGGACAGCAGGGTTGCAGCAATCGCCTGGGATCACAGTGCAGACATGGTCTCTCGTCATTTCTTCAGCCACACCAACCCCGATAAAAAAGGTCCATCTGAGCGGTTTCAGGAATCCAACCTGGTTTATTCCACAGCGGCAGAAAATCTGGCGCGTTATGCGAAGACTGCACGGGAAGCTTTTGATGCCTGGCTTCGCAGCCCCGGGCACCGTCGGAGTATGCTGGACAAACGCTTCACACGACACGGAGTGGGGCGCGTAGGGGATAGGTGGACACACGTATTGATCAGACCTTAGGTCACACAACCTGCGGTCTGGATTGGAGGAGCGAGGACCCTCCACCGCATGATGGCTTTAGCCGGAAATCTTCGATTCTAAAGGCATGCTTCGATTGTGGATAAGGTGGTGAAGTTCGCAACCCCTTTTCCCAAGGACTCCTTCCGAGACTGTCGAAAAACCCTTCAGTATAGTTAATCGGTGGTTTTCGGGGGTCTCATGACCCCTCATAATTATGAGAGCGTTGATTGTGGCGCATTCTGTGAGGTCATTTTTTTCTGCATCTCACCCAAAAAATCTGCTTGGGGACTTTTTCGACAGTCTCTCCTGAAGTCGTGACTCCTAGAATTTACCCTTCTATACAAGCAAACGGTAATCCTCAAAAAGATAATTTTCACAAGACTATTTTGAGATTGACGAATTCAACATTTTTTGATATGTAAAATAATAATTAAACTGGCTCACCCGATAAAAGCTCAACCCTTCGTGAGAAGAGGGCGGAAAGCGGCGGGTCTTTCGATAAGACGGCCGAGCTGCCGAAGGATGAACCTCCGGTAAGTTCGGCTATTCTTTTGGTAAATCAGCAAAGGTTACTAAAAGAAAAGAGGTGAATAACTAATTCAATAATCATTTAGCCATTCATGGGGACGGAAACTTTGGGGTTTAGGGATAGGATGGCCTAACATTTGAAGGTGCAGGAAGTGAAAGTTCAGTGATCCAGAAGGAGGAAATTGCTATGAAGACCGATGCGGAATTACAACAACATGTTATGGATGAGCTCAAGTGGGAGCCGACCATTCACGCGGCGGAGATTGGTGTTGCTGTCAAGGATGGAGTGGTGACACTTAGTGGCAGCGTTGATAGCTACGGTAAGAAGTGGGCTGCCGATCGCGCGGCCAAGCGGGTTTTTGGCGTCAAGGCAGTCATTGAAGAGATCAAGGTCACGCTGGCTGGCTCTTACAAGCGCGCCGACAAGGATATTGCCAAGTCGGCGACAGACGTTCTCGAATGGAATATTTTGGTGCCGAGTAACCGCGTCAAGGTGATGGTGCAGGACGGTTGGATCACTCTGAGTGGCGATGTGGGTTGGTATTACCAAAAACAGCATGCGGAGGATGTCGTACGTCACTTGATAGGGGTAGTGGGAGTCACTAACTCGATCACTATCAAACCGCCGGTGCCGGCGGTGAAAGCGCTCGAGGTGAAGAACAGAATCGAAGACGCACTTAAGCGCAATGCCAGATTATTATTAGCGGCCCAAAAGATTCAGGTGGAAAGTTCTGGTAGCAAGGTGATTCTTCGTGGCAGCGTGGGCTCCCTGGCAGATTATGAGGAAGCTGAATACGCTGCTTGGTCAGCTCCCGGCGTGTCTCTCGTCGAGAACAAATTAACGGTTACAGGTTAGACTAAACTGGCAAAATGTTCCTATCTTCTCTCTTTTTTGAGCCGCAATTTGTACCAAACCGCAGCCAACGCATACGTGTGCTCTATCATGAGTCTGCTCCACCGGAAGGGAAGCCGCTTCCTCAAGGCCTGAGATGGAAGATCGCAGATCTCTGAGAAAGGATGAAAATATGGTCGAGGAGACAATTGCCCAAATTGAAGCGAGGATCAAAAAGACCAAATCTTTAAATGACGAAAGAAAGAAGGAATTACTAGATCTGCTTTCCACTTTGAAGACCGAAGTTTCCCAACTCTCCAAGACCGACGCCGAGGACGCC
>Ga0102851_10002506_pt1 | contig 11077 bp, 6 predicted proteins | sample Mud3Dept3metaG_FD_79558 | JGI IMG/M metagenome (GOLD analysis project Ga0102851, IMG submission 79558) | Freshwater wetland microbial communities from Ohio, USA, analyzing the effect of biotic and abiotic controls - Mud 3 Core 4 Depth 3... | ecosystem: Environmental > Aquatic > Freshwater >...
AGGGGGAGCGGGCTTTATTGGCAGCCACCTCTGCGAGCGACTGCTTGCCCAGGGCCACGAAGTCATCTGCGCAGACAATTTCTACACGGGTACGCGCCAGAACATCGTCCCGCTGCTGAATCACCCGAACTTCGAGGTGATCCGGCACGACGTCTGCTTTCCTCTGTACGTCGAGGTGGACGAGATTTTCAACCTGGCCTGCCCGGCAAGCCCGGTCCACTACCAGAACGATCCGGTACAGACGGTCAAGACCAGCGTTCATGGCGCCATCAACATGCTGGGCCTCGCGAAACGGCTCAAGGCTCGCATATTCCAGGCATCCACCAGCGAGGTCTACGGAAATCCGATCGTGCACCCCCAGACCGAGAACTACTGGGGAAACGTAAACCCAATCGGCCCGCGCTCGTGCTACGACGAGGGTAAGCGCTGCGCCGAGACGCTGTTCTTCGACTATCACCGACAGCACGGCCTGGATATACGAGTGGCGCGGATCTTCAATACCTATGGTCCGCGGATGCACCCCAACGACGGCCGCGTCGTTTCGAACTTCATAGTTCAGGCTATTAGGGGCGAGCCGATCACGATCTACGGAGATGGCTCACAGACGCGGTCGTTCTGCTACGTTGACGATCTCGTGCGCGGCATTGACCTGTTCATGAAGAAGGACGACGGATTCGCAGGGCCGATGAATCTGGGCAATCCTACCGAGGTGACCATCCTCGAGCTCGCAGAAGCAATCATCAAGATGACCAACTCCAAGTCGGAGATCGTCCGCAGGGATCTCCCGGCCGACGACCCTGAGCGGCGCCGACCCGACATCGGAGCAGCAACCGAGCGTCTCGGCTGGACTCCGATTACTGATCTGCCGAAGGGACTCGCGCAGACAGTCGACTATTTCGCACACCGACTGGCGCGCGAGGGTGCCCGGGGGTGATAGCAAATGGCGGCTTCGACACCCGCTACCCCAGCCCCCGACTCCGGCGGGCCTAGTAATAGAAGCCGCGAAAAGGCTGCGCCGCATGTCCAACCGCTACCCCAGCACTAGCCACCTCCACCTGCCGCCGATGCCCTTGTGGGCTGCCGCAGTCGTTGCCGCAGCCGCAGCGTGGTTCCTGACCACGCACTACCTGCACATATTCAGCGAGGTCATCAATTGGGATGAGTTCGCGATGCTCGAGCGGGCCGAGCGCAGTTCACGCTTCGGCAGCGTGATCGGATCGGGGCGACCCGGTCTCGTGACGATTGTGCTAATGCCCCTGGTCGAGGGGTGCGTCGACGCCGCTCGCAGCGTGGTCCAGGCCCGCCAGTTCTGGATGGCCATCACCGTCGTCTACCTGATAGGCGTGTATGTTCTGGTACGCCGATGGTTCGTGCACGTCGGCCGCGCCGACGAGGGGAGAGCCCAGGGACTCATCGCCGTCGCTCTGCTGGCGTTCCTGCCTGCGTTCGTTGTGTGGTCCGTCCAGGTGCGCTCCGACCAGCCCGCACTCGCAGCGGTCGTCTGGGGCGGTGCCCTGTTGCTTGGCACTCGGAATTGGCAGGCGCTCACGGCCGGCTTGCTCTTCGCGGTTGGCCTGCTCTGCACTCAGAAAGCGCTCTATGCCATTGCCCTGATCGGCGTGCTGTTCGCAACCGCGACCGCAGCTCGCGCCTTCGGCGAGGGCGGCAATCCGTCTGCCGAAGTTCGGTCAGCCGTTAGACGCCTCGCGACAGGCGCGCTGGCGGGCGTGCTCGTGATCGGCGTATACGCTTTCTTCGTCCCCGACGTCACTCGGCTCGCGAGCGAAAGCATGATTGCCGGGTCGCTCGAGACCATGCGAATGTCGCGCGCAGGACAGGGCTATCGCATCTACACGGTGCACGCAACGCGCCTCGTGGTGCACTGGGTCTTCTTCGCGGTACTGGTGGGCTGGACTGCCCGCGTACTGTGGAACCGCGATAAACCCGAGCTGTTTTTGGTCGCGACCAGTTGGCTGAGCCTGCTGCTCGGCCTGATCGTCATCATGGTTCACGGATCAAGCTTCCCGTACTTCATCATGACGGCGGGTCTGTTCCCGGCTTTGGCACTGGCGATGCCGGCTGGACGGCCATTGGCAATGTCCGGTCGATGGTCATGGGCACTGGTCGCAATTGCAGTCGCCCTCTCGGCCGCACAAAGCTCGCGGGAGTCCGTGCAGATGCTTCATGACACCCAGCGGGAGCAACGGGAAACGCTGCGACTCGTTTATGACTCACCGCTCAAGGTTCGGCGCGGCTACCACGTCGAAGGCGCACTGCTCTGCATGCGTGACCCTGAGCCCATGCCGGTGATGTTCAGCCCGATGATCTACCAGCGCTTCCACCAGTCGCCGCAGGCGATGCAGAATCGCTCGGACTGGATCAAGGAATTCCGTGATCGGCCCATCGCCTACATCGTTGAATCCTACCGGCTGAGACAATTTCCCCATGAGATCCGGGAATTCTGGTCGAAGCACTACGTTTGGTACGCACGATCCCTGTACATCGCCGGATTTAAGATCGCGGAACAGACCGAGGTGGAAGTCATCGTGCCGGGCCGGTACCGCTGGGACGCGGATCCCACCTCCCCCACCTCTCAGCTCAAGCTCGGGACCGTGCTGTTGGAGCCGGGCGACGAGGTCGAACTTGCATTAGGGAGCCTACCAGCGCAACCGGTTGGCGAAGGGGCACGAGGCGAACTGCTCCTCGCTGACCTGCCCAAGCCAACACGCGACCAGTACCCGTTTTTCTACCTGATGCGCCAGATCGAGCAGCTGGGTGGACGTTACTAGAGCGGAGAAGCGCCACGGCCAAGCGCATGAACCTCCGTCACTTCGATCGGTCACGACCGGCCGGAATTGTCGATCGCTACTCGTCTGAATCACAGATCGACCTGCGTCGAATCTGCATGAAAACCCCCGCCAGACCGTCGACAGACGCCCGCTAGGAGCAGGTCGAAAGAAGAAACATCGTTCGCCCGTTGGCCAGGTCGCTGCGCATGGCGATCCGCCCCCGATGCTCCAGCAGCGCCACGCATTTATCGAGACTGTAATCGGAGTAGATCGACTCCCGTCCGCGCGCGATTGCGCTGAACATCGGGTCGTCGACCGGAACGAACTCGAAGATCAACCCCTTTTGGCCCATGCTGCAGCCCAGGTCGATGATCTCCTCCAGCGGAACGCCGCCCGACACACGAAGGTGATGAGCGACGGCAAGCATCAACGTCAGATCGAAGCGGCCTTGCGCCCGCTGCAGGAAAGACTTGCTTTCGGAGTTCTTCCAGCCTGATGCTGGTGTTGGCCGGACCAGATCCATGACCAGCGGATGGATGGCGTGCCCCTGCCGGCGGGCGCGGCGGTAGATGGAGCTCACCGACACCTCGTCGACGTCGAGCGCCACGACGGCGGACCGACTGGCCGCGTATTCGCTGAACTCGCCGGTGTTTGCGCCTATGTCGAGCACCCAGTCCGGCGAGACCGCGTCTATCGCTTTGGCGACAAACACTCGCTTGTCGGTCAGGTCCTGGGCACTGTAGTGGTCGCGCGTGCCTTCGTACTCACTCCAGTGCGACTGCCGCCTGTCGATTCGATCCGCGTAGCGGGTGACCGTGTGATGCAGAGCGCGCAACGAGCGCTCCAGGACGTATTGCGTCCGGCGCAAGGCCGAGGCGCCGGGTGGACTCGCAGGAGCAGACGCAGGAGCACGACCCGAGACTGTCCTGGCCGTTAACGCAGCCGGCAGGGCGACGTGACGAATACGATCCATTCCCCACCACCGCGATACGCCGAGCAACTGCGCACACTGCTCGTGTGCCAAGCCGGCCACCGGGTCGGAGAGGGTCCACTGTATCGGGAGGCCGGCTTCGATCCTCGCCATGAGTGGCAGCAGGAACGTGGTCTCGAACTGATGCCTTGCGACCCAGACATCCCGACCTGGAATCAACGGCTCGATGGAGGGGACGTCGACGATCACGGGCTCGGTGCCGTTGAACAGCACGTTGGCCGGCGTCGCATCCTTGAGAATGTAGCCGTGCCGAACCAGCTCGAGATTGACCGCGATCGTGTGCAGCGCCGCCTCGGCCAGCATTGCCGCCGACCACTCCGCCGGCACAGACACGAACGGCACGCGGTCGTGCTTGAACCAGGTACCGGACAGATGCCGTAACCGGTCCGGAATATCCCCCGCCTCCAGGCGCCGAGTGCCCACTACGGATCCGCGATCGACGAGTCGAGCCAATACGTCGCTGCGGAGCATGTCCTCGAAGCGGCCAACTTCAGACGGCTTCACGAGCCTGAGGATACTGCCCTCGAAATCAAAGAGTGACCCAGCAGGGTCGCGAAACGTCCCGCCCGTCACGTTTGCAACCAGCATTCAGTCGTCAGAGCGCTGAAAGGGCTTTTCGCCAGTCTCGGCCGTCGTGCCGGCAGGTTCCGTCCGCTGGAGTACCACCCGGCGAACCCACGTCATGAACTGCAGGCGAAGTTCCCTGAAGTAGAACATGGCTCCCGCAATGCCGGCGATCATCATCTGCACGAGCATGCTTCCCGTACCCGGATCCACGTACGCAACTGCAGGCTGGACGGAGACGACAGCCAGGAACGAGGCAAGCGCGGCGCTCGCTCTCGACAAGGCGCGACGACGATTCTCACTCATGACCATGATTCTCTCCCGACGGTATCAATTGTGTTCTCTGTTGGCCGCAACCGCCGAGGCAGCCTGCGCCGTCGATGTGTCGTTCCAGGCTCGGCGCAAGGCATCGGCAGGAACCTCGTGCATATCGAATGGGCGTCCATACGGCGACAGGAAATAGCGGTCCGGAAGTGGTTCCAGGTTCGCGCCGAAATAATGACTGAGAATGCGGCGGAACTGGTTCACCGCCGAGCCGTCCTGCGGCATGAGATCCGCAGGTGCATCCGGCAGGAAATACGCACTGAAGTTTGCCAGCCGGACGGCTGCATACTGGATCCCGGCCAGACTGTTAGAGAGGTTTGGCCCATGGTCGGACGCGAGTACGATCACGGGCGGCTGACTGGAGGAAGCCAGGATCCCGTCGAGAGCAGCCGTGACGAGCCGGTTCACATACTCGAGCTGGGACACGTAGCTGGCCTTGTCCTCCCACAGGCGCTTCTGCGCTTCGAACTGGTTCGAGATCGTCGCATTTCGCAGTACTTTACCGTCGCGATCGAACAGGTAGGGGTGGTGGGGGACGATGAAGTGGGCGAAGACGAACTTGGGTCGTGGGCTCTTCTCCATCCGGCCAAGCGCGCGGAAGTTTCCCCGATGGCAATCGGCCAGATCGACACTGGCCTTACTCCGGAGTGCGCCCAGCCAACTCGCCTCGACCACTGCACGCACGAATTCATCGTCGTAGATCTGCTGCTCGCACTTTATCTCGCGGTCCGCATGTGGATTGGAGGCCGTGGCGTAGTACGTCGACTGCACGTGGACAATCTCGTAACCTTGCCGCCGTAGAAATCGAGCAGTCTCGTTGTTGCGGATGCCTTCGTTTACGACAGATCGATCTCTGTTGGCGGGGTCCATCTGACTCGGGAAAGCGTCGTCTAGATACCCGAGATTCAAGGTCGAGGCCAGCGACAGGAAAGTCCAGCCGTAGTTCGCTGAACTCTGATCGGCCACTTGGAATCCCCGCTGTCGCAGGCCATCGAGGAATTCCGAATTGTCGAACCCGTACTCTCGTTTGAGGACGTCCGCCCGCGCATAGCCGTCGAGAACTATGTAGTAGACGTCAGGCGAACCAGTCGCAGCCGCTGCACGGCCGTCAACTGAAATTTCGGATCCTTCGTCCGCAGTGCCTCGAAGCGCTCTGGATGCACTGGCTGCAATGGGAACCGACGCGAGCACGAGAAGCGCGATGGCGGCAAACGTGAAGGTCTTGTCGACCTCGGGACGAGTCGCCCATGCGGACCTTGCGATCCGGTCCGCGGCCGCGACTGCCATCAGGGCCCAGATGGCCGGCAGCAGTATGCGAAGGGTCGGTGTGCTGCCTGCTGTCACCAGGATGCCCCGACTCTTCGGGCCCAAGTGGCTGACTGCCTCCTGAATTCCGGCCTGGGCCACGGGGTATGCGAAAAAGAAGACCAGGACGCAGACGGCAGCGACGCCGGCCCCGGTGGCCGACCGGGCCCGCAGCCTGAGAATCCCATAGGTCAGAAGCGTCGCAGCGATGGCAACGACGGCAAGAACCCAGGGCGTACCGCCGGAGACTTGCCCGACGTTCTGGCCGGCCAGGAAGACGATCGGGTACGCCGCGAAGAGCGGAACGAACCACGGAATCTTCCGGAACGAAGCGATTTCAGCCGACATAGATCGCAATGGCTATTCCAGTTACCGGTCGCGCCTACGTACTTGGCACCGCAAAGCCTTCGCACCGGCGGTTCGACATTAAGTCACTTCATGCTGCGTCGACGTCGCAAACTGCGTCTCAGAATTGCACGACCAGATCACGGACCGTTATCATCCGGCGCTGTCCTCGGCCGACACCGGTGGATGCTGCCCCGACTCACGGACGTGGGTGAAATTCGTCCACTCCTGCTCGATGCGCATCCAGTCCTCGGGAGTGATGCTGACCGGCGTCTTCAGTTCCCCCGGGTAGTGCGCGAACAATGCGTCCCACAACTTCTGCGCGTCGGGATCGTCGTCGCCGGGTCGCTCGAGCAGCACACGTCCGTGGTGCCGCGGGAAATCGAAGAACAGATACTGGTGCGCGTAGGGCCCTGCCGGGATGGCAGCCAGCAGGAAGTCCTGCGTAAAGGCGGCACGTTCCTTGTAGGTCGTTACGAGCGGCGCGTATTTCGGACGCAACTGCAGCCTCGCAGTAGCCGGGTCAACTTCGAAGTACCTCGAATTCTGTCGCGCGGTTGCAACCTCGTCGACGCCACCGCCAGGCGCCGGCAGCACCGACAGGTCTGTTTCGGTGAACCGGATCCGCTCGACGTCGACAGGCGTCTTGTCGGCGTGCTCACGAAGAATCGGCAAGAGGGATACGCCGCTGGCTGAAAGTGGGTTACCCCTTACGCCCGCGAAATCGAGAAGAGTCGGCGCGATGTCCTCGACTGTCGCGACGAACGGAATGTCCCGGCCGGCATCCCCGAACGATCGGTCGTCGCCGAATGCCCTGAATGCCAGTAACACCTGGTATTGCGATTTCGACAGCACGCTCTGCCCGTGGCCGTAGTCGAGCATCTTGAGCGGCGCCCGCAGTCCCTCGACGCGGAAAGTCTCGTCGAAGAACGAGTCGCTCGGCAGGCTCAGGGCCTCGCCGTGGTCCGAGAGCACGATGACCAGAGCATTCCGCAGGGCGCCCTTGCGCTCGAGGATATCCAGCATGGAACCAAACATCGCATCCGCCGTCTGCAACCCGATCCGGTACAAGGGGCGGTCGTGCTCGTGCGTGCGCTCGTCGACACCGAAAGGTGTATCCGAAACGTAATAGGGCCAGTGCGCCGCCGTCAGGTGCGAGATGAAGAGCGTGGGCCGGTCGAAGGAAATTTCCCGGTCCACCCTCTCGAGATACGACTCCGGCTGGAACATCGTCGCCACGCCGCGGTTGGCCGCCGAAAATGGAAACAGCCACTGGCCGATCCTCGTGTTGATGACGAGCGAGGACAGCGGCAACTCGTTGTACGTTCCGATCAGGAAGTCCGACGCACCCATGCGCGGCGTCACCACCTGATCGAACCCGAAGGACTCGTCGATATTGGCGAAACGGACCTCGTCGGTCGAATAGATGGTCTGGTAGCCGAGATCCTGGAGCACGTCCGCGAACGTCGGATTGGCCCGCACGCTCGAGCGCTCGGCGAGGTTGAACCGTGCGCCGGTGATCGTGGGAGGACGACCGGTAAGAATCGCAGTCCAGGACGAGAAGGTCCGTGCGGCCGGCGTGGTCGTGTCCTTGAACACGGCGGCCTGCGCGAGGAACCCGTCCAGATTCGGGGTGACGCCCGTGCCCCCGAACCGCTTCAGTTGCTCCAGCCGCAGGGAGTCGATGCCCAGCACGATGATGTGCGGGCGGGCGGGCTGCGCGGAGGAGGCCAGCACAGGCCCGACCACGGACCACAATGGGACGGCGGCCAGCGCGATGGCGGCCAGTGATCCCGCCGCGACCACCGGCCGGGTTACACGCCGGGGTGACCGTCGCACCAGCACCAGGGCCGCTCGCAGCAGCACATAGCCGCAGAATGCCGCCGCCGCCCAGTAAGCGAACTGGCCGATCTGAACCGGGCCGATGCGCGCCGCGACCGCGTCATGATAGTACGCACCGATCAGCGTTCGCGGGTACCAGAGGGCGTTGTAGATCAGCGCGGCCCCGGCGAGCACGCTGAACCAGCCCACCACCACGCGCCCGAACTTTTCCCTCGCGAGCGGCAGGAAGGTCGCCGTGGCGGCGGCGAGAATCCAGGTGAACACGGCGAAGAGCAGGTGCAGTGCGACGAGGGTGCACACGAATGCGCCGATCTCCCAGCCAATCCGTCCGGTCCACACCCCGTCCGATGCGGCGCGCATCACATCGGTCGAGTCGACCCGACTGAGGAGCGTGGCCACCGACGCGTAACCTGTACCCAGGAGGAAGAAGAGCCACAGGGCAACCGCGATCAGCAGTCCGCGAACCAGCCGGGATCGTGGGGGCATGAGGTCGAACAAGATCGGAACTCCAGTAGGTGCGTGGGCGCGACCGCGAGCCTATACCTGACGGCGGGATTCTCCCGATCCAGGCCAGCCCGAAAGTGCGGCCGATTATCCGGCCGTGGCGATCGACGGATCGGTACTGCGTCACGACTGGACGGGATCGCCAACCGGGAGGCAGCAAGCAGTCTGGGCCGCGCCGATTAGACAACAGCAGTCGCCATCGCGGTAGCGACCAAGTTCGTCACTTGCTGACATTTCTTGTCATCGGACGGGCGCCCGCCCAGCGGCTGGAGATCGGAGCTTTGCTGGATTGCCTTTGAAAACAGCCGGTTGTTCTGCCCCGGTACCTTGGCACGCCGCTTGCTTTGTCCAAGGCGCGGGCGTCTTGCCGCTGCTTTGTAAACTGTTTCACTGTTGGGAGTTCAAGCAATGACCAAATCGATCCAGAAGGGCTTTACGCTCATCGAACTGATGATCGTCGTCGCGATCATCGGCATCCTCGCAGCCATCGCGATCCCGGCCTATCAGGACTACGTGATTCGCTCGCAGGTGACGGAGGGCCTCGCCATGGCGGGTGCCTCGAAGGCTGCCGTAGCCGAGTTCTACGCCAATCGCGGCGGTTGGCCGGCAAATAATTCCGAAGCCGGCGTCGGCGTCGCATCGGAGATTCGTGGCAAGTATGTCGATGGAATTACCATTGCCAACGGCGGCATTACCGTCAGTTTCGGTCCTGGTGCCAATGCGAAGCTCGATGGGGAAACGGTCGGCTTGACGCCCGGCGCAAGCGCGAACGGCGACGTGGTCTGGAAATGCGGCAACTCGGACTTCACGTCGGGTGCGATCGGCGGGTCCGCTGTAGCCGCAGTGGACGGTGCGACCAGCGCAGGTCTCCTGAACAAGTACCTGCCGTCGAGCTGCCGGCCCGGCGGCTGATCGGTTCGACCCGCGCACTCGACTGGCGCGATCCAAACAGCCCCTGCCCTGCAGGGGCTGTTTCTTTTTGGCAAGAGGACCCGATGACCCTGACGTGGAGGGCATCACAATCCGGTGACCTGCCGAGGCCCGTTTCCTCGCCCTCGGTTCGCAACATTTGGTAGTCTTCCAAGAACCCATCAACGATGTGACAGCAAGGCTTGGAACAACCGTAACTCCATGAACGACTTCGCAATTTCCACTGGCGCGGCGAATCGACCTGGATTTCAGGGCCTGCCCCAGCGGCTGGTCTCGGACGGTCTGGTGTCCGATTCCGTGATGCTCGAGGCTCTGGCCGGTGCCCGGGAGCGTCGCGTTTCCATCGTCAGCTACCTCGTCGAGTACAACCTCGCCGACTCCCGCGAGATCGCCATCGCCGCCTCGCAGGAATTCGGCGCACCGCTGCTCGATCTCGATGCCATCCAGCCGGACTTCGAGATCGTCCGGCTGGTCAGCGAGAAGACCCTGCGCCGGCACCGCGTGCTGCCCCTCGTCAAGCGCGGCAAGCGTCTGTTCGTCGGCGTCTCCGACCCCACCAATCTTTACGCCCTCGACGAGGTCAAATTCGCCACTGGCCTCTCGGTCGAGGCGATCGTCGTCGAGGAGGACAAGCTCAGCCAATTGCTGACGAAGTCCCTCGAACAGGTGGACACCGCCATGCCCGAGCTGGCGGGCGAGGACTTCGAGCTCGACAGTCTCGAGGTGACGTCCGACGACGAGACTTCGAACGAGGGCGTCGAGCGCGCCGACGTCGAGGACGCGCCGATCGTCCGCTTCGTCAACAAGGTGATGCTCGACGCCATCAAGCGCGGCGCCTCGGACATCCACTTCGAGCCGTACGAGCGGGCGTATCGCATTCGCTTCCGTCTGGACGGCGTGCTCAAGGAAGTGGCTTCCCCGCCCGTGCAGCTCGCCATCAAGCTGGCCGCACGCCTGAAGGTCATGTCGCGGCTCGACATCGCCGAGCGGCGCGTCCCGCAGGACGGCCGCATCAAGATGCGCATCACCAAGAACCGGGCGATCGACTTCCGCGTGAGCACTTGCCCGACGCTCTTCGGCGAGAAGATCGTGATGCGTATCCTCGATTCGTCGAGCGCGATGCTCGGCATCGATGCGCTGGGCTATGAGCCGTTCCAAAGAAAGCACTACCTGGACACCCTGGCGCGACCGCACGGGATGATCCTGGTGACGGGCCCGACGGGCAGCGGCAAGACCGTGTCGCTCTACACGGGTCTCAATATCCTCAACACCGAGGACACCAACATCTCGACGGCCGAGGATCCCGTCGAAATCATGCTGCCGGGCGTCAACCAGGTGAACATCAACCCGAAGGTGGGCCTCACGTTCGCCGGCGCGCTGCGCGCGTTCCTGCGCCAGGACCCCGACGTGATCATGGTCGGCGAGATCCGCGACCTCGAGACCGCGGAGATCGCGCTCAAGGCCGCGCAGACCGGCCACCTCG
>Ga0102851_10002507_pt1 | contig 11075 bp, 10 predicted proteins | sample Mud3Dept3metaG_FD_79558 | JGI IMG/M metagenome (GOLD analysis project Ga0102851, IMG submission 79558) | Freshwater wetland microbial communities from Ohio, USA, analyzing the effect of biotic and abiotic controls - Mud 3 Core 4 Depth 3... | ecosystem: Environmental > Aquatic > Freshwater >...
ATTGTTCATCTAAATGCCCAACTTTTTCATAAATTCGCCTGCGAAAAAATGTAGAAGGCTGGTAGAGAAAATCGTGTTTGCGCAGGTATTCGAGGGAGAATTGCCTTGCTCTCTTTGTTCTGAACACGATCCCATCTTTTGTCATGTAGCTGCTATCGCCATAAACAACATCTGCTTCTAGATTTGTGTTAAAAACCTTTGCAACTCTACTTAACGCTCCTTGGGTAAGTACATCATCAGAATTTAGCCACCCCAGGATTTCTCCGGTTGACCGTGCAAAACCTTTATTGATGGCGTTTGTCTGCCCCTTATCAGGCTGGCTCTCCCAATAGGTCAATTGAGAGGCAAACTGCTCAATCACGTCAACCGTATTGTCTTTTGAATTACCATCTATTACGATATATTCCAAGGCTACTTCTTGTTGTGAAAGCACACTTTCTATCGTAGCCTGGATATAATTTCCTTGGTTGAAAGAGGGGGTTACAATTGAAAATTTCATTATGGCATTATCAGGTTTGCATTCTCTGAGATATTACTATTGCTCAATGATAATTCCTTTGAAAGGATGAAACAACCGGCCATATAAATTGCGAGGCATGTGGCGTTTTTATAACCCAGGAATACCCCGTTCGTGTAAATGCCTGTTAAAAAATTGAAGACCGAAAATGCGATGATAAATAATACCAACCAGACAGCTTTCAAATCTCGGTTCTTTAGACCTTTAAAGAAAAATCGGATTCCATAGGTCGTGATGAATAAATAAAAAAGTAGCCCTGGGAGGCCCATTTTCACCCAGAGTGAAAACATAGTAGAGTGTAGATTATCTTCTTGCCAGCGGCTGGTTCTCAATAGTACGAGATCAGTATTCAAACCCTGGCCAAGAATCGGCGATTGTAGAACCAAATCCATGCCATCCAGAAAGTCATCGGTGTGACCCATCGAGGATAAGAACACATTGGTCTGTTTATCGGCCCAAAACGGATTGACTGATTGAAAGCGCTGAAATATAAAGCTTGATTCAATCGCGGACCGTTGGGTCACCCACAAAATCGCCCCGAGGATCAACGCTGTGGTTACGGCCAAACTAGATAGGTATATCAGCTTTTTCCCCTTACCATTCCGTACTAAAAGCAATGCTGCAGTAAAAACGATACTAGCCGCGGCTGCTGCCATTGCCATTCTGCGCAGGGAAAGTACGAGAACGAGAATGAAAACTGCCTCAGCAACGATCAAGAAAGCTCTCGGTTTAACCAAGTTGCGGGCTGAGACTATAAAACAAGCTAGGACGATGAAAGCGATCTGATCGCCTGCGAAAATTGGAACGATTTGGTCCACATAGGATAATTGTCCTTGACCAAGAAAGAAGAACTTTGAAAGGACATATATTGAGTAAAAAAATTGGACCAGCACGAACCAGTTGATAAATTTATCATATTCGGAATATGTCATTAGTTTTGCAATTAAGAATGTAAGTACAATAAAAAAAACCAAGGAGCGCCAGTATTGAAATTCAAAAAATAATTTAGGTGCTTCGATCTTCCCGAAAAGACCTACGGTGATACCGGTTGTCAAGGCTATAATGAACAGAACAGTGATTATTAATAATATGCGATGAATCCGAGTCGGCCTCATCAGTAGCGCTAACCCGATACCAATTACCATGAGTATGACGACCGGGGGGAGTATAAAAACTTTAGAGAACAACCAATAGGCAGGATTCTGTAATCCGGATGAAAGCTTGCTTAGGAAATAAACATCCTCAATCGAGATAGTTAATATTGGGATCAGGCTATATAGAAATATAATTGTCAGTTTCTTCATGAAGTTGGCCTACAACCCGAGTGAGCCCATCAACTCATCGAATTGTTGGGTAAACTTATCCCAGGAATACTTTGCTGATTGTTCTAATCCCCTTTGAGAATATTCCAGGTGGAGAGCATCATCGAAGCAGATCTTATCTAGCTGAGTGGATAGAGATGACACTTCATCAGGCCCAGAGAAATATAAAACGGCATTTTCTCCAATTTCAACAAGGCTGGCTGATGCATTGGCAATCACTGGCGTTCCGCATGCAGCCGATTCAAGCAAAGGCATACCAAAACCCTCATACCTGGATGGGAAAATAAAAACCCTTGCTTGCTGGTAAAACAAGACTAAGTCCTGATCAGAAACATTGTGGATTAAATGAATTCTACTACGAAGGTTTGCTCTGTTTATAATATCAACTTCTTCCTTTTTCCATGGTTGATCGTCGATAACAACCAATTCGAAATCTCGAATTATTCTGGAGTTTCCTGCGTAAGCTTGGAGCAAGGTTGAAAAATTTTTATAGTTCCCGCGGCGGCCAACGAAAAGGATAAAGGGGCGGGGAAAAATTTTCCGTGCAAGTTCCTTCTTGAGCATAGGTCTAAATATTTCGGATGCAGCAAGAGTCATTACGCTGATACGCGATTCTGGCATGTCTTGATAAAACGATAGAATATCTTCTTTCGTCTTATGGGAAATTGCTATCAAGGCAGTCGCCTGGTGGGCTATTTTGTTCTTCCTTGAGATAAGCGCATGATCTGACCAGGACGAATTGAAATACAGTTCGTCAATCATGTCGGGGATAACCGCGATTTGCTTGCTCTTATCATCTGGAGAGAGTGTGTAATACGTAGATATAAAGATATCGGGCTTTACCCGACGATAGGCCCGGTTCATCTCCCCGCGCCAAAAGAGCCGCCTTGGTCTTAAACCCGAATAGTTGATTCGCTCCAGCCTTTCTTTGACCGGCAGTTTAACATCCGGGGTGATGAAAGCAACTCCGCTTGTGTTCACCATTTCCCAACGTCTCCACAATTCCATAAAGATGCGGCTGATGCCCCCATGTGGAGATATCCGGAAGATTATTCCGTCAAAAAAGATCATGGAATCTTTCCTTTTAACCTAAAGCGGATATGGCCAAATACCGAGCGAACTGAAGAAATATTGCATTGGATAGACCACAGGTTGAAAAGAGAACCTGGTGTTCTATCCCAAATCTGTAAATTTCCAGAGCGGTATATCTCTGCGTTTTTAAACCCGAATTTTGAAAAAATATAAGACAATGCCCTCATCGACCAGATTGTAGCATGCCCGTATTGCGGGTTGATATACCATTCCGTGGAGCTTTGTCTTCTTTTCCGGTAGATTACTGTAGTGAACAAGATCTTCCCAATAGGGCTCAAATATCTCAAGAAGCCCTCTAACTCTTCCATTGGAGAGATCAAATGCTCAAGCACTTCAACGAGAATTATTACATCGAAAGAGGTATAAGGTAGATCACCAAAGTCCCCATAAAAGCGATCCTTCGCAAAAAGAGGCTCAGAATTACCGTCGACCCCATAAGCATCATACCCTGCTTGTATCAACCGTGAAACAAAATAATTCTTACCGGAACCGATATCAAGCACTCGGAGCGGTTTCTTCTTCCGAAAATGCCGGTCGAAGACTACAAAGATTTCATCGCCTCTTTCCTTCCAACCACTATCCACATCTTCAAAGTAATGACCCGAATATAGCACGGTATCGAAAAAAGAATGGTCGAAGGAATGGATTACCCCGCATTTCTGGCAAAAATTATATTGAATCCTCCAGTTTATATCTAATTTTACTTCTTTGAAATTCTGCATATTGCCAGAGCATATCGGGCAAGGTCGGCTGTGATCTTCCATTTTTTATCTGGTATCTCTTGATTATTGAAGGAGGCTTCTAATCGGTCCAGAACCATTTCAATTCTGCCGATTCTGCCGAACCTGTTTGAAATATTCGTGAAGCGGTAACCAGTTAAATATGACCATGAATACGAAATAACTTGCAACAAAAACCACTGGATAGAGTAACTCTTTGGACTTCAAAGAAAGGTTTTCCTTCGGAATCGCCAATCCTATGACTAGATAGATCACGGTGGCTAGAAAATGAAAACCCATCGTTTTTATCAAGTATTCCATCCTCCGCATATTAAATATGTTCCTTGTCTCGTTAGCTACTAGCAAGATCCCGGGGATGGTAACCAGAATCGTGCCGAATGCTGTACCGTTTACGCCTCCCCATTTTGTTAATGGGGGCACTAAGAGGATGTAGGCAAGTAAGGATATAACCGAATACACGCCAATTATTCGGGAATACCCCAAGCCCATGGTCAACAAGTTCGGAACAACCGATAGGGAACTAACCAGACCCGACAAAGATAAGAGGCTCAAAACAATCCAGCTCTTTTCAGCAAACTCTGGGCCCATCCAAAATGAGAGAATTGGCTTAGCGAAGAAAGTGGTTGAAAGAAGCAAAGGGAATGCAAATGCCGCCATTATTTTCGATGCCTCTAAAAATAGCTTTTGGACTTTTGCCGGGTCTTTTTGTGTGCCAACTTCGCTGGCAAAAGGAAATATGGCGATGAATCCATTGTACAGGAGTGAACTAATCGTATTAACCAGCCTTGAGGAAACAACGTAATAGGTGACGGAGATTGGCCCAAGGAAGAAAGCTACCACAAACCGCACAATATAATTGCTGAATATGCTGGTTGATTTTGAAATAAACATATAACTGCTGTAGCGGAACAGGCTCGACAAATGGAGCTTATCGGGTAGAACCGAAAGCCGCCAGGTGAGCAAATATTTCCGTAAGAAGAGGAAATATATAATAAAAAGCACAAAACCTGATAGCAAGGTTAAATACATGGCGTGCCTGAGCCCAAATCCATTGTATAACGCAACGACAATAAGGATGTTAAGAACCGAACTTGTAACACCTCCAACAGTACTGGTGATATCATAACGTTGTAATCCCATCAGTGCGCTTCCCAACGTACCGGCTACCATTGTAAAGAAAAAACCGATCGCGGATGCATACAGGCTTACTTTTGCGTCTGCCCAATATTGTGGAGTGACATGAAGTAGTGAGAGGATATCGCTAGCGAATAATGCCAATAATGAGGAAACTATCAAGCCGACGATAACCTGGATCCAGATCGCAGCATTAATCGCTTGGTTTATTCCGTCAATATCTCCATTTGCCTTGTATTCGGCCACAAATTTGGTAACCCCCTGTCCTAATCCTAGGTCCAGTAAGCTGTAATATCCGACTAGACCAGTGAGCAATGCAAAAACTCCGTATCCTTCCTCAGTTAATTTCCGCACAATAAATGGGGTTGTCAGCAAAATAATCGTTATATTTAATCCCCACGCGCCTACATTGAAAAGCGAGTTTTTTATTACCCGGTTGATCGAAGTGGTTTTTGGTAAATTATCAGCAGTGGGTTCATGCTCTATTCCTGAAGATTCCATTTTGATTTGTCTAATATGCATTTATTCAGAATGTATGACCACTGTAAATCGGATTGCTTCGATCCGTACTCAAGATGACTAGCCGAAATCACAAAAGTGACAAGTTTTTATAGCACCACAATTAACTGAAGTGTGGAGAAATATAACCAATAGCCATTCGCAAAATCGAGACTACGGACTGCCTGCGGGTTACTTCTTTGGGCAGTTCCCGGATTCCGCTTTTTCCACCGATGTACATGATTAAGCTAGTGATCGCCATATGAAAGGAAGTTCCCCGGCCAGTAGGTTCCTATCCCACCCGGGCACAAGCCCTGCCAATTCCCAAGACCTTATTATACATGTCCAACAAACCTGAGATGCCAATGCGGACCATCTGAACAATCTTGACCGGAAAGTCATCCCCTTGTTCTGTTGTCACTTTAAGCTTTCCGTTCGAACCGGTAGCCCGTTGTAATTCTAAAATCTCATCAAAATATTTGTGAACGAGAAGTGTGCCCTTGAAGAGATCAGGATATTTTCCTGATCCATAAACTTCCCGGTAAAGTCTTATTCGGTAAATACGAGCTAAAAGATTGAGCAATTCGGTTTGGATACCTAGTAGACATATAATTTCCTGCCCAAAGAATCTCAAATTTTTTATTAAATGCTAGAAATGCTTGTAGTAAATATTGTTCATTCCAAAATCTGTGCTTGTATAATGTCCAATCTTTCGGATAATCATAAGGTAAAAATATATCATGGAAATGAACAATTACACCATTGTTAAGCCTGGGGATGATATCCAGATACTCGTATACTACGTCACTCCCAATTTTTGCCACATGGCTTGAATCAATGAAGAGTATGTCATTTTCGGTTAATTTCAAAAATTGTAATATTGGTACTGATTGAATTGGAGCATTAATCAATTGCGAAAGCCCTGGAAAGCCTTTTTGTAGTATAAGATTCGGATAGGGTTCAAAAGCAATCAATTCACATTCTTTGCTAGTTTCCCTCATATTCTGAATAATCGATTGGGCTGCTATGAAGGTCGAAAATCCTGAACCGATTTCATATATCCTTTCAGGTTTAAAATATCTAATCATGCAATATAGAATTTCTGCGTCGACGGATAAAAATGCATCATTGTTAATATAATATTGATGTGGAATTGATGTTTTTTCTTTGGGAAAATGGTCATATTCGCTCTTGTAACTTGTGACAAAATGAGCAAGTAGGTTAAGTTGGACTTCATCGTGTATTTCAATTCCGATCATTTCAGATTTTCGTTGCCACAATTCGTCTTTTAATTCGCGAGGGTCTGGGATAGGTTGGTAATAATGAACAGGGGTTATGTGATAACCCTTTCGCTCCCAAAGCGGGAAATACCGGCTTCGCGTAATCAATTTTTCCGGTAGTAAAATTGATATAATCCAGGCCAAGATATCAGCAATTACGACTAATATCTTTCTTGATCCATTCATGCCGTCATAACTCCGCAAATTTGAATTTATGATTGCAATTATCGAAAGGTTTTATTGCTTCAACCACTGGATTAGGTTACAAGGGATTGTGTTTAGTTATTTTTACCCATTCAATGATAGCGTTCCGATCTATTCCGTTGATAATTTCATCATTTAGAAAATTAATTCCTAGGAGATGCAAGCCGGCGTTTAATGGTATGTCGGTACTCAATTCTTCCCAACTCCCATCGCCACGCGACAGCTCGAAGTTCGCAACTGGGCGAAAGTCGATCTCGAGCTGCAATCGAATTGGAGGTGGCGGTGAATTCTGAGTCCTGATTGTGAAACGATAAGTGGATGCCTGACGAACATTGATTGCCGCGATTGCTTCTCCACTAAATGTTAAATACCCTACGTCTGGATCACCCCAAATTGAGTTCCCAATGGATATCCCTGACAGATTGTCCAACATCCACTGGAGAGTGCTCCCATTGATCTCTAAATAATTGTCCAGGTTATTGACAGGCAAAACTTGTGGATCGGGTATTTGGGTCAAATCATGCTCAAGCATGATTTCTGCAACACTCCACTGGAATTTTTCCCGATCAGGGATGTCATCAAATAAGGATGTAAGTTGATACCAGCGAGCTGCTTGTTTGTATTGTCGAGAGGAAAAGGCCAGATTCCCCTCATTATAAATTGAGTCCAATTCAACTCCTGCTGTGTGCCATTCGTCCATGATGGTTTGGCGAAGGTTAGAGGTGTTGCACGGTTTACTTTTTCGGAATTTCCATGTCCCATTCTCACATTCGGCTGCATACGCAAATCCCAACTCTAAGTGACCAAGAGGATTATCAGGTCGCAAATTAATATAGCTTTGATATGCTTTAATTGCCTCTTCATAATGACCTGATATACAGTAGGCTCGTCCTAAAAGCAAGTAAGAGTTTGAAAGGTTTGGATTTAATTGGATGGAGTGGCTAAGGTCAGAGATTGCAGAATCTAACAAGACTCTTTTTTGTTCATCATCGATCGGTTGTTCAATGCAAGCAATGGGTTCATCGGTGAGACGAATAAGGGTTTCCAATACATTAACAGCATTCCCTCCTTTGCTCTGAAAGTAAATGGACAGACCGTAAGGGAGACCAAAAACACCTATCAGAAATGCCATGAATAGGACAATAGTAAATCCTAACACCCAAAGTCTACGAGTAATATACACGAATAAGATGAACTCCTGTTGCTCTAGAGAGACGCTTAGGGTCAAGAATCAGCGCGATTATAACCTTTGGCAAATTCTCGAACAAGCCTCTTTTGGTAGACCCATAGAGTTGGGCACTTAGTGATCCATTCTTAGGGGGATGTCAAATATCTAAAAGGTTATCAGGAAATGAAAGTTATTATATTTTGGGGTTAAGCAGTTGGTAGAAAGTCGTAATCATCTCATTGAATAGACAATAAATTCTAAGAAAACGAGTTAATCATGAAACGAAAGGAAATATATTACGAGAACATCCGAGGCGCGCTCCGCCCTTCCGACATCGTTTCCTTCGGGAGCGATCATCCACATTTGGTTTTATTCCCCACGCAGCTATTTTTTTCGTTCAACCTGTCCGGCGCGTAACTCAACCGGAATCCGCCTATCGCTGAGCATTTGGATTAACACCCGGACCCGCTCACTCCCAGGTAGGCGGGCATCAAAGATCGCCTCATACCCTGCAAAGGGTCCTGTGTTGATTCTTACCGGATCGCCAGGCTTTAAACCATCAAAGAATTCTCCACCAGCTGCAGCAATTTCTTCTACGCGTTTGTTGATCGCATGAATAAGATTTTCTGGCACAGTCGATGGCTCGCCATCAAAGCTAACCAGTCCGATGGCATGGGGCATCCAGGTAAAGGTAGACAGGCCAACTTCTTCTAAATCCACCTGGACAAACATATAACCCGGAAAATATGGGCGTAATTTTCTCGAGCGCGGGTTCACTGGTTGAACTCGGATTCTAGGGAAAAAAACATCAAACTCCTGCGCGCGTAGCTGCAGCCAAAGAACTTCTTCCTTGCGTGGCTTACTACGGAGCGCGTACCAATGGGAGGCCATATAATCTCCAATTATCCTTAACTCAAATCCACTTTGATTATTGAATTTCGATTGAGAGTACTAAGAGTTCATTTTCTCTGCATTCACCAGAGAACCCGGTTGCCATTTTAGAGCATCAAAGCTCTTCTGGGTAACCAAAAATCTTAGTCTACCTTTTTCCACAATCAATCTTAGCTCGCCATAATCACCAAGCGCCGATAACGCCTCATCGATCATGGTGACTTGGCTCTGGTCGAGGAAGTTTAGTGTAGGTTTTTCTGTCGTTTCATCAAGAAGGGGAATTTGGCTTGTTTTCATATTTAGTTACCTTCTTATTTCTTGATAAGGGATTCCAAGGCGTTTCATACTATCCAAAGAACCGACAATAAAAAAACACCTTCGTGGGTTTTTTCACCTCTGCGATGTGTCAACTCAAAAATATATACTTTCTTTCCTGAAATTAAACCGTTGCGTATTTTAGCACAGATATCGTTATCTCCTGAGATGTGCTTTCTCTGGTAATTTCGACCAAATTATGCAACCTTCATTCCTGTTATCTGGACTAGAAGAGACCTTAACGCCCATAAGGGAATTAATAACAGAAAATGAATTAGTGTGCTTATCCCGAAAACCAAGGATAATCCAAGAAAAAATTGATTCAAACCCGGTGCCACATTCTGCATTATCCATGGTCCGGCACCGAATAAAACACCGACAATGATAATTCCAACCAAAAGAACTATCAACGGAATCCAGGACCTCCTGTCGGAAGTGGACGGGAACATTGTACTGCTGATCACTAGAATTAGATAAAACCATAACCAAAAATCGGGCAGATAGTACATTTGGAAAATGATATCCATGGTCAATTCGAGGCTAATCTTTCCAGACATATTAAGAATTGAGGAAATATTCAATTGAAAGAAGGAAATATAAGCAATCGCGGCTGTTCCTGCAAGAAGTGGCGCAAATCCGATTAAGGCATCTCGAACAACGTCGGTATTGGATGTTTCCACATAACCTAGTTGGAGTCTCCCTCCAGCAAGAGGTTTCGGCAAGATTGAAAACTTCCCAGTGGGTACTCTTAGAAGCTTTGCCATAATGAAATGACTGAGCTCGTGCAAGAATACACCGGGTAGAAAAGTAATAGAGAATAAAAGAATTGTGAAATCTATGTGTTTGGTTAATAACAAGAAAATTGCTTGAAACTCATAATGGACTCGACGTTGGAGAACTGCCAACCCGATTAGAAATAAGATCAGCCACCCAATACCATTAAATGCAGCAATCACTCTGCGGCTGATTGAGTGATTTGGATAAATTCAGAGACTTTTAGGCTGGCGCCACCAACTAAGGCACCATCGATATCAGGTTGGGAAAAGAAATCAGCCGCGTTATCTGCTTTAACCGATCCTCCATAGAGAACCCGGACAATCTGTGCAATCCGTTCCCCAAACAATGTTCCCAGGGCTGGTCGAATGACATCCGCGATCACCCCGTTTGCGCCTGCAGAAGTCGCAGCACGTCCCGTCCCTATCGCCCAAACCGGTTCGTAAGCAATAATTAAATCCACCGTTTTTGAATCATCGACCTGTAACGAGATATCAGCCAGACCTGAGATGATTTGTCGTGAGACAACCTCTTTAGTCATTCCGGTTTCATTCTCATCAAGTGTCTCGCCAACACAAACGATTGGTTTTAGTCCCATACCGAGCGCAGTAAGTACTTTCTTATTTACAGTTGAGTCAGTCTCACCAAAGTGAACCCTCCGCTCAGAGTGCCCAAGAATAACATACTGGCACAACTCAGCAACCATCAATGGCGATACTTCACCAGTAAATGCGCCAGAACTCTCCCAATACATATTCTGCGCGCCAATTCCGATGTCAGTGCCCTCGAGCAAGGCACTGACTGCTAATAGTGCAGTAAATGGAGGGCAAAGCACTTTTTCCACCCCTTTGATTGGTTGGAGACCAGGTACCATTTCAGAAACCAAATGACGGGCGTCAGCGACTGTTTTATACATCTTCCAATTGCCAGCGACAACAGGTTTACGCATCGGATCCTCCAAATAATGCAAAAGGCTTAATAATCAAATAATAACATACCTCACCTGACCCGACCTATCAGGTTGAGTAAGGTGAGGTAGATTTCATGAAATGGGATTGTATTGGTTTTTAAGTTTTATCCTGCAGCGCAGCTAACCCTGGCAGAACAATGCCCTCTAACATCTCTAATGAGGCACCCCCA
>Ga0102851_10002509_pt1 | contig 11074 bp, 7 predicted proteins | sample Mud3Dept3metaG_FD_79558 | JGI IMG/M metagenome (GOLD analysis project Ga0102851, IMG submission 79558) | Freshwater wetland microbial communities from Ohio, USA, analyzing the effect of biotic and abiotic controls - Mud 3 Core 4 Depth 3... | ecosystem: Environmental > Aquatic > Freshwater >...
AGAACCATCGCCTTTAGATTGGAGGACGGGCTGTAATTTAAGGAATCGGCCGCTGTCGTTATCACCGATCTGGGGAATATGCCCATTCGGCTTAGTGGTGCGCATCGTGAATTCTGCCATTTTCTCTAAGCGTTCAATATACCAAATGGGAAAAGGAATCAGGCGTTCACTTCTTGGCAACGAGTAAGATGGAATCGGAGCTGGCTTTAATTTCGGAATAATTATTAGTTGTCGGCAATCGTATTTTCTTAATGCACTCAGTTTCTCTTCGGGTAATCCCAAAATGATGGCAGTGGCGTATATAATCATCTCCGTGGATAGGCGATGGTAGCTGCTTGAGGCTTCAAAATTGCCTCCGTCAGCGTTGAATTGATATTCTACCTCACTAACTAACTCCTGAACAGCAAAAGCCAGCCAAGTATCTGTTTTCGGTGTGCGGGGTAAATAGGCTGCTACGAAGAGAAGACCGACGATGTTCGAAAGATAGTGATTCCCTCTGATCCTTTCATTCCATTCCAAGTTGTTCACAATATGCTGGCCATGTTGGTAGACACTTTCAAAAAATACCCTTTTGAAATTGTCCTCAAACTCCACGCCATAAGCTCTAAATAAATCATAGGTGAACAGCCAGTTTGCGATCCGAATTCCCACATCCATGGAGGAACGCCAGTTGACTCCAAACCGAGGTGGATTGGTTGCGATAAAGTCGAGGATCTGATTACGAAACTCCCTGCCATAAACTGATTCCGAGGCAAAGCCCTTTTGCCCGTCTTTAGCCAAGGCATAAGCCCAAGCTAATAAGGGTAGGTGCTGCATACGTGCCAATTCCCATGGTACCTTGATATCCACCCCTGGCTTATGCCCATGAGGAATGTCGAGATACCAGATAATCTCAGACCAACGATAGCCAGATTTGAAATCCAGATGCCAATCAATAGGGATGTAGTCATAGTCTACCAAAGACCAAATGCGTTGAGACTCTGACAGATTTGGCTGGGTAATTCGGGTTTTTAACCAATGGCCTTCGCTATCCACATGCACAGGCACTCCTATTTCATACCGATAACCCTCCAAACCGTTACAGCAGATACCATGCTTTACTTCCACCCAGCCCGAACCAAGATGATTGAATTGGTGGGCAAGGAAGAGCTTGCTGAGCACGGAGAACTTCTCAACTTGAGAGTGCAATAAATTGATCGGCAACGTCTGCAAACAACAATAAAGCTCCCCAGAAGAAGATAGGATAGACTGGGTGTAAGTTGATGACCTGAAATCGTTTTGTCGCTGGAGGAGAAATGTTATCTTCCGTCCAGTCCTATCCATCACTTTTGAGACCAACTTATGCGGCGGAATCGATATGGCACGGCGGAGATAATTTCTCAAATTCATGTACAGCGTTCCTTCAACTTCTCGATAGTCTTTCTCGTGTGTTCTCTCCAGGTATATTTTGCAACCACTTCCTGACGAGCAGCCTTCCCGAGTCTTTCTTTTCTTTCCTTGTCAGCGATTAACGTCTTTAAACCGAACATTAGTGAATCAATACTTCCTGGCTTATCCAAGCAAGCAATGTGGTTATACTTAAGAACCTCCCGATAAAACCAATCACCGTCTTCTCGCCCACGTTATGTTGATGGCGGACACCCGGACCATCAACAGCTGGTAAATAAAGAAATAGGTTTCCGGAGTGTGTCAGCGATAATTGTAACCTTTAAATCCTTAATAAAATCATGCCAAATCTATCTATTCCTTCTTTATCAAGGCAATCAAACACCAGCCATCCCATGCCCCCTTCATAAAGAAAGATCCAAGAAAACCAAAGAGATTAAACAATAATCCTTTAGGGGACAGATTCAACCAAAGTCTTGGGAGCCATCCTCCCGGAACTATTTTTTCAATTAACAATCCGGAACGTCCGCATATCAGTTTCAATTCGTCTTCAGAAATTGGGTTGATGTGCCCATAATCTCGATCAGCATCGTCAAATTGATGAAACCGTCCTTTAAAGAAAAAGCTTACTCTTGAAAACCATGAAGTAATGTTCGGTGTCGAAATCAATATCCACCCTCCTGACTTAACTAAATCTCCTAAATTTCGCATAAACTGCCATGGATTTTCTAAGTGCTCAATAACTTCGATTCCGAGAACCAAGTCAAACGATTCACAATGTTTTCTTACGAAAGAGGAAATATCTGCTGAATTATCAAAATCCAGTCTCTCAAATTCCGTTCGCGCTCTGAACCTTTCCTGATCCGCATCTACCGAGTACACTTGATATCCCTTGTCATAAAGTCGTTGAGACAAAGCACCTTCACCAGCGCCAAAATCAAGTATTCTTGAACCCTTCGGCAAGAAAGCGTCAATAATGGCCGTAAGCTGATCATGCAGATCTGTGTCAGCCATAATGCGTATACCTTTATAATATTTATTTGGTTTGGCAGTGATACAAGATACTTTTTTCATTTTTCAAAAACCATCAAATGCTGTAATGCAATCCGGGACTCCTTCCCATAGAAGTAGCCCATTAACGCATACTCCAAGGGGTAGTCTAGGTAGATCGCCAAAAAATCTCTTAAAGGTGTAAATGGTGGTAACCTCATTCGAAATACGTTAAAGCAATGTCCCGACTTATGCACTAAACTCATGTCGTACATCCTAAACCTTTTTTCCCACTCGGAAGTATTCAATCCATAGACATGCGGCGAGGGGTCTTTCCATGTTCCTTCAATGAGGATGGCTTTCCCCCTTGGTTTCAAAACCCGCGAAACCTCAGCTATCCCTTTTTCTTTAAGCTCATATGGCAAATGCAGTAATACAGTTGTTGAGTTCACGAAATCAAAACAGCTGTCTCGAAATGGCATTTGGGTTATAGAAGCTCGGAAAGCCCGAAACCCTTTGCTTTCGCAAACTCGTACGGCATATTCGGACAAATCAACCCCTGTTACAATGGCCCCACATTTTTTCTCAAAGAATGATAACCACCGTCCTCTACCGCAACCAATATCCAATAATGTTTTCCCCTTCACATTTATTCCCTCTTTTGTAAGGTATTTAATGATGGCGCATTTTTGAATTCGGTCAAAAAATCTGTTGAAATAGATGGGTTTATCAGGAAAACACACTGAAGCCAAATCATCTTGAACGCCATTATGAATGCTCGTCCAATACTCCTCGTATTCCGTATTCGTCAATCGCTTCAATTCACTTCCTCCGCGCGACAATCAACATATTACTGCTTAATATAGTTCTCAGTATGGATTTGTTATGTTCGTCATACATCACCTTGCATCTAAATCCAGCCCGCGCCAACAACCTCCTGGATTGTTTATAAGACTTTATATTTATATGCACCTGATCGTAATACATCTGACGGATTGTCCTTTCAAAGCCACCGAAATGCCTAAATGCCCTCAAATAATATTTAAACAGTGCTTGGATAAATGAATAATCCGTCTCATTACATAGCGCCAAACCATTAGGTGTATGAATGATCAATTCACCACCAGGTTTTAATAGCTCTTTAATCTTTACAAACATTTTTTGCAGCTCCCTGTCCGAAAGGTGTTCTATGACATCATTTAATACGACGTAGTCAAAGAGCGATTTCAAAGATAAATGGCAACCGTCTCCGCAAAAGAAATCCACTTTCAGTTTATTTCCGATCGCATTAATTTGCGCCTCCCTTATTAAATCCTTCGATGAATCGATTCCAATACATTTAAATCCTTGAAAAGCTAAAGCGAGCAGAAAATGACCGTCTCCACAACCTATATCCAAAACGGAACCTCTCCCCTCTTTTCTTACAAGATATTCATAGGAATACCTATTGTAAATGTGAATTTTATATCTGTTGTCCACAAGTTCGTAGACAGGGTGCACTCGTATTCCGTCAAAATAATCACGGTCATATAATTCTCTAACATCGCTTGAATCAAGGTAAGTCCTATAAGAATTGAATATTTGATGAAGTAATATCGAAGCTTTCGGCTGCCCACTTTTCTTTACTATAGATTCGATTTGCTTTTTAGTTAGATACATTGTTTTCTGCTAATTATTCTCGCTTTAAATAGAATTATAGAAACAACTGTTATATAGCTCGTGGATGAGGCCAACGAAGCACCAACTATTCCAGTGTCCAAAACTTTTAAAAATAAACAATTAAGAATAACATTTAATAAGCTCCCAGATATGGCGATTTTAGTGACATATGTCCCCATCTTTTTATTATAAGTCAGCATATTGGACACTACTTTTGAGGCCGACCAAGCAACTACTCCAGGGACCAGTATTATAAGCGGCCATACAGCATCTTGATAAGCTTCGCCATACAACAGAAGCACGAGCGGATAAGCTGCTAAGGCGAGCAAAACCCCTGCAATGCTACTAATAATCAGTTGAACTTTAAACAGCCGTTTTGATAATGAGCAACTCTCTTCGACATCCGAGGAACATATTTTGTATAGCGCAGCCGAAAAAATAGCATTATCGAAAATGAATAGTATCTCAGCCCAGCGTACGCTGACGGCATATATCCCAACAGAACCGGTTCCTAACCAATAATTGATCATCAATTGGTCAATCTTAAAGTGCAAAACATTTGCGACGAATCCTAAATAGATTACTAGTCCATATCGGAGGCTTTCACAGCCAAGCGGAAAACTAGGTCGTAACTTCGGCTCCTGCCTAAAGAGTACATAATAAGCAACTACTCCGTTTAGAACAGTCAATAGACCCGTTAATGCTATAATACATTCAACATCCAACCAACCCAATTTCCATAAGATGAAAATGGCAATAACATTACAAATCGTGAGGTAAAATCCAACACGGTAGGTTGTCACAGCTTTATTGATTCCGGTCATGATATTTGACCATATCAAACGGTAGTAGGTTACAATCGACAAAAGAAATGGCAACAGAATGATCCAAACATCTAATCCAGGGAAAATTGCCACCCAAAAATGCATACCCACCCAGCCAATTAGGACTGTAAGAATACCTGCAATTATGGAAAAAGTGATCCCAGTGCCATGTACCTCACTAAGTGGCCTCCCTTTATTAGCCAAATAATACAGAAGTCCGCTACCAAAGCCAAGCAACCCGAAATCTGCGATAAAAGAACTCAGCAAATTAAATAGATCAAAAATTCCTTTCTGTGCTGGACCTAAGGTTCGGGCGACGATAATGCTTCCAATAAGCGCTAAGCCCAGAGTCAACCCCTGAATAACGAAAATCTGAAATGCATCTCTTCTAATTGGCCCACCAGCTAAGAGATTTTCTATTTTGTTGAACAAACATGCCCCCTTCCAGGATCTATCAATCTAATCAGAGCCATCAAATTGTCATTTGCCTCTTCGTAAAAATGGTCTCCCCATGCCTTAATGTCTTCTGTAGGTGGATGAAACAATGCCCTTTTAATTTGTTGGATTAACTCTTTTTCGTTCCCAAAATCATAAAGAAGCATTCCTCGCGTTTCCCCAACCGCGGTCGCAACAACCGGGGTGCCTGACCAAAGTGCTTCCACCCTTGATAACCCATAGCTCTCAAATGCAACCCCTCTGACAAAAACATCGCTCCACTTCAAAAATTGCAGAACTTGAGGATGGGGAATATTTTTCAGAACAACGATCCATTCCTTTTTCTGAAGGACTTCCGACTTATAATTTTCGTCAACCGCGAAAGATCCATCTATGAGCAATAGTCCAATATCTAACCCTGATTCATCACGAATGCTTTCGACCGCATCTACAATATGTTTGAATCCATACGATGGTATAAATACACCGACAGAGCAGACTAATTTGTCATAGTGGCAAATGGATCTTTCCACTTCAGCGGATAAAGAAGAGTCAAACGGATTAGCCGGAATGGGTAATAAACTTTTAATCAAAGTTACCTTTTGTCTCACGTTCATATTATCCCGTAGCCAGAAGCAGAGATCCTCACTAACTGCTATAAATTCATCAACAAATCTGATGGACAGACGGGAAAAAGATTTCCGGACAATCCCAAGGGTTTTATAACGTGCTGGAAGCGATCCATCATGGATAATTCTTATCCATTTGAATCTTCTCAAGAATTTGACCAAGAGCCATGCCAACATTACGTTTACAAACAGATCTCCAAGGAAAAGAGCAGTCGAGTCTACGCAAGTGTCACCTTTTTTCAACTTAAGGAAATTCTTAAATATGCTTACAAAGGTTGGCTTTACGTCATTAGAGTTAGAATCACTGTGCTGCCGATAAATTTTGAGTTCACAATTGCCCCCGGACCTTTTTAGAAATTCATTCAAGGCATAAACGTATATAGCGACTCCACCATAAGGAGGGGGATAAAGGCCGAAGAGGATAATTTTGCTCATCTAATGTATTCCTTCCACCACAATGCAAAATTCAGCAAATACCAAACCTGTGTGCCTCGCGTCTGATCAAAGAGACGCATGACCTCAGATTCGTTAAAAAAATCGGTGCGATGACAGAAGTCGTTGATTTCTTTCTTACTCTTCTCACCAAGGCGATCAAAAAACCATTCATGCACAGGCACGCCGAATCCTTGCTTCTTACGATCTATTACCTCATCTGGGATCAGTCCTCGAACTGCGTTCTTCAAAATGTATTTGAGGGTGCCATTCTTGGTCTTCACTGACGCAGGAATGCTCATAGTTAGTTCTACAAATTTGTGGTCGAGGAATGGGACTCGGGCTTCTAGGCTCACCCCCATACTCATTTTATCAACCCGCATTAACAACAGCTCAGGAAGTCGGAGATTAAGGTCCAGGTAAGTCATCCAGTTCAAGTTAGATTTCTCCCAAGCTTTTTCTGCAAAACGTTTACGAATAGGCTCTAATACCTCCCAGGATGTCAAATCTGCAAATTCTTTCCGCAACCTAGGTGAGAGTAAACGCAGCTTCTGGGCCTCTGTAAACCCCTCTGCGCCCCCCCAGAAAATAGGTTGTTTGACTGTTCCGCGCCGAAGCCACTCATAATAGAATGTCTCTCCCTTACCCAATAACCTTAAAGCGGTTAATCCCAATCGTTTTAATGCCAGAGGCATTGGGAAATCATCATAATTTTGAATTTGAAGTGCCATTTTCCAACCAGGATACCCCCAAAATAGCTCGTCAGCACCCTCCCCTACTTGGCAAACGATCACTTTGCTGTCTCTCGCCAGTTTGGAAACATAATAAACGGGCACGCAGACCGGATCGGCAATTGGCTCGTCTTGCAAATGAATCATCCTGGGAAGAAAATCAATCAGATCATTTTGAGTCAAGAGTTGTTCATGGTACTCTGCACCAACTAACAATGCCACTTTTCTAGCATATTCCATTTCATTGGGATAGCTTTGATAATCGCCCTCATATCCAATGGTAAAGGTTTTTATTGGTCTCTCTTCACCTTCTGAAAAAAGAACCGCATTCGTACTAGAATCAATCCCCCCAGAAAGGAAAACTCCTACAGGGACATCACTGACTTTGCGCAATTTCACAGCTGTGCGCAGTTCAGATATGATCTGCGTCGCAATCTCATTTTCTGGAACATCAACAAAAGGTTGAGTGTGATCCCAAACGTCCCAGTAACGGGTCTCCCGGATTTTGCCGTTTTCTCTAACATTTAGCCATGTACCTGCTGGAAGCTTCTTAATACCTGCGAAAAGTGTCTGGGGGGGCGGTGTCGTCAAGAATGAAAGATAGTGGTAGAAAGCTTCCTCATGGACAGCTCGTTTTTGCTCTGGATCTTCAAGAAGGGCTTTTATCTCTGAAGCAAAGTTGATGCGGCCATTGAGAAAGCTGTAATAAAGTGGTTTGATGCCTATGCGATCACGTATCAACCAGAGCTCCCTTTTCCTAACATCCCACAGGGCAATCGCAAACATGCCTCTAAACTTCTCTAAAGAGTTGATCCCCCATTGTTCAAAAGCGTGGAGGATCACCTCCGTATCGGAATGGTCAGTTTTCCAATAATGACCGCCGATCTGGTCCAGATCTTTTCGAATTTCAGCGTGGTTGTAAATCTCACCATTAAATGAGATCCACAACGTTCCATCCTCGTTGCACATTGGCTGCGATGCACTCTCAGATAAATCGATGATGGATAGGCGGCGATGTGCTAAACTGACTTTCCTATCTTTTGACACCCATTTCCCCGCTCCATCAGGCCCACGATGAGCCATGGTATCCCGCATCTTTATCAATAGATTTTCATCAACGGGTTTTCCATTGAAGGAATATATGCCTACTATTCCACACATCAATCGTTACCTTTTTCTAGCGCAAAAGTTACCTCTGTTGTTTGGAATATATCCCATAATTCTATCGGCCATTTTCCAGTTTCTCCTTGCAGGACACGATAAAGTACCTCCCACTCTCTTAAATGTCCTTTTTCTGGAATATCTCCACTCATTTCATCAATCTTTACTCCATACCCTTTAATAGATTTATAATCATCGATGACGATGGTTTTTTCATCAAAATGGACTTCAAAATATTCTTTGGAAAATTCTTTTGAGCCTGTGGCCAAGTATTCCAATGTAGCAACGGAACCGTCTTCGTAATTTAAAACAACTGCCCTATTATCGTCCGAGGATAAGCTTTGTGTTTTTGGAGTAAGCGTTGAAGTATAAATCTCCTTCACCTTACATTCTGTAAAAAAAGTGAACAAGTCGATAAAGTGACAAGCTTCTCCGATGATTCGTCCTCCGCCCTCTTCTCCATGGACCCACTGGTCCAACGGAATATAGCCCGCATTGACTCTGTAATGCATAAATAGTGGGTTAATTCTCTTATCTGTATGCCTTTTGGCTTCCTGTGTATATTTAGAAAAACGACGATTAAAGCCCACCATCAATAATGGTAATTTTTCGTTCTCAGTTTCGAGTTTTGAGCTATAAAAATCTTTAATACCCTTAAAGTCTTCTGCTTTAATGCATAGAGGTTTTTCGACAAAAACATTCTTGCCCGCTTGCAATGCTCTCAATACGTATTCCCCGTGCAAATGATGTCTCGTAGCAATCAAAACAATATCGATATCCTGATCATTCAAGATGTCATCAATATTGCAAGTGGCGTAATGAGCATGATACTTTTGAGCAACCGTTTTTGTTTTATAAGGCGTTTTGCCCATAATGGCATGTATTCCAAATGTTCCCTTTAATCTTTCCAAATTTGGCAGATGCACGGACGTCGCAAAGGCTCCTGCGCCCACTATAGCTACGTTGACCATTCCTTTTTTCTTAACACGATTGTAGAAAATGCGGATTTTAGATTCCTTTTGGAATAAAGTCCGGAGATTTTCTGGCAAATCTTGACGATATTCCAAAAGGATCGTCAAAGGGCTGGAAGGTTTCTGCAGTTCCTCGTATGCCTCTCCTACTTTTTCTATCGGGTAAACCTTTTCGATCAGATTTTTAAGACTTACCGTCTCTTCAGCTACTTCTCTTAGATACTCCTGCATATTTCTGTTTTCCGTCCATCTTACATAAGCATAGGGATAGTCTAATCCCCTCATCTCATATTCATCGTCATATCTGCCAGGACCATAGGAAGTGGAAATAAGAAAATCCAGCTCCTTTTGGTATAAATCTTCTCTTTTTATCTCCATTCCAGAAACACCAACCAATACGACTTTTCCCTTCTTACGGGTCATTCGAAATGCTTGATGCAAAGGTTCTGAGGAGTTCGTTGACGCTGCAAAAATGACTTTATCCGCACCCAAACCCTCCGTGAGGTGATACACTTGTTTGACGATATCCGAATCTTTAGGGTTTAATACGAAAGCAGCTCCGTTCTCTTTTCCGACCCTTAGCCTGCTTTCGTCAAAATCAATTCCAATTACCCTACCACCCGCGTGTTTAGCTATTTGAAGAGCAATTTGGCCTATCATGCCCAAACCGAATATGACTACGTATTCCCCAAACGTAAGATTGGCCCTTCTCACGCTTTGCATTGCAATGGACCCTAATGCAACTGTTGAGGCCTCCCGAAATCCAAGGCCCGTTGGGAGTTTGACAATTAGATTCTGTGGAATATCCACGTATTCTGCATGATTGGCAAGGCCCGAGCCGGCACAAGCCACTCGGTCGCCGATTTTTAGATCTTTGATTCCGTTTCCAATCGCAAGAACAATTCCCGAAAGGCTGTAGCCTATGACTGAGCCATTCTCTAATTTCCTCTTGATTTTTTCGATTGTTCTTGAGATGCCTTCAGTCTCGATCATTTTTAAGGCTCTTTTTACTTTTGCCGGTTGTTCGAAAGCTTTCTTAATCACAGATTTTTCACTACCGTGAACTATGGAAACCTCAGTTCCGGCTGAGATACAAGAATACATGACTTTTATAAGAGCCGAGCCTTCCGAAACGGAAGGAAGTGGAACATCTTCTCCGATCACCTTTCCTTTTTTAACGATCGCCTGAATCATTTGCTTAAATCTCCATTCCTTCCAAAATATCTACAATCCGTTTAGCTGTTTTGCCATCCCATAATTCTGGTATACTGCCTTCTTTCCAATTCTTAGATAAAATCAATTCAACCTTCTCTTGGATGTTTCCCATGGACACTAATTCATTGGTTCCTAGCGTGATGGTGATTGGCCTTTCCGTATTGGGCCGAAGGGTAAGGCAGGGAACGTTAAAATAAGTAGTTTCCTCCTGTATTCCTCCGGAATCCGTTAGTACAAACATCGGGCATTTTTCGAGAGTGATGAATTCTTTATATCGGAGCGGTTCAACAATCTTGAATTCGCCGTTCGAAGCGAATCCCTTCCCAAACCCATTTATGTTATTTTTAGTTCTTGGGTGAACAGGGAAAAGGATTGGTATCCTGAGAGAAAGGGCGCTCAAAAAGTTCATGATGTTCCAAAGATTATCCTTATTATCAACATTAGATGGCCGGTGAAGCGTGACCAGAACAAAATTCTCCTTCTGCAAACCAAATTGTTTTAAAACCTTATCTTCATAGGGTTGATCAATTCTTCTCAAAATCGAAATCAAAGAATCGATCATGATATTCCCAACAAAATGGATTTGTTTTCTTTCGACTCCTTCATAGATTAGATTTTCGTCTCCATCTCTCGATGGAGTA
>Ga0102851_10002510_pt1 | contig 11073 bp, 10 predicted proteins | sample Mud3Dept3metaG_FD_79558 | JGI IMG/M metagenome (GOLD analysis project Ga0102851, IMG submission 79558) | Freshwater wetland microbial communities from Ohio, USA, analyzing the effect of biotic and abiotic controls - Mud 3 Core 4 Depth 3... | ecosystem: Environmental > Aquatic > Freshwater >...
ACATCGAGCTCTACTACAACCGCAAGCGCTTACACCAGACCCTCGGCTATCGCACGCCGGACGAGGTGGAGCGAGAATGGCGAGGTGTCTAAATGGTGTGTCCGAAAAAGGCGGGGCAGTTCAAAGTGACCCCAAATATCGTAAAAGTGTTGGGTGTACCGGTCACGATTGGCACCAAGACCACCTATAATTATGCGAAGTCGTACACAAGCTGGCTAGATGATTATACGAAGCGCAACATAGTCCCGAGCCGCTATCGGTGATTGGGGCGAAGGTATAAATTGAAATATATGGTGATGCCAAATCGTCAGAGAACTGCACTAAAGGAGTCCTTGTGCCTTTTGGTAGCCGTTCTTGCAATAACGGCGAGTGGGCTTGTGGCTGCAGAGAAAGTGACGTCTCCGCAGGAAATTGCAACTGTGGCTGGGCGCCTTGAGATTGCTGATAAAGAGGAGCTGCCGTCCGGATCCTATGCGCATAGAGTGTTACTCAAAGGAAAGGTCATTGCAGAATTAGTGGGTAACAATTCGGTTTTTTTCGAAGATGCGTACCCGGATGACAAAAATGCCCGACTGGTCTTGCTTGCACTTGGCACAGGGGGTAGCAGCTGTCCTAACTACTTTCAGATTCTGGAGATCAAGCCGAATGGCAGCACCTTGCTCACCGACAAGTTCGGAACTTGCAGCGAGGAGTATGAGGCGAATTATCGCGATGGTGTGTGGGAGATATCTATCCCGCCTTTTGTCGATAACCCAAGAAAGTGGGAACGCTGGCAATACTGCAGTGGGAAACTCACCAAGGATTGAAGCGACGGCAGCGCAACTTCTTTTCTGAGAGCGAGAGTATTCGGGGGGCAGCTCAGGCCACTAATCGATCGGGGACAGACCACGGTTTCCAGCACGGTCGATTCAACGAACACCTTCCGCAACTACGATCTCAAAGGCATAGTCTTTCGAACTCAGGACGAACGGATCATCTCGGCGTCAGCAACCGGCACCTTGTAGCGAGACCGGGCGCCCAGCCGGAACAATGACGTTGGAGCAACCCATGTGTATCACAAGACTGGCAGTGGCTGCTTGCGCGTTGCTGGCCGTCAGCGGCTGTGCACCCACATCGCTGACGCTGCGCGATTCACTGGCGGCGGCCCCGGACTGTTGCGCCCGTGAGCGCGATTTCCGCTACCAGGCGCTCGGGCTGGGCGAGCGGGTGAAAGTGGAGCTGGGTGCGGCGAGCCCCGCGCACGCCTTCTCGACCGGCAAGAGCTACTACGCCGCCTTTCGCCTGCCGCCGCAACCTCGACCCCTGACGGTTCAGGTTCGCTCCATTATCAGCGGCGGGATCACGCTGGCGGAGGCCTACCTGTTCTATCCGGTCGTGGCGGTGCTCGACGCGGACTATGGCTCCCGGTTGGTGGTCTCGGTGCCGCCGGACAAGGTGAGCGCCGCCGTCAAGGACGACTTTTTCGCCGGCGTGGTGCTGGACCTGAGCGTGCCAATCGTCGCGGGCGATACCTTCGTGGTGCTGTACAGCGATGCTAGACTGCTCGGCCAGACCTTCCGGTTCGAGCGCCACACCACGAACACCCGAACCGTGTATTACCCCGGGGGCAGCATGCTGGTGACCGACCCGGTGCATGTGCAGGCCGAAATCCCGTACGCCGCCGGCGGCAAGGTGGAAGTCCGGCTGGTGGAGCCCGGTTCGAAACAGGACAATTCGCAATGAGTGGGGAAAAAGCAGCCATGGGAGCCCATCTGGAGCGGGCCGCGAAGCTCGAGGGCTTTCTAAAGGTCGACCCGAATAATGCCGAACTGTTGCGCGACCTGGCCGAGTGTTACCACCTCGGCGGCGACCAGGAACAGGCGCTGGCGACCTACGAGCGGCTGATCGGCCTCGGCGGCGAGACCCCGGCCGTCCTGAACGGCAAGGGCTCGGCACTGCTGGCGCTGGGGCGGTGGCAGGAGGCGGCGGAGGTGTTGGCCAAGGCGGCGGCGGAGGGTGAGGCCGCGCCCTTGCTGTTCAACTTGGGGTATGCCGAACTCGGTGCCGGGGCGGCCCAGAAGGCGGTGGGGCACCTCGCGCGGGCGGTGGAGTTGAAGCAGGACGACCCACGACTCTATTACTACCTCGCTTTTGCCTACGATGAGCTGGGTGAGGGTGATCGGGCCGAGCAGGCCTTGGCACACGGCCTGGCCCTGAACCCGACCCACGCCGAATCGCTGTCACTTTCCGCCCACATCCAGATGCTGCGCGGCCGCATCGAGCAGGCCCGCCAAACCCTGGCCCTGCTCCTGGAAAACCATCCCGGGTCGATAGAGGGGCTGTTCCTGCAAGGGCAGCTCGAAATGCTCAATTTCGACGCCCAGAAGGCCCTGGAGTACCTCAACCGGGCCCACCAGCTGGCCCCGAACGATGTCGACAACCTGATCGCGCTCGGCCAGGCCAACCTGATGCTGCAGCGGGCCACCGCGGCCCGGAAGGCCCTCAACCGTGCCGTCATGCTGGATGCCACCCAGGCGATGGCCCAACTGGCCCTGGGCTGGGCCTGTCTGTTCGAAAACGACCCTGCACCCGCCGAGGCGGGCTTCACCAAGGCGCTCAGCAATGACCCGGATCTGGCCGACGCTCATGCCGGCCTGGCCATCGTGTATCTGGGCCGTGGCGACACCGCCAGGGCGAAGGCGGCCTTGGCCCAGGCCAAGCGCCTCGACTCGTCCAACCTCGTGGCCATGCTGGTGGAGGCCGGTACGGCCGGCCAGCAGGGCAATGCCGACGCGGCTCGCCGGATCATGGACGAGCTGATGCAGGGCGGTTCGTACAGCCAGGCCGGCTGGTCCAACCGCGAGCTGGTGGAGCGCGGCAAGGGCTCCCCGACCGGCAGGCACGTGAGCGCCAAGTGGAACCGCTACCTGCGCCAGCAGCAGCGTCGCCGGCTCGTGGCCGGTCCGGGGTCATCGCGCCTGCACTAGGTGCGGGCGGCTCCGGTGGATGGCGGTGGTTCGCCCTGGAGCGGCAGGAAGGTAAGGGGAATCACTGCTCGGTTCGTCGGTATCGCCATCGGCCCGGCACAGCCCTGTGCCTGACCGGGTGGCCCGGTTGATTTCCCCAAACCGCTATTTCCAGTTCTGGGCCAGACATGGCAGCGATACTGCCGAATATGCCCTGTTTCGGGCCACCGCAATTCCACGAATCTCCAACTCACTTGCAGACGCTAACCCGCTTCTCCCGACGGACCGGGTGGGGTATCGTCTGCCCGGTTTCGTCTCCTTCTCAGGCAAGTTACGGTCCGCGGGGCGATTTTGGCCGCTTGGGCGGGCCGGGCCGGCGAGTCGACGGCGGGACTATACTTTTCGAAGGGCGCACGGAAGGCATTCATCGGAATCCCCCAGGGACGGATGGCATGTTGACGGACTTGGCAATGAAACTGATAAACAAGCTGCGCCCGCAACGTAGCGATGCACTCGGCCGCGAGCGCGGCCAGGCGGTGGTGCGGCTGGTGCTCAGCCTGGTGGCCGAGGCCTACCTGGTCTTCAGCCACATCCCGCTCGATTTCAGCCATGGCATTCCGGACTGGTTGCTGCTCAGTCTCGGGTTCGTGCTGTTTTCAGTGATGATCGTGATCGCCAGCCAGCGCGCCGACGAGTCGGTGTGGTGGCGGCGGTTGATCGCCAACATTGCCGACGTCGGCATCGTGACCATCGGCCTGGCGACGCTCGGCGAGGTTGGAATCCCGCTGTTCGTGCTGTACCTGTGGGCCACGCTCGGCAACGGCATCCGTTTCGGTCTGTCGTCGCTCGCGGTCAGTGCGGTACTGAGCCTGATCGGGTTCGCCGTGGTCGTGGCCACCACCGAGCTGTGGCAATCGCACGTCATGATGTCGGTGGGTGTGGCCGCGGCGCTGATCCTGCTGCCGGCCTACGTGGCGCACCTGGTCCGGCAATTGCACCTCACCCGCCAGCAGGCCGAGGAGGCGAGTGCCGCGAAGAGCCGGTTCCTGGCGCGCATGAGCCACGAGATGCGCACGCCGCTCAGCGGCATTCTCGGCAGCACCCACTTGCTGCGCACCGGCCGGCGCTGGTCGATGGACGAAGGTGCGCTGCTCGATGTGGTGCAGCGCTCCGCGGAGCTGTCGCTGCAGCAGATCGAAAACATCCTCGACTTCTCCAAGATCGAGGCCGGCAAGCTGCAGATCGAGAAGGCCGTTTTCGATCTGCACGAGCTGGTCAACACCACCGCTAGCATGATCCGGCCGGCGGCGCAGGAAAAGCAGCTGCGGCTGCTGGTGCGGATGGCGCCGGCGGTACCGTTCCGGGTGATCGGCGACGCCCACCACCTGCGCGAGGTACTGCTCAACCTGCTGTCGAATGCGGTGAAATTCACCGGCCACGGTTACGTGTCGCTCGATGTGCGTTATGCGCCGGGCGGCGATTCGGCCCGCCTGCGCTTCGAGGTGCACGACACCGGTATCGGCATCGCCCCGCTGGCGTTGCCGACCATCTTTGAAGCCTTCACCCAGGAGGACACCAGCACCACCCGGCGCTACGGCGGCAGCGGCCTCGGCACCACCATCTCGCGGCAGCTGGTCGAGCTGATGGACGGCCGGATCGGCGTCGAGAGCATCAAGGGGCGCGGCACCATGTTCTGGTTCGAGCTGCCGTTGCCGAGCGCCGAGCCTCCCGAGACCGCCCCGGAGGAATTGCGCGGCGCGCGCGTGCTGGTGCTGTCGGGCGACGCCGAGCTGCAGCAGTGGCTGGGTGCGATCGCCGCACGCTGGGGGGTGCAGGTGGTGCCGGCCGCGACCGAAGCGGAGGCCATTGCGGCCATTACGCGCTGTGTGCGGCTCGGCAACCCGCTGTGGGCGCTGCTGGTCGATGCGCGCGCCGCCCTGGATGCCGGCGGTGCACATCAGTTCGGCGATCTGTGCGAGAAGGCAATCCTCGCCCAGACTTTGCGCGCGCTGCTGGTGGACGACACGGTGCCGGAATCGCAGCTGCGCGAGTGGGGCTACTGCGCGCAGCTGGCGCGCGCCCCGCAGCCGAGCCGCCTGTACAACCTGCTGCACAGTTCCCCGCAGCGGTTACGCGAGGTGCATGACACCGCGGTCCGGCAGCTCGAGCCCTGGGCGTCGCGCGGTTCGACCGGAAACCGCCGGCGCGTGCTGGTCGCCGACGACAATCGCACCAACCAGATGATTCTCACCAAGCTGCTGGAGGCGGCTGACTACCGGGTCGAGATCGCAAGCGACGGCGAGGAGGCCCTCGAGCGGCTGCTGGCCGGCGGCTTCAAGGCGGCGATCCTTGATCTGCACATGCCCGGGCTGGATGGCGTGCAGGTGTTGCGCCAGTACCGGCTGTTGCGCGCGAATTCGCGCCTGCCGATCATCATGCTCACCGCCAACACCACCATCGAGGCCACCCAGGAGAGTGCCGCCGCCGGGGCCGATGCGTTTCTCACCAAGCCGGTGCGGCCGGACGAGCTGCTCAATATGCTCGAACAGTTGGTCAGCGATACCGAGGTGCGGCGCCTGCCGCAGCGACCGCAACCGGAGCCGGAGGCGGACAATGAGCCGGTGCTCGATCTGACCGTGCTCGCCGAGCTCGACCGGCTGTACAAGGATCCGGCCAGCATGCAGACCCTGATCGATACGTTTGCGGAGGAGGGGCATATCGCCCTGAGGAAGCTTCGCGAGGCGGCGGACGTGAGCAACCATGCGGAATTCGTCGAGGCCATGCATGCACTCAAGGGCAGCGGGGCCAACGTCGGTGCACTGCGCCTGGTGGCCAGTTGTCGCGCGGCCGAGGCCGCGGGGGTGGTGGCGATGCGGCGCGACGGGGCCGCGTTGCGCGCCGCTGCCGAAGCGGCATTCCACGAGGCCCTCGAGGCGCTCCAGGCGCTCGGCCACCCCGACCCGACCACCAAGCGCCCGGGAATAGCCTAGGGAACCTCTGATTCAGTCCCCCGTTCGTGCTGAGCCTGGCGAAGCGCGAACGGAAGAAGGCACGATATCCAGGGCCTGTGACGACCGCCCTTCGACAGGCTCAGGGCGAACGGCACTTGTTCAGCGCTTCCCTGGAGCAACGCCGCGCACTGCCGGCGGATTCTCAGCCGGTGCTGGCGTGGACTGAGGTGGCAGCGGTTGTGGCCGGGGCCTGGGCGACCCGCCGCAGCTGCGCGGCAGCGACGCGCTGCATGGTGCGCAGGTCGCGGGCGCTGATCCGCAGCGCAGTGTCGACCCAGATGTCGCAGATGTCGAGCAGTTCCTCGCGCTCGATCGGTTGCAGGCGTTCGCGCGCATGGCGGATGCCGAGCAGGCCGTTGCGGGCGCGGCGGTGGCGCTGGATGTAGTCGCGCACGGCATGCATGCCTTCGCCGTCCTCAACCACGATATCGACGATGCCCAGTTCGTGCAGCTGTTCGGCGCTGTAGTTTTCGCCGCTGGCCACCAGGCGTTCGGCCTGGTGCAGCTCGACGCGGCGCGCCAGCAGGTTGAGCGCACCCATGCCCGGAAACAGGTTGAACAGGATCTCCGGGAACCCGAAGCGCGCGCTGCGCTCGGCGATCAGCACATTGGACGACAGCGCCGACTCGAAGCCGCCGCCGAGCGCTAGGCCCTGCACCAGGGCGATGGTGGTGACGCCCGGGACGCCGTAGTGAATGGCATTCTGGTAAACCGCATCGACGCAGCGCTGTCCGTAGTCCAGCAGGCCGGCGCGGTCGCGGTGCTCGATCAACTGTGCGAACAGCTCCAGGTCGCCGCCGAGGTTGAAGACGCCCGGGGTGGCCGAGGCCTGGATGATGTACTGAATCGGGCCGGCGTCCGGATCGGTGACGACCGGCGTGTGCAGCTGGGCGCACAGGCGGCGCTGGACGTCGTGAATATCGGCGAGCAGGTCGAGATTGAAGGTCGGCCGCGGGTGGGCGTCGAAGTAACACCACAGCGCCCGGCGTTCCGCGTCATAGTCGGTCAGAAGCTGGTCGTACGACGGGAAGGCGAGGCTGATCCCGGTGGTGCTGTCCATGAGGAATCTCCACATGCAGCGGCTCTCTTTAGACTAGAGGGCCGGGCGGCTGTCTTCAAGGCAAATTCGGCCTAATTTCACTTCCAAAGCATGGACTTACATAAGGAAATCCTAATTAACAGGCTACGGGACTCGTGATCCGGAACGCGAGGATCGAGTCCGAATTTCCTGATTCTGCGCAGATTACCGAGGCGGCCGCTTCGTCCCGATCCGCGTTGGACCGATCCTTCACCAGGCCGCTCGGCGAAACGGGGTTGCGCGGCCGATCCGGATGCGGTCAGGCGTTGCTGGTGGACGGTCCGCTGGCCTTTTCTTTCTCGGCGCGGATGCGGCGGTAGATTTCTTCGCGGTGTACCGGGACTTCCTTCGGGGCCAGGATACCGATGCGCACCTGGTTGCCCTTGATGCCGAGGATCGTGACCTCGACTTCATCCCCGATCTTGAGGCCTTCTCCGACCCGTCTGGTGAGTATCAGCATCGCGGCTCTCCTGGCGCTGATGTTCCGCTGCACCCCGCATGTCTGCGCGCCGGCGGCCGGCGCACCCCGTGCATGCCGAATCGGCCACGGGCAGGCGAGGCATGGATCCCGGGCCGGACGCGGCATGTGCCGAATGCGCCCCATCGTAGCACAGCAAGGCCGGGACGCGAGATGGCGACGTCCGCGCACGTCCGCGCCCGGGCGGGCCGGCGTCAGTCGTCGCCGTCGGTCTTGGGGTTGCGCAGATCGGTGAGCAGCAGCTGCGCCTTCTTCGGGTTCTCGGCGAAGATCATGCGGATCACGTGCGCATCGCCGGCCGGCTGTTCGGCGCGCAGGCGGCGCGCGACGCCCTTGGCCTCCTGGAATTTCTCGAAGGTCTCGAGCAGGGTGAGCTTGCGTTCCGGCGAGATGCGATAGAGGAAATAGGGCATGGCAGTATCGGTCAGGTTGGGTGACGGATTGGGATCTGTTCAGTGGCGCGTCGGCGACGCCGGCGCGGCCGACTCGGCGGCAAACAGCTGCTCGGAATCGACCCGGTCGAAGGTGTAGTGGTGGTTGCAGAATTCACAGTCGACGTCGATCTTGCCGCGCTCGTGCAGGATCGACTGCACCTCGTCGTAGCCGAGCATGCGCAGCACGTTCGCAACCCGCTCGCGCGAGCAGCCGCAGTGAAAGCGCATGTTCTCGCGGTCGAACACGCGCACATCCTCTTCGTGGTAGAGGCGGCGGATGATCTCCGGCGCCGGCAGCGACAGCAGCTCGTCGCGCGTCAGGGTGGCGCCGAGGTGGGTGGCGCGGTTCCAGGTGTCGGCGTCTTCGTCGTGCCGGTCCGGCAGGCGCTGCAGCAGCATGCCGGCGGCATGCTGGGTATCGGCGGCCAGCCAGATGCGGCTGTCGAGCTGTTCGGAGCGGGTCAGGTAGTTCTCGAGCGCGGCCGAGACGGTATCGCCCTCGAGGCTGACGATGCCCTGGTAGCGCTGGCCGCCTTCGCGCGGATCGATGGTGATCACGAACCGGCCTTCGCCGACCAGCGCCGGGAACGGCATCGGGTCCGGTTCGCCGGTCCAGTGCGCCATGCCGCGCAGGGTACGCTCGCTGGTGGCCTCGACCACCGCCAGGCCGACCGGGCCGCTGCCCTGGATCTGCAGGGTCAGCGAGCCGTTGAACTTGAGCGTGGCCGACAGCAGCGCCGCGGCCGCCATGAGTTCGCCGAGCAGGCCGCGCACCGCCGGCGGGTAGTCGTGCCGCTCCAGCGCCGCCCGCCAGGTGGCGTCGAGGTGCACGAGCTCGCCGCGAATGGCGGCGTGTTCAAACAGGAATCGTTGCAGGCTGTCGGAGGAAGTCATTGCGGACAACGTGACTGCGAGTGGCAAATATTATGACACAAGATCGGCGTCCTTGAACCGGAGGCCCCGGCCGGATTGCGGCATCGCGCCGGTCGCCGACGAGCAGCGGTTTGGTTGGTGCTACCGGCACATGTATGATGCCAGCGGGCATCACCGTCAACCCTCAACGCAATCGAGACTGTTTCGTGACCTCATTGTTTCGCAGTGCCATGCTCCTGATCCTGCTCTTGCCGGCCTGCGTGTCCGCGGTCGACGACACCGCCGAGCTCAAGAAGCGCCTGCAGGAGCGCTTCCGCGACCTGACCATTACCGAGGTCCGTCCGGCCCCGGTCGCGGGCCTGTACGAGGTCGTGTTCGGTACCCGCGTGGCGCTGGTGTCGGCGGACGGCAACTACCTGATTACCGGTGACCTCATCGATCTCGCCAGCGAGCGCAATATTTCCGCCGAGCGGCGCGCCAAGCTGGTCCTCGATACCCTGGTGGCGCGGACCGGCGAGAAGAACATGATTGTGTTCGGTCCGGCCAAGGCCAAGCGCACGATCACGGTATTTACCGATGTCGACTGCCCCTATTGCCGCAAGTTGCATGGCGAAGTGGCGGCGCTGAACCAGGCGGGCGTGCAGGTGCGTTACCTGCTGTACCCGCGCGCCGGCCAGGGTTCGGAGACCTACAAACGCTCGGTCGCGATCTGGTGTGCCAAGGATCGCAAGCAGGCCGCCAGCACGGCGCTCGCCGGCGGCAAGCTGGAGATGAAGACCTGCCAGCATCCGGTCGATGAGCACCTCAAGCTCGGGACCGAGATCGGTGTCAGCGGCACGCCGACCATCGTTCTGGACGATGGCCGGATCGCCCCCGGCTATGTACCGGCGGCACAGATTCTGGACGTGCTCGGACTCAAGGATGGCGAACCGGCGGCGGCCGCACGCTGAGCCGGGTCTGATCCAGCGGCTGCGCGCGTGGGTCACGCGCGCGGCGTCCGCCGGCCGTGCCGATGCGGGTGCGGCAATGATGCGTACCGGGATGGCCGTGCAGTTGCGTGCCAACGAGCGCATCTGGGCCGGCTTTCGCGAGCTGGAGCTGGCGATGCTTGCGGCCGGCTCGCTCGCCGATGTCCTGGCCGTCGTGACCCGGCTGTTGCCGGAGCGGTTTCCCGCGGTCAATGTCTCCACGCTCGCCTGGCACGATCCGGAATATGAGCTGACCCGGCTGCTGGAACGCGAACTGGGGGAGTTTCCGTCCGGCTTCGTGGCAATCAATAACACCGAACTGGCCGGCCAGGTGCCGCAGGACGCGCCGCGACTCGGGCGCGCCGATGACGCCTGCCGGCGACTGCTGTTTCCCGATCAGCCGCCGGCCCTGATCCAGTCGATCGCCGTGGTGCCGTTGCGATTGCGCGGCACCGTGGTCGGGAGCCTGAATCAGGCGAGCCGCGATCCTGCCCACTTCAATAGCGAGGTCGCCACCGACCTGCTCGAGCATCTGGCCGCAGTCGGGGCGATCTGTATCGACAACGCCGTGAATCGTGCGCGCCTGGAGCGCGATGTCATCACCGATCCGCTGACCGGGGTGTCCAACCGCCGCTTTTTCGCGCGCCGCCTGCAGGAAGAAGTGAGCCAGTGGCAGCGTCAGGGCGGCAGCCTGTCGTGCCTGTTCGTCGACCTCGACCACTTCAAGCAGATCAACGATCGCTACGGTCACCAGGTGGGCGATGAGGCCTTGCGCCGGGTGGCGCAGCTGTTGGGCGAGAGCCTGCGCACCAGCGATGTGCTGGCGCGCTACGGTGGCGAGGAGTTTGCGCTGTTGCTGCCGGGCACCGATGCCACCCAGGCCCGCGAAACTGCCGAACGCCTGCGGGCGCGGATTGCCGCCCGGTCGCTGGTATTGGCGGCGGGGCGGAGCCTGACGATTACCGCTTCGATCGGTTGCGCCACCCTCGATCAGGCCAGCAGCGCCGACGTGGCCATGCTTGGCGCATGGCTGGTGCGCAGTGCCGATGCCGCCTTGTATACCGCCAAGTCCGAGGGTCGCAACCGGGCCGTGGCGGTCCCGGTCGAGGTCGGGTAGCGGCCCGGGGATCCGGTTGCGCGTGGCGGAACCCCAGCGGAGACGCCGCGGGGGGTCAAACTCACCGTTCCAGGTGTTTGAGCTTGTCCGGCTTGCCTTCCCACTCGGCGGCATCACCCGGGGCCGGCTTGCGCTCGGTCAGCACTGGCCATTTCTTGGCCAGCTCGGC
>Ga0102851_10002511_pt1 | contig 11072 bp, 12 predicted proteins | sample Mud3Dept3metaG_FD_79558 | JGI IMG/M metagenome (GOLD analysis project Ga0102851, IMG submission 79558) | Freshwater wetland microbial communities from Ohio, USA, analyzing the effect of biotic and abiotic controls - Mud 3 Core 4 Depth 3... | ecosystem: Environmental > Aquatic > Freshwater >...
CTTATTGTTGGCATGAGGAACGTATCGACAAGGGCGTGGACCCAGGGCGCCCTTCTGCGCGGGAAGACCTGGAGGGTCGTCATCTGGCGCGGCGCGATCACGATCCGCACGCTCCGGGCAACAACACCGGTGACGAAGACAGCCGCCGCAGCATAGACCATGGGCACCATCATAAAATAGTAGATCCCGTCAATCATAACCGGCACTCCTCTCTTGTGGACCTGCTGCGCCCGGGCTAGAGCAGCCGCTTCACGTAGAACCGGACCTCTCCCGCAGCCTGATCGGTCCGCAGGATCTCCTGGCCTGTGCTCGCTGCCCAGGCCGGAAAGTCTGCCAGGGCCCCGGGATCAGTGGTGATGGCCTCCACCACCTGGCCGATGCCGACGGTCATGATCTCCTGGCTGATGCGCACCACGGGCATGGGACAGGGCAGTCCCTTCAGATCAAGCACCTTGTCTGCTTTCAGTTCGACCGGCATGACGCACCTCCTGTCAGATAAAAAGCTGGACCCTGCTGGTATTCGCTTCCGCCAGGAACGACGCGACACCGCACAGGCTCATGTGCGGGTAGTCGATCAGTTCCTCGCGCTTGAAGCCCATGAGACCCATGGACATCTCGCAGACGCAGATCTCGACGCCCATCTGGCCGGCCAGGGTCAGCATCTCGCCGAGAGAAGCGACCTTCTTCTGCTTCATGAGCATCTTCATCATGGCCGTCCCCATGCCGCCCATATTCATCTTGGAGAGCGTCACCTTTGTCGCCCCCTTCGGCAGCATGAAACCGAACATCTTCGACATCAGGTTCTTCCCTTCCACGCTCTTCCGGGCATCACGCAGCGCCGCCGTTCCCCAGAAGGTGAAGAAGAGCCTGGCCTTCATACCCATGGCCACTGCCCCGGTCGAGATGATGAGCGCCGCCAGCAGCTTGTCGAGATCACCGGAAAAAACAATGAGCGAGATCTTGTTCTCCACCGGCAGGTTCACTCCCGCAGCCTGCCGGGGCTGTTCCTTGACCGCCTGTTCCGTTCCCATGGCCGTGCCCTCCTTGTGTGATGGACTCCCTCATTCCGTCTCAAGCGTTTCCGTCCCGCGTTTGTACTGCTCCAGGGCAGCAACCAGTTGTTCCAGCGCCGGCAGGATCATCGGCCGCTTGTCCTCGGGGATGCGCTCCAGGACCTGCTGACATAAACCCGCCTGCTCTTCGATGATCGCCTGCCGGATCTCCTGGCCGCGCTCCGTGAGTTCGATGATGTTGTGCCGCCGGTCATCGTGGTGCTCGCTCTTGACGAGGTAGCCCTTCCGGTGCAGGGATTCCATGATCCGGCTGATCCAGCCCTTCGAGATATCCTGCCGCTCCATCAGCGCGGTGGAGCACTGCTTTCGTCCGGGATCCATGGATGACAGTAAGGCAGCCTCTGCGGTCGTCAGATCGAACTTCCGGCAGATGGATGCCTGGGTCATGGAAAAGCACTGGGTCAGCTTTTTGATCAGGACCGGCACCTGTTTTGACTGGACTGTACTTTTTTCCTGCCCTGCTATCATATAGTTTCCTATAGCAACCATTGTTAGTAGCAAGTATAGCCGATGTTTATCATAATTGCAAGGTTTAATTGTTAATTTATCTGTTAACTATTTGGCCTGAGCATAGATAGTAAATAGCTTCATTATTTCAGCATGATATGACGGTAAATTATTGCGAAACAGAAGGAATGGCAGAGATCTGTGCAGATAGGGCAAGGGATCTACGAGGTATTACTTCGAGGGAGCAAGGCGATTTGGTTAAGGTGGGTCGTCGCTCATCCCGGAGCGATGACGGTCTTTCGACTAACCGCAGCATTTTTTGAACTTCTTCCCGCTGCCGCAGGGACAGGGGTCGTTGCGACCGGCCTTGGGTTCCTGGCGCACGACCGGCCGCGGCGGAAGGGCCTTTCCAGTCGCAAAGTACCATGTGCCGCCGGTCTTCTGGAACGAGGACAGCTCGCGGTGCTCCTGCCGGACGCCATTCTCTGTGTAGGACACCACGAACTCGACCGTGCCGTCCTGGTCGTCAGGTCCGCCCTTCACGGTGCGCAGGATCTCGATGCCGTGCCACTCCGCGCGTTCCGCCCAGGCCCGACTGCTCGCCTCGTCATAGTCTGCGCGGTGTCCGGGGTGCAGGGACTCGCGGAGCCATGCCAGTTCCTTCTTGACATAGGCGGTGTACCGCGAGCGCATGACCTGCTCCGCCGTGTCGGCGCTCCGTTCGCCGGCGATCAGGGGCTGGCAGCATTCGGCATAAGGCTTTGTTGAACCGCAGGGACAGATATCCATGGAAAACTCCTTGCAAGGAATTACGAGGCGAGAAGAACTTACAATAAACAGAGTTTCAATGCAAGGCTTTTGCGGCATCACACGGAAGGCCCGGGAAGAGCGGCCTGGCCGCCCCTCCCGGGGAGTGGCAGGTGTCCCGGTCAGCGGCCGTGTTCCGGCTCCTCTTCATAGCCCGTGAACATGGCCTTGATGTGCTCAAGCGGCGTGCGGCCGAGCGTGGTGAGGTAGACATGCACGAAGAGGAAAGCCGCGAAGCAGATGGCCACGAGCAGGTGCGCGGCGCTGACAGCCTTGATCCCGCCGATGAGATCGATGAACGCCGCGAACCGGTCGAGGTCCCATAACAGCACACCGGTGGCGATCAGAAGCGGCATCAGGAAGAACATGATGCTGAAATAGGCGAGCTGCTGCATGGGATTGAACTTGTGGTCCGGTGTCGCGTGGTGGGGGTTCGGCTCGCCCCTGAAGATGCCGTAGCCGTAGTACTTCGCCTGCTTCCAGGAGCTCTCGACAAAGCGCTTGATGTTCAGGTCCGGGAGGTACACCTTCATGTGGCCCGACGCGATATAGTACGCGGCCCATACGAGAAACAGCCCGAGCAGGGAGAACCCGGCGATATTATGAATGTCCACGGCGGTGCGGAAAGGCATCAGGTTAAGGATGCCGCGGTATCTGATCTGCACGCCCGTGACGATCAGCACGAAAAAGGAGAGGGCGTTGAGCCAGTGCCACATCCTGACTGGCAGCGGGTGAAGATAGATCCTGTTCATGGTTTTCCCCTCCCTTCCGGCTTCTTTGTTCCTAGGCGCAGGTGTCTGGTCATCAGACGGGCAGTTCCGTGCAGGACCGGGAACGCCATCCCGCCCAGGATGATCATGACCCCGGCGTAGTCCATGGCAGTCAGCCGGGTGCCGCTCATCACGTAGAACCGTTTCAATAGGATTGCGCCGTACGCGGAGCCCAGGGCCTTAGGATCAACGTCGTGCAGGACCTCCCGGCCATCAGGACCGGCGGCAGCTACGGCCACGGTCTTGAAGAAGGAGGAATCCGCGGAATGGCATATCTCGCACTGCTTGACTGCAATATCCTTCGGCCCCAGGTAATGGGCGTTCCGCCGTGCATCCATGCTGACCGCCACTGCCACGTTCACGGCCTTTGTCGCGTTCAGGTCGCTATAGAGCTGCCAGAGTTCCTTCGGCTTGATCTGTTTGGCGGTAACTCCCCGCTCCTTGAGGAGCGCCTGCACCGAACTGTCGCTCAGGAGCTTTCCTGTAACGGCGTCGGTGAGCCGCAGGTAGATGCTCCGCTTATACTCGAGCGGCACATGACATGCCGTACAAGCGACCATTTCCAGGTGCGCCTTCGGGTTGGGCAGCTGCTGCCCGTGCGCCTTCTCGAAGGCAGGATGGCAGGAGAGGCACATGTCCCGGGGCGAACGCGAGGCCATCGCCGGCTTCACGTCATGGGCGGTATGGCATGCCGCGCAGAGCGGCCGATGCGCTGTAGCAGTCGGCTTTGCCATGCCGTGGATGCTCGTCCGGTAGGCGTCAAAGGTTTCCTGGTGGCATTTCCTGCAGGGCACACCGTCCAGGGTATCCGCCAACGCACCGGGCCCGACCCGGTGGGCGCCATGACAGTCCGAACAGCCGGGGGCCCGCTGGTTGCCCTCTGCGAGCACGACGGCGTGAATGCTGTCCTTTTCCTTCACCGCCTTCTCGAGATGGCAGCGTTCGCAGGTCTCCGACGCAGCGTGGGTGAGCTCGCGGCCGCTGGCCGAGGCCTTTGGTGACGGATGGCTCTCCTTCGAGTAGGCCGTGTGGCAGTCCGTGCACTCGTGGCTCGGGTGGACGGACCCTTTGATCCACGCCTCGTCGATGGTCAGCGAGATCGTTTTGCCGTCAATCGACCGCGTGAGCGGTTTGCTGTGGCACGTGAGGCAGTACTGCGAAGCGCTGCCTTTGTCCTTCCGGGCGAGCGCCTTCCCGATCGTATGCGAGCCGTGGCAGGTCGAACAAGGCTGCGCGTCCGGCCGGGAGATGGCGCGCTGGTGCAGCGGGCTGGCCGTCAGCTGACGGTCGTCATGGCATGTCCTGCAGGCCTTGGCCACGTGCAGCACGAACTGTTTCTTCGTGGCGTACTTTGCCGAGGGATGGTTCTCAAGGTTCACGTCGGTGTGGCAGCTGGTGCAGCCAAGGGATCCGTGCACCGAGCTTGCGAAGCGCTTACCGTTAATCTGTACCGAGACCGTGCTTCCGTCACTGAAGGTCTTTGTAGCTGGAGCGGCATGACAGGTGAGGCAGGTCTCCGCTTCGCCGGAAAGTTTGGCCGGCGCAGAGGCCGCAGTGCAGGGAAGGAACAGGATGAGAATGAGCAGGACCGCGAACAAGTTGCCGGCTGCGTCCTTGCGGACGGCCGGCCCGCCGATGGGAAAGAGCATACTCTCGTCCCTCCTTTTCGGACAATGGGAATGGCAGAAGCACGCTAGTTAAAACATAGATGAAAATGATGAAATGTCAAGGGGAGGAGCGGGGAAAAGAACGACAAGTGACACGAGCGAGAGTATGGCCGATCATGCCCCGGTACTCGGACCCTCTCGGGAAGGCCTTGAAACACACTTCAGCAATCAGCGCGGCATCGACCGGCTACGGGATCGTCCTCACCTTCTTTTCCGGAGCGCTCGTGACCTCAGCTCGCGCCGGCACCTCGCTGTTCCCGGCGTAAAAAAACTCGGTCTTCACCAGTTCATCGGCAGGCCCGGTTGGCGCAAAGAGCTTCATGAACCTGATCCGTCCCTGTGTGTCATAGGCATATTCGGTGCGGCTGACGACCTTTTCGCGGGTGTTCACGATGACGCGTTTCAGCTCGTTCGCCGTCTCCGGTATGCTGGCAACCACGCCGACCACAAATCCGGTCGCGGTAAAGATCACGATGGGCGCGGCCTTGATCGCCAGATAGATGATGGCATCCTTCCCTGAATCGATCGCCCCCTGCGGATAGAAGCCCGACGATACGGCAACCCCTCCTTCGAATCCCCGCCCGGTCCATTCATACACGACCGCCAGCGGACCCCGTCCGGCCTTCGGTTGTTCCACGATCACGATGTCGTAGGAGCGCGAAGGCCTGTTGTCGACGGCATGAACGACGGTGAACCGTTCCCCTGCCGAACCAGGCCGCCTGTCGAGGATCTCCCCGTACACGGGACGGCCGTGCCCGTCGTATTCGATCTTTTTCACCAGGAACGTGGATTGCTTCGGAACTGCAGGGTATTCCGCGGCAGGTGGCACGCGCTCGGTCATGCATCCGGCGAGGGCCAGGGATATCAGGACGGCCAGGTCTCTCATGCGGTCCTTCTCCGGCTCAAGGGCTGTTCACGCCGGTCGTTTCCGCACCAGCTCGATCACCGTCACTTCCGGCGGCGCGAGGAAGCGGATGGGCGGTCCCCACGTGCCGGTGCCGCGGCTCGTATAGACGACCGATCCTTTCCCGATGTCATATCTCCCGGCGTGGAGAGGATGGGCGCGCCTGCTGAAGTAGGTGAATGGCCAGATCTGGCCTTTGTGCGTGTGGCCCGAAAGCATGAGATCGTACATCCCGATGGCGTCGGCGTCCGGGTGGGGCTGATGCTTGAGGAACAGCACGAACTTCTTCGATCGATCGGTCTTTGCCAGCGCCACGCGGTCCGGCGCGGGCGTCCCCGTCCTGGTCTGGATGGCAGCCCGGTCGTCCACGCCCGCGATCTGGATGACGCCCAGGTCCCTCGACTCGCCGCGCAGCATGGTAAGCCCTGCATGCTGGATGAACTCGAGCGCCTTGTCGAGGCCGGCATAGTATTCGTGGTTCCCGGTGATGGCGAACTTGCCGTACCGCGCAGGGACCTCCTGCATGAGCTCACGCAAGCCCGGCAGATGGTTGATCTGCGCGTCCACGAGGTCGCCGGTGACGACGAAGATGTCCGGCTTGGCCGCTTTCACCGCCTCCAGCATCGCCACCAGCCGGTCACACCGCACGATGAGGCCGAGATGCACATCCGAGATCTGGGCGATCGTGACCTTGTCCGTGCCTTTGGGCAGCCGGTCCGTCTCGAAGACAAGCCGCTCGGTCCGGATGTTCTGTGCGTCAAAATATCCGTAGACGCAGATCAGGACCGATAGCGTGGTCGCGATCGCAAAGGTGAGACGCGGCGCGAGCGGCCGGATGGACCCTGACTGGATGCCGAACCAGACCGGGACGCGGAGCGCCAGGTTCACGAGATCGAGCGCAAGGGAACTGCAGAAGAACAGAAAGAGGAGCGCCATCCAGAGGTAGGCGACCCAGGACAGGGTTCGGGCGGTAAGCTCCAGGTCGTGGCGTTCGAGCGTGCGGATCAGGAAGATCGCGCCGACCATGAAGAGCATGAACAGCGCGAGCGGTGCGCCGGCTGCCCAGCCGAACCCGAGGGCCTGCCGCGCCTTCAGGAAGGCGTAGACATGGATGCCGCCGTAGACGCCGAATATAAAGAGGAAGAACAGTCTCATCTGCCGAAGGATACGCCGATGCCTTCCGCCATCCTGACAAGGTCGCCGTTGGGGTCCACAAGGCGGAGCTGGTCGATCGCGCTGGCCAGCGGGACGGACTTGATGTCCGGCGGCTGATAGGAGACCATCTGGCCGTACTGTTTCTGCGCAAGCAGCTCCACAGCGGCCGCGCCGTACCGCGTGGCGAGGAGCCGGTCGAACGGGCACGGGCTGCCGCCGCGCTGCAGGTGGCCCAGTACGGTTACGCGCACATCGAACCCGGTGTGTTTGCCGATCTCCCGTCCGACGATCTCTCCCATGCCGCCCAGCCGGAGCGCATAGCCGTCTGACGCCTTTTCAAGCACCGCCATCTCGCCGCCCACGGGCTTCGCGCCCTCGGCCACGACCACGATGCTCGACTTGCTGCCGCTCTTCTTGCGTTCGAGCAGTTTCTCCGCCACCTTCTCCATACTGAAGGGGATCTCGGGGATCAGGATCACGTCGGCGCTGCCGGCGATGCCGGCCTCGAGGGCGATCCAGCCCGCGTACCTGCCCATCAGCTCGAGCACGATCACCCGCTGGTGGCTCTCGGCCGTGGTATGCAGCTTGTCGAGCGCTTCGGTCGCCGTGTCCACGGCGGTCTGGAACCCGAAGGTGACGAACGTGGCATCGAGGTCGTTGTCGATCGTCTTGGGAACGCCGATGACCGGCACGCCGAGCTTGTGCAGGCCGTGGCCGATCTTGAGCGAGCCGTCGCCGCCGATCACCACGAGGGCCTCGAGGCCCAGTTCCTGGATGTTGGTGAGGACCAGGGGCGACATGTCCTCGGTGATCTCCTTGCCGTTGACCACGGTCTTGTGGGCGAAGGGGTTGCCGCGGTTCGTCGTGCCGAGGATGGTGCCGCCGACGAAAAGGATGCCCCGCGTGTTCCAGGACGTGAGCTGGCGCGTCTTTGTCGGCGAGAGCAGCCCTTCGAATCCGTCGATGATGCCCGTCACCTCCCAGCCGTACTTGAAGATGGCAGTTTTCGTTACTGCCCGGATGACCGCATTGAGCCCTGGTGCATCGCCCCCGCCTGAGAGAACGCCGATCCGCATGGAAACCTCCGCAAAAAAGATAGGGTCATGGGGCAAGGGGCAGGGGCCCGGAAAAAACGATTGCTTCGCCTGCTTGCCCCTGACCCATGACCCAGTGCATTAAATTCCCAACAACAGCGCGCCGCCCTCGCAGGCGATCTTTTCCACTATCTCCTGGGAAAGACCTGCGTGCTCGAAATAGGTCAGCTCAGCTTCATATTCCTCTTTATAGCCGGTAGCAGGCAGAACGCAATCCGTGCCTATTGCGAGCGGCACGCCCATGGCATGGGCACTGACGAGCATAGCCTGATGCGCCGAGATCAGACTCAGAGTGAAAGCCCGCGCCTCCCCGGCTGCGCCGCGCTCTTCCATAGCCCTCGCCAGCGCGCGCACGGTCGGGACCCAGAAAACAGCGCCACGCGCCATCTTCTCCAGGGCCTGCTCTGTCATGAAAAACCCATGTTCAACAGAGCGGACACCGGCTTCCACTGCATCGACGATGGCTGTTTCTCCATTTGCATGGGCCATTACCGCAAGGCCGGCAGCCGCTGCATGGGCCACGATAAAGCCGAGCTCTTCCCGGCTGAAGCCTCCGGGAGTGATCCCGCCCGGGTCCGTCAGGCTCACCATGCCGGAAGCCATGACCTTGATGATATCAGCGCCGGCTTGTTTAAGCCGCTGAATTTCCGATGCGATATCCTCCCTGGTCTTTACCGGGACTCCGAAATGCGCGCCGTAGCCGCCCTGTTTACAGAGCGCCCACCCTGCGGAAAGGCAGGTCACACCGGATCTTTCATTGCGCTGTCTTCCGACAGTAAGCCCGCTTCCCTGCTTCGTACCCGCGTCGCGAAGCGCCGTGATCCCTGCCGCAGCAGCGACCCCCAGTGCTTCAGGCGCCCGGATATGAACGTGGGCATCGACCCGGAGCGCGGTCACGGGCTTGTTGTTCCCGTGTGATTCGTTCACTTCTTTATGTGGCAGATCATGCAGAGCTTGCTGTCGGTATTGTCCACTACCAGGTGATTCTTGGCCGGGTTCCGCAGATTGTGGCAGGAGATACACGTGACTAAGCCGTTCTGCAATTTTATCCCTTTGGAAGCCACCGTCGCAGCGGATGCGTATTCTCTCTGTTTTCCCGGGGGAGGATATCGTTTAAGAATAGAGTGCGGCGTGCTGAAGTCGCAGAGCACCCTGCAGAAGGCAACGATATGGGACAAAGACCCGTCATGGCAGGAAATACACTCATTTGCAGCGGCATTGGCATCCGCCGTCACGCCGTGATGCGCGATCTGCTCGGCGAACGCACACAGCGGCGACAGGATACAACAAGCAATAACCAGGAAATACAATATGGGTTTCATGCAAACACCTCCCCGATGGAGACATGCTTCCTGCAATAGTAACGCATGCCTTTACATATTTATATTATCAGTTTATCAGAAACGGCGCCCGTGTGTACAAACATCGGGCAGGAGGCCGGCTGTCATGAATAGGGAATCTTATCCGGCTTGCCGGCTCAACATACCGCTGTCCCGGAAGCTGAAGTGACCGCCGTCGCCGACGATGACGTGGTCGAGGACCTTGATGCCGAGCAGGTCACCTGCCTGCGCGAGCCGTTTGGTCAGCAGGATGTCCTCCTGGCTCGGCTTCGTGTCGCCGCTGGGATGATTGTGCACAAAGATGACAGCGGCAGCGGACTCGCGAACAGCGGTCTTGAATGTTTCGCGGGGATGGACCAGGGAGGCCGTCAGACTGCCCGTCGAGACCGTTTCCTCCCTGATGATGCGGTTCTTGGTATCCAGGAGGACGCAGCGGAACTCTTCCTTCTTGCTATCCCGGAGCCGCGGCTGGAAATACTCCGCCACGTCCTGGCTTGCACAGAGCGATGCTCCGGCCAGGGTCGGCCGCTGCTGACGCCTGCCCAGCTCCATTGCCGCCTTGATCTCCGCGGCCTTGGCGGGACCGATTCCTTTTATCCCGCGTATCTCATTGATCCCCGCGCTGGCAATGCCCGCAAGGCTGTGGAACCGTTCCAGAAGCTCACGCCCCAGGTCGACGGCAGTGCGGCCTCCCTTGCCGGTCCGGAGGATGATCCCGAGAAGCTGGGCGTCGGACAGCTTGTCCGCTCCCTGTTTCAGGAGACGCTCCCGCGGCCGCTCATCTTCAGGCCAGTTCTTCAGGTGTGTTCGTTTTTCATCGGCCAAATCGATGGTCCCCCACGAAAGCCGGAAACAGCTGTGATGATAAAGAATGATGCGATTATAGATGCTTGCCGGCGCCCTGTCAAACGGCAAAAATATCGGGGCAGTCCGGTCGATGCTATGACCCGAAAACAGGTTCATGAGGTGATGATAATGACCAGGGAGTGCCACCAATAAAAATAGTTGCACATATTAAATACTTATTGACTTCCGTGCAAAACGATGATACCTTTGCTATACTGTTGCAAAAAAGAAAGGGGGATTCTCTATGAAATTCGCACACAAGTCAGCAGTAAGCGTCTTCTCGCTCCTTCTCCTCTGCTCGCTCACCCTCGTCCCCGCAGCACATGCCACCAACGGCATGAACATGGAAGGCTACGGCCCCATCGCAACCGGTATGGGCGGCGCGTCCTTCGCCTACGACAACGGCACCGCGGCCATGATGAACAACCCGGCGACCTTGTCCCTCATGGAATCGGATGCCCGCCTCGATCTGGCCATCGGGTTCCTGGCACCGGACATCACCTCATCGGCCCCGGGAGCGCCTGACGCCAAGTCGTCTGCAGACCTCTTCATGATGCCGGCTTTCGGATACGCCCGCAAGGCAGGGGACCTCGTTTATGGTATCGGCATATTCGCACAGGGCGGCATGGGTACCGAGTATGCGGCCGACTCTTTTCTGGCATTCGGATCCAATGATGTTGTTCGTTCAGAGCTTGGCGTCGGCCGGCTCATCATTCCGGTTTCCTACAATGTGAATAAGGATTTTGCCATTGGCGGCAGCATCGATTATGTTTGGGCAACCCTGGATCTTAAGATGGCCTTGCCCGGTGCGGACTTTGGAGGCTTAGTGACTGGCTGCTCAGGTGCTGTCTGTCCGGGTCTTTCCGCCCTGGGTGGGGCACCGTGGGTTCGCCTTGATTTCTCTGGCGGAGGCGATTTCAACGGCGCTGCGAAAGGAACCGGCTTCGCCGGCAAGATTGGCGCCACTTA
>Ga0102851_10002513_pt1 | contig 11071 bp, 7 predicted proteins | sample Mud3Dept3metaG_FD_79558 | JGI IMG/M metagenome (GOLD analysis project Ga0102851, IMG submission 79558) | Freshwater wetland microbial communities from Ohio, USA, analyzing the effect of biotic and abiotic controls - Mud 3 Core 4 Depth 3... | ecosystem: Environmental > Aquatic > Freshwater >...
CATCTGCGCAGAAAACCTTCAATCCCGAATCCTTAAGATAACCGATTGACCTGACAATGGATCTTTCCCTGCAGACAGGAACGGTATGAAGTGCTCCGGCAGAGGTTTTTACTGCATCGGAGCCGATTCGTGCCGATCCTTTTTCAGGGATCAGAACAGCGTGTGCACCAAGACAGCCGGCAGAGCGAACTATGGCGCCAAAATTCCTGACGTCAGAGACTCCATCCAGGGCAACGATAAGCGGATCCTCTCCTTTTTCAAATATCATCGGAAGCAGGTTGGCAATCTGCTGATATTCAATAACTGAAAGCCATGCAAGAACACCCTGGTGATTTTTTCTTGTGACCAGATCAATCCTTTCGGCAGGCACTATCTGATAAACAATATTATGTTTCTTAACCTCGGTCATAAGCTCATGGTAAATAGCACCATGGAGTCCCTGCTTTACAAGAAGGCGATCTATCTGCCTTCCTGCCCTGATGGCTTCAATGACAGACCGTAAACCAAAAATACATTCTGATTCCTTAAGCATCCGTATTAAAGATCTTCAGGATTATCGAAACGGAAAACAATACCTTTCCTCCAGCTCGCCACTGCCTGATCCCATTGGGTTACAAGGGTTTCGGATCGGCTTATGAAGAAATCATTATCCGAGAAAATATTCTCCTTCTTTTTAAAGGTGAAGAAAAGGTAATCCTCTTTCACCCTGTATCTGGTCCCCCACGAGGATCTCAGGACAGGATTACGGTAACCCCAGCTCTCTCCGTCATTGGTTTTATAAACCTTGTCGGGAGGTCCGTAGACTATATATATCATGCCGCGTTCTGTTCGCCAGCCTTCCTTGTAAGAGGTGAAGTAATAATTTGAATACAGAACACGGGTATAATAGATCCTGATAAGCTCGCGTGCCCTTTCTATGTTCCCTCCGCAGCTGATCCAGAATTCGTCAAGGGCCATTTTTGGCCTTTCTGACGAACGCATATTGAACAGCTCGCTCTCATTGGCAAGGTAAGCGAGGGGTTCGATCATCACCTCCGGAGAGGTCTGCTGAGGATAGGTTTCACCGAAATTCAGAAAAGTGTAACCATCATTAATCTCCCTGGCAGTGCTGCATAAATAAATACCCTCCTTAGGGAACATCATCGGCAACGTGTCAGAGTATGGCAACGGAACAATTGTATCGGGCCCATAGTCGATGGTTTTCTCAGGCAGAAGCATAAACGGCGGATCGGGAATCAATGTAAACTGCTTATAAAAGGAAATATAGAGTGAATCAGGTCTCTCTTTCAGATAAAGCAGGTTTACATACTCGTTGTTTCTGACCACCGGATTAAAGAGCTCATTTTTGGCAAAATGACCCTGAGCAACGAAATTGTACCTGTTTGTATACGTAAGTGTGTTGAAAGGAACGAACGCCTGGACAACTCTTTGCCTTATCCTGTCAAGGATTTTTACCTCTGCCATATAATCCAGTCCGGGATTAACCCTGAGCGGTATCTTGTAAACGTATTCAGGTCTGCCTTCCTCCCTGACAATGTTTAAATTGTAATACGCAGTATCTGCCAGCTGTCTTCCCCTGCTGATCTCAAACAATTTTACCGTGATCAGGAGCTGGGCCATGGGTACACCCTGTGGATTTGCCTCAGAGAAACTCAGGTCAGTTGCAAAAAACTTGACCGCAAGAACTGATTGGTTGTCAGACTGATTGGTGATATTGTAACGCGGATTGACTGAGTTTTTCGTCGGATTGTAGAGGTACGAAAGATCCTTGGAATCAAATGCAGGCTGCATTGTTCCGCAGGAAACCAGCATTGGCAGGATGAGTGTAAATATTAAAATTAACCTGGTGATCCTCAATATGAGATTATTATCCTTGATCATTTCTCTTTAACTTTTTTTACTTCCTTCATTCCATTCAATCCTTATTCTGCAAAGTTCTTTGTTATCATTATTTCTGATAACGGAATGCCTGAAGACCCCTTTATTTTCCTCTTCCTCTGATGTTCTGATCGTTATTTCCTCTCCTAACAACGATTCGGCAAGATAGTTTATTTCTGCCGAAATCGGAAAATGATTCATCACGAAATCAAGGTCATATGAATTATTAACCCATCTGAGGTAGTTGACATTATTGGTGTGCAGGTTGACGTCGAGGTCACTTAACTTAACACTGAATTTGCCTGACTGCCGCCCGTTACCTGAAGCCTCCGTCAGCTTTGATGCCGATCTTACAGACGGTGCTGCCGGCTTTGCTTCCGAATTGTACCTGGAAAGCAATCCGTCGGGCCTTTGTATTTTCTTCGTCTCACGGTCTATTATAAGCCATGACGAAGAGGCTGCAGCAATATCCCTGCCGTCGGCAAACCTGATTTCAAAAAACCTTATTGCGAACACATTTTCAGTTCCGGCCGGCCATGTTTTTACAATTATTGTTTCCCCTCTGAATGGCCAGTTTGAAATTTCTGCATACATCCTTGAAAGAACCCAGAAATGGTTCCTCTTCAGAAGGTCGTCCCTCCCAAATCCAAGTTTAATGGCATGTTCAGCTGCAATATCCTGCATATAATCGAAAAGAGAACAGAGATTAACTCTTTCGTCAGGATCAGTTTCGTAAACATGCACCCTGTATTCCTTTTCAAACTGAAGCATTACGGAGTCAGCCATTTTCTTTTAAGAAAACTTCAACGTTATGAGTATATTGTGCCCACCTGTTCATTTCTTCATTCAGCTTTTCCTTAAGCTCCTGGTATCTGATATAGAAATCGTGAGTCTCTGTTGCTGAATGATCAGGGGAACTTAAGAGCCTGTCCATTTCAGCTATTTGTGATTCAATATTTTCAATCTCTTTTTCCGAATCTTCAAGTCTTCTCCTCAGCTTTCTGAACGTTCTGTCATACTCCTTTTTTTCAAGGTATTTTTGTTTGTTTACAGAGACATTTTCAGATGCACTATCTTTCATGGTGATCTCTTTCCTCTCCAGTTCCTTAAGGTTATCGATCTTTTTCTTCCTCAGGAAATCATAAATGCCCCCGATATGTTCTTTTATTATATTATTCCTGAATTCATAGATTTTCCCGGTGATACCGTCGAGAAAATCCCTGTCATGGGAAACCACAATTAATGTGCCATCATATTTGATCAGAGCCTGCTTAAGGATATCTTTAGACCTCATATCGAGGTGGTTTGTAGGTTCATCGAGAACCAGAAGATTATGGGGTTCGAGGAGCAGTCTTACCAGTGCGAGTCTTGAACGTTCTCCTCCCGACAGGACTTTCACCTTCTTGTCAATATCGTCTCCGTGAAACAGGAATGCACCCAGCATATCCCTTATCTTCGTTCTTATTTCTCCCTTGGCTGCATCATCCACAGTTTCAAAGACTGTTTTATCCTCATTAAGAAGCTCGTCCTGGTTTTGGGCAAAGTACCCTATCTTAACATTGTGGCCAATAATAAGCTTACCCTCATAATCCAGCTCACCCATAATGATCCTTGAGAATGTTGTTTTTCCTTCACCGTTACGTCCGACAAATGCCACCTTCTCGCCCCTGTGTATCCTGAAATCAATTTTTTTCAGAACAGTCAGATCTCCATAATTTTTTGAAAGTGCCTCAGCATCAACAACATTGGTGCCTGCCCGGGGTGATGGAGGAAACCTCAGGTTCATCTTACTGAAATCCTCTTCATCAACTTCAAGCCGTTCCAGCTTGTTAAGCTGTTTTATTTTTGACTGAACCTGAACTGCTTTAGTGGCTTTGTACCTGAATCTTTCAATGAACTTCTCTGTATCCACTATCATTTTCTGCTGATTCCTGTATGCCGCGATCTGCTGCTCCCGTCTCTCTTTCCTCAGCTCAACAAATTTTGACCATGACACTTTATAATCATAAATCCTGCCCAGCGATATCTCGATGGTCCTTGTAGTTACATTGTCGAGGAAAGCCCTGTCATGAGAAACCAGCATCACCGCTCCCCGGTACGAAGCCAGGTATGATTCCAGCCATTGAATTGATTCAATATCGAGATGGTTTGTTGGTTCATCGAGGAGAAAGAGCGCAGGTTTTCTCAGCAGGATCTTGGCCAGCTCAATTCTCATCCTCCAGCCGCCGCTCAGCTCGCTGGTCGGCCGGTCAAAATCCTTCCGCTCAAACCCGAGTCCGGTAAGGGTTTTTTCTGCTTCAGCCAGGTAATTTGCACCCCCCAGGAACCTGTACCGCTCCTCAATATTTGTCAGATGGTCACACAGCCTGAGGTATTCAGGCGACTCAAAATCATCTCTTCCGGCAATCTCAGAGCTGCAGCGTTCTATTTCTTCAGAGAGACCGGTAATTTCCGAAAAGGCTGTAATAACCTCCTTCATTACCGTAGTGGAGTCATCAACCTTCATCTGTTGTGGAAGATACCCGATTGTGACTTCATCCGACATATCAACCTGTCCTGATGTCGGACTCTGGTGTCCCGCAATAATCCTGAGAAGAGTCGATTTGCCTGATCCGTTCTTGCCGGTAAGTCCGATCCTGTCCTGATCATTTATCAGAAAAGAGATATTTATAAGCAGGTCGAAGCTTCCAAATGATACTGACAAATCCTGAACCGAAACCATATATGTCAAAACTGTGGCAAAGATAGAAAAAGTAAAGTACCCTTTTAGTTGATGATATCTTAAGAAGTGTTATCTTTGCCTTTGTCTGTTTAGTCTGAAATGATCAATAAGTAAAGAACATTTTTATTACATACTAACGCGTTGTGCGGTTAACTTTAATTAAAAATAAGAGCTTAGTATTTCTCCGCAATTATGGTAACAATTTTTGAAGTTGATCTGAGTTTTTTGTTTTTAACAATTACCCCCTTCCCTCCCGATAGCTATCGGGACTTCCCCCAGGTGGGGAAGGAGTAAACTCAGCCTTCCCCCCTGGGGGAAACGGGAAAGGGGGTCAATTTAAGCTGAAAAGAAAAGAACTTCACTCAAAGAGGTCAAAGAATTAAATAATAGAAAGTTGAAAAAGATGAGAGTTAACCAATACATAATCAGGATAATACTGCTTGCCTCAATAATCTCAGTCATAATTCCCTCCTGTAAAAAGGATGAGGGACCTGAATATGATTATTTTGTATCAAATGAACTCGTGCTGTCCTATACTGAATCAAATATCAACAGCCTTATAGACCTTGGTGTTTTGTCATATCCCGAAATCGGGGATATCAGACCCTATATTGAATCGGGTATCAATGTTTACAGAATGGTCTATTCAACAACTATAGAAGAAGAGGAGATTGAAGCGTCGGGACTGGTTTGTGTACCGGGGACACCGGGAGAATATCCCGTACTGAGCTTTCAGAACGGGACCAACACCTTGCACGAAAATGCTCCGAGTTTAAAGGTGACGGATCCGTCATATACACTTGTTGAGGCCATATCCTCTATGGGATTTATTGTGGTGATACCCGATTATCCGGGTTTTGGAAGTTCTGAAGAAATAGCCCATCCATACCTCATAGCAGAGCCAACAGTAAGGGCTATAGTGGATATGCTTTATGCCCTTAATGAGGCAGGCAGTGCAAAGTTTCCGGGGATCATGGTCAAAAACGAATATTATCTGCTCGGATACTCACAGGGGGGCTGGGCAACGCTTACTCTCCACAAAGCACTTGAGCTTGATTATGACATGGATTTCAATTTGATTGGAAGTGTCTGTGGTGCAGGATCTTATGATATGTATGATCTTTTCATGTCAATGATGGGTTCAGGGACATATCCGATGCCATCCTATCTGGGTTATATTATTAATGCCTATTCAGTGTATAACCAGTTCACGAATCCCGTCTCCGGCATTCTGAATGAACCTTATGCCACCCGGCTGAGTTCGTTATATGCGGGAAACCTTTCCCTCGACGAGATCAATAATCAGCTTACAACTTCAATATCCGGATTATTTAAACAGGAATTCCTTGCAGGAATAGCCTCTTCACCGGATTATTCGTCGGTACGTGAAGCATTGGTAAACAACAGTATCAGTCCGTGGAACTCTGAAAAGCCACTCCTGTTTGTCCATGGCGAAAGCGACACACATGTGAGTGTAACAGCAACCGAAACAATGTATGATGCTATGATCGGAGCGGGAACTTCCACTTCGACCTGTGAAAAACTTATATTCCCCGGACTGGACCATGGCGATGGCGTCGTTCCCTGCATGACCAGGGGGATTATTTTTCTTGTTGGGCTCAGGGATCAATAGAATCCGGAAACCAGAATAAATCATAATAAAGTGGGCAGGAAGAAAGAATTACCACTATTGGAGAAGGTTCTGATCACTGACATCGGAGCAGAAGGAAATGCTCTGGCCAGAATTGAGAACCAGGTGGTTTTTGTGCCCATGCTCATCCCGGGAGATATCGTGGATATTAAGGTCAGGAAAAAGAGAAAAAATTATCTTGAAGGCACTGTTGTCAGGTTTCATGAGTATTCCGCTGACAGGATCAAACCGGTTTGCAGGCATTTCGGGATCTGCGGAGGGTGCAAATGGCAGCATCTTCCATATCATCTTCAGCTTAAATACAAGGAAAAACAGGTAAGAGACAATCTGACACGGATAGCAAAAGTACAATTGCCTGAAATAAGTCCGATCATCGGATCTGAGAGTATTTATTTTTACAGGAATAAGCTTGAATATGCATTTTCGGATAAAAGGTGGCTTACCAGGGAGGAGGTAAACTCAGATAATAACTTTGAAAAGGAAGATGCCCTGGGATTTCATGTTCCGCGAGTGTTTGATAAAGTGCTGGATATAAGGGAATGTCACTTGCAGCCAGAGCCATCAAATGCAATCCGCGATGCAGTAAGGAGGTTTGCTCATAAAAAAGGCTTTGCTTTTTTTAACAACCGCCAGCAGAGCGGTTTTCTCCGTAACCTTATCATTCGAAACTCAGCCGGCGGGAATGTAATGGTCATTGTGGTATTCTTCCTCGATGAATCAAAAAGGAGAGAGGCTCTGCTCAATTTCCTTGTTTCGGAATTTCCTCAGATTACTTCTCTCTGGTACATCATAAACAGGAAGAAGAATGATTCCCTGACAGACCAGGTTCCGGTACTTTTCAATGGTAAGGATCACATGGTTGAAGAGATGAATGACCTCAGATTCAGGATCGGACCAAAATCATTTTACCAGACCAATAGTATTCAGGCAGCCAAATTGTATAGTATTGCGTGGAAATATGCGAGTCTGACAGGGAATGAAATTGTGTATGATCTTTATACAGGAACAGGAACGATCGCAAACTTTATGGCATCATCTGCCAAAAAAGTGATTGGTATTGAGTATGTTAGGGAAGCTATTGAGGATGCGCGCAATAATTCCTCAATTAATGATATCGGAAACACCTTTTTCTATGCCGGAGATCTGAAAAATGTCCTGACAGAACAATTTTTTGAAGAGAATGGCCGTCCGGATGTGATAATAACCGATCCGCCGAGGGCAGGAATGCACAAAGATGTTGTGGGTTCAATACTCATGGCAGCTCCTCAGAGGATTGTGTATATAAGCTGCAATCCCGCAACTCAGGCTCGTGACATCATGCTCCTTTCCGGAAAGTACAGTGTGTCTCAAATACAGCCTGTGGATATGTTCCCGCAGACCCATCATGTTGAAAATGTAACCCTTCTGAAAAGGAAGTTTAATAATGAGTATTGAACAATATAAAAATAATGTATCTTTAACATCTCTCTTTATTAATTGAGGGGATGGTGTCCGAAAGTCAATATAATACGGGTTTTATTTCTTTAACCCAAAGTCAGGGAGTAGATGATCATCTGGCCAGCCTCCGGTATGCTGGTATTATTCAGCAGGCCCTTATGCCTGATAAGGAGATTCTTGGAAGTTTATTCAGAGATCATTTTGTATTGTTTCTTCCAAGAGATATTGTAAGCGGCGATTTCTATTATGCAATCCGTAACAAGCAATATATATGTGTCGCAGCGGGTGACTGCACAGGTCATGGTGTTCCCGGGGCTCTCCTCAGTATAATGGGAATAAGCTTCCTCAATGAGGTATTCCAGTTAAAAATTGAACCGAAGGCCAACAGGACGTTGAATCTGATGAGGGAGAAAGTCATGAAATCTCTTCATCAGACAGGGGAGAGATCCGAAGCAAAAGACAGCATTGATATCGGTTTATGTGTCATAGACTGCAATACCAGCACATTACAGTATTCAGGTGCAAACAGGCCGTTGATAAGGGTCAGGAACGGGGAACTCACCGAGTTCAGACCTGACAAAATGACGATCGGCCTTGCTCCCCTTAAGGAACATTCATTTACAAATGTGCTGATAGATACCTTGCCCGGGGATAGATTTTACCTGTTCACTGATGGATTCTCTGATCAGTTCAGCGAATTAACCGATAAAAAATTCAAGTATAAACAACTAAAATACGTGCTTGAGTCCGTGACGGGACTCCCTCTTTCGAAACAGAAAAAATATCTGGAAGCCACTTTTTACGAATGGAAGGGAAACACTCAGCAGATTGATGATGTGCTGATATTTGGTTTTCAATTATAATTTCCAGGGCATGATGAAGCTCACAGCCTTCAGGATCAGGAATTTCCGGTCAATAATTGATACGGGCTGGCAATCGCTCTCCCCTGATAATGTGACATGCCTTATCGGACAGAACGAATCAGGAAAAACTTCCATTCTGGAAGCTTTGAAGGTATTTTATACCGGAATCGTTACTGAAGATATCCTTCGAAGCGATCTTACCTTGCCTGAGGTGAGTTGCCGGTTCGACGTTCCTGAAGGATGGCTGATTAAGATAACCGATAATCCGGGAACTGAACTGAAAGAGCTTCTGTCCGGTCTTACCTCTATAGAACTTACGAGGGAGTGGATAGCAGATCTGTCATCATTTGTCAAAGTTAGCGGTGCTATAAGCCAATATCTTGATTCACTTGAAGATGCATGGAGAATCTATCTCGGTGATGTTACTGTTAAACTGGAAGAGGAAATAAACCTCACCACTGTCCTTGAAGGGACTCTGCAAGAGATCAGAAAACAGGAGGCTGATCTAAAATTCAGCCTTAATGGCAAGGATGGCAAAAAAAATGTAATGAATATTTTTGTCAGGAAACCATCTGTGATTGAAGCTCCGCCAACTTCCGAAACCCTGGAAATACGGCGCCGGCTGAATGAGATCATTGAGAACAGGGAGAGGGTAACTGCTGAGTTAAAGGAACGACAAACGATCAAGAAAACCGGTGACAAATGGAAAACTCTCCTGGAATCATGTACAAAGCTGGAAAATCACCTGGGGGAGCTTGCACTTAAGCTTGAGGAAAGACATCAGCAGATGGCTCTCTTTATGCAACCACTCAGTAATGAGGACGAACAGGAATGGAAGAATGTTCTTAATGACTACAGAAAGACAAGGAAAGACAGAGATCTTAGAAAGACTGAGCTCGACAGGATTGTTGCGATGTCGGGATATATAATGAACGGGAGCACTGAAGAAGACGCCGAAAAGAAGGTAAACGAGACCATTCAGTCTTACAAATCACAGTATAACAGTGAAATACTTGGGAAAAAGTATTTTGAATACTGCCCGGTTTTTGAGCTGTTTGAAGATTTCAGCAGCCTTCTTCCCAATCGTATAGATATGGAAGATATCATTTCAGGCAACGGCCATGTTGAAGGATACAAGGCTGCACGTAATTTTCTTGCCCTGGCTCAGCTTGATTATTCTTTTTTTCAGCAACCTTCAAACCGTATCCTGAAACAGAAGATTGAGAATATCAATCAGACACTGACAAGGAATTTTCAGGATTTCTGGCAACAGTCGATCGGTTGTAATAATAAGATTCACATTCAGTTTGAGCTTGATCATTATAATTCATCCTGTGGAGATAAAGCTGGTCAACCCTATCTTGAATTCTGGGTAAAAGATGATCGCGAGAGGCTCTATCCAAAACAGCGGAGCAGGGGGGTTCGCTGGTTTCTGTCATTTTACATGGAGTTAAAAGCTGCAGCAAACCTTAACAAACAGATGGTTTTGCTTGTTGATGAGCCGGGAGTGAGCCTTCATGCCAGGGCACAGGAGGATGTGCTGAGGGTTTTTGAAGATATACGGGGCACGATACAGGTGATCTATACAACCCACTCACCGCATCTTGTCGAGATTGACAAGATTCACCGTGTGCTGGCCGTTCAGAGAGACGATATTGACAGCATGAAAAGTACCACCCGGCTCATTGATCCGATGCAGCTCTCGACAGCTGCGCCTGATACACTGAGCCCTTTGCAGAGCATTCTGGGCAATCCCGTAACAGGGGAGGGGTTCTCTGCAAAAAGATTCAACCTGGTTGTAAATGATACCGGAACTTTTTACCTGCTCAATGCAATTATTCAGCTGTCAAGATTCAGAAGCAGGATAAGCATTGTCCCTTCTACCAATATCTCTTCGATCCCGTTATTATGCAATATCCTTATGGGATGGGGACTTGAATTTGCTGTTCTGCTTTTCGGGAATGATAAAGAGGATAATATTGAAGCGTTATTAAGGGAAACCATTTTTAAGACCAGCCACAGCGGCAGGGATCTGATACTAAGGATGCCGGAGTCTTTTTTAAATGCAGAGGACCTGTTGTCGACTCTCGATTTCAAGAATCATATTCTGAAGACCCGGGAGGGGATAACAATGTCGAATTCCGATTATATGAGAGAGAAAGAAATGCCGAGAAATTTTATGTTCTCAAGATTTCTGAGTGAAGTTACGGACGGAGCCATTAAATTGTCCGATTTTGATGAGGAGACACAGGAGAATTTCAGGCTGCTGATAGATAAGCTCAAGGGTTTGAAATAACGGTTAATTTATTTTGCACTTACTCCCGGTTTTTCTATTTTTGTCGCGCCCGTGTTTAGCGGGTATTGGAGAGAAGGGTGACCCTCCTTCGCTAAAGCTTCGGAGGGCGAAGGTGGCGATTTGATGATCAGGTATTGGAGAGATGGGTGAGTGGCTTAAACCAGCAGTTTGCTAAACTGCCGTATGGGAAACTGTACCGGGGGTTCGAATCCCCCTCTCTCCGC
>Ga0102851_10002514_pt1 | contig 11070 bp, 11 predicted proteins | sample Mud3Dept3metaG_FD_79558 | JGI IMG/M metagenome (GOLD analysis project Ga0102851, IMG submission 79558) | Freshwater wetland microbial communities from Ohio, USA, analyzing the effect of biotic and abiotic controls - Mud 3 Core 4 Depth 3... | ecosystem: Environmental > Aquatic > Freshwater >...
ACTTCGCGCAAGCCGCAGACGACGCGCCAGCGCATCAGCGGCATTCTGACGCTCGCCGATGCGCAACTCGTGTTTGTCGACACGCCAGGCTTCCAGACCCGGCACGGCAGCGCGCTCAACCGCAGCATGAACCGGGTGGTCATGCAGTCGCTCGCGGCGGTCGACGTGGTGCTGCTGGTGATCGAGGCGCTGCGCTTCAGCCCCGAAGACCGCGCCTTGCTGCAATTGTTGCCCGCCGCGCGGCCAGTGCTGCTCGTGATCAACAAGACCGACAAACTCTCCGACCGGCGTCTGCTGCTGCCGTTCATCAAGCAGATGGCGGAGCAGCATGCGTTCGCCGAGATCGTGCCCGTCTCCGCGACCAAAGGCCACTCGATCGCCGAGCTCGCGCGCGCCATCAGCGGGTATCTGCCGGAGCAGCCGGCGGTTTACGGCGCCGACGAAATCACGGAATCGAGCGAGCGTTTTCTGGCCGCCGAGCTGATCCGCGAGAAACTGTTCCGGCTGCTCGGCGACGAGCTGCCCTACGTCAGCGCGGTGCTGATCGACCGCTTCGTGATGGACGGCGCGCTGCGCCGGATTCAAGCCTCGATCATCGTCGACAAGGAATCCCAGAAAGGCATAGTGGTCGGTGCCAAGGGCGGGCAGTTGAAGGCGATCGCCACCAAGGCCCGTATCGACATGGAGAAACTGTTCGGCGGCAAGGTCCACCTCGAGGTGTGGGTAAAAGTAAAAAGCGGATGGACCGAGGACCAGCAGCTGCTGCAGCAACTCGGCTATGGAAGCTGAAGGGTGATCCGGGACGGCGCCGCGATGGTTGCCGCGCACAAATCGCGTCAGGATGCCCAGCCCGCGTTCGTGTTGCACGGCTATCCCTATCGGGAAACCAGTCTGGTGCTCGAGGTTTTCACGCGGGACTTCGGCCGCATTGCGCTGGTGGCGCGCGGCGCACGCCGGCCGCGCTCGGCGCTGCGTGGCGTGCTGCTCGCATTCCAGCCGCTGCTGCTGAACTGGGCGGGTAAATCCGAGCTGCGCACCCTGCACAAGGCCGAATGGCAGGGGGGACTGCCGCAGCTCAAAGGCACGGGACTCCTGTGCGGCTTTTACCTCAACGAATTGTTGCTCAAGCTGCTGCCGCGCGAGGACCCGCACGAGCTGCTGTACGAAAGCTATTTCCAGACCCTGCGCGCGCTCAGCAATGGCAGCGATCACGCCACGATGCTGCGCCGTTTCGAAAAACAGTTGCTCAAGGAACTTGGCTACGCGCTGACGCTCGAACGCGACGCGGCGAGCGGCGACCCGGTTGAAGCCGGACGCACCTACCAGTACCTGATCGAGCGCGGGCCGGTCCAGGGCGGCGCTGGCGGCGCTGAAAACCGGTTAGAATTGAGCGGGCAAACTCTGCTCGACATCACGCGCGACGATTACTCGAACCCGGTGACCATGCAGCAAAGCAAGGCGTTGATGCGCATGCTGATCAATCATTACCTCGGCAATCAGACTCTCAACACGCGCCAGCTGTTGAAGGATCTGCAGCAACTATGACGCGCCTGAGTGTCAACCTCAACAAGATTGCGCTGCTGCGCAACTCGCGCGCTCTGGGCATACCCAGCGTGACGCGCGCAGCCGGCATTGCGCTGGACGCCGGCGCGCACGGCATCACCGTGCATCCGCGTCCCGACGGCCGGCATATCCGCGTCGCCGACGTGCACGAACTGGCCGGTCTGCTCAAAGGCCGCTCCGGCGTGGAATTCAATATCGAAGGCAATCCGTTTCACACGCTGCTGGAAATTGCCGCCGCGGTGCGCCCTCATCAATGTACGCTGGTTCCCGACGATCCGGGCGCATTCACTTCCGATCACGGCTGGGATCTCAGGCGCGATCATCAGCGGCTCAAACCGGTAATCGCCGGGCTCAGAGCGCTTGGCATCCGCGTGAGCCTGTTCATGGATCCGCTGCCTGCGGCGATGCCGGAGGTACGCGAACTGGGGGCCGACCGGGTCGAACTGTATACGGAACCGTACGCGCGCGCGTTCTCCACGCCGGACGAGCCGCGCGTCCTCGCGCGTTACGCGGATGCAGCGCGGGCCGCGCAACAAGCGGGACTCGGCGTCAACGCCGGGCACGACCTCAATCAGGAGAACCTGCCGCGGTTCCTGTCCGCCGTGCCGCACGTGCTCGAAGTGTCGATCGGGCACGCGCTGACTGCCGATGCGCTGGAGGCCGGACTCGCGCTGACGGTACGCCGTTATCTTGCCGCAATTGCCGAGGGAACAGGCGCGGAAAGCGGCAGCCCATGATCTATGGCATCGGCATCGACGTGATCGAACCGCAGCGGGTTGCGCGCCTGATCGAGAAATACGGTGAGCGTTTTGTGCGCCGCGTTCTGACGCAGCGCGAATGGCCGGGTTACGCGAGGACCGCCAACCCGGCGTTGTTCGTCGCCAATCGTTTTGCCGCGAAGGAGGCTTTTTCGAAAGCGATGGGAACCGGTTTTCGCTATCCCGTCACGCTGCAATGCATCAGCGTCGTGCAGGATCGGCGCGGCAAACCCGGGCTTGAATTCCATCCCAATCTCGCGCAACTCGTCGCGGACGAAGGCATCACGGGACACTTTGTTACCATCAGCGATGAAAAGAGCCTGGCCTGCGCCTGCGTCGTGCTGGAAAAACCATGAATCCGGCACGCCAAATTTCACTGGGCCCGGTGATGCTGGATGTCGCGGCGACCGAGTTGAGCGAAGAGGACCGGCGGCGCCTCGCGCACCCGCTGGTCGGCGGCGTGATCCTGTTCGCGCGCAACTTTGCTTCGCCCGGGCAACTGGCCCGGCTCACGCAGGACATCCATGCGCAGCGCCAGCCGCCGCTGCTGATTGCGGTCGATCATGAAGGCGGCAGAGTACAGCGTTTCCGCGAAGGGTTCACGGCCCTGCCGGCGATGCGCGAGCTTGGTTTGCTATGGGACACCGATCCGAAGCACGCGCGGAGCCTGGCGCAGGAGGTGGGTTATGTGCTGGCCGCCGAGCTGCGTGCCTACGGCGTCGATCTGAGCCTGACGCCGGTACTCGATGTCGACCACGGCGCGAGCAGCGTGATCGGCGATCGCGCTTTTCACAGCAATCCGCGCGCCATCAGCGAACTTGCACTGAGTCTGGTCCACGGACTGCGGCAGGGCGGCATGGCGTCGGTCGGCAAGCACTACCCGGGGCACGGCCACGTCAAGGCCGACTCGCATCACGAAATCCCGGTCGATGACCGCCCCTACGCCGCGATCGAGGCATCCGATCTCCAGCCGTTCCGGCACCTGATCGGCAACGGGCTCGGGGGCATCATGCCGGCGCACGTGGTCTATCCCCAGGTCGACGCCAGGCCCGCCGGCTTTTCAGCGATCTGGTTGAAACAGATTCTGCGGCGCGACCTCGGATTCGACGGCATGATATTCAGCGACGATCTGTCGATGGCGGGTGCAGGCAGCGCGGGCAATGTCGTCGAGCGTGCGATTGCGGCGCTCGCAGCCGGGTGCGACATGGTGCTGCTGTGCAACGACTTCCCGTCAGCCGACCGGTTGCTGGCGGAACTCGATTATCAGATGCCGGCGACCGCACTCGCGCGGCTGGCACGCATCCACGGCCGCGGCGGGCCTGAGTCTCCCGCGCAGTTGCACCGCGACCCGCGTTATCTCGAGGCGGTTGCGGCGGTACGCACCATCGGCGTCAAGACCGGCGAGCTGCCACTTTACCGCTCGTGACAGGGCGCGCCGGATGAAGTTTGCTCCTGATTGTCGCGCCTGCCCGCGGCTGGCCCGGTTTCTTGACCAGGTGCGACGCGACCATCCGGGCTATCACGCACGGCCCGTCGCGCCATTCGGCGACGCCCGAGCCCGCTTGCTCATCGTGGGACTTGCGCCCGGAATGCACGGCGCCAACCGCACCGGCCGCCCGTTCACCGGCGATCATGCAGGGATCCTGCTGTATCAGACGCTGCACCGCTTCGGTTTTGCCAATGCCGCTGCATCGGTCGCCGCCGATGACAGCTTGAAGCTGATCGGCTGCCGCATCACCAACGCGGTGAAATGCCTGCCACCACAGAACAAGCCTGAACTGCAGGAAATCAGGTGCTGCAACCGCTATCTGAAAACCGAGCTGGCAACGCTGGGGAAAGGTAACGTGGTGCTGGCGCTCGGCACCATCGCGCACCAGGCAGTACTGCTGGCGCTGGGTGAGAGCAAAACGCAGTTTCCGTTCCGTCATGGCGCGCGCCACGAGCTGCCGGGCGGCGCGGCTCTGTACGATAGCTATCACTGCAGCCGTTATAATACGCAAACCCGGCGCCTGACCCCGGCGATGTTTGAGGCGGTCTTCGCTGACATCTCGAATCATTTGCAATCACGCCAGAGCTCGGCAATTGTCAGCAAGCTCATTGATGCCGCACGCCAGTCCGGTGGCCCCGGACGCGCATAACGTGTTCGATCCGCTCAAGGTCATTGCGGGCTTGTCGCATCTGCCGGGGGTCTACCGCATGCTCAATGCGGCCGGGGAGGCGATCTATGTCGGCAAGGCAGCCGATCTCAGAAAACGCGTCTCCTCCTATTTCCAGAAACAATCCGGGGTGTCGCCACGCATTCAGCTCATGCTCGGGCAAGTGCAGGCGCTCGAAACCACCGTCACGCGCTCCGAAGCGGAAGCGCTGCTGCTTGAAAACAACCTGATAAAGTCTTTAAGTCCCCGCTATAACATACTGTTTAGGGACGATAAGTCATATCCGTACTTGATGCTGACGGGGCACGGGTTTCCACGGCTGGCGTTTCATCGCGGCAGCCTGGATCCGCGGCACCAATATTTCGGACCATTTCCCAACGCCGGCGCGGTACGGTTGAGCATGCAGTTGCTGCAGAAAGTCTTCCGCCTGCGCACCTGCGCCGACAGCGTGTTTGAGAACCGCTCAAGGCCGTGCCTGCTGCATCAGATCCGGCGCTGCACGGCGCCGTGCGTCGATCGCATCAGCGCCGCCGACTACGCTGAAGACGTGCGCAACGCCGCGCTGTTTCTGAAGGGCAAGGACGACGAGGCGATCGAACGGCTGATCGCGCGCATGAATGCCGCCGCCGGGAATCTGGATTACGAGCAGGCGGCAGCTTACCGCGATCAGATCGGTGCGCTGCGCAAAGTGCGGGAAAAACAGTTTGTCAGCAGCCGCGCCGCGCGCGACGCCGACATCGTTGCCTGCGCGCTCGAAGGTGAAATCGCGTGCGTCAACCTGGTCATGATTCGCGGCGGTCATCATCTGGGCGACCGGAATTTTTATCCGCGCAACGCCGCCGGACACGAGCCCTCGCAGATCGTCGAGGCGTTCATCAGCCAGCATTACCTGAACGGCAACGCGCCGCCGGTCATCGTTGTCAACGCCGCAGTCGCTGGCGATGTGTTCGAGCGGTTGCTGAGCGATCACGCGGGCCATAAAGTCCGGATCGTGGCCAATCCTGCGGGCGAGCGCCGCGTCTGGCTCTCGATGGCGGCGAAGAACGCCGCGCTCGGCGCGCAGCAGCAGCTCGGCCTGCACGCAACGCAGGAAGCGCGGCTGCAGGCGCTGCAGCAGGCGCTCGGCGCGACCGAACCGATACAGCGCATCGAATGTTTCGACGTGAGCCATACCATGGGCGAGGCGACGGTTGCCTCCTGCGTCGTCTACGATCAGGCGGCAATGCAGAAGTCGGAATACCGGCGCTTCAACATCGCGGGCATCGAGCCCGGCGACGATTACGCCGCGATGCGCGACGCCCTGAACCGGCGCTACCGCCGCCTCGTCGCAGGCGAGGGCAAGCTGCCGGACCTGGTGCTGATCGACGGCGGTAAGGGCCAGCTCGGCGTCGCGCGCGAAGTGTTCGCCGAGCTCGGCTTGTCAGACGCGCTTCTCATCGGTGTCGCCAAAGGCGCGGAACGCAAGCCCGGGCTCGAACAATTGATCGTTCCCGGCCGCGCAAACCCGCTACAATTGTCCGGCGAACACCCGGCATTGCACCTGATCCAGCAGATCCGCGACGAAGCTCATCGTTTTGCGATCCAGGGTCATCGCGCGCGGCGCGGCAAGGCACGTACCACGTCATCGCTCGAAAGCATCGCCGGTATCGGCGCCAGGCGCCGCCAGCGCCTGCTCGCGCATTTCGGCGGGATCAAGGGGCTGCTGTCGGCCGGTGTTGACGAATTGGCGCAGGTGGACGGCATCAGCCGCGCATTGGCCGCACGCATTTACGACGAACTTCATTGAACCGAAAGCGCATGCCGCTGAACATACCGAACCTGCTGACGTGGCTGAGGATCATCCTGATTCCGCTGTTCGTCGGCATTTTCTACTTCGAAAAAAGCTGGGTCTCGCTGCCGAACCAGAACCTGGTCGCGACCGTGATTTTCACGCTCGCGGCAGTCACGGACTGGTTCGACGGCTGGCTGGCGCGCAAGCTCAATCAGACGTCGGAGTTCGGCGCGTTTCTCGACCCGGTCGCCGACAAGCTGATGGTGGCGGCGGCGCTGATCGTGCTGCTCCAGCTCGGCCGCGTCGACGCGATCGTCACGCTGATCATCATCGGCCGCGAGATCGCGATTTCGGCGCTGCGCGAATGGATGGCCCAGATCGGCGCGTCGAAGAGCGTGGCGGTGTCGTTTGTCGGCAAGATCAAGACCGTATCGCAAATGGTCGCGATCCCGCTGCTGCTCTACGACGACCCGCTCGGCGCGTTTGACCCGCACCGGATCGGCACGTGGCTGATATATATCGCCGCCGTGCTGACGCTGATATCGATGTTCTACTACCTGAAAATGGCGCTGCCGCAAATCAATAAACGCCTGTGAAACAACGGCATTTCTTGACATTGGCGCGCGAAAATCTATAATGGCAAGTCATTTTTTCGCGGGAATAGCTCAGTTGGTAGAGCGCAACCTTGCCAAGGTTGAGGTCGGGAGTTCGAGCCTCCTTTCCCGCTCCAGATTCCCGATTCCCCCGGCGGGGTGGCAGAGTGGTCATGCAGCGGCCTGCAAAGCCGTGTACGCCGGTTCGATTCCGACCCCCGCCTCCAAACCTTGCCCGGGTGGTGAAACTGGTAGACACAAGGGACTTAAAATCCCTCGACCCTAAACAGGTCATGCCGGTTCGATTCCGGCCCCGGGCACCAATCCGCCGTAGATCCGGGTTGCTAACCGACTGGACAGCCCCGCCGGCGGTGGTAAGCTTGGGTTCATTGAACTTATGTTCGCACCAGGCTGTCGACATTTATTTGGGGCATCAAGCACGTGATAGTCTTTAATCTGATGTGCAGCAATGACCACCCCTTCGAAGGGTGGTTTGCGTCGGCCGCTGATTTCGAGCGACAGCAGCAGTCGACGCTGTTGAGCTGTCCGACCTGCGGCAGCAATCAGATTAGCAAGACGCCGCACGCGCCTTATGTGAACACCGGCAGCGCGCAGCCGCTTTCCCAACGGGAGCCGAAGGCGAGCGGTGGCGTTGAACAATACGCCAACATCGCGGACCACGTGTCGCAGATGATCGATCACTTGATTGCAAACACCCAGGATGTGGGCGATGCGTTCCCCGAAGAAGCGCGCAGAATCCACTACAAGGAAGCGCCTGAGCGCAGGATCCGCGGCAATGCATCCCGCGATGATGTCGCGGAGATGCGCGAGGAGGGTATCGAAGTCATCGCGTTGCCGATCCCGCGCTACCGGCTGAACAAATCGCACTGAGCGCAATCGCACCGGCTGCATCCGAATCCACAACAGGAGGCCTTATGTACAAACACATTCTGCTGCCGACCGACGGCTCTGCGCTCTCGGAGAAGGCGGTGAAGCAGTGCATCCGGCTTGCGAATTCCATCGGCGCAAAGATCACGGCCGTCAACGTTACACCCGAATTTCAGGTGATCATGGATGAAGGCCTGGTCATGTCAAACGCGGCGCTGATCAGGAAACGCTTTGAGGACGAGACCGGCAAGCGTTCAAAAAAAATCCTCGCCGAAGTGAAGGCCAGTGCGAGTGCAGCGGGCGTCGACTGCGACTGCGTGTCGGTGACCAGTGGCGTGCCATACGATGCGATCATCAAGCAGGCGAAGAAAGCCAAGTGCGACCTGATCATGATGGCCTCGCACGGCCGCAAGGGCCTGTCGAGCATCCTGCTCGGCAGCGAAACCGCGAAAGTGCTTACGCACTCCACCATCCCGGTGCTGGTGGTACGGTGACACCGTAGCCGGCGCTAGCGCCATCGATTGGCTGATGGTGTGCAATTAGCGCGGCGGCGATGACGCGAATACTCCCATGGGTGCTCGCGTTGGGAATGCTTGCCGGAAATGCGTGCGCGCAACTGCGGGCCACCCCGGTCACGGTACCCAATATCGCGTACGAACTGGAGGGCTACAGCGTTCTTCCACCGCAAGGCCAAGACTGGTTTGAGCTGAAGCGGGACCCGCAGAGTGTATTTTTCGGCAAGAAGATCGCATCGCGCACGCATGCGTTCATCGCCACTGCGATGTCGGCACCGATTTCCGGAAAATTCGAAACTCCCGAAGCATTCCGCGATTACATCAGCAGTGTATTGCCCCTGCGTGGCGATGGGCGTCACCGCGTCATCGAAAACCAGGTGGAGATGGACAACACTCCGGGGCGGTTTTGCGTCAAATACCACACCAAAATCGAGGACCGTGGCGCGCCCTACGCCCAGGGAATAACGTTGCCGGCGGAAACTTTCGGCGTCACTTGCCTGCACCCGGAAAATCCGCAACTGAATATCAGCGTCAGCTACACGGAGCGCGGCAATCCCGCCGAAACCAGTTCCGAATTGCGCGCCGAGGGCGAACGCTTCGTGCGCAGCCTCAAATTCACGTCGTTTCGGCCATGAGGTGAATACGTTACACTAAGCGCTTTGCGCGCGAAAGGAACACGCATGGACATGCAGACGCTCACCGAGAAACTGGTTGCCCGCAAGGAGGGCGCGATCGGCTGGATAGTCTTCAACAATCCCCAGAAGCACAATGCCGTATCGCTCGAGATGTGGGAAGCCCTGCCGGTGGTGCTCGACGAATTCGCGAAGGATGCGCAGATTCGTGTCGTGATCCTCAAGGGTGAAGGCGAGAAAGCGTTCATCTCCGGCGCCGATATCTCGCAGTTCAAGGAAAAGCGCGGCAGCGCCGCAGCCGTGCAGACGTACAATACCGCGTCCGACCGCGCCAGCCGCGCGCTCAACGAATTTCCGAAGCCGTTGATCGCGATGATACGCGGCTATTGCATCGGCGGCGGCCTGGGCGTTGCAACCGCGTGCGACTTGCGCATTGCGTCGGACAACTCGCGTTTCGGCGTGCCGGCGGCCAAGCTCGGGCTCGGCTATCGCTACTCCGGCATCAAGCGTCTGGCCGAACTCGTCGGGCCGTCTTTCACCGCCGAGATCTTTTACACCGGCCGCCAGTTCGATGCGCAGGAGGCGCTGCAGATGGGGCTGGTGAACCGCGTGTTGCCGGTGGCTGATCTGGAGAAATACGTGCTCGATTACGCCGTAACGATGACCAACAACGCGCCACTGACCATCGCCGCGGTCAAACGCAGCCTGCTCGAATTGCGCAAGGACCCCGGCGAACGCGACCTCGCGTTGTGCCAGAAAATGGTGGAGGACTGCTTCGCAAGCGAAGATTACGCCGAAGGCCGCACGGCGTTCATGGAGAAGCGCAAGCCGGTATTCAAAGGCCGCTAGAGCCTGTTAAAATACGCAAAACACGACCTGAAAGGGCATTTCGGCCCGTCATACAGCACCGGTGGATCACCAACCAGCGCCCGCTACCCAGTTGTGGCGCAGCAACCGAGGCAAATCTCAAATGTCACTCGACCCTAACAGACCCGATCTCACCATCGGCGTGCTTGGCACGGGCGCGATGGGGCGCGGCATCGCACAAGTCGCCGCTGCCGGCGGAATTCACGTGCTGATGATGGACGCGCGTGCAGGTGCCGCACAGGAAGCGCGCGATTTTATCGGCAAGATGCTGCAGCGCGCGGCCGAAAAAGGCAGCATGACGCATCTGGATGCGGAGGCCGCGGTCGGCCGCATCAAGATCGTCAACGCGCTGGCCGATTTCAAGCCGTGCCACGTGCTCATCGAAGCGGTGGCGGAAAACCTGGACGTCAAACGCCAGGTGTTCGGCGAACTCGAGGCGATCGTCGCTCCCGACTGCATTCTCGTTACCAATACATCGTCGTTGTCGGTGACCACGGTCGCCGCCAGGCTCAAGACGCCCCAGCGCTTCGCCGGATTTCATTTCTTCAATCCCGTGCCGCTGATGCGGCTCGTTGAAGTGATCTCCGGGCTGCAGACCGAGGAATGGGTGTGTGAGGCGCTGGTCGCAATCGGCAAGCGCATGACGCGCGAGCCGGTGCGCTGCACCGATGCGCCCGGTTTTCTCGTCAATCAGGTCGGCCGCGGCTTCACGCTCGAAGCCTCGCACCTGGTGTACGAGGGCATCTCCAATTTCGTTGACGTCGACCGCGTGATGCGCGATGTCGGCGGCTTCCGCATGGGACCGTTCGAGCTGATGGAGCTGACCGGCCTCGACGTCACCCAGCCGGCCTCCGTGCTGATCTACGACCAGTTTTTCCAGGAGCCGCGCTACCGGCCGAACCTGATCATGCAGGCACGCTATGAGGCCGGAGTGCTGGGCCGCAAGAGCAAGCGCGGCTTTTATAACTATGATGCCGAGATGAAAGCGATCGTACCGCCGGAGGCGCCTGCGCCGAGCGCGCGCCCCGAAAGCGTATGGGTCAGCCCGGCGGAGCCGTATGGCTACAAGGCCCTGACCGGGCTGCTCGAGAAAATCGGCGCGCCGCTTGAATCCGGCGCGAAACCCGGCGCCAAAGCGCTGTGCCTGGTGACGCCGATCGGCGATGATGCGACCACCTGCGCGGTGGAGCAGGGCCTCGATCCGCAACGCACGGTCGCGGTCGATACGCTGTTCCCGCTCGTCAAGCGGCGCACCATCATGGGCACGCCGCTGACCGATCGGGCCTACCGTGATGCGGCGCACGGGTTGCTCGCCAGCGACGGTGTG
>Ga0102851_10002517_pt1 | contig 11063 bp, 10 predicted proteins | sample Mud3Dept3metaG_FD_79558 | JGI IMG/M metagenome (GOLD analysis project Ga0102851, IMG submission 79558) | Freshwater wetland microbial communities from Ohio, USA, analyzing the effect of biotic and abiotic controls - Mud 3 Core 4 Depth 3... | ecosystem: Environmental > Aquatic > Freshwater >...
GCGTTCCTGGCGCAGCGAACGGCCGACGGCGCGCGCATCTATCCCCCGGAACCCCTTCGCGCCCTTGCCCTGACTCCACTCGATGCGGTCCGCGTGGTCATCCTCGGCCAGGACCCGTATCACGGTCCAGGGCAGGCGCACGGGCTGGCCTTCTCCGTGCCCGACGGCGTGCGGCCTCCGCCGAGCCTGCGCAACATCTTCCTCGAACTGCGGGCCGATCTCGGTTGTGTTGCGCCAGACTCCGGGAATCTGGAACGGTGGGCGCGGCAGGGAGTCCTGCTGCTCAATGCGGTGCTGACCGTCGAGGACAACCGGCCCGGCAGCCATGCAGGCAAGGGCTGGGAGCAACTGAGCGATGCACTCGTGACGGCGCTGGCGCAGGACGCCGCACCCAAGGCATTCCTGCTCTGGGGCGCTCAGGCGCAGGCGAAGCGGCCGCTGATCGACGCGGCACACCGGGAACACGGCGTCTACGTGGCAAATCACCCGTCACCGCTTTCTGCCCGCCGGCCGCCCATACCATTTCTCGGCTGCCGCCACTTCTCGCGCGCCAATGACTTTCTGGCGCAGCATGGGCGAGGCCGCGTCGACTGGTGTCGCGAGTAGGCGAGCGGGTTCAAGTCAGGCACGCACGCGGGACTGCGCATCCAGGGTTCCGAGCTGACTCCGGAATGACGGGACCAAAGTAAGGGTGTTCCGGACGCCGTGCGGCCGGCGTCATCGATTTACCGGTTGCAAGGACGCGCTACGTCCCGCCGCCAGTCCCGCCGCTTCCGGATTCCTTCCGCCGACGCCTTCCCGTAAGGAGCGCCCAGACGAAGACCGCCAGCGCGCCGACCAGCACGACAAAGGACATGGCAATCAGCGCGCCGCCCAGTGGCGGCAGCGGCCCGTGGAGTAGAAAGAAGAAAGCCGCGCAGGCCACGGCAACCGCCAAAGCCGCAACGATCAGACTCTGCATGGCCATTCGGCGGCGTTGTTCGCGCTCCGGTCTCGTCATGATGTCCTGGACTGCCATGGGTCGTTCCTCGGGCCAGAAGGTGTGCCCCGGCCCTGGCTGCAAACTGATGTCGAGCTCACGCGCGCCTGCGATCGACGAGCAGTGCAACGGCGACGGAGCAGAGCAGGAAGAAGGCCTGCAGTTCGAGGCCATAGCCTCCGGTCCTGCCGATCGTCAGCAACTGCTCGGGGTGTGCAAGGCCAACGGCGATCACCATGTTGATCGCCATGATCCAGGCGGCCGGTCGAACCAGAATGCCCGCCATGATCAACAGCGGCGCGACGATCTCGCCGATCAGCACTCCATAGGCGAACCAGGTCGGTAGCCCCGCAGCGGCGAGCAGTGATTCGATGCCACCCAGGCCGCTGCGCAGCTTGGCGACGCCATGAAACAGCATGAGCCCCGCCACGGTGAAGCGCAGGAGCAGCACGCCAGGGCGTTGATGGCGAATGTCGGAGGTAAGAAGCATGGCGGAACACGAAGTGCAAGCGGAAGCGAAGTCGAAATGCTAGCGAGGAAGGGGGTCGGCAAGTACCCGGGTAATCGGCTATGGTGACCAGAGGTAGACGTCAGCCTGCCTGTCCCAGCCACCGGCGCCGCAGCGTGGCGGCGCGGCGCGGCGACTTCGGGTCGGGTTTGAGGAGGAACTTCGGCGGCGGTTGCGCGCCGACCTGTAGCTGGAAGGCCATCAGTTCGTCACGCCGGAACGCGTGCACTTCGAGGGTGTCGCCCGGCAGGTAACGGGCGAGCCGCTTGTCGATGTTGTCTGCCGTCACGCGCAGTCCGTCAATCGCGAGCAGCACGTCGCCGCCGGAAAGACCTGCCGACTGAGCCGGAGTTGCGTCATAGACGTGGGCGACCTTCGCTTCGCCGCCGGCGGCAAGCGTGCACCCGAGCAGTGCGAAGTGCGGCTTGTCGAGCGCCGGCCGGCGCTCGAATCCGATGCCGAACGGAGCCAGCAGTCGCCCGAAGTCCGGATCGCGCGTTCCTTCGGTCCACTCGCGCAGCACGCGCTCCAGTTTCAACCCGCTGGCCTCCTGCGCGGCCGCGAGCACGCCATCTTCGTCCACGCCGGTGTAATCGGCGCCGCTTTCCTTGCAGTGTCGCCACAGCAGGCGCATGACATCGTCGAGCGACCTGCGGCCCTGTGTTTCGGCGCGGATCGTGAGGTCGAGCGCAAGCGCGACGAGCGAACCCTTCTGGTAGTAGCTCACCACGCTGTTGGGCGCATTCTCGTCCTGGCGGTAGTACTTGGTCCACGCATCGAACGAGCTTTCCGCCACGCTTTGCTTCAGGCGGCTGGTCCGTTGCAGGACGGTGGTCATCGTCGTGGCCAGCGAGTCGAGATACTGCGCCTCGGTCAGGAGCCCCGCGCGGGCGAGCAGAAGGTCGTCGTAATAGCTGGTGAATCCTTCGAACGCCCACAGCAGGCGTGTGTGGTTCTCGCGTGTCAGGTCGTACGGCACGAACGCGGCCGGCCGGATGCGCTTGACGTTCCAGCTGTGGAAGAATTCGTGGCTCGCGAGCCCGAGAAACGTGCGGTACCCGGACGTCGCCTCCTTCATGCCCTTGTAAGGGAGGTCGTCGCGCTTGCATATCAGCGCGGTGGAGTTGCGGTGCTCCAGCCCGCCGTAGCCATCGCCCACGGCCAGGGTCAGGAACGTGTAGCGCGCAAACGGCGCTTTTTTCGAGCGCGGCTCGAACAGGCGGATCTGCTGCTCGCAGACGCGTGCGAGGTCGCCGGTCAGGCGCGGCAGGTCGAGCTTCGGAACCCGTCCCGTGATCGCGATCTCGTGCGGGACACCGAGCACGTCGAAGCGGCCCAGCTCGAACGCACCCATTTCCACCGGACTGTCGATCAGCTCGTCGTAGTCCCGCGCAACGTACTTTCCGAATCCCAGGCGGCGCGTACCGCGCGCGGGAGTGAGCCCCGTGATGACCCTCCAGCCGGCGTAACGCGCACCGGCCGGCGGCAGGATGTCGACGCTGCAGGGCTCGTGTTCGAGGCCGATCGGCAGCAGGAAAACGCTGGAGCCGTTGAAGAACCCGTGGGTTTCATCCAGATGCGCGGCGCGCACTGAAAGGTCCCACGCATAGACCTCGCACGCCACTTCGAGTGCCCCTCTGACCGGAGCTGCGCGCCAGGTGTGCTTGTCCAGCTTTTCGATCGGCACCTTGCGGCCGCCGGCCACGGCGCTGATGCGCACGATGTTGCGCGCGAACTCGCGAATCATGTAGCTGCCCGGGATCCAGGCCGGCAGCATGAAGAGCTGTCCCTGCGGATCGGGCCGCTCGACGCGGCAAATGACGTGGAAGAGATGTGCCGCCGGATGGGCGGGGCGAATCGCGTAGTGGAAGCTCATGGCGGGGCAGGTAACGGGACGCGCGAGTGTAGAGGCACGCGCCGCCCCAGGGTGGCCCTACTGGCGCAGCACGTCGAGCACTTCGGAACGGAATTCGCGCTGGTACAGCAGGTAGATGATCCCGGCCGTTCCCAGCGCAAAGGCGAGCGGCGAGAAGAACCACAGGATCACGGCGAAGGCCATGTAATAGGCGCGCAGGCCGTCGTTGAATGTCTCGGCGGCCAGTCCGACGACGCGCCCGGCGCGGTCGGCAAACTCCTCGCGCGAGGCCTCGCCGCTTTCGAATGCCTTGGGGTCCGGGGCGGACGCGATCAGCAGTGCGCCGAAGGTGTATTGCCGCATCGACCAGGTGAACCGGAAGAAGGCATAGACAAAGACGGCCGCCAGTACGAAGAGCTTGAGATCGAACACGAACGGTGAGGTCCGGGCGGCAAACGGGATCTCCTTGACCACCTTGGCCGCCTCTTCGGTGGCGCCGAGCAGTGCCAGCAGGCCGCCGATGATCAGGATCGTCGTCGATGCGAAGAACGACGGGCTGGTCGAGAGATTCTGCACGACGACGCCATCGATGACGCGGTTGTCGCGTGCTGTCGTCTGCAGCATCCACAGTCGACGAAAGCGGTTCGTCGTCGCGAGCAGCGATCCCCGGCCAGCGACGGCCCGGCGCCGGGCGAACGCGGCATAGCCCCACCAGCCGAGAACGAACCAGACCAGCGCGAGCGCGTCGGTCAGTGTGATCTGGCGGAAGAGTTCGAGCAGTGACATCGATGCCGGCTCGCGCGGGACTACTTGCCGGTGCGCAGCCGGCGCGCGTTGGAACGCACACGGCGCTGAACCGGCGCAAGCGACCGGTTGGCCATCGCAAGCGAGGCGAGCGCGTTTCGTCGTCCGATGCGCTTCGCCGCGCCGCGCGGAGAGCGGCGGCCGAGCGCCACCGCCCAGAAGTCGTTGACCATCTGCTGCTGCATCTGCCAGCCGGCCTGCCAGATCGCCTCCTGGCCGGCGAGCCCGGCATCCCACTTCTCCGACACCATGCGCACGGCTTCGCGCCGGTTGCGTGCGCTGGCGAGCCCGGGCGGCACGGACAGACGCGCGGTGCGTGCCTGCACGACCTGCGGCGCAGCGAGCGCGATCTCGCTGGCACTCAGTGCCAGTTTCCACCACTGTTGCATCAGGCTGATCATCCGCGATCCTCGGGCGTGTCGACGTCGTACAGTACTCCCGGATCGTCGACCTCGATGAGTTGCGGCGGGTGCCGCAAGAGCACGCTGCGGGCGCCGGTGTCGCCATCCAACGCCAGGAGTTCCGCCAGCAGCGGTGCCGCAAAGCCAACGGGGTGTCCGCGGCGACCGTGGTAGGTCGGCGCGACGGTCGCTGCACCGGCATGCAATGCTTCGACGACGCGCCGCACGGTGCCCGGCTGCAGGGCGGGCATGTCGGCCAATGCGATGACCCAGCCGTCGGCCGACGGGGTCGCGCCGACACCACAGGCGATCGACGTGCCTTGTCCCTCGGCCGCGCGCGGATTGACGACGAGCGTGCAGCCCTCCCCCCGCAGCAGGGTGTGCAATTCGAGCTGGCTGCCTTCACCGGGCGGTGCCACGACGGCGAACACCTCATCCAGTGCGACGAGCAGCGCGCGTGCCGCGGCGACGGCTAGAGGCGCACCCGAGTGGCTGCCGCGCGTGGCGGCCTCCAGCAGCTTGAGCCTTGACCCGCTCGGATCGAACCGGGTGCCCCGACCCGCAGCCAGCAGCACGCCGACGATGCGCGTGGCGGCGGGCATCGTTCAGCGCGCACGCAGGCGCGCGACGATCCAGACGACGACGCCGGTTGCCATGACGTACAGCGCCGCCTGGACGGCACGGTTTTCGAGGGTGTAAAGAAGGCTGCGGTAGAGCAGAAAGGCGCAGGTGCCGACGAAGATCATCGGCAGCACGGGGTAGCCCGGCACCTTGAACGGCCGCGCGACATGCGGCTGCCGGAATCGCAGCACGAAAAGCGCGATTCCCGTCAGGAGGAAGAAGAACCAGAACACCGGCGCGGTGAAGTCGACCATGAATTTCACGCCGCTCTTGTTGACGGTGGCCAGCAGTACGAGTGCAAGGCTGATGACGCCGGTGACCAGGTAGGCCGCGACCGGCGCATTGCGCGCGCTGTTCCAGCCGCTCATGAAGCGGAACACCGGCCAGTCGTTGCCCAGCGAGTAGTTGGTGCGCGCCGCCACGATCATCGTGGCGTTGATCGAGGTGAGCGCGGCCAGGGCGACGATGGCGCCGATTGCCTTCTCGCCAAACGTGCCGAACGCCTTCCTGGCGACGTCGGCCGCCACGGCCTGGCTCGACTTCAGGCCCTCGAAGCCCAGGCCGGCGAGCAGGGCGGCGACGAACAGCACGTAGATCAGCGTGACGACCAGGAGCGCGATGACGAGCACCTTGACGATCGAGCGCGTGCCCCCTTTGACCTCGGCTGAGATGTAGGCCGCCTCGTTCCACCCGCCGAACGTGAAGAGGACGAACAGGAGCGCCGTGCCGAAGAGCGCCGGTACCGCGTTCGAGGCGGCGGGTGCCGGCGCAGCGCCGGTTGCGGGGGCGCTGAAGCCGGCGAGCACGACCATCAGCATGCCCAGCACCAGCAGTCCCGACAGCAGGTTCTGCGTGCGGGAAGACTCCTTCAGCCCGGCGATGTTCACGGCGGTCAGCGCCACCACGATCAGCAGTGCATAGATTGTCGAGGACTGCTCGCCGAGCGAGAGCACGCGGCTCATGTAGTCGCCGAAGACGAAAGCAAGCAGTGCGATCGAACCCGTCGTGATGACCAGTACCCGTGCCCAGGCGAAGAAGAAGGACAGGTCCTTGCCGTAGGCGCGGGTCAGGAAGTAGTAATCGCCTCCGGCATTGGGAAACGTCGTGGCGAGTTCCGCGTAGCAAAGCGCCCCGATGAGGGCCAGCGTGGCACCGAACAGCCACGCACCGAACATCCACTCGACCGAGCCCGTCATGCCGGCCACCAGCGGCGGAAAGGAAAAGATGCCGCCTCCGATGATGATGCCGACGATGATCATCACGCCGTCGAACACGGACAGCACGGGCTTGGGTGCCGCCGCCGCGTTGCCGGACGACGACGCCGGGCCGGGATTTCTCGCGTCACTCATCAAATGCCTCTCCCAATGTGAAGAGCCCCGCCGTAGCGGGGCTCCATGACTTCCGCGTGCGAGGATCGCTTACTTGCCGTAGAAGCGACCGCACTGCGCGAGCATCTCGGCCCACGGTGCGGCACGCAACGCGCCCTGCGGTGCGCCGGTGACCTTCGTCTCCGTATTTCCGCTCTTGAGCGTGCCGGCGAGTTCGTTGCCTCGAACGGTGCCGGTGAAACTGCGCGTCACGCCCTTGTCGTCATTGAAGGCGAAGCGCAGCTGATCTCCGCGCAGCGTCGCGCCAACAAGCGGCTGCTTGGGTGCGCCGCTGACGACTTCGCCGCTCAGCTTCTGGAACGTCTGCGTCAGGTTGACCGTCGTCGTCGCCCCATTGGCGTCACGCAGCGCCCAGGTGCCGTCGACACGCGCCGGCACGATCCACAGGTAGGCCGTGCGGTACTCGAACTCCGAAGTCTCGTCGGCCTCCCAGTCGCCCATCGTGAACTGGTGCGATGTGACGCGCGTGCCGGGCTTCATCGCGAGGATGCGGTGCCGCACGCAGAGATTCAGTTCCGGCAGCAGGTACATCGTGATGACCGTGGCCTTGCTGAAGTCTTCCTTGAAGATGTCGCCCTGGATGATCTTGGTCTTGCTGGCCACGCCGTCGGCCGTGACCAGGCAGTTGGCGAGCTTGGCCATGTCGGGGTTGTATTCGATGCCGACCGCATTGGCGCCCAGCTTGCCCGCGGCGATCGCGATCTTGCCGTCACCGGCGCCGAGGTCATAGACCAGATCCTGTGGCGTGACCTTCGCCATGCGCAACATGCGCTGCACGAGTTCGTCCGGCGTGGGGACCCAGACGACATCCTTGCCCGACTGGCCGACCTGCGGCTTGTAGTCCCGCTCGCACTCCTTGCGGTCACGGGCGTCGGCGTCGACTGCAAAGGCGGCGGTGAGCAGGCACGCGGCGGCCAGGGCCAGGGGACGTGCGAGGGTGCGAGCAATCATGCGGACTCCTGCGGGTTGGTCAGGCGAAAGGGTGATTCTGCCGCAACGTCCCCGCGGACGTCAGCCGCGGGGCGTTGCGACACCGGCCAGGCGTGGCTAAGCCTGGGCAAGATCGAACGGCAGTTTGCGCAGGCGCTTGCCGGTCAGCGCAAAGACCGCGTTTGCGACGGCGGGCGCGATCGGCGGCGTGCCGGGTTCGCCAACCCCGGACGGATCGGCCTTGCTCGGAACGATGTGCACGCTGATCTCCGGCATTTCGGGCAGCCGCAGCACCGGGTAGTCGGCAAAGTTGCTCTGCTGCACGACGCCATCCTTCATCGTGATCTGGCCATGCAGTGCTGCCGACAGGCCGAAGACCATCGCCGACTGAACCTGCGCCTCGACCGTCAGCGGATTCACCGCGAAGCCGCAGTCGATCGCCGAGGTCACCTTGTGGACGCGGATCGTGTTCTTGTCGACGGACACCTCGACGACATGCGCGACGATCGACCCGAACGACTCGTGCACCGCCACCCCGCGACCGCGTCCCTTGGGGACGGGGCTCGTCCAGCTCGACTTGTCGCGCACGAGTTGCAGCACGCCGCGCACCCGCGTGTGCTTGGGATCGAGTAGCGCCAGCCGGTAGGCGATCGGGTCCTGCTTGGCAGCGCGGGCCAGCTCGTCGACCATCGTCTCCATGACGAACGCGGTGTGCGAGTGGCCGACGGAACGCCACCACAGCACCGGCACGTTGACTTCCGGGTGATGCACGCTGACCTGCAGGTTGGGCAGGCGATAGGGCGTATCGACCACGCCTTCGGTGGCCGAGGAGTCCACGCCGTCCTTGACCAGGTACTTCTCGAAGGGCGTTCCCTTCAGGATCGACTGGCCGACGATCGTATGGTTCCAGGCACGCAGCGCGTTGCCCGCGTCCAGGCCGGCGACCACGCGGTGGACGAACAGCGGGCGGTAGTAGCCACCGCGGATATCGTCCTCGCGCGACCAGATGATCTTCACCGGCGCATCGATGCCGGCCTGCTTCATCGCCTTGGCGATGTTGACGCCCTCCACCAGGTAGTCGGACGAGGGGTTTGCGCGCCGGCCGAACCCGCCACCGGCCTGCATCGTGTTCAGCGTCACCTGCTCGGGCTTCAGCCCGGAGGCGGTCGCAATCGCCAGCTGGTCGATGGTCTGGAACTGGGAACCGCACCAGACCGTGCAGGCATCCGCCTTGAGGTCGATGACCGCGTTCAGCGGTTCCATCGGCGCATGCGCGAGATACGGAAACTCGAAGACGGCCTCGATGCGCTTGGCGGCCTGCGTCACGGCGGCGGCATCGCCGTCGCTGCGCGCGGGAAGCCCCGGCTGTAGTGCAATTTCGCGGTAGATCTTCAGCTGGTCAGCTGTCGTCGGCCCGGTCGCGGCTTCCCACTTGATATCGAGCGCGTCGCGGGCGGTCTTCGCCGGCCAGTAGCCTCTGGCGATGATGGCAACGCCAGTGCCGCCGCGGTCGACCGGCACCTGCACCACGGCCTCGACACCCTTCACGGCGCGCGCCTTGGTCGGATCGAATGCCGCCACCTTCCCACCAAAGACCGGCGGGTGGACCAGCAGCGCGACACGCATGTTGGGCAATGTCTTGTCGATCCCGAACTGTGCGCTGCCGTTGACCTTTTCCTGCGAGTCCAGGCGCCGTGTCGGCCGGCCGATGATGAAGTAGTCGGCCGGATCCGCCTTCAGGCCGACACGGGTCGGCAGCGGCAGCTTGGCCGCCGCTTCGGCCAGCGAGCCGTAGCTCGCGCGCCGCTTCTGGCCGGCGGGCTCGATGACGAATCCATTGCGCGTGTCGAGCTTGCTGGCGTCGACGCCCCATTGTTGCGCGGCGGCCGCCACCAGCATGGCCCGCGCGGAGGAGCCGATGACGCGGTACTGCTTCCAGCTCGAGGCCACGGAAGTCGAGCCACCGGTCATCTGGATGCCGAAGCCGGGGTCGGCGTAGACCTCGGCGGCCGGCGCGAGCTCGGCGCGCACCTTGGACCATTCGCAATCGAGCTCCTCGGCGATCAGCATCGGCAAGGCGGTGCTGACACCCTGGCCGAACTCGAGGCGGTTGACCATCACCGTCGTCGTGCCGTCGGGTGCGATGCGAATGAACGACGATGGCGGAAACACCATCTTCTTGGCGTCCTGCGCCGTCGCTTCGAACGCGAAGCCGAGCATCAGGCCGCCGCCTGCCGCCGCCCCCGTTGCCTTCAGGAATTCACGCCGGTTCAGCTTGACCGGGACCAGTCGGGCAGCGCCCTGTGTGCGCAGGGCATTGTCGAGAAAACGCATCGTGCTCTCCTAGGCCAGGGTTCGCGCTGCGTCCTTGACGGCCGCGCGGATCCGCGCGTACGTCCCGCAGCGACAGAGGTTGCCTGACAGCGCAGAGTCGATGTCGGCCTCCGAAGGGTTCTTCTTGCTCTTGAGCAGTGCGGTCGCGGCCATGATCTGGCCCGATTGGCAATACCCGCACTGGATGACATCGTGCTTGATCCACGCATCCTGGACGGCCTTGCCGACGCGGTCGCCGGAGGCGCCTTCGATCGTGGTGACGGGTCCGCTGACCGATGAGATCGGCGTGACGCAGGAACGCACCGGCTGGCCGCCAACGTGCACGGTGCACGCGCCGCACGCCGCGATGCCGCAGCCGAACTTGGTCCCGGTCATCCCGAGGTTGTCACGCAGCGCCCAGAGCAGGGGTGTGGCGGGATCGGCGTCCACTTCGACGGCCTTGCCGTTCACGGTCAAGCGGGTCATCAAACAACTCCTTGAGGGAAATTGGCGTTAGCTACTGTTCGCAGTGTCCGGGTTGGCGGACTCAGCGGTTCACATCGACGACGATGCGGCCGCGCACGCGCCCGGCGAGGATATCGCGGGCGGCGTCGAACGCGCCGGCAAGCGGGATCTCACGGGTGATCGTAGTGAGCTGGGCCGCGGACAGGTGCGCCGCCAGCAGATCCCAGGCGGCTTCACGGCGCGTCATCGGCGCCATCACGCTGTCGACGCCTGCGAGCGTGACGCTGCGCAGGATGAACGGTGCCACAGTCGCCGGGAAATCCATGCCGCCGGCAAGGCCGCAGGCCGCCACCGTGCCGCCCCAGCGGGTCTGCGCGCAGACGTTGGCCAGCGTGGCGCCGCCCACCGAGTCGACCGCGCCGGCCCAGCGTTCCTTCTGCAGCGGCTTGCCGGCTGCGGAAAGCGTGGCCCGATCAATGATCTCCCTGGCGCCCAGCGAGCGCAGGTAGTCGGCTTCGGCCGCCTTGCCGGTCGAGGCCACGACCACGTAGCCGAGCGAGGCAAGCAGGGCGACGGCCACCGATCCGACGCCGCCCGTCGCGCCGGTCACCAGAATCTCTCCCTGTGACGGCTCGACGCCGTGGGCCTGCAGGGCCAGGACCGACAGCGCCGCCGTGTAGCCGGCGGTCCCGATCGCCATGGCGTCGCGTGTCGAAAAGGGCGCGGGCACGCGTACCAGCCAGTCGCCCTTGACCCGGGCGCGTTGCGACAGGCCGCCCCAGTGTGTCTCACCCAGGCC
>Ga0102851_10002518_pt1 | contig 11061 bp, 8 predicted proteins | sample Mud3Dept3metaG_FD_79558 | JGI IMG/M metagenome (GOLD analysis project Ga0102851, IMG submission 79558) | Freshwater wetland microbial communities from Ohio, USA, analyzing the effect of biotic and abiotic controls - Mud 3 Core 4 Depth 3... | ecosystem: Environmental > Aquatic > Freshwater >...
AATGAAGCAATGATGGCCCCTCCGCCGGGGATGAGCCCCAGGAAAAAGCCGAGGAATGTGCCCCGGCCGATGGGCGCTGCAGAGTCCTTCCAGTCCTTAAGCGTGGGAAGAAGATTCTTGAACTCCGTCGCCAGAACGTCCCGCCTTATCTCCGTCTCCAGGTTCTCGAGCACTTCGGCAATCCCGAAGAGGCCCATGACAACAGGAACGAGCCCCACTCCGTCCGCCAGCACCTGGAGGCCATAGGTGAACCGGTACTTCCCGCTGATGGCATCCATTCCAACTCCGCCGAGGATCAAGCCCACCGCTGCAATCAGGAGCGCCTTGACCATGGAGCCGCTGCTCAGGTACGTGAGAACGGTGATGCCCACAATCATCATGGCAAAATATTCCGGGGGCCCGAACCTGAGGGCTACCCCTGACAAGATGGGGCCTGTAAGAGAGAGCGCGATAACCCCGAACGTTCCGGCGATAAACGAGCCAAAGGCCGCAATGCCAAGGGCAGGGCCCGCCCTTCCCTTCAAGGCCATCTTGTGCCCGTCCAGGCAGGTGACGACAGATGCTGCTTCGCCCGGAATATTCACCAGGATGGAGGTCGTGGACCCACCGTACATGGCGCCGTAATAAATGCCCGCCAGCATGATCGTTGCTGAAACGGGCGTCGCGTGAAACGTGGAGGGGAGAAGCAAGGCAATGGCAGCTGCAGGCCCCAGGCCGGGCAAGACACCCACCAGCGTCCCTATGAGGGTCCCCATGAAACAGTACACGAGGTTCGCAGGCTGTAAGGCTACCTGAAACCCGTAGGCTATGTTTTGAATCCAATCCACGCGTTAACCAGCCATTCTTAAAATCTCAGGAACCCGATGATGCCTTTGGGAAGTTGAGATTGCAGGGCCGTTTCAAACAGCAGGTAGGCTGCCACGGTGACTGCAACGCTTGTCAAGAGCGCCACAGCCCATCGTTTCTTTTCAACAAACCCCAACAAAAAAAGGAATAGCAGAAAGGTCACCGGAATGAACCCCAAAGGCTCCATGAGCAACGCGTACAGAAAGATGGAAGTTAAGACGTAGATCGCCTTCCGAACATTTTGCCCCCGAAAAATTTTCTCAGACTCAATTTTCCTGGCGACCCACGCCCTCGTCAGGATGATGAGGGCCATGATCGAAACAAATATCCCGATATAGAAAAAAAGAAACCCCGGGCCCGGGCGACGAACCGTTCCCAGGCCAAGGCGATACGCTTCAATGCTCACCAGCACACCGAGGAAAAGCCAGAAAAAACCACTGATCTTGTCTGCCCTGCTCATCTGATCTTGTCTGCCCTGCTCCGCAGGATTTCTCCTTGATCGTGGCGAGCCCCATCGCGGGTCCGCATGAAGCCAAGGGCCATCGAGGCCATTCCAGGCCATTTGGCCATTTCATTTGAGGCCGCTTGGGGCCATTGGGGCCATTAATCGTTATTTGTTCTGCAACCCCAATTTCTGCGCGATTCCATTGGCGGTCTCGTAATCATCGATGATCAGCTTCCTTAAATCCGCGGGCGACTTATATTCAACAACATATCCCAGCTTTTCAATCTTGGCTTTCCCCTCGGGATGCTTTGCCGCTTTTTCTATGGCAGGTACAAGGACCTTCTTCACATCCTCAGGCATGCCTGCAGGGCCAAACATGGCATGCCATCCAGAGAGCAGATCCCGCTTGTAGCCCAACTCCGTTATGGTGGGAAGATTTGGAAGGCTGGGGACTTTTCTGCTGACCAGAAGCAGGCGAAGCTTTCCCGCATCAACGTGGGGCACAAACTTGCCCACGATATCGAAACTGACTTCCACGTGACCTCCCAGAAGGGCCGTTACGACGGCCTCACCCCCCTTGAAGGGCACGTGAGTGAATTGCGCGCCCGTGAGGGACTGGACAATCTCCACGTCGAAGTTCGACGTGCTTCCGACGCCTGCTGTACTGACGCGCAGCTTGCCCGGGTTCTTCTTGGCATAATCGACCAGTTCGTTAAACGTCTTCCACGGTGAGCTTGCCTGCACAGCCACCGACAGAGGGAAGAATGTGTGGAGAGCCAGCGGATCAAAGTCCTTGACCGGATCGTACGGAACGCTCTGCGGATTGATCACCCGGGAATAGACCATTGCTGCCGAGCTCGTATACCCGAGCGTATACCCGTCCTTCTTGCTCTTGGCCAGAGCATCCGTGCCCATGGTATCCGAGGCACCGGGCTTGTTCGTCACAACGATCTGTTGCCCGAGGACCTTGGTCAACTCGTCCACAAGTATCCTGCCGTTTACGTCTCCACCACCGCCCGCAGGAATGGGAATGATGAGCTGGATGGAATGATTGGGATACGGCTGGGCATGAACAACTGTGGCGGCAAGGCTGAAGAGCAATAGGGATCCGACTGCCATGGTGATGATGATACATCGTTTCATGATCTTCTCCTTTCACACATGTAGTTAGGTATTGTATGTCGGATGAAGTTTGACAACAAAGACGTGTTCTCAACAAAGTATTTCATGGAGTCGAGGCGCGTGGGTTTTTCATTCATGCAGGACATCGTGTAAGACGAAAGGCTTCTTCAGGACTTTCAAAACCAACTATACCGTGGAGAACTGTTTAAGTCAATCTGAAGAGACGTTTCCGAGCCTGTCTGGCTTGACAGGTCCTGCATACCGCGGTACTATTCCTGAGCATTGCCGCAAAGAGTTCACCAAGGGGGGAGATAAAAAGATGCATTCTGATTTTAAGTTCGGCTACGATGGGCTTACCCAGGGTAAGGTGCCCGGTGCAGACACGGGCATAGAGGTACGAAAAACCATTTGCTCCATCTGTGATCCCCTTTCCCACTGCGGCATCGATGCGTACATAAAGGATGGGGCTGTCGTAAAGGTTGAGGGAACCAGGGAGAACCCCCATAGCGAAGGAACGCTCTGCTCCAAGGGTAATGCCAGCAGGCAGTTCATCTATCATAAGGATCGAATCCGCACGCCGCTCGTGAGAAAGGGCGACAGAGACTCGGGTCACTTTGTCCCCATTTCATGGAAGGAGGCGCTCGATCTTGCAGCAAGCCGTTTCCTGAAGATCAAGGAAGAGTCTGGTCCCGAATCGGTAGTCTTCTACGCGGGCTACCCCAAATGGATGCGCCCCTTCCTGAAGCGTCTCGCCCACAGCTTTGGCTCACCCAACTATTGCACGGAGTCGAGCACCTGTTTCAGGGCGAGCTGGATGGCGTGCGCTCTCACGTATGGAGGCATGGGCCCGGGTGACGTTGCCCGGTCAAAATGCCTTCTTGTCTGGAGCACCAATCCATTCTATTCAAACACAACCCTCGTACGGGGCATTCTCGATGCCCGCGAGAGAGGGCTCAAGATCATCGAGGTGGGGCCGCTGATCACACCGTTCACCGCGCATGCAGACATACACCTGCGCATCCGGCCGGGCACATCGGGCGCACTCGCGCTCAGCATGGCCAATGTGATTATCGAGGAAGGGCTCTACGACCACGAGTTCATCCAGAATCATTCGTTCGGGTTCGAGGAATACCGCGCGTACGCTGCCCAATTTGCGCCGGGCAAGGCTGAGGGGATCACGGGCGTGCCTGCGGAGAAGATTGTTCAGGCTGCACGCCTCTACGCCACGACAAAGCCTGCAGCCATGATGAACAGTGCAAGCCCCACCACCCACCACACCAATGGGCTCCAGAACCATCGCGCCATCGTGATGCTCGTCGGCCTCACGGGCAATTACGACGTGGCAGGAGGAAACCCCCTTGTGCCTCCCGCCTACCTGTACCAGCAGAGCGGCGGCATGGTCACGCGGGAGCCTGAGTTTGAGAACCCCGTTCCATGGGAGAAGATGGCGCCGCGCGTGGGACAGGATGTGCATCCCGCCTGGTGCAGGGTCGTCCCTGAGGCCCAGGCCATGCATCTCCCTTTCCAGATTCAGAGCGGTAAGCCCTACCCCATTCGCGCCATGCTTGGTTTCGGCCTCAATTACCGGATGTGGCCGGGACAGGATTTCATGGAGGAGAGCCTCAAGAAGCTCGACTTCCTTGTGAATGTCGATTTCTTCATGACGGATACGACCAGGCTGGCTGACCTGATTCTTCCCGCATGCACCTCCTTTGAAAGAGCCGAGCTGAAGTTCTATCCGCAGCAGTATGTGATCTGGACTGAACCCGTGATCAGGCCGCTCTGGGAATCGCGGTCTGACGCAGATATCATCTTTGATCTCGCACAACGCATGGTGCCGGATGATGCGCTCATGCAGAAAGGCTACGAGGCATGCGTCGACTGGATGCTGGAACCCACAAAGCTGACAGTCGAAAAACTGAAGAAGCACCCGGGAGGATATGCAGTCAAGAACCTGAAGGCGCCTCCATTTCAAAAATACAAGAAGACGGGTTTTGCCACGCCTTCAAAAAAGATGGAGTTCACCTCAACCATACTGGCGGAAACAGGGTATGATCCCCTGCCCATGTACAATGAGCCGAAGCTGAGCCCGCGATCAACCCCTGAAGTGGCAAAGGAGTATCCTCTCATTCTCACCTCAGGAGCACGCCTTCCGATGTATGTGCACTCACGGACCTTCCGCCTCGACTGGACGCGGAGCCTGCGGCCCGATCCCATGGTGGACATCAACCCGCAGGATGCGCTAGATCGCAATATCGCGCAGGAGGACTGGGTCAGCCTCTCCACGCCACGGAACTCAATCAAACTGAAAGCCAACCTCACAGAAGTGGTGCCCGCGGGCGTGGTCAACGTCTACCACAATCTTCCTGGGGCGAGTATCAACCTGTGCGTTGAGCCTGACTACCGCGACCCCATCTCCGGGTTCCCGGGATTCAAATCGCTTCTGTGCGAAGTGAAAAAGATTACGGAGGAAAACAGATGAGCACGTCACAGCTCGGATTCTCTTTTGATGTTGCGCGCTGCAGCGGCTGCATGGCCTGCATGGCTGCCTGCTTTGATCAGAACGATATGCCCGGCAACGGGTCCACATTCAGGCATGTGAGCAGAATAGAGATCGGGGTTTATCCCTCTGCGAGTATCAGATATGTATCGTTGGCCTGCATGCACTGCGGGGATGCGCCCTGTGTTACGGTCTGTCCTACCCGCGCCCTTTCCAAAAAGCCCGAATACGGCGTTGTCGAGGTAAACCAGGAGCAGTGCATCGGGTGCCATGCCTGTGCCACGGCCTGTCCTTTTGGTGCGCCCCAGTTTCCAGAGGGAAACTCCATGCGCAAGTGCGACTTCTGCGTGGCCAGGGTCTCGCATGGTCTGGAGCCCGCGTGCGTGCGCACCTGCCCCACCAGGGCATTGGGATTCGGGCCGATCGAAAAGCTGACGGAGGATAAGGCGAAGGCAGTCTCTTCAAAGATCATCGCCTCGTTCAATCCGAGTCTCGTGGCAACGCTTCTTCAATCTCCTCTGAAATAAGGGGTCCTCCTCTTTTGCATCGTGGCGCCTCCCGGGTACATAGACCTGGAGGGCGCTTAGCGTGTATGAGCAACAGAATTGCATGCTATCGGCGCAGGCTATCGGCAAAAAGCTTGACAGGCAGAACCGACCAGAATAAGATTGGCTTAGCCTCATTTACAAAAGGCGGCTTCGTGGGTTTCTCGACACGTTCTTGGCGGAGTATGTTCCGGCACTCAGTATCCATAAAATAATTGAGAAGGGGGTATGGGTATGGCAGATGCGTTCGACGAAAAGAAGGCAGAACAGTCAGGCATAACGCGCAGAGAGTTCGTGAAAACAACAGCCATCGCAGGAGCGGCCCTAGGTGTTCCAATGCTGGCTCGACCTGCACGTGCCGCAAAGAAGCGGGACTACATCCTCATCGGCCGGTGCAATCCGAGCTCCGGTCCCATCTCCGCATTCGGCGAGTCTACGCCGTGGATTGATGACCGCGTGGTTGCCGAGATCAACAAGGATGGCGGGATCATGATCAAGGAGGCGGGAAAGAAGTTGCCCGTCCGTATCAAGATAATGGACACGGAGAGCGATCCGACCAAGGCGGCTGACGTGGCTTCCAAACTGATTCTGCAGGACGAGATCGATCTCATGATCACCCTCCATACGCCGGACACCGTAAATCCGGTGGATGCCGTGTGTGAGCGGTACCAGGTCCCGTGCATCTCATCGAACGCGCCCATCGAATCATGGCTCACGGGCGGGCCGTACAAATGGAGCCACCACTTCTTCTTTTCCGTCCCGCAGATCGTGGAATCCTTCATTGCCATGTGGGACAGCGTTGCCGACAAGACAAATAAGGTTGTCGGCGGGCTGTGGCCGAATGATCCGGATGGCAAGACCTATGCTGAGATGTTCACCAAGCGGCTGCGTGAGAAAGGCTACAAAGTGGTAGACCCTGGCAGGTTCCCTCACAAGACACCCGACTACACCTCTTTCATCGACACCTGGAAGAAAGAGAAGGTGGAGATACTGACGGGCGTTCAGCCGCCGCCCGACTTTGCTGCGGCATGGCGCCAGTGCTTTCAGCAGGGATTCATACCAAAGATGTCAACACATGGAAAGCCCATCCTCTTCCCGTCTGCGGTCCAGGCCATAGGAGGGAATCTTGCCAGCGGCCTCACCACGTGTGTCTGGTGGAGCCCGCATCACCCCTTCAAGTCTGCAATCGCGGGCTACTCCGCGAAAGACCTCTGTGACGCATGGACAGAGAAGACCCAAAGACAATGGACCCAGCCCATCGGTTTCACTTACGCCACCTTCGAAGTGGCAGCAGACGCACTGAAGAGAGCGGGCACCCTTGACAAGGATAAGTTGAGACAGGCCATTGCCCAGACCGATCTTAAAACGATCGTCGGTCCGGTCAAATTCAACAAAGAGAATTACTCGAAGACACCAATGGTCGGAGGACAGTGGGTAAAAGGAAAGAAATGGCCGTGGGAACTGGAGATCGTGGAGAACAATCAGTTTCCGGAGATCAAGAAAACTGCGAGCCTTGTTTTCCCAATTCCCAAGCCGTAAGCGCAAGAGAAGCTCCTCGCAGGTTTTCACGGCGAGGGGCTTCTCTCCAGCAACATTCCTTGGACGCGGGGGTTATTTGGAGTCCTCGATCGGCCATTTTTCGTATCTATCGTCTTGCCCTGTTTCGCTCGTGCCTTCCAAAAAAATGGAATAGTTGGTATATAATGACTCGGCTCGCACTCACTTTTTGAAGTACCTGAGACCGGTGCCTGTATCTCCGGGCTCGCGACAGGAGTTACATCTATGAGTAAGAAGGGACAGTACGAGAAGGTATTGAAAGGTATGAAGGGCTCACAGGAGCCTTCTCCACCATCTCCTTACTCGTGGAAGGAAGCAGAGCCCGGATCTGCGGGAGAAAAGAAGACCCTCTTTGGTCTTTGCCGCGCGTGCATGCAAGGTGACTGCGCCACGCTCGTGCACCTGGAGGACGGCGTTGTCGTCAAGGTGGAAGGGAACCCCGGGGCGCCTCCCAACTGGGGAACGCTCTGCCCCAAAGGAAACGCGGAGATCATGGGCCTCTACAACCCGTACCGCATCAAGACGCCGATGATCCGGACCAATCCGGTCAAGGGGCTCGATGTGGATCCCATGTGGAAGGAGGTCACCTGGGACGAGGCATTGGACTATGCGGCCGAGGGCCTGAGAAAGGTGAGGGAAAAAGATCCCAGGGGATTGGTGATCTGTGAGGGTTGGGGACAACGGGATACGATCCTGCGCCGGGCCTTTGGGCACGCCTTCGGCACCCCGAATGAAACGGGTTCGCATGGGCCTCTCTGTACGGTTCATTATCCGTCGTGCCTGGTTCATGCGGGCTATCCGGTCGCTATCGTGGACCTGGAACATTGTCAGTACCATATCACTATGGGTCGCTCCCTGGGTCCTAACTTCGGCGTTGTCCCCGGCATGCGCAGGTTCTCGCGCGCAATCGCTCGTGGCATGAAGCTCGTGGTCGTAGATCCCAGGAGTTCGTACGAGGCATCCAAGGGAGAATGGGTGCCCATTCGACCCGGAACAGACCTTGCGTTCTTACTGGCCATGGCCCACGTGATGCTGCACGAAATCAAGGTCTTCGACGAGTGGTTCTTGAAAAATCGCACGAATGCACCGTACCTGATCACTCCGCAAGGGGAATACTGCAGGGACCCCGACACCCACAAACCCATGATGTGGGACCCAATCGAGAATCGGGCGAAGCCCTACACCGCCGAATTCAAAGAGATCGCTCTCAGCGGCGCTTACACCGTGAACGGCGCTTCCTGTAGGACCGCCTTTGATCTCGTGAAAGAAGAGTTCGCCAAGTACACACCCGAATGGGCGGAGGCCATCACGACGGTGCCTCCAAAGACGGTGAGGAGGCTGGCTAAAGAATTTGTGGAGCACGCCCGCATCGGGAGCTTCATCGAGATCGATGGCTTCACGTTTCCGTTCCGCCCGGTCTCCTTGAACGTTGAGCGCAACGTCACCAACCGTCGGGGCGGCACCTATGCGGATTTCGTGGGAAAGATCATCAACCTGTTGGTGGGAAACATAGAAGTGCCAGGCGGGTGCCTGAGCTGCAGCTTTCGCGGTCCGATCATGCGTCCGACCGAAGACGGCACTGTGACGCCCGATTACGAGGCCATACCCAAACCCTTCGCCTTTCCTCCGGAGCGTGCGACACTGCAAGAGTTCTATCCGCACCAGCACACGGCCCCTCACATGGTGCTCAACTCGATTCTCTACCCGGAAAAGTGTTACCTGCCATACAGGCTGGACGCGTGGCTCACCGTCGGGGGAAATCCCATCCGCCAGAATGCCCAACCCGAGAAGTACGTGGAGGCATTCAAGAAGCTCTCTTTCGCCGTGACCATAGCCTTCCACATGGACGAGCCCGCCATCCTCTCCGACGTGCTGCTGCCTGAGCACAGCGCCCTGGAGAGATTGCGCGTGGCGCCCTTTTACTTACAGCACCAATCCATCGACGACGAGGTGAGCGGGCTCAAGATGATTCAGTTGAGGGAGCCCGTACCCACCCTTTTCAATACGAAGAATGTAGATGATATCTTCATGGAGCTTGCCGAACGTCTCGGCATCCTGTACGGCGAGGGAGGACTCTATGATCATCTGAACCGCGCGATTGACTGGGTCGACAAGACAGACGGTCTCAATATGAACGCAGAGTGGAAACTGGATATCAACCGCAAGTACACACTGGATGAGATCTTCGATCGTCAGGTTCGCGGGTGGCCATACAGTAACGGTAAGGGTCTCGAAGACTTGAGAAAAAAAGGGTACATCGAATACTGGAAGCCGAGGAAGGAGTTCTATCTCTATTACTATCACCCGGGCAATCAGACACGTCACCCCCTCTATCTCATGGGACTCAAACAGGTGGGTGATCGCCTGCGCGAGAATCTCGCCAAGCACAACGTATCCTTTCCTATGATCGACGACATGGAGTATGTCTTTGACCTGTACCGTCCAATCCCTCACTGGGTGGAAAGCTCCGAGTTCCGGGGGCCTGACCGTGGCTATGATCTCTGGGCCATCAACTGGAAGACCCCTTACATCGCCAACGACGCAGGCAACCTTACTGGCAACCCGTGGCTCGCCGAGATTTACGCGAAGGACCCCTGGGAGTCGGTGATCCTGCTCAACCCAGCAACAGCAGCGCGGAAGAAACTGAAAGACGGCGAGATCGTCGTCGTTGAGTCGCGATACGGCCGGATTGAAGGCCGCCTCAGGATATCGGAGTTGTTTCACCCTGACGCAGTGGGCGTTGGTGGCAGCTATGGTCTCGGCACGTGCCAGTCGAACCCACTCAACCGGCTGGGGCCTAATTTCAACGCCCTCCTTTCAATTGATCCCATCACCTTCGACGCAGTCAGTGGGGGACAGGACACGGCCCCTGCGGTGAAGGTGTATAGGAAGGAGGGGGCGCGGTGAGATATGGCATGGTCATAGATCTGAAACGGTGTGTAGGCTGCAACAGCTGCACGGTCGCGTGCAGAGCGGAGAACGGCACGCCGCCAGGCATCCTCTATCACCGTGTGGAAAAATATGAGTCGGGAAAATACCCGGCCGCGCGCATGCAGTTCCGTCCCATACCCTGCATGCACTGCCAGGAACCGGCCTGTCTCGAGGTCTGTCCTACCGGGGCCACCTACAGGCGGGAAGACGGCATTGTGCTTGTCGACCACAACAAGTGCATGGGTTGCCGTTACTGCGTGCTGGCCTGTCCCTATCAGGCACGTCACGCGTTGAGACGGATCAACAACTACTATGGCCCTGCCGGCAGAACCCCTTACGAAATGCTGAGACAGAAGGACCTTGATAAGGGTACCGCTGTTAAGTGCGATTTCTGCGTTGACAGACTGGAGAAGGGTCGCCTGCCCGCGTGCGTTGAAACGTGCCCTTCCCAGGCGAGGTACTTTGGTGACCTCGATGACCCCGAAAGTGAAGTTTCGGTGTTGATTGCTGTGCACCGCGGCACGGTGCTCAGAGAAGAGCTGGGCACGAAGCCTTCGGTGTACTACATAAATGGATAGTGAGAGATTTTAGAGAGGAATGGTGGTGAATCACCCAGAAGGGCAAAAAGAGTGGGGCTGGCTCGTCGTGCTCTACGTGTTCCTCGCAGGATTGGGCGGGGGCACCTTTCTTTTCAGTTTCATTCTGAGCTTCGTTGACACGTATAGTGCCGCAGCGCAGATAGGCACGCTTGTGGGGCCGTTGCTCGTTGCGCTGGGCAGCGTCATGCTGCTTTTCGATCTGGGATCGGTGACGAGGGCGTACCGGCTCTTTACAACACCGGCTACGCTCCTCTCCTCGTGGATGATACGGGGGGCATGGATCCTCACCGGGTTTATTATCCTTGGTCTCGCATACGCCTTACCCGCATTCAGCTCCTTTGATTGGCTGCCCTGGGAGCAGACGTCAGGTTTTGGTCTGGGTCTCGGCGTTGCAGCCGCTGTGCTTGCCATAGTCGTCACGGTCTATCCGGGCTTGCTTCTCGGCGTAATAAAGAGCATCCCGTTATGGAATACGTCCGCGTTACCGCCGCTCTTCTTCTTGTCCGGCCTTGATAC
>Ga0102851_10002519_pt1 | contig 11061 bp, 12 predicted proteins | sample Mud3Dept3metaG_FD_79558 | JGI IMG/M metagenome (GOLD analysis project Ga0102851, IMG submission 79558) | Freshwater wetland microbial communities from Ohio, USA, analyzing the effect of biotic and abiotic controls - Mud 3 Core 4 Depth 3... | ecosystem: Environmental > Aquatic > Freshwater >...
CATCACCCGCTCCAGCGTCTCCTGCTCGTACTGCATGTACTGCTTGCAGGTCTCGACCAGCTTCGGCAGCTCGTCGTGGCGCTGCTTCAGCAGCACGTCGATGTTCGACCAGGCCTTGGTGACGCCGTGCTTGAGCGTGACCAGGTTGTTGTAGATCATCACGCCGTAGACCAGCAGGATCACGATCACGGCGATTGTCACGATTGCGCCCACACCCATTACCCGAGCTCCTCCCGAAGGTCTGACTGGCGCCGCAGTATACCGGCGCACCATTGCCCGATGCCGAACATCCGACCGTTTCGCGGCCAGCTTCCCCGAATCGCCGAGGGCGTCTGGGTCGACGACACCGCGCTCGTCATCGGCGACGTCACCATCGGCCGCGACTCGAGCCTCTGGCCGTACGCCGTCGCGCGCGGCGACATCAACCGCATCACCATCGGCGCGCGCACCAACGTCCAGGACGGCAGCGTGCTGCACGTCAGCCACGTCGGCCCCTTCAACCCGGAGGGCGCCGCGCTCGCGATCGGCGACGACGTCACCGTCGGGCATCGGGTCACGCTGCACGGCTGCACCATCGGCGATCGCTGCCTTATCGGCATGGGCGCCATCGTGCTTGACCGGGCGGTGGTGGAGCCGCGGGTGATGGTCGGCGCCGGGACGCTCGTGCCCGGCGGCCAGGTGCTGGCGTCCGGGTTCCTCTACGTCGGCCAGCCCGCCAGGCGCGCCCGCCCGCTCAGCGAGCGCGAGCTCGACTACCTCGACTACGTCGCGGCCCACTACGTCGAGCTTGCAGGACATTACCTCGGGGGCGGCGCGTGAGCCTCGCAGCGTCGTTCAGCTTGGTTTAATCCCGCCCGTCTAGCCTCTATCCGGACACCAGGATTCGGAGGATCTGACGATGTCGGCAGTCGATGAAGTGAGAGTCTGGGACCCCCTCGTGCGGGTCTTCCACTGGACCCTGGTGACGGCGTTCGCCGTCGCCTTCCTGACCGAGGACGAGTGGCTCGACCTGCACGTCCTCGCCGGCTACACCGTGCTCGGCCTCGTCGGCCTGCGCCTGGCCTGGGGGCTGATCGGCACGCGGCACGCCCGCTTCGGCGACTTCGTCCGGGGCCCGCGCGTGGTGCTGGCCTATGTCCGGGATGTGACGAGGGGCCGCGCCCGCCGCTACCTGGGCCACAACCCGGCCGGCGGCGCGATGATCGTGGCGCTGCTCGTCTTCCTGACGCTCGCCAGCTTCACCGGCCTGCTGGCCTACGGTGCGTCGGAGCTGGCCGGACCCTTTGCCGGCGCGTTCACCGATCCGCGCTGGGTGGAGGCGCTGGAGGAGGTGCACGAGGTGCTGGCCGACCTCACGCTGATCCTGGCCGGGGTACACGTCGCGGGCGTGGTGGCATCGAGCCTGCTGCATCGCGAGAATCTCGTCCGCGCAATGGTCACCGGAACCAAGGCGCGGGAGGTCTGATCATGCAGGCGGACACACGCAGGGTGAGGGGGCTGGTCCTGGCGGCCCTGCTGTCGACGGCGGTCGTCGCGTTCGCCGGCGAGCGCGACCATGACGAGGCACGGGCGCTGCGCGACCGGGGCGAGATCGTGCCGCTCGAGCAGATCCTGCAGGCCGCTGCTGCCCAGCGCCCGGGCCGCGTGGTCGAGGTCGAGTTCGAGCTGGAGTTCGATCTCGTGCAGGGCGGGAAGACCTACGTGTACGAGGTCGAGCTCCTGGACGCCGGCGGCGAGGTATGGGAGCTGAAGTACGACGCCCGGACGGGCGTCCTCCTGCAAGAGGAGCGGGAGCGCTGATGCCCGCTCCCGGTGTGCGCCGCGAGTCCCAGGACGCCGGGACATGCGGCTGCTGCTGATCGAGGATGACCGGGCGCTGTCGGCGCACGTCGCCGCCGACCTGGCGCGTGCCGGCTATGCGGTCGACGTCGCCCATGACGGCGCCGAAGGCGAGTTCCTCGGCCGCGAGACCGCCTACGACGCCGTGATCCTGGATCTCGGGCTGCCGGACCTGCCGGGGCTCGAGGTCCTGCAGCGCTGGCGCAGCGCCGGCAACCCGGTCCCGGTCATCGTGCTCACCGCGCGCAATGCCTGGCACGAGCGCGTGGCGGGCTTCAAGGCCGGGGCCGACGACTACCTCGGCAAGCCCTTCCACGTCGAGGAGCTGCTGGCGCGGATCGGCGCCCTGCTGCGGCGACGGGGGGGTCAGGCGGGACCCAGCGTCGCCTCGGGCGACCTGCGGCTGGACGAGGACCGGCAGGAGGCGATCCTGCCCGGCGGCGAGGTGGTGCCACTCACCGGCACCGAGTTCCGGCTGCTGCGCGCGTTCATGCTGAATCCGGACCGCATCCTCTCGAAGACCCGCCTCATCGAGCACGTCTACGACCAGGACTTCGATCGCGACAGCAACCTCATCGAGGTCTACGTGCGGCGCCTGCGCGACAAGATCGGCCGCGACCGCATCCAGACCCGCAAGGGCCAGGGCTACGTGTTCCCCGGAGAGTCGCCTTGAGCTCGCTGCAGCGGCGCCTGCAGGTGGGCCTGGCGGTGAGCGTCTCCGTGCTGATGCCGCTGCTGATCTGGGGTGGCGGTGCCGCGGTCCGGGGCCTCGTGCGAGAGCACGCCCTGACGGGCCTCACACACGACGCGGAGGCCCTGCTCGGCGCCACGCACTTCGACGCGGCCGGCCGGCCCGGACTGCCGGAGGCCGCTCTGGCGCCGGTCTATCGCCAGCCGTTTTCCGGTCATTACTACCTGCTGATCGACGGCGCCGGCACCGCGCAGCAGTCACGGTCGCTCTGGGATCACAGCATCGCGATCGCGCCCCTGGCGCCGGGCGACCAGCGCGTCCTCGAGCTGCCGGGCCCGGGGCAGCAGTCCCTCCTCGTCCGCGCGGCCGGCTACCGGAAGCAGGGCCGGGCACTGACGATCGCGGTGGCGGAGAACCTGACGCCCATCAGCGAAAGGGTCACCCGCTACCAGCTGACGACGGGCCTGCTCGCCCTCGCCGTCCTCGCCGGTCTGCTGCTGGTGCAGCGCGCCTTCGTGCGCCGGGCGTTCCGCTCGCTCGATGCGCTGCGCGAGGACGTGCGCCGCGTCGAGAGTGGCGAGGTCGGCGGGCTGCGCGAGGACGTGCCGGACGAGGTCCTGCCCCTGGTGCGCGAGGTCAACCGGCTGCTGGCGCTGCTCGCCCAACGCCTGCAGCGCTCGCGCAACGCAGTGGGCAATCTCGCCCACGCGCTGAAGGCGCCGCTGACCCTGCTGCTGCAGCAGGTCGATGGCGAGGCCCTGCGGGACCGCCCCGACGCGCGGCTCGCGCTGCGCGAGCCGGCCGAGCGCATCCAGGACCTGATGGAGCGCGAGCTGCGGCGCGCGCGACTCGCCGGCGCGGGCGCGGTGAGCCGGCAGTTCCACCCCGGCCGGGACGTGCCGGCGCTCCTCGACGCGCTGCGGCGCATGCACGACCGCGAAGGCCTGCGCATCGAAGCGGGCGCCCTGCCGGACGTTGCATTGCCGCTGGACGACGAGGACATGGTCGAGCTGCTTGGCAACCTGCTCGACAACGCCTGCAAATGGGCCACCGCGACGGTCCGGCTGCACCTCGCCGTCGACGGCGCGCTGCTGGTCCGCGTGGAGGACGACGGCCCGGGCCTGGACAGCGACGCAGCGGAGGCAATGCTGGAGCGCGGTGTCCGACTGGACGAGAGCCGGTCGGGCCACGGCCTCGGGCTCGCCATCGTCCGGGACATCGTGACCCAGTACGAGGGCCGGCTCGCGCTGACGCGCTCGGCGGAGCTGGGCGGGCTGTGCGTCGAGGTCAGCGTGCCGACGGGCGCGCCGCCCGTCTGAGCCGGACGACCCTGCCGCGGCGACGCCTTCAGCCTGACGGCGGCGCGGTGGCCCGCATCGACGGCCGGAGCGCGAAGGTCGCGAACCAGGCCGCCAGCGTCGGCCGTGTCGCGCGCCAGTCACCGACTGCGCCACGCAGGTCGAGATAGCCGAGCGCGCAGGCGACGGCGATGGCGCCGAGGTGCGGCGGCTCCGCCGCCAGCGCCGCGACGCGCCGATCGAGGTGATCCAGGGCGCGCGCAAGGGTGGCCTGCTCGCGCACGATCGCCGCCTCCCACCGCCTGTCCCCGGGCCGGCGCACGCGCTCGACAAAGACCGCGACGGCGGCCTCCATCATGCCGTCGGCGAGGGCCTGCAGGCGCAGCACGGCCCAGCGCTCTTCGCCGCTCCGGGGAACCCGCGGCGCTCCCGCGTGCAGGCCGTCGAGGTACTCGCAGATCACCGGGCTGTCGTAGAGCACCCCGCCCTCGTCCAGGATCAGGGTCGGCACCTTGCACAACGGGTTCTGCGAGGCGAGGTCCGTCGTCTCGCTCCACGCATCGGCGGGGACGATCTCGATTCGGCCGGCGAGCCCAACCTCGTGCGCCAGGACGAGCACCTTGCGCACGAACGGGGAGGTGGGCGAGTGTCTGAGCTTCACGGTGTCTGCCCGCGCCGCAGCGCCTCGATGACCGGCGCGGTGTCCGGCGACGCGCCGCGCCACAGGAAGAACGACTCCGCGGCCTGCTCGACCAGCATCCCGAGGCCGTCGAGGGCCCTGGCCGCACCGCGTGCCAGCCCCCAGCGCACGAACGCCGTTGGCTCCGCACCGTAAAGCATGTCGTAGACCCAGCCGCCGGCCGCGAGGCAGTCGTCCGGGATCGCCGGCAACTCGCCCTTGAGGCCCGCCGCGGTGCCGTTGATCACGAGGTCGAAGCGCCGGCCGGCGAGCGCCGGCAGACCGCAGCCCTCGACAGGGCCAAGGCCGGCGGCGGTGGCGGCGAGCTCGACCGCCTTCTCGGCCGTGCGGTTGCCGATCACCAGCGCGGCCGGCCGCTCCGCGAGCAGCGGTCGCAGCACGCCGCGCGACGCGCCCCCCGCCCCGAGCAGCAGCACGCGCGCGCCCGCCAGCATGAAGCGGTGGTTGCAGCACAGGTCGCGCACCAGGCCCACGCCGTCGGTGTTGTCGCCGCGCAGCTGCCCGCCGTCGAGGACGAGCAGGGTGTTGACGGCGCCAGCCGCCTGCGCGCGCTCGCTGCGCGTGTCCGCCAGCGCGAACGCCTCTTCCTTGAAGGGCACCGTGACGTTGAGCCCTTTTCCACCCTCCGCCACGAAGCGCCGCACGTCGCCCGCGAAGTCCTCGCGGCTGCCGAGAATCCGCCCGTAGGCGATGTCCTGGCCGGTCTGGCGCGCGAAGGCGGCGTGGATCAGCGGCGACTTGCTGTGCGCGATCGGGTTGCCGATGACGGCGTAGCGGTCGGTCATGACCCGGCGGGCTACTCGTTCAGCCAGCGCGCCGCCTTCAGCGCAAAATAGGTGAGGATGCCGTCCGCGCCGGCGCGCTTGATGCAGAGTAGCGACTCCATGGCGACCGCTCGCTCGTCCAGCCAGCCGTGCTGCGCCGCCGCCCTGTGCATCGCGTACTCGCCGCTCACCCGGTAGACGAAGGTCGGCGCACCGAAGGCGTCCCTCACCCCGCGCACGATGTCGAGGTAGGGCATGCCGGGCTTCACCATCACCATGTCCGCGCCTTCCTGCAGGTCGAGCGCGACATCGCGCAGGGCCTCGTCCGAGTTCGCGGGGTCCTGCTGGTACGTGTACTTGTTCCCCTTGCCCAGGCTGGCGGCCGACCCGACCGCATCGCGGAACGGGCCGTAATAGGACGACGCGTACTTGGCCGAGTAGGCCAGGATGCGGGTGTGGATGTGGCCCGCCTGCTCGAGTGCCTGCCGAACCGCGCCGATGCGCCCGTCCATCATGTCCGAGGGGGCGACCACGTCGGCACCGGCCGCCGCGTGGGACAGCGCCTGCTTCACAAGCACGTCCACCGTCTCGTCGTTCATGACGTAGCCGCTGGCGTCGATCAGCCCGTCCTGACCGTGCGTCGTGAAGGGATCGAGGGCGACGTCGGTGATCACGCCGAGCTCGGGCACGGCCTCCTTGATGGCCCGCACTGCCCGCTGCGCGAGCCCGTCCGGGTTCCAGGCCTCGCGCGCATCCTCGCTCTTGGCGGAGGGCGGCGTGACGGGGAAGATCGCGATCGCGGGGATGCCGAGCAGCTGCACCTCGCGCGCCTCCCGCACCAGCACGTCGATGCTGAGGCGCTCGATGCCGGGCATCGAGGCAACCGGCTGCCGCAGCTCCGCCCCCTCCTGCACGAACACCGGCAGGATCAGGTCACTCGGGGTGAGCGTGGTCTCGCGCATCAGGCGGCGCGAGAAGTCGTCGCGGCGCATGCGGCGCAGGCGGGTGGCCGGAAAGCGGCCGTTCACGAAGGGCGACAGGCTCATGCGAGGCTCCGGCGGCGGACATTCCAAAAGTGGGCCTATCTTTGCGGAGCCAACCCCAGCGTGCAACACGGCACGCGCGCCGTCTTTGCGGTGTGCCCGGTCCGAGCTGCGAGGACCGTAGGCGGCAGGGACGCCGCCTTCGAGCCTACAGGGACGTATTCACGGCGTGTCCTCGCAGCTCGGACAGGGTATGCCGCGCAGGCCAATCGATGCCGCCTTCCGGTCACCCCTCCCGCACCCAGGTGCGGATCTCGGGCAGATGGCGCCGACTGATCTCCAGCCGGTCCGGGATGCCGCGCAGCCGTGCATGGCAGCCGCCCAGCGCATCTTTCTCCAGGCCGACGAGGGCATCGCGCGCGACCAGGGCATTGCGGTGGATGCGAACGAAGCGGTCGCCGAAGCGCTCCTCGAGCGACCGCAGCGACTCCTCCAGCAGCGCCTCGCCGCCCGCGTGACGGGCGACGACGTACTTCTGGTCCGCCCGAAGGTAGAGCACCTCGTCCACCGCGATGCGGGTCATGCCACCGCGATAGGTCACGACCAGGTACTCGGGCTCGGGGTGCGCCTCATCCAGGGCGCTGAGCTGCGCCCGGGTCAGCGACCGCGCGCGGGCCAGGGCCGTCTCCAGCCGATCGCGCCGGATCGGCTTCAACAGGTAGTCGACCGCGTGGGCGTCGAAGGCCGCGAGGGCGTGCTCGTCATAGGCCGTCACGAAGATGACGGCCGGCGGTGTCGGCAGGTCCTGGAGCGCCCGGGCGCAGGCCAGGCCGTCCGCCCGCGGCATGCGGATGTCGAGCACGGCGACGTCGATCGGCTGCGCCCGGCACGCAGCGAGGGCATCGGCGCCGTCCGCGGCCTCCGCGACCAGCCGCCAGGGCGGGCCGATCTCCGCCAGCAGGCGCCGCAACCGCTCGCGCGCCGGTGCCTCGTCGTCGGCGATGAGCACCCTCACGCCTCACCCTCCGCGAACGGGTGCGGAAAGCTGATCCGCACCTGGTACTCCCCGTCGACGCGTCCCACCGTGAGGCTGGCCTCGTCGCCGTACCGCACCGTCAGACGGGACCGGACGTTCTCGACGGCCATCTGATTGCCCGCGCGCCGGGCTTCGCTGCCCGGTGGCGGAAGGGTGTTGCGCACGCTGAGATTGACCTTCCCGCGCCGGTAACGGCCGGCGATGGTGAGGGTACCGCCGCCGGGCGCCGGCTCGACGCCGTGATAGACCGCGTTCTCGACCAGCGGCTGGAGGATCAGCATCGGCACCCGCGCCTCGTCGGGAAGGTCCTCGAGGTCCCACCGCACCTGCAGCCTGTCGCCGAGCCGTTGCCCCTCGATGCGGAGGTAGCTGCGGGTCAGCTCCAGCTCGGTGGCCAGCGGTGCCAGCCGGTCGGCATCCGCAAGGGTCGCGCGAAACAGGTCCGACAGGTCCTGCACCACCTCCTCGGCCAGCGCGGGATCGGCCCGCGTCAGCTGGGCGATGGTGTTCATGCTGTTGAACAGGAAGTGGGGCCGGATGCGGGCCTGCAGGGCCTCGAACCGGGCCCGCGACGCGGCCAGCTCGCGCTCCTGCTGCCGGTGCTGGTAGTAGAGGTAGCGCAGCAGCAGGGCGGCGACGATGGCCGCGACGGCCACGCTGCGCAGGACGACGGTCGCCGGGTCGGCGGGCTCGGCCTGAGGCACCAGGCGCACCGCGGCCAGCGCCACCGCCGCGGCCGTCAGGGTGATGACTGCCCAGGCGATCAGTCCCGCGACGGCATGGGAACGGCCGGCGAGCGGCCGGCGCAGGGCGCACAGCAGCACGGTCGCCAGCACCGCCACCCACTGCACGTAGAGCGACCGCAGGGCCAGGGTCGGCCAGAGCTCGGTCAACGGCGCCTCGCTGGCGAAGGCCAGCACGACCGCGAGCAGCTCCGCGGAGACGACCACGACGAAGGCGCTGCGCAGGCTGCAGAAGTTGGGAAGGAAGTTGCCCTGGGGCGCCGTGCCCGCCTGTCCGCTCATCACCCGCCTGTATAATCCCGCCTAACCCTCAGCTCCTCCGCGTGCCGCGACCGATGACCGACAAGAAACCCTGGGCCGGCCGCTTCAACGAGGCCACAGACGCCTTCGTCGAGGCCTTCACCGCCTCCGTCGACTTCGACCACCGACTGTACCGCCACGACATCGAAGGCTCGATTGCCCATGCCCGCATGCTCGCGCGGCAGGGCATCCTCACCGCCGAGGAGCGCGACGCCATCGTCGGCGGCCTCGCGCGCATCCGCGAGCGCATCGACCGCGGCGAGTTCGTCTGGCGCGTCGAGCTCGAGGACGTGCACATGAACATCGAGTCGGCGCTCACCGCCGATATCGGCATCGCCGGCAAGAAGCTTCACACCGGACGCTCGCGCAACGACCAGGTGGCGACCGACGTCCGCCTCTGGCTCCGCGACGAGATCGCCACGATCCAGGCCGAGATCCGCCGCCTGCAGCGCGCCCTGCTCGGCCTCGCCGAGCGCGAGGCCGACACCATCATGCCGGGCTTCACCCATCTGCAGACCGCACAGCCGGTCACCTTCGGTCATCACCTCATGGCCTGGTTCGAGATGCTCGAGCGCGACCACGGCCGCCTCGCCGACTGCGCGCGCCGCCTCAACGTCATGCCGCTCGGCGCTGCGGCGCTCGCGGGCACGACCTACCCCATCGACCGCCACTACGCCGCCGAGCTGCTCGGCTTCGACGGGCCGATGGAGAACTCCCTCGATGCGGTCTCCGACCGCGACTTCGCCATCGAGTTCGGGGCGGCGGCCAGCCTGCTCATGATGCACCTGTCGCGGTTCGGCGAGGAGCTGATCCTGTGGTCTTCGGCCCAGTTCGCCTTCGTCGAGCTGTCGGACCGCTTCTGCACCGGCTCGTCGATCATGCCGCAGAAGAAGAACCCGGACGTCCCGGAGCTGGTGCGCGGCAAGACCGGGCGGGTGTTCGGACACCTCATGGCCCTGCTGACCCTGATGAAGGGCCAGCCCCTCGCGTACAACAAGGACAACCAGGAGGACAAGGAGCCGCTGTTCGACACCGTCGACCAGGTCAAAGGCAGCCTCCGGGTCTATGCGGACATGATCCCCGCCATCACGCCCCGCCGGGAGAAGATGCGCGCGGCTGCGCTGAAGGGTTTTGCCACGGCCACCGACCTCGCCGACTATCTCGTGCGCAGGGGCGTGCCCTTCCGCGATGCGCACGAGGCCGTCGGCAGGGCGGTGGCACTCGGCGTCGCCAAGGGCTGCGACCTCGCGCAGCTGTCGCTGCCGGAGCTGCAGTCGTTTTCCGAGGTCATCGGCGAGGACGTCTACGACGTGCTGACCCTCGAGGGCTCGGTGGCCGCGCGCGACCACATCGGCGGCACTGCCCCGAATCAGGTCCGGGCGGCCATTGCCCGCGCCCGCGCCCGCATCGACGGCTGAGGAGCGAGGGATGACGCCGGATCAACACCTCTCGCAGGAGCGACGTGCACAGCTGCTGCGCCTGGCCACGGGTGCATCGGTGACGGTGGCCGGAGTGCTGATCGCCGGCAAGCTGGCGGCGTGGCTCGCGACCGGCTCGGTGACGGTGCTGGCCTCGCTGGTCGATTCGATGATGGACGCCGTCGCGTCGCTGATCAACCTGACCGCGGTGCGTTACTCGCTGCAGCCGGCGGACGACGAGCACCGCTTCGGCCACGGCAAGGCGGAGGCGCTCGCGGGCCTTGGACAGGCGACCTTCATCGCCGGCTCGGCGCTGTTCCTCCTGCTCGAGGCCGTGAACCGGCTGGTCAACCCCCAGCCGCTCGAGGCGATGGCGGCAGGCATCGGCGTGATGGGCTTCGCCGTCGTCGCGACCCTCGTTCTGCTCGCCATCCAGCGCCACGTGGTCCGGCTGACCGCGTCGACGGCGATCAAGGCCGACTCCCTTCACTACGCGACGGATCTCGCCACCAACCTGGCCACAATTGCCGCGCTGGTGCTGGCGTCGGCGGGGTGGACCGGCGCGGATCCGCTGTTTGCCCTGGCGATTGCGATCTACATCTTCTACAGCGCCTTTGGCATCGGCCGCGACGCGGTGGGGCTGTTGATGGACAAGGAGCTGCCGGACGACGTCCGTGTGCGGATCCGCGACCTCGCGTTCTCGCGCCCAGAGGTGTTGGGCATACACGACGTGCGCACGCGCCAGGCCGGGCACCAGTACTTCGTGCAGCTCCACATCGAGCTCGACGACAACCTGCCCCTGCGGGATGCCCACGCCGTCGCCGATGCGATCGAGACGGCGATCACCGGCGCCTTTCCGGGGTCCGAGGTGATCGTCCACCAGGACCCCGTTTCCGAGGTCGACCGCGACCGGGTCCGGTCCGAGCCGCGCCCCGCGATGGCAACGGTCACCGCATGACGGCATCGCGCGACACCGCGACGGCGGCCCCCATTCTCGCCCGGCGCGAATGGCCTAGAATGGCGCCGCTGCCCCGAGGAGCCTGCCGTGAGACTCTCTGCCGAGGACTTCCGCTACTGGAAGCACAAGTCGATCACCCTGCTGGGCATGTCCGGTGTGGGGAAGACGCGGCTGTCACGGATGCTGCGGCGGGCCCACTGGTTCCACTACTCGGGAGACTACCGGATCGGCACGCGCTACCTGGACGAGGCGATCCTCGACAACATCAAGCAGCAGGCGATGACGGTGCCGTTCCTGCGCGAGCTGCTGCGCTCGGATTCGATCTTCATCC
>Ga0102851_10002520_pt1 | contig 11060 bp, 15 predicted proteins | sample Mud3Dept3metaG_FD_79558 | JGI IMG/M metagenome (GOLD analysis project Ga0102851, IMG submission 79558) | Freshwater wetland microbial communities from Ohio, USA, analyzing the effect of biotic and abiotic controls - Mud 3 Core 4 Depth 3... | ecosystem: Environmental > Aquatic > Freshwater >...
ATCGAAACGTTGTTACCTGCGACTCTAAATTTTAAAATTTGAACGTAACATAGTTTCGTTATCATCAGAGAATTCTAAAACTAAATTACCTTCAACGTCGACTATAGTTGCACCCAGATATCCACTCGCTCCAATAAACGAATACCAATTATTTATGAATACACTGGTTGCAACTTTAACAACTGGCGTGTCGTAACCAAACTCAACATAAACTTCTTTAGTCGCGTTAAGTTCAGAAGAAAATAACCGCGCAGTAAAATCTTTTTCACATCCCTCGTAATCATATCTTATCTGAAAGTGCTCACTAATACTCCACTTCATGATAGAATGTTCATTTGGATCAATGTTAATAGGTATTTGAAATTTCGGATTCATCTTTTCCATAATCGTTGTAAAATCGTCTTCCTGCAACTCAAGTTCATTAGCAATCGATTTTAAAAAAGCATTATTAATTCTATTCATATTTACTCTTAAATAACCTCATTCCTATCAACCCGTTCACTTTTATTGTACCCAACTTTTTCTGATTTATCATACTCCTTATTTTCATTTAACTGCACTCTATTCGCCATAAGTCGCAGGAAAAAATATTGAATCGGAAAGAGAAATAAATAAATTATCATCGCTGTACCAATTCCAATCCACATTTCACGTCGGTACAAATTTTCGAGAAAATCTAACCGCTTAAAAAATGACGCCGGCCAGATATCATAGTCATTCAATATGAATGCAATGAGGCATGACGTTACCATAAAAACCATGTTCAGAATTTTTTTCCTTTTTGGATCAACCTTGTCCATTTCTTGTTTTACCTTGGAAGACCTGGCCCTGATAGCTTCTAACTTCGCAGGCTGTTCTGCTTTCATTTTAGCCGTTCTTTCTTTTGAACGTTGTGTTGATCTGTCAATTGCATTTGCAAGTGTTGTTTGATATCTTGGTTTGATTGTCTCCCCGAATGAATCCGATTCTGTTATTGCGCTTTCACTTTCGTTTATAGTGGAATTTGTTAAATCGGAATTTGATTTAAATGATTCTTTCATTCGTTCAATTCTATGCCTGGATCGCGCATTACTTTTCCTGTTAAATTCTCTGAGTTTCTCTATTAGCTCGCTAAACATAATTTTCAAAAGTGATATATTCAAATGTAATGATTTCTCATGAAGAGTGCAATGACACAGCCCTGCTGAATAATTGCGTCTATTATCGTTGGGAACTTCCCAACGGGACAAATTACCACAACCATCCTGAATTGCTACTATAAGAAGTTCAAAGTGAACGTTAGGAAAAAAGTAGCATGATTCAAAGCCATGCTTACCGTTACTTTACCGAAGAATTAAACACAAGCATTATATGAAAACCAGTTTACGCATAACATTAGCAGGACTTCTTTTACTGCTGACCAGTTCCGGTTCAATGGCAACAGTAAAAATTGATAGCCGCAGAGTTTATAATCCTGCAAGTAATTCTTGCATCGAAAGTTTTAAAGGAAAAATTCCTGCGGCAAATGAATTTAAAAATGTATTTAGTTCTGCAGAAATTCAGGCCGTAGAAAAAATTGTACGCGATTGGATGTATGGTCCGCAAAGTCCATTTTATTTGAAAGACTTTGATTCAACAAAATTTCACTGGCAGTTTACAGAGAACAATAAATATGAAAAAAATAAAATGGGTGTTGTTATTATTATTCCACAAAATAATATTGGTGAAGATTTTTATAGTGAGCTGGGAGGCGGTTTGGAAATACCGGGCACACGCTGCTTTGGTGTAGAATGGGCCTGGCTCAATGACGGGGAAATACTATCGTTTGTTGTAAATAAAGAAAACCAGGTTGTGGAAGAATTTGTGAACTGGAGGTTTGAACAGGAACACCCGGATTTTAATCCATTGTTCGCTTACTATTCTCAAATGAAAGTGAATTACAAAAAGTCCGCAGATTCAAAATCTGTAAAATTGATTCATTTTGTAAATGCTGAATTTCGTGGAGAAATTTCAACAAATGAAAACGAGCAAATACTTTTTCCAAAAGGCAAAATCTCAACGCTTGTTTTTTATCTCAACGGATCAATTAAAGGAGTAATGTGCTTTGACATGTCTGAAATCAGCCCGGTTTGTCCGATGCATTATGAGAGTACGGTTTACCTGAGTAAAAGACTTGGTTATGAAAAAGTGTTGTACGCAAAACCACGTTGTGAAGGAATTTATGCTTTTTCAATATTAGACAAACCTGAATTTGAAAATTTAACCATGCTCAATTGGGCAGACCTTTTAGATCTTCATGAATCAATTGCAGCAAATTGAGTATCCGGATGATTTAATTGTCAATCGATTATTTGTCAGGATTTAGAAATGAAATATGAGAAAAGAAGATTTAAGAAAGATTAAAAATTATTGAATGACTGCATAAAATACTTATATGCTTTTCGGAATAGTGCCCGTTATCAGAATATCAAATGCAATCCCTGTGACAATTCCAACAATTGCATGGGCAATACATTTTCCACAATTAAAATTCGGGGAGCCAAAAATTAATCAGAATATGTGGCACGAAATTCAGTAAGGAATAAATTAATTGATCAGGGCAAACATCTCAACTCATCCAAAAAAAATTCAAAACAAATTAAAAGTTTTCAAATTATTTTAACGTTTCTAAAAAAGCCAACACATTTTTTTCAATCCGCGCTTCCACGTTTGAATTATCTGCTTTAACAAATTTTTCTCCTGTAATTTTTTCATAAAGTTCAATATATCGTTCAGAAACAGTGTTCACGAATTCATCCGGCATTACAGGCATTGTCTGACCTTCGAGACCTTGAAAGTTATGAGCGATCAGCCATTCGCGTACAAATTCTTTTGAAAGTTGTTTTTGCTTTTCACCTTTTGATTGTCTTTCAGCATAACCATCTGCATAAAAATAACGGGATGAATCGGGCGTATGAATTTCATCAATCAAATAAATTTTTCCATTCTTTTTTCCGAATTCATATTTTGTATCAACTAATATTAATCCTCGTTCTGCCGCAATTTGCGAGCCTCTTTCGAAAAGAGCACGTGTAAATTTTTCAAGAGCCAGGTAATCTTCTTCAGAAACAATTCCGCGTTTCATAATTTCTTCGCGTGAAATATCTTCGTCGTGATGACCACTTTCGGCTTTGGTAGCCGGTGTAATAATTGGCTGCGGAAATTTATCATTTTCAATCATTCCTTCAGGCAAAGTTACACCGCACAAAATTCTTTTTCCTGCTGCATATTCACGTGCCGCATGACCGGCGAGATAACCGCGAATAACCATTTCAACTTTAAACGGTTCGCATTTGTGTCCAACCGCAACACTTGGATCGGGCGTTCCCAATAACCAGTTTGGAACAATATCAGAAGTAGCCTTTAAAAATTTAGCCGCGAGCTGATTCAACACTTGTCCTTTAAACGGAATTGGTTTTGGCAAAATATAATCAAAGGCAGAAATCCGGTCAGATGCAACAATAACGAGGTAATCGTTTTTCAAATAATAAACATCGCGTACTTTGCCATGATAGATTGATTCTTGCCCGGGAAAATTAAAGGTTGAGGTTTTGATTGTTGTCATTTTTTTTTGTTGAGGATGTAAATTTAGCGAGAATTTTTAGTTGAATGGTTGACGGTTGAAAAGTTTCCTTTTACGCTGAAGCTACGGCGGATAAAAGGGTTGAAAGGTTAGGATAACTAGCGGAAGGACTTGCCCCTTCCTTTTGGACATCAGCATGTTCAGTGAAACTACTAACCATGTAAACTAACACTAGCTTTATTCTTTGATGAGTTAACAATCCTTTGAAAAACAAGAACTATTCCGAATAAAATTCCTGCAACAGAAACCATTGCACCGGTAATACTAACGTTCAACCACATCGCCAGCCAATAACCTATTATAACAGAAATCACTCCAAAAAGTGAAGCAAGAAAAAGCATAGTTGGTAATTTTCGTGTCACTAACTGCGCGGTTGCCGGGGGAACAATTAAAAATCCCACAACAAGAACAGCGCCTACAACTTCAAATGAAACAACGGTTGTTAATGCAACCAATCCCATTAAATAATAATGCCAGCGATTGGTTTTTATTCCAAGTGCTTTTGCATGATCTTCATTAAACGAAAGTAATTTAAAACCTTTGTATCCGAAAAATATACTACCAAAAATAATTACCGCCGCACCAAGTTCAACATAAAGCGCACGCGGGCCGATGTACAAATTATCATCGATCATTATTTTATCCATGTTGATTAATGCAATGTCGCCGTATAACACACATTCCTGGTCAATATCTGCATTGCCTTTCATCCAGCCGGAAATCATAATCATACCGATTGCAAATAATAAAGTATAAGTAATTCCAATTGCTGCATCACTTTGCACTTTTGCTTTTTTGGAAAAAAAATCAATCACTAATGTTGCTACAACTCCACTTAAAGTTGCTCCCACAAGTAAAAGAAAAGAAGTCTTATCACCGGAAAAAAAGTACGCCACAACAATGCCCGGCAATACAGCGTGCGATATTGCATCACCGACCATGGCCATTTTCCTTAGAATTAAAAACACACCAAGAAGTGCCGCATTGATCGCGACAAAACTTGCTGTCAATAAAATAAAAATGTCATTCATTTTTATATTGATTCGTTGATTTTTATTTTAATAATCTTCTTGTGGAATTCCTTCTATTCCTAATTCTTTTTCTAATTCTTTTTCAATTTCAGGCGTAATAATATGTTCAATTGCTTCAGCTCCGCTATGCACATGATCAACATCAACGCGAGTTCGTTTTAACAAATACTGCTCCCACAAACGATGCAATCTTGCAATTCGTTTTGATTCAATTATTCCTGAATCAGTTAAAGAAAATTGATCCATATTTTTTTCAAGGAACCCTTTTTTTACGAGTCTTTTTAAACTTTGATTTAATGAGCCTGTGTTGAAACTTCTCGCTTCAGTTAATTCTGCAGATCGAAATGTCCGGAGATGTTCTTTGCTTTCAAAAATCGAATACAATGTTTTAAGAATATTTTCATCGTTTATTTTTTTCTCGTTCCTTACACGAATTAAATACTTAGAAAGAAATCCACGTTTCGGGGCAAACGTGATTGAAAAAAGTGTGATTGCAGAAAGTGTGATAATAACCCAGGGGCCGGTTGGCATTCCTGATGTAGTGTATGAAATATAAGCGCCGGAAATTCCCGAAACAATTGAAAATCCAACAGCAATCACAAGGAGCAATTTTAAATTATGCGTCCACAATCGCGCTGCTGCTGCAGGTGTAATAATCAATGCTGACATAAGTATAACACCTAATGCCTGGATACCTGTTGCTATTGCAAGTACGGTTAATGACGTCAATAAAAATTCAAAAAAACGGACCGGTAATCCGATTGACGAAGCATATTCAGGATTAAAAGAAATCAAAATAAAGGAGCGATAAAAAAATATAACTGCCAATAAAATCAGCAGAAAAATAATTGAGAAAAGTAAAATTTCATCTCTTGTAATTGCAGCTGCCTGGCCAAAAAGAAAATGATCCAGGCCGGCCTGATTTGCGTTGCCCGACTTCTGAATAAAGGTTAGTAAAACAATTCCGAATGCAAAAAAACTGCTGAGCACAATTCCGATCGCAGTGTCTTGTTTAACGCGTGAATGATTAACAATATAATCAACTAAAAAAATCGAAATCCATCCCGTTGCGAAAGCCCCTGCAAGCAAATAAACAGGATTTTTTTCACCGGCGACAAGAAATCCGATACAAATTCCGGGCAATAACGAATGTGCAATTGCATCACCGATTAATGATCGCTTGCGCAAAAAAGCAAATGTTCCGATGAGCGCTGAAGATGAGTTAATAAAAATCATTCCCAGCACAACGTAAACAACGTTGGGATTTTGAAAAGTAAAAAATTCAAGGAAAGTTTTCATCCTGTCGTTTCTATGTTTGTTTTTTTTATTATTTTTTTTTACCTTTTTTTTGTCAACGTGCGCGTTAATTTTAACGGTCGATTGGGGCAAGCCCAATCGCTACAGTCGTTCTTTGAATCTCTGCGATTAAAGGTCAACTCCTTTTTCTCTGACCGGAAATTCATTCTCTTTAATCAGATCCACAATTTTTGAAAGCAACGTTAACTGCCCACCGTATGCGTTTGATAAATTTTCTTTTGTCAAAACTTCTTGTGGAATTCCCCTTGCAATTAGTCTTGTATTTAGAAGAACTAAATAATCAAAATAATCGGAGACGGTTTGCAAATCGTGATGAATAATTAAAACTGTTTTTCCTTGCGCCTTCATTTCCTGTAGCAATAATAAAATTGCACTTTCCGTTGCGGCATCAACTCCCACAAAAGGTTCATCCATCAAATACAAATCAGCTTGCTGAGCAAGTGCGCGTGCAATAAAAACACGTTGCTGTTGTCCACCTGAAAGTTGTGAAATTTGCCTGTTTTTATATTCTGTCAAACCAACTTTTTCAATGCTTTTATTCGCGATCTCAAGATCCGTTTTATTTGTTCGCTTAAACAAATTATAATTCCGGTAACGACCCATCAGAACAACATCTAATACACTAGCCGGAAAATCCCAGTCAACCGATTCGCGCTGCGGAACATAAGCAACCCGTTCGCGCATTTCATCGAGTGATTTTCCAAATACCTTAACGAAACCACTACTCGATTTTATCAGGCCCATTATTGTTTTAAGAAGCGTTGTTTTTCCGGAACCATTTGGTCCGATAATTCCGATTATTTTTCCTGCTTCGAGATTCAGATCTATATCCCAAAGTACTGGCCGGCCATCATAAGAAACAGTCAGATTATGAACTTCTATTGCCTGGATATCTTGTTTCATTTTTTTGAACGATTTATTTTTTCTTTACTGTTCAGGAATCGGCTTTAAACCTTTTACGATCATTTCCACATTGCCGCGGATCATTCCAATATATGTCCCACCTTCTGAATCCGGCTCTCCTAAAGCATCAGAATAAAGTGGCCCTTCAAGTGCAACAGAATATTTTTTTGCGAGACATCCATCTGCAATTGACTGTGCTGTTTTTTGCGAAGTTGATGTCTCTACAAAAATGGAACGGATTTTACGCTCAAGAACAAAATCAACCATGTCAGAAATATCTTTCAAACCAACTTCAGACAATGTTGAAATTCCCTGGATTCCTTTTACTTCTATGTCATAACGTCTTCCGAAATAATGAAACGCGTCATGAGATGTGATCAGAATACGTTGTGTACTGTCAATTGAATTCAACCGGTCACGAACCCACACATCCAGTTCTGTAATTTCTAACATATAATCGTGATAATTTTTCTCGTAATAATTTGCATTTACTGAATCAATTTTTCCCAATTCGTTTGCAATATATTCTAAACCCTGGCCCCAGATTTTGGTATCAAACCAAATATGCGGATCGTATGAATCTGCAAAATCAGCTGATTTAATAATGTCTTTTTCATCAATTCCATCGGAGATTTTTAACACAGGTTTTTCTTTCGAATAATTTTCCAACATTTCTGCCATCTTTCCTTCAAGGTGCAGACCATTACAAATAATTATATCAGCCTCATCAAGTAATTCGACATCGCCGGGAGTTGGTTTATATAAATGCGGATCTGTTCCGGGACCCATGATAGATGAAACCTCAGCACTGTCACCGACTATTTGTTTTATACAATCTTCAATGATTCCGGTAGTTGTAACAATGTGCAAAGGTCCATTTTGTTCTTTCGGTTCTATTCGACATGAAAGAAGAGAAGCACTAATCAGAAAGATGGTAATGTAGATTTTCATATTTTTTTGTGCTTAAAATTGTTTTATAATAAATCTGAATTATAATTTTTCAATAAACCGTACTCCAATATTTTCGGCTACTTTTTTAGAAAGATTCATTTGCTTTCCGTTAATTTCTACTTTCAGTGAATCATCAAATCTATAGCGTTCAAGCACTTTCAAATCAGATCCGAGTTTTATTCCAATCTCATCTAAATCTTTTAACAGAGATAACGAATCTTCATTAACGCTTACAACTTCAACACGCGAATTAAGAGCAGACTCAATCAACATTATTTTTGATTTGGCATAAGTTATATTCCCGTTTTTATTTGGAATAGGATCGCCATGAGGATCAAATTTCGGGTATGCAAGCAACTTGTCAAGTCCATCAATTAATTTGGCAGATTTAATATGCTCAAGCTGTTCTGCTATTTCATGCACTTCTTCCCATCCAAAACTTAATTTACTTACCAGGAACGTTTCCCACAAACGATGTTTACGTACAATCTGCAAAGCAATTGCTTCACCTTTGGCAGTAAGGCCGCAACCGTAATACTTTTTATAGGAAATTAATTTTTTGTCAGCGAGTTTTTTTAGCATATCGGTAATCGAAGATGCCTTTGTAGAAAGCTTTTCGGCAAGTGAATTAGTCAAAACTTTTTCGCGCTCCTTTCCGGAAAGATGAAAAATCACTTTCAGATAATTTTCTTGCTCTGCGTTAATTTTACTTCTGCAGCCATTTTTTTGAATCAATTTTTCAACAAAATATTCATTCAAATTTTCTTTGATAAATATTTGTACTAATGAAAATTAATTATTAACAAATATATAAATTTTAATTTAGACAAGCCTAAATATTGAGCATTTTTTTTCATTTGAGCCTTTATTTACCAATGATGTCTATCTTTGCCCAAAATTTATTTACTCAACATGGCTACAAACAGAACATTCACAATGATTAAACCGGAAGCAGTTGCAGCCGGTAACAGCGGAAAAATTCTTGATATGATAATTGCCGCAGGCTTTAAAGTAAAAGCATTAAAATTGACAAAACTGACTCCGGAAAGAGCCGGAACATTTTACGAAGTTCATAAAGAGCGTCCTTTTTACAGCGAATTAGTTGCTTACATGTCAAGCGGGCCAATTATTGCGGCGATTCTTGAAAAAGATAATGCAGTTGCAGATTTCAGAAAATTAGTTGGAGCAACAGATCCTGCTGAAGCAGCTGAAGGAACCATCAGAAAAACATACGCAAAATCAAAAGGAGAAAATGCAGTTCACGGATCAGATTCTGACGAGAACGCAGCTATTGAAAGTGCATTTCATTTTTCCCCGGAAGAAATAGTTGGTTAGAATTATAAAACCAAATTAAAAATTAAAAAGCCTGTCACATAATGACGGGCTTTTTTTTTAGTGCGATTCAGTTAAGATTTCTGTACTCCAAGCTTCGGCTTTTTCTGCAAACCATAATTTTACTTTTGGCCAGACAACATTAAATAATTCTGTATCGCGATACGCGTTCAACGATTTTTCATTATCCCAGTTGCTATACGTAAAATAAATTCCGGAGCCTGAAATATCTTTCAATAATTTAACGCCAGAGCATCCCGGTTGATTGCCAACCTGGTCTTTTATTTCCAGAAAATAATTTTCAAAATCTTTGCAGTGTTCTGGTTTGAAAGTCATTTTTACGAAGCGTTGAAGAGCCATTTTGATTTTTTTTGAAATGAATTTTTGAGATTTTTTTTATTATACAAATTAAACGTAAAATTTGTCGTCAGGCCATTTCGCAGGATTTTTTTCAATGTAATCTGCAATTCTACAATATTCTTCGGTTGATCGGATAATGTGATCATGAAAGCGAGATTGCCATTCAAAATAATTGCGTTCATTTTTGTTGGTCCAGCGTTTTACGGCAGATTTGTATTGTTGGATGATTGTCGGGATTGAGCCGGGGCCTGGTTGGGGTATTGGGTGTAGGGATTGGACATGTCCAATCCGTACGGTGGCCAGTGGAGGATTTTTTATTTCAATAATTCCATGCATATGGTTTGGCATTACAACAAATTCAAGCAATTCTATGTGCGGAAAATGTTCCGGAATTTCCAGCCAAAAATCGTTTGCCTTGCGTCCAATGTCCGTAAAATTCATTTGTTTGTTTTCAATAAAGCCGAACAAACATCGTTTATCCTTAACACAAATTGTTATGAAATATAATCCTTCCGATGCATAATCAAATCCATTTAGGCGGATTGATTTTTTATGATGAATTTTTGGATTGAATGACATTTTTAGAAAGTCAAATTAATTTCTGATAAATGCAACGCGAAAAATCATCCCCTATCAAACAAAGCTTCAATACTTTCTTTAGAGCCCTTAGGATGAAATTCCATTCGCACAATATCTTTTGTATTGAGGCCGAGTAAACTGCTCGCGCCACCACCACTGCCCAATGTGCCTTTGTTGATCGCTATTTCTAAAAATCCGCTGGCGTTAAAGAGCGCCAATTTTTCGCCGGTTGGAACATCGGAATAAGACGAAGAAATTTGTTCAATAAAATACTGAGAGCTTTTAAAGAAGATGGTGAACGCGTTCCCCGTGCCTACCTGGTTGAATAAATCTTCTGTAATGTTTACAATCACATTTCCATATTTATCTACATGAATAACTGTGCCTTTGATCAGATTTTTTTCAATCGTTGGTTGTGTTGTAAATGCCTGACGAACTGAACGAAGTTCCTCCCCTATTGATTCTAAATCATGACCTTTCAAAATTTTCTCAATTGCAGGAATATAAATTGTCTTTGATGCGAATCGTAAATTCTGGCCTGCGCTGCTGAAATCATCAATGCGCACAACTTTTTCTGCATTCTCATAGCCCCTGATTAAAGAAAAAATTCCATTATCGCAACCGACAAAAAAATGTCCTTCTAATTTCATAATAATCGGGTACATATTGTGATCCGGATTACCGATAGAAATTTGCGGAGTGCTGTCAACATGAATAAAGTGAACAGTTCCTTTAGGAAAATCGCGCCAGGCATTATTAATAAAAAAGGCGGCCTGTGCAATATTAAAGGGCTGAACATCGTTAGAAATATCAACCAGGGTAATGTCGCCAAGAACACTATAAAACTGTCCCTTCAGGGAAGCTACGTAGTGGTCGATTAAACCAAGATCAGATGTCAGTGTTACAATTTTCATTGTTTTCTGTTAAACAATGACGGCCTACTTTTCTTAAATTGCGTTATTATTCAAAATTAGTGAAATTTAAAC
>Ga0102851_10002521_pt1 | contig 11059 bp, 7 predicted proteins | sample Mud3Dept3metaG_FD_79558 | JGI IMG/M metagenome (GOLD analysis project Ga0102851, IMG submission 79558) | Freshwater wetland microbial communities from Ohio, USA, analyzing the effect of biotic and abiotic controls - Mud 3 Core 4 Depth 3... | ecosystem: Environmental > Aquatic > Freshwater >...
CGCGCAGTAAGTTAACGAAGGAGCGAGTTAGAGCTTCTAGCCGACGAGCTTGAAGCTCGACGTGCCGGTCGCGTAGCCGCGGACCTGGACGAAGATCGGAGCGGACTGCGCGAGGGTGACCTCGCAGGTCTCGTTCGAGCCGGTCTTGTACGGGCGGCAGTCGAAGCTCGACGCGGTCGGCTCGCGGCCGATCTTGACGTAGAGGTCGGCGTCGCCGCTCGAGCCGGTCATCGCGAACTGGTACTTGCCGGCGGCGAGGACGGGCGTCGGATACTTGAGGGTCTCGCCCTTCTTGGCGCCGGCGCTGACGTTGATGCCGGCCCAGGTCACGGGCTGACCGCCACCACCGGGGGTGAACGTGTTGTCCTGCTCGCCGGAGACGAGGACGACCTCGGCCGAGTCGATGTTGCGGAACATCTGCTCGAAGGTCTTGGGGTCGTCGTATGCCGCGAGGCCGCGGAACATCGCCATCGAGGCATCGGCCATCGAGCTGAAGAACGAGGGCATCGCGTTGGTGACGATGTCGATGTACTTGAAGCCGGTGGTGTCGTCGGGGTTGATACTCTTGTGCGCGGTGTTGAGCGCGTCGTCGACGTACGCGAAGGTGTCGCAGCCGTTCATGAACACGATGACGTACTGACCGGCGACCCACTTGCCCTTGGATGCGAGCGCGCGGACGTTGGCGCCGAGGCCAGCGTGGCCGTTGTAGACGATGAAGTCAGCGCGGGTCGAGGCGTTCTCGTAGCGGGTGCGGAACGCGGGCTGCGACAGGCCGGTCTGGACGTTGTCGGAGAGCAGCGCCGTGACCTTGATCGTCTTGCCGCCGGGCAGCGTCGCCGTCATCTCGATGTCGGGGGTGCCGACGCCGGGCGAGGTCGGGATGGTCGCGGGGACCGTCACCAGGTTACGAGCGCCGAGCTCGGTCTTCATCGCGGCGAAGAACTCGTTGTAGGCGGCGATGCCGGCATCCGAGGCCGTGGTCGCGCCGTCCTCGTACTTGCCGAAGATGGCGACGACGTTGAGCGAGCCGTCCTCCCAGACCTTGTTGTACTCGGGGAACTTGCCAGTGGTCTGGATCGGGCTCGGGGACACCGTCGCCTCGACCGAGAGGATGTCGCCCGCGGCGAGCGTGCAGCCCGACGCGTTCGGGCGGTAGTAGTAGAACATCGAGCCGGAATCGACGTCGTGCGCGCCGGCGTCGACGCAGTCGTGCTTGTACTTCTCGGCGAACGCGTTCTGGCCCTCGTAGGAGATGTCGGCGGGCAGCTTGAACGTGTACGTGTTGGGGACCGCGTTGCGCTTGCCCCAGGCGACCGGCAGGGTGACCTCGTAGTCGATCTTGGTCTTGCCGCCGACCGTGGTCTTGGTCGCGCTCTTCAGCACCATCTTGTCGATGCGGGCGAGCGAGTTGCTCCCGTTGAGGTGACCGACCGTGTACAGGAGCTGGTCCTGGATGGTCTTGGCATTGTCGAAGCTCGAGTCGGTGAGCAGCGAGCCCTTGAAGTCGAAGTTGACGAACACCGCCAGGGCGCTCGCGTCCGCCTTGCCATCCTCGGACTTGATGGCCTCGCCATCGTAGACGTCGTCGTCCACGGCACAGGCGGGAGCGGCGAGGGCGGAGACGGCGAGGAGGGTGGCGAGTCGCTTCATACCCCCCCTTCGAGCAAGGGCAGTGCCGCCGATAATTCGAGCCAACCCTGCGAGATCAGCGGCTTGGGATCCGCAACCCGACTGGCCACCGGCAACCGCGCGAGCCGGCTGCCGGGCTCCGGCCGGGGGCCTACTCCCAGGCGATCCGCATCTCGTCGTCGTCGCCGATCGCCTTCTCGAGCATCGCCAGGAGCTCCGGGTCCGCACCGTTGTCGGACATCAGATCCAGGGTCTCGCGATCGATGGAGTAGTCCTGGTCTTCCTCGTGCTCCTCCTCGAGCTGTTCGACGAGGAACTTGAGCTGGACGTCGCTGATGGTCCCGATGTCGTCATCCGTATCGATCCGGATCAGGCGGGGCATGATCGAGGAGTTTGCCACGGGTCGGCGTGCTACAAGGCGCGGGTGAGCGAGCTGCCGCCACGGATCGACGTCGCGATCATCGGCGGTGGTGTCGCCGGATGCTCGACGGCGTCGGCGCTCGCGCGGCGTGGCGTCGCGGCCATCGTGCTCGAGCGAGAGACGGAGCTCGGCCGGTTCGCGAGCGGTCGCGGCGCCGGGCTCGGTCGGCAGCTCGCCGAGGACGACGCGACGACGGCGCTGACGGTCCGCGGCGCGGCCCTGCTGCGCACCGAGCACGCGGCCGCATGGTCCCCGACGGGGGGGATCCTCACGTTCGACGAGCCCGCGCGGGTCAACGCGTACGTCGCGCGCGCGGAGCGCCACGGGGTCGACGTCGAGATGATCTCGCGGGCGCGTGTGCTCGAGACGTGGCCCGAGCTCGAGGGACTCCCGATCGTCGCGGCGATCTCGATCGCGACGGACGGCGTGATCGACCTCCGCGTCCTGCTCGCGCGCTACGCGGCGGACGCGCGCATCGTGCTCGGCGCCGGCGTCGCTCGGATCGAGCCGAGGACGGCGGGGGCGCGGCTCGTCACCGCGAGCGGATCGATCGAGGCGCGGGTCGTCGTCGATGCGAGCGGCGCGTGGGCGGGCGCGACGACCGGCGATCCGCCGCTCGAGGCCTTCAAGCGCCACCTGTTCGTGCTCGAGGCGCGCCCCCGCGCCGGGGCGCCGTACCTGTGGCACCTCGGCCACGAGGAGATCTACGTGCGCGCGGACGGCGAGCGGATCCTGGCATCCGGGTGCGATGCGACCGCCGGCCCGGCCTGCGATGCGGGGACGGACCCGGAGGGCGAGCGCGACCTCCGCGAGGTGCTCGCGAGGATGGCGCCCGAGCTCGCGAGCGTCGCGCTCCATCGCCAGTGGGCGTGTCAGCGGAGCTTCACGCCGGATCGCCAGATGCGGATCGGGCGTGATCCGATCCGGCCGTGGCTCGTGTGGGCCGTTGGACTCGGTGGCCACGGCGTGACCGCATCGCCCGCCGTCGGCGAGATCGTCGCGGACGCCGTGATCGCGGCGCTCTGACTACTTCTGCTCGTCGCACTTGGCGACGGCATCGAGGTCGGTCGCGGCGAGCGCGCACTCGATGCGGCTCTTCGCGGTCTTGTTGACGCAGACGTCGACGAACTCCACGGACTTCGCGGCGGCGACCGCCTGCTTCTGCTTCGCGATCTCGGCCTTCATCGCATCCGTCGCGCCCGCGGCGCCGGCCTTCTTGAACTCGAGATCGACGAGGTGATCGAGGAGCTGCTTGCACTGCTCCTCGGACGGCGCCTTGCTGCAGCCCACCGCGAGGACCACTGCCACGAGCATCGCGCGCTTCATGAGGGTCATCGTATCACCGCGGGGTGGGCAAGGTGGCACGCACGGCGTCGATCCGGCGCTGCACCGCGGCCGAGGGGCGCAGGGTGGCGGCGCGGTCGAGGAGGCCGGCGGCGGTCCGCGGCGCGCCGTCGGCGAGCCAGGCGGCGGCGAGGTGGACGAGGATCTCCGGCTCGTTCGGCGCGAACCGCGACGCACGGTCGAGCGCGCGGATCGCGTCGCGGCGGTGGCCCTTGCGGAGCAGCAGCCAGCCCCAGCTATCGAGCACCGCCGGATCGCCGGGCGCGAGGTCGCGCGCCTTGTGCAGCCACTTCTCCGCGTCGGGCAACCGACGGTTCGCATCCGCCAGCAGGTAGCCCGCCAGGTTGAGGGCAGTCGTCGATTCGGGATGCTCCTTCAGCAACGGCTCGAGGATCGCGAGCGCGCCCTCGACCTCGCCAAGGTGATCCGCGAGGCGGGCCCGCGCGAGCGCCGGACCGAGACCTTCGCCGAGCGCCGCGACCAGCTGCTTCGCGCCCGCGCGATCGCCGGCATCCGCGCGCGCGCGCGCGGCGAGCAGCGCGAGATCGAGATCCGTGGGCTGCGCCTCGCGCGCCGGCGCGATCGCGGCCAGCGCCGCCTTGGGATCGCCGGCGACGAGGAGCGCCTCGGCGGCGAGCCGGCGGGCATCGGCGAACCGCGCCGAGTCCGGGGCGATCGCGAGCAGCTTCGCCGCGGCGGCGGCCGGATTCGTCGCGCTGTCGAGCTCGGCGTCGAGCAGGGTCGCAGCCTCGGCGTCGACCGGGGCGATCCGCGCGACGATCGCGCGCGCGGGGGCGAACAGGCCGAGGCCGCGGTGGAGGCGCGCGACCGCCGCGAGCGCCTCGACGTCGCTTCGATCGTCGTCGAGCAGCGTCAGCAGATCGATCGCGGCGGTGCGGTCGTCGGCCTCGCACAGGAGCCAGTACAGCTCCTCGGCGATGTCGAGCGCCTGGCCGCTGCGATCGAACGCGCTGCGCGTCTGCTCGATCGCCTGCGCGAGCTGGCCGCTGCGGCGCAGGACGCGCGCGAGCTCGATCCGCGCATCGATGTGGTCCGGATCGCGCTCGAGCACCGCGCGCAGCTCGCGCGTCGCGTTCTCCGGCTCGCCGCGCGCCACGAACCGCTTGGCGAGCCGGAAGTGGCCGTCGACCGAGCCCGGCACGCGCTCGACGAGATCGCGCAGGGTCGCCTCGGCGTCCGCGGCCGACTCGAGCTTGGCGAGCCCGAGATAGCCGCGCTCGTCGTCGGGATCGAGCTCGATCGCGCGGCGGTACGCACCGAGCGCCTGCTTCGGCGGGGACAGATCGCCGGACACCAGCCAGACCTCGGGGTGCTCCGGCCACTTCTTGCGCGCGAGCGCGAGCGCCTCGCGCGCGGCGGGCTCGCGCTTCGCCTTGGCGAGGGCGCGCGCCAGCTCGACGATGATCATCGGCTGATCGGGTGCGGCCTTCGCCGCGGCGGCGAGCGACTCGGCGGCGGCCGCCCAGTCGGAGCGGTGGCCCGCGAGCTTGGCGTCGAGGTAGTAGGCGTACGCCGTGTGCGTCAGCGGCGACAGCGGCTTGACGGGGGCCGGCTTCCGGCACGCCGCAAGGACCGCTACGAGGAGGACGAGCAACCGCACGCGCGCGTAGCGTGCCACGGACTCCGAGGCCGTGCGCGGTTGATCACAGCGGGATGTTGCCGTGCTTGCGCGGCGGGTTCGACATCCGCTTGTTCTTGAGCGTGCGCAGTGACCGGACGATCGTCCACCGCGTGTCGCGCGGCCGGATGATCTCGTCGATGTAGCCGAGCGAGGCCGCCTTGTACGGGTTCGCGAACCGCTCCTTGTACTCGGCGGTGAACCGCGCGCGCGCCTCGGCCTTGGCCGTCTCGTCGGTGATCTTGTCGAGCTCGGTGCGGAAGATGATGTTGACCGCGCCCTCGGGGCCCATCACCGCGATCTCCGCCGCGGGGTAGCTGACGTTGACGTCGCCGCGGATGTGCTTGCTCGACATGACGTCGTACGCACCGCCGTACGCCTTGCGCGTGATCACGGTGATCTTCGGGACCGTCGCCTCGGCGAACGCGTAGAGCAGCTTCGCGCCGTGCTTGATGATGCCGCCGTACTCCTGCGTCGTGCCCGGGAGGAAGCCGGGCACGTCGACGAACGTCACGATCGGGATGTTGAACGCGTCGCAGAACCGCACGAACCGCGCGGCCTTGACCGAGGCATCGATGTCGAGGCAGCCCGCGAGGTGCATCGGTTGGTTCGCGACGATGCCGGCCGAGCGACCTTCGAACCGCGCGAACCCGCAGACGATGTTCTTCGCATAGTCCTTCTGGACCTCGACGAACGTTCCGTCGTCGACGACGCCGTGGATGATCTTCTTGATGTCGTAGGACTTGTTCGATTCCGCGGGGACCACGGTGTCGAGCGCGACGTTCTCGCGGTCCGGGGGATCCTGCGTCGGTACGACCGGTGGATCCTCGGCATTGTTGCCGGGCATGAACGACAGCAGCTCGCGCAGGCGTGCGATGCACGACAGCTCGTCGGCCTCGGTGAAGTGCGAGACGCCGGACTTGCTGGCGTGGGTCGCGGCACCGCCGAGCTGCTCCTTGGTGACCTCCTCGTGGGTCACCGTCTTGATCACTTCGGGGCCGGTGATGAACATGTACGACGTGCGATCGACCATCAGGATGAAGTCGGTGATCGCCGGCGAGTACACCGCGCCGCCCGCGCACGGGCCCATGATCGCGGACAGCTGCGGCACGACGCCCGAGCTCAGCACGTTGCGCAGGAAGATGTCCGCGTAGCCGGCGAGCGACTCGACGCCCTCCTGGATGCGCGCGCCGCCGGAGTCGTTGAGCCCGACCACGGGGCAGCCGATCTTCGTCGCGAGGTCCATGACCTTGCAGATCTTCTGCGCGTACGCACCCGAGAGCGATCCACCGAACACCGTGAAGTCCTGCGCGAACACGCAGACCGGTCGGCCGTCGACGGTGCCATGGCCGGTGACCACGCCGTCGCCGAGGATCTTCTGATCTTGCATGCCGAAGTCGGCGCAGCGATGGGTGACGAACTTGTCGAGCTCGACGAAGCTGCCCTCGTCGAGCAACGCCAGGATGCGCTCGCGCGCGGTGAGCTTGCCGGCCTCGTGCTGCTTGGCGATGCGCGCCGTGCCTCCGGCGAGGGCGGCCTTGGCCTCCATGTCTTCGAGCAGGCGCAGCGGATCGACGGGATCTTGGCGAGTGGTCACGTCTGCGGCGTATACTCAGGTGTGGCCAACGTCAAGGGAAGCGCGCTCTCGTCGCGTGTCCTGTGGGTTCAGCTGAACCACGGGGCCGCGGGGATGGACCGCCTCCTGCCGCAGTGTTCGGTCGAGCTGCGGGCGAACGTCGAGCGCGGGATCTCGAAGGCGACCTGGTACCCGTTCGAGCAGTTCATCGAGCTGATCACCACGATCGATCGCCTGTTCGGGAAGGGCGATCTGTCGCTCGTCCGCGAGCTCGCCCGCCACGGCGCCGACGCAAACCTCACGACGATCTATCGGCTGTTCTACAAGGTCGGCACGACGCACTGGATCCTCGGCCGCGCGGTGCGGTTGTGGAGCGCGCATTACGACACCGGCGTGCTCGAGGTCCTCACTCGCGGGCCGAAGACCGCGGTCCTCAAGATCCGCAACTTCGACACGCCCCATGCCGTTCACTGTATGTCGGTGATGGGCTGGGCGGAGCGCTCGATCGAGCTGTCGGGCGGCAAGAAGGTCAAGACTGCCGAGACCAAGTGCCGCACGCGCGGGGACGCGTGGTGCCAGATCGAGTCCGCCTGGGAGTGACTCAGTTGCCCGGGCGGAACGTCATGTTGAACCGCACGTCCTGATCGACTCCTGCCGGGAAGCGCAGTCTCCTCAGATTTGCCTGCACGCACTGGCTGACCGTGTTGCCCATCGACCCACCGGCCATCACGTTCTGCACCGCGCCGTCGGGTCCGACGACCATCGAGACATCGAGCCGGCCCTGGAGCGACGGGTCGCGGTTGAGCTCGCGCTGGTAGCACGCGCGGTAGACGCCAGCGCGCGAGCGGACGACCCGGTTGACCGCGGCGTCGCCGATGCCGCCGATCGCGACCTGCGGCTCCACGCGCGTCGGCATCATCCCGCCGAGGTCGGTGATCTGCTCGAGGCGCTCCTCGAGGGCGATCGCGAGCCGGCCGACGACGGCGCGCGATCCGAGCAGCTCGAACGGCAGCGACCGCTTCGTGCCGAGCACCGTGATGTCGAGGGTGCCGCGGATCGGACCCTGCGATGCGCCACCGCGCGTGACCTCGATCAGGTAGTTGCCGCGCTTGATCGACTTGAGCGCGAGCTGCTCCTTCTCGTTGCTGCTCGCGTCGCCGACGACGACATCGGTGCGGCCACCCATCCACGACACCCGCTTGCCATCGGGGGTCACGAGCGAGAGGTCGAGGTCGACGTTGCCCTGCCAGCGCGCGTTGACCACGAGGTCGCCACCGATCCGAGGCGCGAGCGCCGGGACCGTCGCGGCCTTCTCGGCGGCAGCGCGCGTCGCGTCGTCGGGGAGCGCGCGGACGATCAGCTGTGCATCGCGCTCGCGGCCGACGGAGCGCAGGCAGCGCATCGTCGCGCCGGCGACGTTCATGTCCTTCGGCGCCAGCGTCGCGAGCGAGATCCGGTGCGCGCAGGCCTGCGACAGGCGGCCCGCCATCTCGTACGCGCGGATCATCCGCTCGTGGAGCTCGGCGCGATCGGCGTCCAGGTCGACGAGGCCGGCGAGCGTGCGCAGGGCGAGCTCGCGCTGACCGTCGCGGCCAAGCAGGTCGGCCTGGTAGCCGAGCGCCTGCGGGTCGAGCTTGTCGCGCTCGAGCCAGCGGTTCGCGATCTCGCGGGCGCGGTCGATCTCGCCGGCGTACGCGAGTGCCTGGACCAGCGCGCGGTGCTTCTCGCGGCTGTCGGGGTTGGCGGCGAGCGCGGCATCGCTGGCGGCGATCGCCTTCTTGATGCCGTCACCGACGCCGTCGTACGCCGACACCGACGGGACGCGCACCCACGTGCGGCGCATCGCGACCATGCCGCGGCCGCGGCCCCAGCTCATGTCCTGGCCGTCCCAGCTGTCGCCGCCCATCATGCCGGCACCGCCGCCCTTGGTGCCCATCGGCGCCGGGCTCTTCTTCGCGGGCATCGCCGGCTTGGTGGCCGGCTTCGGGGTCGTCGTGACCGTGGCGGTGCTCGGCGGATCGGCCCTCTCGGCCTTCGCGTCCTGCGCCTTGTCCCTCGAGCCCATCTTGCCTTCGTCGAGGCTCATGGTGGCACCGGTCGCGGCGCCACGATTGCTCGCGTCGTCGGCGCCGGGTGCGTTGTTCTTGTTCAGCGCGATCGTGCCTGCAGTGACGGTCTCGTCGAGCTGCTCCTCGCCGGTCCACTTCGCCGCCTGCTGGGTGCGGTCGACGCCGAACGCATCGAACATCGCCGCCGACTCGAGGACGAGCAGCGACGTCTCGCGCGACATCACGCCGTAGCCCTGCGACAGGGCGATCGTCTTGATCTTGTCGTTGCCCTCGCCCGAACGCTCCATCTGCTCGATCGCGAGCGTTGCCCACAGCCGCGGCACGAAGCCGTTGCCGGCCGACGTCGAGACGTCGAGCTTGAGCGGGTACTTCTGCTCGAACGGCTGGCCGCCGACCATGCCGCGGACGATCACGTCGCCCTTGATCTCGCCGTTGATCCGCGCGGCGATCAGGACCTCTTCACCGGCGCGCACGGTCGGAAGCACCGTCGGTGCGACGTCCGCGAGGCCGGCCGGGAGCTCGATCGTCGCGTTGCGCAGCGAGGCACCGTTGGTCGACTCGAGCGCGGCGAGCGCCGCGATCTCGACGGACTGCCCGGGGACGTACGCGAGGTAGCTGCCGCCACCACCGCGCGCGGCCGCCGAGAGCAGCGCGAGATCCGCGTCGCCACCGATGCCGATCGTCGTGACCTGCACGCCCTTGTCGGCGACCTCGGTCAGCGCGCGCTCGACGTCCGCGACGCGGCGGAAGCCGGTGGTCGCGAAGCCGTCGCCGATGTAGAGGACCCACTTCTCGCGGTCGCTGCCGCCGAACTCGGCGGCGTTGCGGATCGACGTCACGACGTCACTCGCACCGGCCGGGGTCAGCGAGCCGAGCCAGGTGCGGGTCTCCTTCGCGGCACCCTCCGACGGTGCGCGCAGATCACCCATGCGGCGGCACTCGCTGTCACACGCGGCGACGGTGAACCGGTCGCGGCGATCCATCTGCTCGACGAGGCCGAGCGCGAGCTCGGTGGCGCGCGTGAACCGCTCGCCGACCATCGACTGGCTCGAGTCGACGACGATCACGAAGTCGCGCGGCTTGGTCTCGCGCCACCGCGGCAGGGCGGGGCGCAGGGCGAGCACCGCGGTCGGCCGGGCATCGGCTGCGACCGCGCGCTGCGCCTCGATCACCTTGGGATCGATGCCGACGTCCTTCTTCGCCGACAGCTTCTCGTCGGGCGCGACGGCCGCGCCACCGGTGAACGTCCACGCGCGGAGCTCGGCGTCGCCGTCGGTCGCGCGGTAGTCGACCACGAGGTCGCCGCGCGGCACGAACGCGCTGGACGCGAGGGTCAGGGCGTTGACGTCGCTGCGGTTGGTGTCCGGCGTCATCTGGTAGCCGACCGTGCGCACGAGGCCGGGCAGTGCACCGCGGACCTCGACGTCGACGGTGAAGTTGTCGGCGACGGTCGAGCCGTCGACCGAGTGCGCGAGCGGATAGACGTACTGGCGGAACGGGCCACGCGCGGTGACGACCTGCGTGTACGACAGCTTGATCGTCCGGGCGCCCTTCGCGGGGATCGGGAAGATCTTGAGCTCGAACCGGCCACCGCGCTTCCAGTCGAGGAGCGCCGGGTCCTTCCAGCGGCCGGGCACCCAGATGATCTCCGACGACGGCCGCGCGATCTGCATCGGGGCCGCCTTGTCGATCACGCCCTGCCAGATCTTCGCGGCGCGCGTCTTGGCAACGAACGCGCCGTCGATGAAGCCGCTCGGCTGATCCGCCATGTCGAGGGACAGGCCATCGATCTGCGCGTCGGCCGGCAGCGGGAACTGGTAGACGCCCTCGAGCGTCACGTCGGAGTCGTTGCGGAACGTCTCGGTGATCTCGGTGCGCGCGATCGGACCGGAGATCCGGACCTTGACGTCGTGCTTGGCGAGCGCGAGCTTCCAGTCGCGGTCGCGCTTCTCACCGGGCTTGTAGGCGCGCAGTGCACCGAGGCCCGCGGTCGTCTCGTCGGCGGCCTTCGGCTTGGGAGCGAGCTCCGACCAGCCGAGCTCGGCGGCGAGCGACGGTGCGGCACCGACGCTGAGCGCACCGTTCTCGATCAGGCCCTCCTCGCCGGCGTGGATCTCCTCGCGCTGGCCACCCGTCGTGGTCAGAGCCACCGAGCCGCGGATCACCTGCACGGAGGTCAGAGTCTCGGTCGCGGCGACGACGAACTTGGTGCCGATCACGTCGATCGTGCCGGCCTTCGTCGTGATCGAGGCGGGGCGGTTCTCGACGTGCGCGACGTCCGCGGACACGCGGCCGCCGGTCATCGTCAGCTTGCGCGGCTCCTTCGCGTCGAACGCGAGCTCGGTGCCGTGATCGAGGACGAGCTTCGTGCCGTCGGCGAG
>Ga0102851_10002522_pt1 | contig 11059 bp, 8 predicted proteins | sample Mud3Dept3metaG_FD_79558 | JGI IMG/M metagenome (GOLD analysis project Ga0102851, IMG submission 79558) | Freshwater wetland microbial communities from Ohio, USA, analyzing the effect of biotic and abiotic controls - Mud 3 Core 4 Depth 3... | ecosystem: Environmental > Aquatic > Freshwater >...
CTGCGCCGCCAGGTGGAAATGGCCGGGCAGGACATCGAGAGACAGCGTGCCGGGCATTTTCCGACCCTCGATCTGATCGCGGCCCGCCAGTACGGCGCCAACGAAAGCAACGTCAGCATCAATCTCAGCTATTTCACCAGCTACGTCGGGATGCAACTGGCGGTGCCTATTTTCAGCGGCGGCGGCGTGTCCGCCGCAGTGCGCCAGGCCGAGGCCAACCGCGATAAGGCGCGTCACCTGCTCGAGGCGGGGCGCCAGCGGCTCGGCGTGGATACACAGAAGTTTTTTTACGGTGTTACCCAGGGCGTGGACAAGGTGCAGGCATACGACGCCGCGCTGCAATCGGCCGAGCAGGCCCTGCTCTCGATGCGCAAGGGCATTCAGGCCGGCACCCACACCCAGGTTGACGTGCTCAACGCGCTGCAGCGCGTGGCCGAGGCCAAACGCACCCTCGCCCAGGCGCGTTATGAGTTCCTGCTCAACCGTCTGCGGCTGGCCGCCGTCGCCGGGCAGCTCGACGACGATCTGTTTGCGCGGATCAATAAAAGCCTCGGCCAACCGTAAAGCGGCCGCGCGAGTTCTGAATCAATCGGCGTACGCCGCGACGAATTTGAAATCGGCCTCGATCGCACCGCAGGCGAGCAGCGACTGTTCCAGGGCGAACGCCTTCTCGATTATGCGATTGTGTTGAGAACTGGATGCGTCGAAGTTATTGACAATCGAACTCGAAAAAATCAGCTGCAGGAGCGTGCCGCCGATGTCGCGGATTTCGAGCCGGGAAAAGTATTGCCTGAGCAACGCGAGAATCTCACCCGAGCGCACCGCCTCCGAGGGGTCGCTCGCAATCATCTCCGCCAGCGTCGGACGCACGGCTGAATAAAGAGTGCCGTCGGCTTGCCGGCGCAACGGCTCGGGCACCTCTTCCGCGAGGAAACGGTTGACCGCGGCGAGTTGTGCGTCCGTCCACTGAAACCGCGTCGGGCCGAAAAAATCGATGGCGATCAGACAGCCCCCGGGCTTCAACGCCCTGCGCACTCCCTGCAAGGCCGGCTCCAGACACTCGATATGGTGTAACGCAGCTTTGGCGATCACGGCGTCGTACAGTTGGCTGCCGAAGTTTCCGCTGTTGGCGTCACCGACCTGGAAGTCGAGGCCGGCCGCGGCAACGGCGCTGGCTACCCGCACCGGAGCGATGTCGATACCGGTCACGCGTTGCAGCACCCCGGTCTGAATCAACTGCCGCTCGAATGCACCGTCCCCGCAGCACAGACTCAGCGCATGTCCGCTTCGCAACTGCGGAAAAGCCGCGCTGAGGCATTCAAACAAGCTCCTGCGCGGCGGGCCGAAAACTTTGTCCAGCACGAGTTCAAGGATGCGGGGGTGGTCCGCCCAATCGACCCACGCACGGCTACCGCCGCCGGGCAGCCGCTGCGTGTCGCGTTTGCGCTGCCAATCGTCCCAGAAATTGCCCGCGGTCGCCATACGCCGCCTTACGGATGGGTGCGTCCCAGCATGTGCTCGAAAACCCGCTGTATGCCTTCCCGCAGAGCGACCCGCGGATACCAGCCCAATACCGTGCGGGCCCGGCTGATATCGAGCACGCTTGCCGGCACGTCAAAATTCCGGCCCGCAACATAACGGCAGGCGATGGCTTGCCCGGTCACATCCTGCAGTATCCGCACCAACTCATTGAGGCTCGTGCCGATACCGCTGCCGATGTTGAACACGCGCTCCGGGCCGTCGTGACTCATCACCCTGATCAAGGCAGCCACGGCATCGCCGATGTAAATGTAATCGCGAATCACCGAACCGTCGCCCCAGATCTCGATCGTCTCGTGGTTGAGCGCCTGGTGCATGAATATGGGTATCGCGCCCTGCGCGCCGTGGGTGCGCTGGTATTCGCCATACGGATTGGCCAGGCGCAGCACCGCGTAGTCCAGCCCGTGAAGAACCCGGTACAGCTCCAGATATTTTTCGATGGCGAGCTTGCCGATGCCGTACGCGCAAACCGGCTCCGTCGGATGGTTTTCCGGGATGGGCGTCTGCCGGGGCACGCCATACACGGTGCCCCCCGAAGAGACGAAGATGATTTTCCGAACGCCATCGCCGCGCCGCGCCAGATCCAGCAGCCGCAAGGTCGAAGCAACGTTGCTCTCCAGGTCGTAAAGAGGATTCTCGTTGGAGTTTTTCGGCAAGGTGGTGCTCACCAGATGGAACACCCAGCGGCAGCCTGCCAACGCAGCCGCCACATCCACTTCGTTAGTGAAGTCGCCTTCCAGCCATTCCACCCGACTCGCTAACGACCTGGCGTCGTCGAGATCCAGGTGCGGCCGGTCCAGCACGCGAACCTGATGGCCTTTGGCGAGCAGCCCTTCGCAAAGATGCTTGCCGATAAAGCCACCGCCGCCCAGTACGAGGCACTTCAAATCGATATCCCTTATCCGTGGCCCAATGCAAACCGGTAAAGTTCCATGGTCCGTGCGTAGATGGTATCCGCCGAACATTCCGTGATCACGCTTTCGCGCGCGCGCCGCCCCAGCGATTGCCGCAGTTCGGCCGACGCGCACAACTCGATCGTGCGTTCGGCCAGCGCCGCGGCATCCCCGGCCGGAAAAACCAGCCCGGTCTGCCCATCTTTCACCATCTCCGGCAGTCCGCCCGCGTCGGCAACGACAACGGTCCTGCTGCAGGCCATGGCTTCCAGGCATATTAGCGGATAGTTGTCGTACAGCGAAGGAACCCAGACGATGTCGTGATCGTGGAAGAATGCCGGCAGCTGATCGAGCGTCACGTAATCATGGAACCGCACGCGGTCCAGGCAGCCCGCCCGGGCGAAGGATTCCTCCATGTACTGCCGGGCGGAGCGGTAGCCGTTGATGTTGGGCGTATCGCGTCCCACCAGGGTCAGCGTGGTGTCGGGATACCGCGCCAGCACGCGCGGCAGCGCGTCCACGATCGTTGCGATGCCCTTGCGCTGTTCCAGCCGCCCCAGGAACAGCAGTCGCAGGGATCCGTCCGGCCGGTTCCCGGCGGCGGGGGAAAACAACGCCAGGTCCAGCGGATAGCCGAAGATCCTCACCGGCAGCGGCTTGAGGGAAAAGAGCGTGTTGCAACGCTCTACCAGGTCCATGCAGGGGGCATAAAAAACCGTGGATCGGGAGAGCGCGATCTTCTCCATCAGCCAGATCAGCCGATAGGACAGGTTCTTGCGATAATTGTTGAGACCGAGATCGACCAGCAGCGCGAACGGAGTGTGCAGGCGCGTCACCACCGGCAGCCGGGTGAACAGGCACGCGAACAGTCCCTCGGCCAGATGGTCCGGCGCATCCACCAGATCGAAAGGCTGTTGCCGGTGCAGGCGCCGCAGTTCGCGCAGCACCACGAAATTAAAACCGAGTATGAAAGCCGGCAGGCAGCGATAGCTGCCGAAGGGCGGCGGCACCTTCAGCTTGTGCACCTCGATGCCCTGGTGGTCGAAGGTGTGAGTCTCGCTCAGGCTCTGGCTCAACACCGTGACGCGATGCCCGCGCTGCCTGAGCATAAGGGCGGTATCCAGGGAAAAAGTGCCAATGCCGCCAAATGCCGTGTCGGGCGGGAACTCCCGGCTGATGAGGCAAACGTTCAGTTTTTTGTCCACTGGCTGGCGAGCGACCTGGTCGCATTGGTGAGTAGATGCCCGAGGATACGGGAACGCTGACCCGGCTGCCGGTAGCAGCGGGCCGCCATGCGGGCCACGGCCAGAGTATCAAGCGCGCCGATGCAACCGTAATTGCTGACCGTCAGCCGGTCCCACTCGCCCAGAAAGCGGCGCAACGCCGCCTGCCGCTCGGCGTTTTCCAGGTCAAATGCGCCGGCGATATATTCCTGCACCTGGAGAAACTCGCGGAAGTAGGTCAGATCGAGAACCGAGTTCTGCGTATGCTTCGCCGGATGCTGGCGGTGGAAATTCAATGGCGCGCTGACGTAAGCCAAATCCCAGTCGTGCAGCAAGCGGCAATAAGTCAGCCAGTCGCCGCACATTCTCAGGTTCTCCGCGGCATATCCGGCGTCGATGTAGCATTGCTTTCGAAACAGCACGCCGCTGACGTTGGTGATGGTGTTCTTGCGCGCGAGATACTGCCGCACTTCGGACCTGCCGGTGGCGACGAAATCCTCGCGCCAGCGGTCCGGGTCCAGGTCCTCGAGGTAGCGCTGGTGAAACCCGGCATCGAGAACCTGTCCCTCTTCATCGATGGGCACCGTGATGCAGTGGGCCAGACCGATGGCAGGGGAACGCGTGATCGCGCGCAACATGCGGTCCAGAAATTCCGGCGCGCACACATCGTCGGCTTCAGCAATCCAGACGAACTCGCCGCGGGCCAGCCGCACGCCGCGGTTCCATTGGACGAACGGGTTGCCCGAGTTTACGGCGTTGACCTCGATGCGATGGATCCTGTCGCCGAACCGTTCCCGCACCAGCGCGACGCTGTCATCGGTCGAGGCATCGTCGAGGAAAATGATTTCGCAGTCGCGGCAGTCCTGTTCGAAGATCGAGCGGAACCGCTCGGCAAGAAACCGCGCATAGTTGTAATTCGGAATGATGATGCTGACTTTTGGCGTTGCGGCCATCGATTTCTCTCACTCAGTCTCGGGACGAAACGGCTGTCAAGTGCTCAATCATGACGGCGCCATTCGAACCACAGATAGGCCAACAATTGCTTGGCCGTGGGCCATATCTTAAAACGCGTTGCCCCGTAACCGCGAGCGAGTTCAATGGTCGGAAACTCGGCGCGCTGCAACTTCAGCTTGTAAGCTCGCACGACCATCTCGATATCAACGGACAATCCGTAGTCGAGCACCTTCATTTGCGAAAATGCCGATTTCGTCCAGCCCTTGAACCCATGTAATACGTCCCGGACGAAATGGCCCTCCCTCCTCCACAAAAGGGCCGCGATTATCGCGAGCACCCGAACGGCCCACTTGCGGGGGCGCAGGAGGGATGCATCCTCCTCATTGACCGATCCGGCGACCTGCCGGCTTGCAACGACAAGCTGATTCCCGGCTTCAAACAACTGCCGGAACTTGAGCAGATCATCGGTGGGCAAGTTACCTTTGGGAAAGAACGCCACAACCGCCTCGCCGGTCGCGACCTCGTTGGCGTACACGTAGGCTGCGTTCAGTCCGCTTTTGGGTTGCCGGTGAACCGGAATCCGTTGCTGCTCAAGATACTCAACGGTACCGTCCGTGCTGCCGCCGTCGACGGCAAAGACCTCGCCGAAGCCATGACGAGGCAGTTTCGGCACGTCAATCCGACAGCCCTGCAGTTCGTTCCAGACGATCAGACACAGCGAGATTTTTATTTTGCGGCTCCCGACGTAAGCTTCCGCGCGAGCTCCAGCGCCTCGGCCACAGCGACATCAGAATTCATCTGCTCCCAGCGGCCCCAGCGTCCCAGTCCCACGATACCGTTGGTGCGGGCCCACGCCAGAATCCGCTCGACAGCTTCCGGTTTGGTTAACGTGTTAACCGGGTAGGCAAATTCATTGTGAAAACGCACCCCATCGGTTGGCCCCGAACGCACCGAGTTGGTTTCAGTCCAGTACCCACGCGAACCAGGCGCGAAATTTGACCGCAGTATCAGCCGATGATGGGAAATCGATTCGTCCGGCTCATAAATCCAGTGGGCGGGGCTGGGGAGCGTTGCCGCGTGGTAATCCACATCAATGGACGCTTTCCTCAGGCGGCCGACCGCCGCACGCACGTCCGTGGGCATCTCGCAGAAACCGGACCACAGCGTCCAGGGAATGGTGGAAATGATTGTGTCCGCCTGCCAGCGGCCGTTGACCACCCTTTTTCCAGGATCGATGTGTTCGACCGCGCAGTTGGTCACAAGCGAGTTCCCAAGGGCCGCCCCCATCCGGCGCCAAACCTCACCGTAACCGTGCCTCTTTGGATACAGGAAAGTCCCATGCGCGGACAGGGTCCCCATGGGCCGCCGCTCAAGGCAACTGGCCAGAGTCTCGCGGAAGGACACATCCGGAAGCTTGTATAACCAGTAAGTCCCGATGGATTCGAGATCCATCGACCATATCTTGCGGTTGTACGGCAGCATGTATTCGTGCGCGATGCGGGCGCCGAGCTTCCATTCGATCCATGCCGCGAAAGACTCGGGCATCGACTCGCCCCGCACGCACCCGGCCTGTGCAACGGACTCCAGGTAGTCGACCTGGGCTGCTGTTGGAAACTGCCACAGATTGGCTTCCAGCGGGTGATCAATCTCGACGCCCCGCAGGCGGATTTTCGTTACCCGATCGTACAGATTCCATTCCTCGTGCGGCATGAACCGGAAAATGAAGTCCAGCACCTCCTTGCGGCGAACATCAAGGAAATGACCGCCGCCAATATCAACCGCCGCACCGTCAATCTCCATGGATCGGCAAAGGCCGCCGGCGCAATCTTCCTTCTCGATGACGAGAATTTCTTCGGCTCCCACCCCGGCGTCCCGCAGTGCGTGGGCCACTGCCAGGCCGGACGGGCCTGCACCGAGGACAACAAACGGAAATCTCTTCATCTCGGTTGTGGGCATCGACTCACTGCGTGTTTGCACGCAATCCAAAAACACTGTCTCGCGTGAAGACTGCAAGCACAGCGAAGGAAACGGAAAACAATACTACCCCGAGCGCATGTGCCGAAACGAGATAACGGAGTCCTACCTGCCATGCCGCGGCGTCAATTACAGAATAGAAAAGAATTCGCGCGCACCACACGAGAAGCGTAAAGCCGAAAAAGGCGACGAGGCCCTTCCAGCGTGAATCCCGTTCCCGGCGCACAGCGCGGCCGATAACGATAAGGGCAAGCGCACATACCGCTGCCGCGCCCCAATGAAGCGCGGTGCTTTGGGAAAACCGGACCAGCGCAAGCTGGATTTCGTGACGCGCTCCCGCCCGGGCATCAGGGTGTGGCCGCACCATGTCAATACCCTGAATTACCGCGCCGCCACGGGGATCCTGATTTCCCAGTGTCGAAACGTGCATTTCCCGCAAATGGTCACCCTGCACGTGGTTCCCGCTATCGAGAAAATAGGTCACTGTTACGTCGTCGGGCAAACGGCTCTTTACGTCCGCGCTATACCCGACCACATCCGGTTTCCAGCCTTTTTCTGCCGAATAGACCTTGACTACATCGGGGCGCGCCATGGTCTGAATTCTTTCGTGAATTGCGAGGGGCGATCCAACCAGCACGCTTGTGATCCTGCCTCCCGGACGGTCGACGAAGGCCCAGCCCTGCACCCTCATCATCAACTCGTTTCCAATGAGCGCCGCCCGTCTGAAGAAAACCCGGTCAAACAACTGCGCCTCATGATCGCGATCGCGCTGGTACGGTGCTGCGCCAAATGCACTGGCAACGACTGAGGAGATACTGTGTGGCAAGTTCATCAACAACCCGGCAAGATCGCCCCCGATCAGCGGATGAATAATGAAGCGTCGCTTGAGGCGACCGTCGTCGAATGCGGCCTCGATTTCCGCATTGATCTTGTTGTATTCGGCTTCAGCAGTTGCGGAATTGCCGTTGGAAAACAGAGAATTTCTGCTGTTGATCGCGTGCCAGATCCATCCTGCGCCGATCTCACCGTTGGGGAGGCCAGACTCCCTGCTCACAAGCTGGTGGATACTCCGGGGATCCTCGACCGCCGAACGCAGGTTCGCCAAAGCGGGGCTTACACCATACGCGAGCTCCCGGCTCTTGCGTGAGATGGGCACATAGCGCATCGGCGCCTCTCCCGTTTCGATCCGCGCAAGATTTCCCAGAAGCCGGGTGTGCCCCGGTAGCGAAACCAGACTGCGGGCAGCCACGCCGTCCGAGAAATAATACGTAACAAAAATGGCAAGAACCAACAGGCAAGCCGCAGCGGCGGTGATCGAGCCCGCCATGAGCGGCTTGCGCCAGGAATCGAATTTGAAGATCGATGCACCCGCCGGGCGCCACAGGAATGCCGAGATCCCCACGCACAAGAATACCCAGATCGCGAGCAGGGGGTCCTCGTTGCGGGTTATTGCCATGACGCCCAGCGTGATGCCCACGCCTGACGCCCAGCCGGTGATTCCCAACGTTGTCGGAGCAAAGAAGAGGCGGATGGTCATGCCTAACGCCAGCAGCGTCAGGCACGTGAAAAAACCATCGCTCAAGGCATTATCAAACAGGAAATAAGTAAACGGAGCGAGAGCCAGTAACGCAAAGATCGCAAGTCCTGCAGCAAAACCGAAATACCGCCTTCCCGTAACAGCAACAAAGAGTGCCGCAACGAGGTACAGCCCTTCAATGGCCAGGCGTTGTGGAACCGCAAACAGGGAGCAAAGACTCAGCCAGATTGGATATCCGGGTTGGATGCCGAGTTTCCACAGTTCAACCGATTGCCTGGCGTAGATTTCGGAGTCGTAAGGAGCAGTGATAATCTCGTTGTTGGCAACCAGCGCCAACTTCGCAAGCGCCAACAAGCAGCACAAGACAGGGAAAAGCCATCCCGCTTTGCACAGTCTCATACGAACAATCTCCGAAAGCGTCATGGCGCGGGACTGCCGATTCCTCACGGGCACGGCTTGGAAAAAATTGGCGGCGCAGGTCGGTGGTCCCACCTGTCAGTCTGAAAGAACAACCAGTTAACGCATCGATTTGTCTTCGTCTGCCTTCACCATCACGGCCTGGAACCCGTTGGCGGTGTACGTCTGCGCTGTCGGGGGGCGCTGAAACAAGCGTGACGCCAGGTAGATCGGCAGCCAGCAAAACAGTTTGCCAAGCCTGCTCCCGCGCTCCTCGAGATGCGCCCACAGCAGCCAGCCGATGGTCTGGGCCAGACTGTGAACCGGCCGCATTTCCACCACGCGGAAACCCGCGCGCTGCCCCAGTTGCTCCAGTCCCGCCCGGGTGTAGCGCCGGAAATCGAAAGGCGTAGGGTGAAAAGGCTGCAGAAAAGGCACCGATACCACCAAATGCCCGTCGCGCGCCAGCAGCCGGTGAAATTCGCCCATCACTTTCTCAGGATCGGGAACGTGTTCCAGCACCGCGTTGCACAGGATCGCGTCATAGCAACCATCCGGCCGGGGAATGCTGGTGAGATCGCACCGGAACGCGCCGGGTATCGAAGTTTGAATGTCGCAGTTTTCCACGCTGCCGGCATGCCAGCTTTTGAGCAGGATCGTAATGTCCCGGTCGCCGCAGCCCGCGTTGAGCACCCGGCCCTTGAGGTACGGGGCCATGGGGGCGAGCTCCTGTTCGATCGCGATGAAATTGACGGGAAACTTCAAGCTTGCTTCCTCTCGACGTCAAGGAGACCGCGAATACTCCGTGCGATCTGTTCGCTACCGACGGCGAGGTCATGGCGCTCCAGAACTTTGCGCCGAGCTCCTTCGCCCAGGGTGGCGCGCAGCTCCGGATTCTCCACCAGCCGCAGCACGTCCGCAGCCATGGCATCCACGTCGAGGTACGGCACCACGAAACCCGCATCGGTCTCCACGAACTCCGGCGCGCCGCCTGAATGCTCGAAGCACACCAGCGGCTTGCCCAGCGAGGCGGCATCGAGCATCACCAACGGAAAAGGATCTTCCCGCGAGGGCAGGACGAAGATGTCGAACTGCGCAAAGTACGGTAAGTGGGCACTCACCGCCCCGGGAAACACCAGCCGGTCCGCGATGCCGAGGACCTGGGCATCCTGGTGCAGGTTGCGGTAATCCACCTGGTCGAGCGGCCCTCCAAGCCACACGAAGACCACCGGCTTCCCGGTCGCGGCGATAACCCGCTGCGCGAGCTGGACGAATAAATCCGTGCCTTTGCGCCAGACGATGGTGCCGCAGGCGCCCACCACCACTGTTCCCTGCGGCAGGTCCAGAGGAGGCTTGGCGCGCGATGCGGCCTGCTGGTTCGCTTGCACATCGATGAACGGATAAGCCAGGGCCACCCGGTCCTTGGGAACCAAGGTCTCCAGGTAGCCGGCTACCGCCTTCGAACCGGCCAGGAAAAAATCCGTGCTCGCCAGGATCTGCCGCAGGTTATGCGCGCCGAAGGAATGCTGTATGGAGTAGGCAAGTTCGTGGACGTGGCACACGATAGGACAACCCAGGGCCTTCAGGCAGACCTGGAGGTTACCGTTGGTGATGGTGTTGGCGTAAACGAGCCGGATGTCGCGTTGCTGCAATTCGTTCAGCACCAGGGGATCCAATTCGTTCCGATTGCCAAGCACGATGGTGGTGCCCAACTTGCGGAATTCCCGCTCCAGCTCGCCGCCGCTCGCGAGCAGAATGGTGCATGCAACGTCAAGGCGTTTGGCAAGACTGGCAATCAGATCCAGCAGGAAAATTGGCGCGCCGGTGCGGGAGGCGTCGTGGGAAATGAAGAGGATTTCCGGTTTGCCGGAAGCCGGGGCCCGGAAGATATTCGCCGGCCCCGAAATCGTTTCCGGCGCGCGGGGGCCGGCTGACTGTGTCAGGGGCAGGTGCCGGCGGACCATTGCCCCGACACCTGCGATCCCTTCCTGCCGCCATACCTTGGGGATGCGCTGCAGAAGCCCCCCCCAGCCCCCGGCGTTCGCCACCGTGGTGGATAATTCCCGCCAGTACGTGCCAGCACGCCGCCTTTGGAAACCGTACCAGCGCAACGGTGCGAGTAATTTCCATGCATTCGAACGGTATATTTGTTCCAGGGTGGCAGCCAGCATCGCCACGTCCCGCTCCCAGGCCGCCACAGCCTCGTTGGTTTTCTCCAGACTGGCTTGAGCAACGTTGAGTCGCGCTTCGGTGTTCCATACCAGATCAACGAGCCGCCGGACTTCCCCCTGGGTTCCAAGCAGCTCGCTTTTGCACTGGTGGTAAAGATCACCCATGGCTTTCAGTTCATCGGGGGTGATTCGATCCTGCCACTTGCCGAACAATGCCCGCGCAGCCAGACGCACGGCTTCCGGGTCGAACGCGAGGGGCGAAACAGCGGACTTGCCGCCGGTGAAATACGTGGCGGTGATCCGGTCCACATAGACGAAGCGGGCGGTCTGCGAGATCTGCAGCCAGAAATCCCAGTCCTCGTAGACATCCAG
>Ga0102851_10002523_pt1 | contig 11055 bp, 10 predicted proteins | sample Mud3Dept3metaG_FD_79558 | JGI IMG/M metagenome (GOLD analysis project Ga0102851, IMG submission 79558) | Freshwater wetland microbial communities from Ohio, USA, analyzing the effect of biotic and abiotic controls - Mud 3 Core 4 Depth 3... | ecosystem: Environmental > Aquatic > Freshwater >...
CGCGCGATCGCACGCGGGCGGGGCCGACCGCCCCGCCGCAGGGGCTGTACTTCGCCGGCGTGGAGTACCCGGCCCGGTTCGGGTTGCCGTGCGCGCCGCGCGGTTCCGGTAGACTCGGCGCCGATCCCTCCGGAGATCCGCCGTGACCTGGTTCGAGAAGATCATGCCTTCCCGCATCAAGACCGAGCGCCGCACGCGGTCGGTGCCGGAAGGATTGTGGGTGAAGTGCCCTGCCTGCGACGCCGTACTGTACCGGGCCGAGCTCGAGCGCAACCTGCAGGTGTGCCCGAAGTGCACGCACCACATGCGCATCGGCGCGCGCGACCGCTTGCAGCGGTTCCTCGACGCGGAGTCGCAGCAGGAGCTGGCGGTCGAGGTCGAGCCCGAGGATCCACTCAAGTTCCGCGACAGCAAGAAGTACCGTGACCGCCTGACGGCCGCGCAGAAGGCCACCGGCGAGCGCGACGCGCTGGTGGTGATGGCCGGCCGGCTCGAGGGGCTCGAGATCGTCGCCTGCGCGTTCGAGTTCCGGTTCCTCGGCGGCTCGATGGGCTCGGTGGTCGGCGAGCGCTTCGTGCGCGCCGCCGAGTTCTGCATCGAGCAGCGGCGGCCGCTGGTGTGCTTCTCCTCGAGCGGCGGCGCGCGCATGCAGGAAGGGTTGTTGTCGCTGCTGCAGATGAGCAAGACCAGCGCCGCGCTCGCGCGGCTGGCCGCGGCGCGACTGCCGTTCATTTCCGTGCTGACCGACCCGACCACCGGCGGCGTGTCGGCGAGCCTCGCGATGCTGGGCGACCTCAACGTCGCCGAGCCGCGTGCGCTGATCGGGTTTGCCGGTCCGCGCGTCATCGAGCAGACCGTGCGCGAGACGTTGCCGGAGGGCTTCCAGCGCAGCGAGTTCCTCATCGAGCACGGCGCCGTGGACCTCATCGTCGATCGCCGCGACCTGCGGCGGCGCCTCGCCGCCGTGCTGCGCCTGATGATGCACCAGCCGGCCCCGGAGACCGTGGCCGAGCCCGGTTGAGATGCCGCCGCCGGTACGCTTTGCGCGGCTCGAGCAATGGCTCGAGTGGCAGCAGGCCGTGCACCCGCGGGCGATCGACCTCGGGCTCGAGCGGGTGGCGCGCGTGCTCGGCCGCACGGGCTGGGGCGGATTCCGGCAACCGGTGATCACCGTCGGCGGCACGAACGGCAAGGGCTCGTGCGTTGCGCTGCTGGACTCGATGCTGCGCGCCGGCGGCCACCGGGTCGGCACGTTCACCTCGCCGCACCTGGTCCACTACCGCGAGCGCATCCGGCTCGACGGCGAGTGGATTTCGGAGGCGTCGCTGGTTGCTGCGTTCGAGCGCGTCGCCGACGCGCTGGGCGACGATTCCCTGACCTTCTTCGAATTCAACACGCTCGCGGCGCTGCTGGTGTTCGAGACCGCCGCACCGGACGCAGTGGTGCTCGAGGTGGGCCTGGGCGGCCGGCTCGACGCGGTCAACGTCGTGGACGCCGACGTCGCCGTGGTCGTGTCGGTCGGCCTCGACCACATGGAGTTCCTCGGTCCGGACATCGAGTCGATCGGGCGTGAGAAGGCCGGCATCTTTCGCGCGGGTCGCCCGGCGATCTGCGGCATGTGCGCGCCCCCGGGGTCGGTCGTGGACGTGGCGCGCTCGGTGGGGGCGGCGCTGCGGGTGCGCGGCCGCGACTTCGACGGCAGCGCGGGCGCGGACGGCGGCTGGAATTACCGTGACTCGCGCGGCGAACTGGCGGGGCTGCCGCGGCCCGCGCTACAAGGCGAGGCGCAGATTGGCAATGCGGCCACGGCACTTGCAGCGTTGCGCGAGCTGTCGTCCCGATTACCGTTGCCGCGCCAGGCGGTCGAATTGGGCCTCGCCGGCGTGCAGCTGCCGGGACGCTTCCAGCGAGTGCCCGCAGCGGGCGGGTTCGAATGGGTGCTCGACGTCGCCCACAACCCGGACGCGGCGGCGGTGCTGGCGGCGAACCTCGCGCGGCATCCCGTGCCGGGCCGCACGCTCGCCGTGTGCGGCATGCTCTCGGACAAGGACGTGCCGGCCGTGCTCAGTGCCTTGCAGGGACGCGCGGATCGCTGGTTCGGCGCGACCACCGATGGGCCCCGCGGACTGCGGGACGTCGACCTCGCCGCTCACGCCGCCGGCGTGGGCATCACCGTAATGCCGAGCGGCACCGTGCGCGAAGCCATGGGGGCGGCAGCGCGCGAGGCTCGCCCGGGTGATCGCGTGGTGGTGTTCGGCTCGTTCCACACCGTCGGCCCGGCGCTCTCCTGCGTATAATTGCGCCCCCATGGAGGAATCCCTCAAGGCGCGCCTGATCGGTGCCGTAGTGCTGGTCGCACTCGCGGTGCTGCTGATCCCCGAGATGCTGTCGGGCCGCAAGGCCGCCGAGCCCGTGGTGGAAGAGGGCGCGGGGTCGCGCGGCACGCGCAGCTTCACCATCGAACTGGGACAGGCCGCGGGCCAGGGGGCGCGCAGCTCGGTGACACCGGCGGTGCCGGCACCCGGTGCGGCGGACCCCGGTGCCGCCCCGGTCGCCGCTTCCGGGGACACCGGCGCCGAGCCGCCCACCGACCCGGCCGCTACGAAGGACTCCGGGGCCGCGCCTGCTTCCGCTCCAGCCACAGTCCCGCAGGTGGCGCAGTCGACTCCACCGGCCGTCACGGCGACGCCCGACGCAGCGCAGCGCACCGAGCCGAAGCCTCCCCCCGCCCCGGACGCCGCCGGTGGCGGCTGGGCCGTCCAGGTCGGGGCGTTCGGGTCGGCCGACACGGCCCGCAAACTGACTCAGGAACTGGGCGGGGCGGGCTACCGGGCATTCGTGTCGCCGGTGAACCGCGGTGGGAAGACGCTGTACCGTGTGCGCGTCGGCCCGGTGGGCGACCGCGCCGGCGCCGAGCAGCTGGTGCCGCGACTCAAGGCCCGCGGCCTGCCGACGAGCGTCGTCCAGAACGATTGAAGTCGCTCTGCTAAAATTCGCGTCCCTGCAGCGCCGGAGCCCGGACAGCAACTGCATGACTCCAGTCGACTACATCATCGCCGTGTCGGTGGCCCTGTCGGTCCTGTTCGGCGCGGTGCGGGGCTTCCTGCGCGAGTCCGTGGCGCTGCTCGGCTGGCTGGTCGGCCTGTGGCTCGCGTGGCGTTACGCCTACGTGGTCGAGCCCTACCTGGGCGGCGCGCTCGCCGACACCGACCTGCAGGAGTGGGCGGCGCGCGGCATCGTGCTGCTCGCCGTCGTCATCGCCAGCTGGGTCCTCGGCGCGATGCTCGACTACCTCGTCCAGCGCTCCGGGCTCACCCTCGGCGTGGACCGCCTGCTCGGCGGGGTGTTCGGCCTGGTCCGTGGTGCCGTGATCGTCGGCTTCGCAGTCATGCTCGGCGAGGCGGCCGAACTGCAGGGCGAGGACTGGTGGCGCGAATCGCGGCTCATGCCCCTCGGCCAGGAGATGGCCGGCGTGCTCAGCGGCTACGTCGAGACCGGTCGCAGGTACGTGGCCGACAACCCTCCGCAGACCTGAGGCCCAGAACATGTGCGGCATCGTCGGCATCGTCGGCTTCAGTCCGGTCAACCAGCAGATCTACGACGCGCTGACGGTGCTGCAGCACCGCGGCCAGGACGCGGCGGGCATCATGACCGCGCACGAGGGCGAGCTGTTCCTGCGCAAGGACAACGGCCTGGTGCGCGACGTGTTCCAGCAGCGCCACATGGTGCAGCTGAAGGGCAACATCGGCGTCGGCCACGTGCGCTATCCCACTGCCGGCTGCGACAGCTCGGCCGAGGCGCAGCCGTTCTACGTCAACTCGCCCTACGGCATCTGCCTCGCGCACAACGGCAACCTGACGAATGCCCGCGAGCTCGCGGAGGTGATCAAGCGCGAGGATCGCCGTCACCTCAACACCTCGTCCGACTCCGAGGTGCTGCTCAACGTGCTCGCGAGCGAGCTGCAGCGCTTCGGCACGCCGCGCGCTTCCGCCTCCGACATCTTCGCGGCGGTGAGCGCGGTGTATCGGCGCATCCGCGGCGGCTACGCGGTGGTCGCGATGGTGCTCGGCCACGGCGTGCTCGGCTTCCGTGACCCGAACGGCATCCGGCCGCTGGTGATCGGCACGCGCGAGAGTCCGCGCGGCCGCGAGTACATGCTCGCCTCGGAGAGCGTCGCGCTCGACCAGGCCGGCTACGAGCTGATGCGCGACATCGGCCCCGGCGAGGCCGTGTACATCGACGAGCATGGCCGGCTGCATTCGCACCAGTGTGCCGAGGCGACGCGCCACACGCCGTGCATCTTCGAGTACGTGTACTTCGCGCGGCCCGACTCGATCATCGACAACATCTCGGTGTACAAGGCGCGACTGCGCATGGGCGAGCTGCTCGCCGAGAAGATCCGGCGCGAGCGCCCGGCCCACGACATCGACGTGGTCATTCCCATCCCGGACACGAGCCGCACCAGCGCGCTGCAGGTCGCGCAGATCCTCGGCGCGAAGTACCGCGAGGGGTTCATCAAGAACCGCTACATCGGCCGCACCTTCATCATGCCGGGGCAGGAGCAGCGGGCGAGGTCGGTGCGCAGCAAGTTGAACGCCATCGACCTGGAGTTCCGCGGCAAGAACGTGCTGCTCGTGGACGACTCGATCGTGCGCGGCACCACCTCGGCGCAGATCATCGAGGTGGCGCGCGATGCGGGGGCCCGGGCCGTGTATTTCGCCTCGGCGGCCCCACCGGTGCGGTTCCCCAACGTGTACGGCATCGACATGCCGGCGGCGTCGGAACTCGTCGCCGCGGGACGCACTGAGGGCGAGGTGGCACGCTTCATTGGCGCCGACTGGCTCATTTACCAGGACCTCGCCGACCTCGAGCGCGCCGTGCGGCACCACGACTCGCAGGTGACCGAGTTCGACACCTCGTGCTTCTCGGGCGAGTACGTCACCGGCGACGTGACGCCGGAGTACCTCGCGCGCCTGCAGGCCGAGCGTTCCGACCAGGCCAAGGCGCAGCGCAATTCGGTCGGTGCCGGCGTGTCGCTCAAGGTGGTCGGCGGGCCCTGAGCGCCGCCGCGGGCGCCCGCCGTGACGCTCAAGATCCTCATCGTCAGCGACCGGTCCGACTACCGGCAGCTGCTCGCGCACCACGTCACGCTCGAGTGGCCCGACGCGCTGCCCGCCGAGTACGAGCCCGCGAGCCGCGGGCGCCTGCAGCCCGACTTCACTGGTGCCGCGTATGACGCGGTGCTGCTCGACGGCGACGTGCAGGGCGGCCGCGGCCTCGAGTGGCTCGAGGACCTCGGTGAGCGGCCCGATTTCCCGCCGATCGTCTACTTCCTCGGCGTTCCGGACGACGCCAGCGTCGAGCGAGCCCGGGCTTCGGGGGCGAGCCACGTGCTCGCCCGTGGCGAGTTCGAGCAGGCGGAACTCGTCGCGTTCCTGCGCGGCGCCATGGTGCACCGGCGCAACGTGCTGGCGCGTACCTCGCGCGAGGCGCGCGTGCCTGTCGCGCCCGACCGGTTCGGCTCGGTGCGCATCCGCGGGCACCGCTGCCTGCGGCGTCTCGCGGTGGGCGGGTCGTCGAGCGTTTTTCTCGCGGAGCACGAGTGCTCCGGGCAGTCGCGCGTGCTCAAGATCTTCCGCCAGGTGCCGGACGTGGTGGAGGGCGGCGATACCTTCGACCGTTTCCTGCGCGAATACGAGCTGGTGGCGCACCTCGACCATCCGAACATCGCCCGCATCTACGACATCGGCGTCGCCGACGACCACCTGTTCCTCGCCATGGAGTACTTCCCGGGCGGTGACCTGCGCTCGCGCATGCGAGAGCCGTTGCCTTGGCGCACGGCGCTCGCCTACCTGCGCCAGCTCGCCGAGGCACTGGGGGCGCTGCACGAGATCGGCGTGCTGCACCGCGACGTGAAGCCGGGCAACGTGCTGCTGCGCGAGGACGGTAGCGTGGCGTTTATCGACTTCGGCCTCGCGCGGCAGCTCGGCCTCGAGAGCGACATCACGGGCGAGGGTGCGATCTTCGGTACTCCGCACTACATGAGTCCCGAGCAGGGGCACGGCCGGGCGCTCGACGAGCGCAGCGACCTCTACAGCCTCGGCGTGGTGCTCTACGAGATGCTGACCGGCGAGAAGCCGTTCGTCGCCGATTCGCCGATGGGCGTGATCTACCACCACGCCAACGCGCCGATCCCGCGCCTGCCTGCGCCGCTGGCCCACCTGCAGCCGTTGCTCGACTCGCTGCTCGCCAAGCGACCGGACGACCGCCCGGCCACGGCAGCGGAGATCGTCGCGTGCATCGTCGAGCTGATCGACCGCGCGGCAGCGTGATGGCGGACCCCGCCCGCATCCTGCGGGCAGCCACCGCCGACGCGTGGTTCGATCTCGCCGTGCAGCGCACGGACGAGCTGCTGCTCGACCACGCCAACTGCGAGAAGAAGGCGGCATCGACGGCCCTGGCCTTGATGTTCTCGTACCCCGAGGATTTCGAGCTTGCGAACCGCATGTCGAAGCTCGCGCGCGAGGAACTGCGGCACTTCGAGCTGGTGCAGCAGAAGCTCACCGAGCTGGGCGTGGCGTTCCGGCGACTGAGCCCGTCGCGATACGCCGAGGGCCTGCGCAAGGCACTGCGTCGCGACGAGCCGGGGCGGCGCATCGACCTGCTGCTGTGCGGTGCGCTGATCGAGGCGCGGTCGCACGAGCGGTTCATGGGGCTGATCGAGCGCTTGCCTGCGCCGCTCGCGGAGTTCTATGACTCGCTGGCTGCGGCCGAGTCACGGCACGCGGGTCTGTACCAGCGGTTGGCGGCGCGCGGTGGCGTCGACGTCGTGCCGCGGCTCGGCGAACTGGCGGACGTCGAGGCCGAGCTCGCGACGGCGCCGGATCCGCAGTTCCGGTTCCACTCGGGCACGCCCGTCTAGCGTCGAGCGCCATTACTTCAGCCCAGGGCGTCGAATCCCGGCGGCGGGAGGCTCGATGCCGGGGACGCCGTAAATACATCCCTGTAGGCTCGCGCGCCGCGTCCATGCGGCGCGACGCCCCGTCATCGAGCCTCCCGCCGCCGGAATCCGCCGCTGACACGATGGCGGTGCCGATGCGTGACTCGCATTTGATGCTGGGCGGCGCGTGGCGAGATCGGATCATCTGCGCTCGTGACGCGCACCCGCAGCAGGGCGTCTGCGCCGGGAGTCAGGGTGGCAGGGCGTCACGCGGCATGGACGCCGCGTGCGAGCCCCCACGGACGGGTTCACGGCGTCCCTGCCATCCTGACTCCCGGCACAGACGTCCGGCCGACGGAGAGCCGTGCAGCACGCTCAGCGCGGCAGCGTCCTGAGTTCGTACCCGCCCGGCGACACATCCAGCACGCTCCCCTCCGTGTACCAGTCGCCCAGCACGATGCGCTTCGCCGGCGCACCATCGATCTCGAGCGTATGCACGGCCGGTCGATGGGTGTGGCCGTGGATCATCGTGCGCACGCCTGCGTCGCGCATGGCCTGGGCCACCGCCGCGGCATTGACGTCCATGATCTCGGGTGCCGTCATGCCGACGTGCTCGCGGCTGCCGGCGCGCAGTCTGCGGGCCAGCGCCCGACGCTGCTCCAGCGTCATGATCCGGAAGATCGCGCGCACCACCGGGTTGCGGACGATGCGGCGCAGCCGCTGGTAGCTCACGTCGTCGGTGCACAGCGCGTCGCCGTGCATCAGCAGCACACGCTCGCCGTACAACTCGACCACCGTGCCATCGGCCAACAGTTTCGCGCCCGTCTCGAGGCAGAAGCGCTCGCCGATCAGGAAGTCGCGGTTGCCGTGCATGAGGAACACCGGCACGCCCGCATCGGTCAGTGCCCGCAGCGCGCGCACCGCGGCGCGGGCGGCGGGGTCTGGGTCGTCGTCGCCGAGCCAGGCCTCGAACAAGTCACCGAGGATGTAGAGCGCCTCGGCCGAGCGCGCCTCGGTCTCGAGGAACGCTTCGAACTGCCGGCCGATCCCCGGGTGCGCCGCGTCGAGGTGCAGGTCGGAGACGAACAGCGTCTTCACTTCGCCGGCCCAAGCACCTCGGCGCGCCGGATCACCACGGGTTCGAGCGGCGTCTCCTGCGGGAACGGACCGCGCGCACCGGTGCGAACTGCGGCGATGCGGTCGATCACGTCCATGCCTTGCACGACGGTGCCGACCACGGCGAAGCCCCAGCGGTCGGGACGCGGGTCGAGGTTGATGTTGTCGGCGAGGTTCACGTAGAACTCGGCAGCGGCGCTGTGCGGGTCGGGGCCACGGGCGAGGGCGACGGTGCCGCGGCGATTGGTCAGCCCGTTGCCGGACTCGTTGGGGATCGGATCGCGCGCCGGCTTCTCGGTGCCATCCGGGGTGTAGCCGCCGCCCTGCACGACGAACCCCGGCACCACGCGATGGAAGATCGTGCCGTCGTAGTGGCCGTCGGCAGCGTAACGCGCCAGGTTGGCGGCGCTCAGGGGCGCGCGCTCGGTGTCGAGTGCGATCGTGAAGGCACCCATCGAGGTCTCGAAGCGCACCAGCGGCCGGCCGGGCGACGAGCCCTGGGCAGAGGCCTGGCATGCGAGGGCGGTCAGGAACACGGCGAACAAGGCGCGCATCGAGGTCTCCGGGCTCAAGTCTGGGCGAGATGTTACGGCTTGAGGCCGCGCGACGGCCAGCGCAGGGGAGGACGGTCGGTCCGATCCGGTAACATGTGCGGATATGCCCGCCGTCCCGTACGTCACACGCTTCGCTCCGAGCCCGACCGGTGCCCTGCACCTCGGCAACGCGCGCACGGCGTTCTTCAACGACCTCGCGGCCCGGGCCAGCGGCGGGCGGCTGGTGCTGCGCATCGAGGACACCGACGCCGAACGCAGCGACGAGGCACTGCTCGCAAACCTGCTGGCGGACCTGCGCTGGCTGGGGCTCGAGTGGGCCGAGGGCCCGGACGTCGGCGGCGCACACGGCCCGTACCGACAGAGCGAGCGGGGCTCGCACTACGCGCAGGCCATCGCGACGCTCGAGGCGCAGGGCCGCGTCTATCCATGCTTCTGCTCGCCCGAGGAACTCAAGCTGTCGCGCAAGGCGCAGCTCGGGGCAGGCCGGCCGCCGCGCTACGCAGGCACCTGCGCGGCGTTGCCCGCGGCGGAGGTCGCCCGGCGCATCGAATCGGGAGCCCGGCCTGCGCTGCGCTTCAGGGTGCCGGCGGGGCGGGTCATCGAGTTCGACGACCTGATCCACGGGCCGCAGCGTTTCGCCAGCGACGACATCGGCGATTTCGTCATCCGGCGCGCGGACGGCAGCGTGGCGTTCTTCCTCGGCAACGCGGTGGACGACGCGGCGATGGGCATCACGCTGGTGCTGCGCGGCGACGACCACCTCGCCAACACGCCGCGCCAGATCATGCTGCTCGAGGCGCTCGGCTTGGCGGCGCCCCGTTACGGCCACCTGCCGTTGATGCTTGGGCCGAACGGCGCGCCACTCTCCAAGCGCGAGGGCGCCGCGAGCCTCGACGACCTGCGCGCGCAGGGTTACCTGCCGGGGGCGCTGCGCAATTACCTGGTACGGCTCGGGCACGCCTGCACGGCGGACAGCTGGCTTGAAACCGCAGAAATGGCCCGGCACTTCGATCTCGGTCGCAGCAGCAAGTCCGCGGCGCATTTCGACGAGGCGCAGCTGCGGCACTGGCAGCGCGAGGCAGTGACGCACGCCAGCGAGGCCGAGATTCTCGCGTGGCTGACGGGCCGGCTGGAACGCCTGGACGACGAGCGGCGCCGTGCCGCGTTCGTCGCGGCCGTGCGTGGCAACCTGCTGTTCCCGGCCGACGTCGAGCCGCTGGTCGCAATCGTGTGCGACGCGCTGATCGCGCTCGACGATGAAGCCGAACGCGAAGTGAAGTCCGCCGGGGCCGCGTTTTTCGATCAGGCGCTGGCCGCGTGGTACTCGACCGCTCCAGACTTCAAGGCCTGGACTCGTGCGGTCGGTACGACTACCGCCCGCAAGGGCGCTGCGCTGTACATGCCGCTGCGAGCCGCGTTGACCGGGCGCACGCACGGCCCCGAACTCGCACCACTGGTGACGTTGATGGGCAGTGACCGGGTGGTCGAACGTATTGCCGCCGCCGGCGCGCGTGCCGCGGCGGACGGATGAACTTCGAATCGAGGCGACGTCGAGCATGCTGCAGATCCACAACTCGCTGACCGGCCGCAAGGAGACTTTCACGCCGATCCGCCCGGGCGAAGTGCGCATGTACGTGTGCGGCATGACCGTGTACGACTACTGCCACCTCGGCCATGCGCGCATGCTGGTGGTGTTCGACGTGGTGCGCCGGCACCTCGAGGCGTCGGGGTACCGCGTCACCTTCGTGCGCAACATCACCGACATCGACGACAAGATCATCCAGCGCGCCAACGAGAACGGCGAGCCGATGGGCGCGCTCACCGAGCGCTTCATCCGCGCTTACCACGAGGACTGCGAGGCGCTCGGCGTACGCCGCGCCGATCACGAGCCGCGCGCCACCGAGTACGTGCCGCAGATCGTGGCGATGGTGCAGACCTTGATCGACAAGGGCTACGCCTACGTCGGCCCTAACAACGACGTGTACTATGCGGTCGCGAAGTTCGAGCCCTACGGGCAGCTGTCCGGCAAGCGCCTCGCCGACCTGCGCGCCGGCGCGCGCATTGAGGTGGACGAGTCGAAGCGCGACCCGCTCGATTTCGTGCTGTGGAAGGCCGCCAAGCCCGGCGAGCCGTCGTGGGAGTCGCCGTGGGGACCGGGTCGCCCCGGCTGGCACATCGAGTGCTCGGCGATGTCGGTCAAGCTGCTCGGCGAGCATTTCGACATCCACGGCGGCGGCATGGACCTCAAGTTCCCGCACCACGAGAACGAGATCGCGCAGACCTGCGCGGCTTGCGGCTCGAAGTTCGTGAACCTGTGGATGCACAACGGCTTCGTGCGCGTGGACGACGAGAAGATGTCGAAGTCGCTCGGCAACTTCTTCACCGTGCGCGAGGTGCTGGAGTGGGTGCGCGACCCGGAGGTGGTGCGCTACTTCATGCTGGGCA
>Ga0102851_10002524_pt1 | contig 11054 bp, 11 predicted proteins | sample Mud3Dept3metaG_FD_79558 | JGI IMG/M metagenome (GOLD analysis project Ga0102851, IMG submission 79558) | Freshwater wetland microbial communities from Ohio, USA, analyzing the effect of biotic and abiotic controls - Mud 3 Core 4 Depth 3... | ecosystem: Environmental > Aquatic > Freshwater >...
CCAAAGATGAAACTGTCCACATCATCTACTAGAAGAGTGTTATTCTCGGGGAAAAATTTTGCAATTTTAAGCCTATAAACACTGCGTTCTGTGCATGGAAAGGCTGGTAGAACAACAACAAGAATTTTCCAAGTGTTGTTGTTCTAGCAGACAAATCAATTTGCAGCAATGATGATACACCCGCATTTTGCACAGCCTTCCGTTCTTTTAATTCAAGCTTTAAAATCTGACCGCAACATTCTCAATTGTCTAAACTAAATACTATTATCAAACCCTAAACCTACTTTTCCATCTACTGTGCAATCCTAAGCTCATCATCAATAATTCAGAAAAAGAGTAACTTAGCTAAATATTATTAATAGCCTTACGAGATGGTTAAAATAAATCAGAGTCTTAAATGTACTCTATGAAACTGTTGCTTAGCTGTTCTGAATTAGGCTTGGGACACGTTTCTCGAATTATTCCTTTAGGGAAACGGCTCGAAAAGAATGGGCATACCTTAACTTTCTTCTCAGGCGGCAAAGCATACGAATTGCTACAAAAAGAGTTTAAGAACGTTTACAGGTGCACGCCGGTCGCATGGTATGAAAATGCTCATGGAATTATAACTTCAGCTTCCCTCATCAACCTCCTATTCCCCCTACCAATTTTTAACGTGGAAAAAAACACTATCGAATTGAAAAATTCTAACGCAATGGAAACCATACACCGCTACTACGACATACGAGAAAAACTTCACGACATCTCCCCAGACTTGATCATCGCTGATGGCGACATAAACGCACTTCGGCTCGCTTCACGCTGGAAGATCCCAGCAGTATATATTGCCAACATGATTAGACCAACATACGGTTTCTCAGCTTTTCTAAGCCCAGGTGAACGCATAGTTGAAAGGTATGTAAAACATTCTCTCAAGATAATAATTCCAGACAACCCTCCGCCGTACACCATATCAGAATACAACATAGGAAACTTGGACAATATGGGTTTGAGCGACAAATCCGTCTTTACAGGAGCCTTCATTGACACAACCCCAGTCGAAGGAAAACAAGAACACATCTATGCAGCGATAAGTGGACCCATTGGAACAAGAGCCAAACTAGCAAGAATTCTTTTGCCGGTTCTTGAAAAAATAAACACTAAATGTATAATTAGTTTGGGCACACCGGGAAATAAGGTAAAAACCAAAATCGGCAACTGTGAGCTGCACACATGGCTCTCACCCCAAGAACGAAATGATGTTATGAAAAATGCTATATTTGTCATCTTCAGTGGAGGCCACACAACATGCTTTGAAACCATCAAATACGGTAAACCCACAATATGCATTCCAACCCAACCTGAACAATTTGGCAACGCAGCTAAGCTCGAAAAAATGAAGTGCTCCATCACCGCGAAAAATCAAAAAATGCTCGAGATGGCAATTGAAAAGATGGAGAATAAAATCGATGAATACAACAAAAAAGTGGCGTTGGTAAGAGAGTTCACAATTAAATTTAAGGGATTAAATACGGCAGTATCCATCGTTGAGTCATTAGGGAAATAGTTATTCTTTAAGATTTAGTCGCTTAATTTTGCCGTTCGGAGTTTCTTCCTCGAATATTATGGCTGAAAACTTGTAGACTTTAGCGTCCTTGGTTAACCAACTATCAGGAGGTAAACCTGCTTTCATACAACATTGACATAAGAATTCTTCCTCACACCACCCCCACTCTATGGGCACCTGAGGCAAAAGCAAACCTTTGTGATAGCCACGTTCTATTATTAAACCGTCCTGACCAACCTTGATTTTACCTAAGTATTCTTTTGGGTTAGCAACTACCAACGGTTCAGGTGGAGTTAGAATGCTTACTTCAAAAACTACATTATCTAGCTCTCGATATGACATAGGCTCAAACCGAGGGTCCTCAATCGACGCGTTGATGGCTGAATTTATTACAGCGTTCACAAGAGGAATAGTAGGGTAAGGATAACCGATGCATCCGCGAAGCGCCTTCTCATTGTCTATCAATGTACTTATTGTGACAAAAACGCCACATTGTTCGAAAAGCTTCTCAGGGGTTTCTTCTGGCGGTTCAAGAGTCTTGCCGTTTCTAAGGTATTCTTTTACGGTGTTGCGTGCCAAGGTGACTAAGAAGGATCCTTCGTCTTGGGTAAGGTCAAACGTCAATCTATTCTCTCCTTTAGCAAGTGTCCTACTTTATTTGTGAATAAACAAGAAAATAGGAGATTCGAAGATTTAGAATTTTAAGGAATCTTCAGCTATACCATCGCCGGTTATGATAAGAAAATCTACTCCGTCACCACTAGTCGCATCCCTACTTATAGCGGACTTTACTGAACGGGTAACAAGGTCTTTGGCCTCTTTAAGAGTTAAATTTTCTCTATAACCTTCTTCAATTACACCAATTGCGATTTCTGTTCCTGACCCCACAGCGGCATACTTATCTGGAATAAGTGAACCTAAAACATCAAGTACATAAAGTGAAGCGCCTTCCTGATCTAAACCGGCCACAATTGTCTGGGTAATCAAAGGTGCATATCGACGGTTGAAGAGCACGTTTGCCATAAGTTTTGCCGCTGATCGCACGCTAATTTTTCTCCCCACGTCCATGCTATAGAGGTTGGCTTGTGCCTCCATTTCTTTGGCAAGAATCTGCATGTCTCCAACTAAACCTGCACATGCAACCCCAATTTGGTCAGTTATTTTGAAGACTTTTTTACCGCCTTTACTCATAACGAAGTAGCCGTATGTAACGCGTTTTTCAGCAGCTAAGATTACGCCATCTTGGAAGATGAGTCCAACGGTTGTAGCGCCTGGAACCCAGGCATATCCTTGCTGGGCGCTTTGATTTTGCGTTTGCTGCTGTGGTTCTTGCTGCGGCATCATTGGGATTTGTGGAATTTGAGGTAAATTAGGAAGTTGTGGTCCGATTCTTTCCATAATTTTTTTCGCCTTTTCGGGTTGTTATACACAAGACAATCTATTAAGGTTACTTATAACCATTATATGATTGGCAAAGCGACCTAACCTCTATGAATGAAAACCGTGAGAGCGCCAAAAATACATCAAATAATATATTACATTGATTGTTCTAGTAGAATGAAGTTTTGCCGTAGTAACTTTTAAGATTTACCCCTCAATAAGCTATTTTGAAACAAAAATATGTTAGAAATTTACACTAAAAACATCAATGGAACATGGTTTGCGGTAGCCTGTTCTCAACAAAAAGTCATAACGACCTCTTTTGGCGAAACTCAACAATCAGCACTAAACCACATACTAAGCAACCTTCCTAACAATATGTCATATCAGGTTCTTCATCAACCCACCAACTTCGCCGAAACCACAATTGCCGTTTTGAAGACCGTCTATGATGGAAAAGACGTTGATTTAAAACTCCAATTGGATACGGCTGATTTGTCGGTTTACACCAGGAAAGTTCTCAAAATTACTTCCAGGATACCGGTCGGTTTTGTGTCATCTTATGGAGCAATTTCCAAAGTAGCCGGTGGTAGTCCCAGAGCTGTTGGCAATGTTATGGCTGCGAACCCATTTGTTCCCATTATTCCTTGTCACAGAGTGGTCAAATCAGATTTAACTTTGGGCAACTACGGCGGCGGTGTAAACGTGAAATTCGAACTTTTAGGAAGAGAAAGACGGGGTTTTACGACTTCAAAGACTATTTTGGTAAATGATAAAAAACTTCAGGTTTTTCCTGTTGAACTCGTCCTTAAGAACCTCACTCTTACTTCGGCTTGGGCAAATAATAAATGCATGTGAATCTAACCTGAAGGCGAGGAAGCAACGTGTTGAATCGAGGACTTTATGTTGGCCGGTTCCAACCTTTTCATATTGGCCACTTAGACGCAATAAAATTTGCCCTAAAAGAAGTCGACGAACTCATCATCGTTATCGGCAGTGCCCAATATAGCCACAATAGCAAAAACCCCTTCACTGCTGGCGAGAGGTTGGTTATGGTGCACAAGGCATTGTTAGAAACGAAGTTGGATAGTTCCAAATTATGGACTGTTCCTGTACCTGATGTACATCTGCATATGCTCTGGGTTAGCGCAGTAGAAGGATATACCCCCAAGTTTAACGTTTTATATTCAAATGAACCTTTGACGCGGAGGCTCTTCATGGAAGCAGGCTACCTTGTTAAGGGTATCCCGTTGTTTGACCGAAAAGCATACGATTCAACTATAGTTCGAGAAAAAATGATTAAGGATGAAAGCTGGACAGAGCTTGTACCAAGAAGCGTTGCTGATTTTATTAGAGAAATCGATGGAGTTAACAGGTTAAGAGATTTAGCACAAACTGATAAGGTCGTTTAAACCACCAACTTATCCTTCGAAGCTGAATTAAAAAAACGCCAGGCTAAGAGGTAGACTGTGATAAGAATCAGAAGTACCGCAATAACTCCTGAGATACTAGGCAGATAAGCAAAAAGGTTGTTGCCAACATGAAAGGAGACAGAAATCAAATAGTAGGGCCATGGATTCTTTTTTGCAATGCCATACGCAGTTATAACGGCGCTTGAAGCATGAAAAATAAGACCAGGTACTCTGACAATGAATGGAACACCTTGGAAGAAAACATACAAGACAAACTCTGAAATGCCAAATCCTAAACCGATTAGTATGCCTAATGTCACGTAGGAGCGTTCAGTTTCACCATGTCTATAAAATAGCGGAAAAACTTTTGCCAACTCCTCAATGAAAGGTGCAAATACAATAACCGCTAACGCCGATGGAAACAAAGGATAGAATTGGGAGAAAAAAAGTGCGAAAGGAATACTCACTAGAATTCCTGAAATGAAAAAGAAACTATATTCTTTAAAATTTGGCTTATGAATTGGGATTAAACATTGTCGTGGCTGCGTCTGGTTCTCCATAAAAAACGACTCGCGTTAACATTGAACCAATAGCTTGCTTATCAGCTTAACGTTCAATCAAAAACCCGCACCAATTGGGTCGATTGGTTTTATGAGTTCCCGTAAAACCACAGTTGCATAGCAACCTCGGTTTAAGATAAAACTTACCTTAGCCACGTCATCTGTAACTCTTTGCATCTTGAATTCGCGAACTGGAGCGAGAACTGCACGTAAACCACCCTTACCTCCCGCATTTGACAGCTCATTCAACCGTATTGGCTTATCTCCAATGCCTTCGGTATCCAAAACTTCACGTTCAATTTCACCCATAACTCCCAATGAAAGCTTCTGTTTTGTACCAAAAATAGGTAATGCAACCCGGAGCTTCCCTACCTTGACTTGTGAATTAACAACATCCAAAGTCTCGGGAGTCACAACCTTATTCACCATAGTCAACGGCAAACCAGACTTTTCAACTCCGACGACGAGATCCCCCACTACAGCAGCATCTAAAGGCAGATTTCGTTTGAGGCGCTCGCTCAAGAATCGGTTAAACAAGTAAGATTGGTTTGCTTGAACAAAAAGGGCCTGTAGTTTAAGTGGTAACTTTTGGAAAGCTCCTAAAAAGTCGCTTGACTTTTCAGCAAGATGAAAAAGCATGATACGTTCAAACCTAAGCGATTTAGGAAAAATCTCCACTGCTAATTTAAAATTGCGTGTTACCTCAAGCTGCTGGCGGGCTTTTCTTGACTCGGGATGCTCATACATACTCGATTTTGCCAAGAAAAGCATGGCTGCCTCCTCAAAATTCCCTAAAGATAGCGCCTTACCTACTAAATGTGTAATCGGACGGATGGTTCCGAAACGTTGGTGCCCAAAAAAATTCGGTATGCCACCCAATACTTCAAGTTCTTTATTTGCTTGGGTTAAGCAATCTTGAATATCCAATTCTGGCTTGGATATATTCGTGATTGTTATAGTAAAGCTGTTGCCTAAAAGGTAAAATAGCCCCATCTGCTCCCGAAGATACCCTATAGGATAAAGTGTTAAATCCTTAACGTTGACTTTTTCAACCTCTTCAATTGAAACGTTGTCAAGGGTAATGAATTGAGCAGTAACTGCTTTGGCATCCTTAATTCCAGCAATCTGCACCCGACCCTGGTCGATACATAGGTCTTTAGCAATATTCTTGATAGCTATGAATGTATCCCAATTGCGTTTAACAAGGATACAAAGCAAAAACCGCTGTCTTTGACTTGAGGAGCCTAAGACCCTGGCTGGAATTGTACCGCTTGCGCTTGCTCTGGAGCCATCAACCAGAATCTCTTCCACTACAAAATCGTCAACAGATTCACGAATTAAACCGCTTATGCCGGAGGTTTTTGTAGCGTAGACCTCGATGCCAAGCGCCTTGTCGATTTTGGGGACTGACAACAAAGTCGCCTATAACAATTTTAGGTTGGCCGTTAGCCGATCAATCATTTTTGAAGGGGCAGGTCCAATCCCAAGGCAAGTTATTGTACCTTCGGGAACTTCAGTTAGCCCCCTATCGACGATAAGTGCATGAGGTAAACCTAAATCATCAGCTGCTTCTTCAAGTTCACCTAATTCTTTTTCATTTGCAACTTTAACAGCGACTTTCTTTTGACCTTCAAACATCCAAGCTTCCCACCACTTTTTATGGCGCTGATAAGCATCTTGGGCAGCCGAAACCGCCGCGTGCCCCGCTTGGGCTGCAATTTTTCCTTTACTCATTCGCAAGTCAGTTCGGAAGACAAGAACTTGCTTGTATTCAAACTCGCTCATTGGACATTTCCAGCTATAGGTTGGTAGAGAAGACTTTAAGGGTTTGTGGAAAGGTAGAGCAAACCAAAATATAGAAAAGCTGCTGCCACTGCTGGTTTCCGTAGAACAGCTAGGAGCATTTTGCCCTGAAAATCGATTTCATCAACATCTCGCAACGCCTTGTCTACGCCTAACTTTTGGCAGACTCGAAGCATCTCATCCAATTTATCGTCTGATAGTGAATCCAAGAAGCGTCTAAGCCTTAGCATTACACCGAAGTCGAGATTGGTAAGTTCGTTACATCGCTGTTGGTAGACTTTCAAAGACTCCGCAGAAACGTCATCATTTCTTATTGCTGAACTTGCTACTTGGGCCGCAATCTTGGCGCACGACAACCCAAAGATGACACCACCACCAGTTGTAGGTTTTATCTGCGAAGCACAATCGCCGACCGCAAGGAACCCGTTAGTGTAAGATTTCGGGATTGGACCACCCAAGCTGATAGCGTGATAGTTTATTCGAATTATTTTTGCTTTGGCAAGCTGTCTAGATGCCACTGGGTGCTTAGCTATGAGCCGTTTGAGATATTCAAGCGGATTACCTTTGTTGGTTGCTAGCCCCAGTTTAGCTGAACCATCGCGTCTTGGAATGAGCCAGCCGTAAAAACCAGGAGCATACTCCTTACCAAAATAAACTTCAACCGCGTTTCGCTCACAATTGAAAATGTTCGCGATTTCGGCTTCAGCAGTATAAACTATCCTACTAGGTTTTTTAGTTCTCAAACCGGCTTGATGTAGAAGCCTGGAAGAAATACCCTCTGCATCTATGACAACTTTGGAAAAAATATTTTCTTCACCACTATTGACTTGCTTGATTTTTACCCCCCTTACAAACCCATTAGTCACCAAAAGGGATTGAACACGGGTATTCAAAACATAACTTGCGCCAGCCGTCTTCGCTTGTTCTGCTAAATACTGGTCGAAACATGCTCTATTTAATGCAACTGTCACGGGGCAGGAAAGACTAAGCTTAAAATTTGTACCGTAAGAAGAATAGAAGTTGGCAGAGCAAAAAGTGTTTTCCTCAATGCCTTCTGGAAGCGGATAGAGCCCCATATTTTTTAGGCTCCGGATACTTAAGTGTCCCGCACAATGAGAAGGTACGCCAACCTGTGGGTGCTCTTCATAAACGGTTGTTTTAACACCCGCTTTTGCCAGGTGGAAAGCGACGTATGAACCGACTGGCCCGCCCCCAATTACAATAGCGTCTGAACTGTTGGTTGGAAAAACTGGGTTTGGGGTAGTCATAATTAAGCAAAGGGGCTAAATTATATATAAGCAAAAGGGCATTTTTCGAATAAAAAATTAACAAGGCTTGCTTTTGATCAACAGTAAATAGCATGGATCTTTATGGATCGCGAAGCTACACAACAGCCCTCAAAATTTTAAGGGCTGTTGTAAACCACCTTGTTATTCCCTTAAACTATTGCTTCTTGTGATAAGCTAATCCTATATAGGACTAATTTAATATTCAGATTGGATAGGAAACATGGCAGCTCAACCCTTCGATATTGGAGTAGTTGGACATTTTTCAGTTGATACAATCAATCTACCCAGCCGAACCAAACCTTTTGTGGTTCTGGGTGGTGCAGCAACATACACATCTTTTGTCGCTAAACGTCTTGAAGCAACTGCAGCTGTTATATCAAAAGTCGGGGGAAAATTTCCCCAAGCTTATATGTGGTGGATAAAAGAAGAAGGAATCAACATTTCAGGCGTCTCAACGGTTATTGATGAACCAACAACCGCTTTTGAACTCACATACGCAAAAGGTTTATCGGAGCGAACACTTAGACTGAAAAGTAAAGGACCAGCCATAACTACTGAAGATGTCCCAAGCAATTTCTATGCTAAAGCTGTCCACATCGCACCAATCGCAAACGAAACCAGTTATGAATTAGTTGAACACCTCAAAGGATGTGCTGATATTTTATCTATTGACCCGCAAGGGTTACTTCGAAACTTTGATGGTGCTGGCAATGTCACAGAAAACGCAAATGTAGACAACCGAATCTTTAGCTTAATAAATATTTATAAGTCGTCTCAAAATGAAATTTTCGCTTTAACTGGAGAATCAGAACTTAAAGCAGCTATTAGAGCAGTCCACGATGTCGGGGTAGAAACTGTAATAGTTACAAACGGCTCCAAAGGTTCAGTTCTTTCTGTCGGAGGCGCTCAGTATAATGTTGCAGCTTGCCCTTCACAGATACTTGTTGACCCAACAGGGGCAGGAGATGTCTTCATTGGCGGATTTTTAACCGAATATGTCAGGCAGAAAGAATCTCTCTGGTGTGCTGCTGTTGGCTCAGCTGCTGCGTCTTGTGTTGTCGAAGGGATCGGATCTACTTATTTTGGCAAAAAAGATGAGATTTATCATAGAGCTCAAGTTCTTTATGAAAAGGAACTTAAGCAATAGAATATATTTAGAGAGTAAAACAATCTTGTATGAGGCGTGAATTGTTTGGGTCGCATTGAAAAAGGCGAAAAATGTAGCGTATCAGGCTGCGGAAAAGAAGCTGCACGGTCAATCTCAGCAGACAAAGTTAAAGCCGCAGGCTTAAACGTGGGCAGCGCCGAAAAACGTGCTTACATCTGCAAAGAGCATTACAAAGAGTTTAAGAAAAAAACCAAAAAAGACAAGACTCTTGACAAGTGGCGTTACGGTTAAAGAGGGACATTTATCATGCGAATACTCCAACTGCATTCTAACTTTATAGTATTCAAACCAGTAGAAAAAGAAATCAATCAAGCCGAAGATACCGAAAAAACCGAAAAACGCGTCGAAGAAGTCGTTGTATTGTTCACAGCTATTGAAGAAGGCGATAATACAACTATGGCGCAGAAAGCCATCGACGACGTTCGAGCTTTTTTAGGCAAACTCAAAATAAATCGCATCCTCCTTTACCCATTCGCACATCTAAGTAGTAACCTCTCAAAACCATCTCAGGCCCTCGCGCTAATCAAGGATATGGAAGCGTATGCCAAGGACAAAGGCATCGAAACATATAGAGCACCATTTGGCTGGAACAAACAATTCACTATATCCATCAAAGGGCACCCGCTTGCTGAGCAAGCACGTAGTTACACAATAGCGCAGCCAGAAGGGGCACTTGGAACAAGAACATATTGTGAGAATAAAAAAGAAGAAGAACCTATCTCAGCAGCTCTAAAAGCTGAAGACACTATGAAATCCTGTTGGCATATTTTACAAACTGATGGGTCGCTAGTACCTATTGAAGAATTCAAATTCAAAGGTCACACCAACCTGCAGAAATTCTCACAATATGAAATTAAAAAGACCCGTGCCGTTACTCAAATGCCACCTCATGTTCCACTTATGAAACGGTTAGAAATAGCGGATTACGAGTCAGGAAGTGACCCAGGCAACATACGTTGGTACCCGAAAGGGCGTATGATAAAATCGCTACTTGAACAATACATCTCTTCTCGTGTTTCAGATTACGGCGGCATGGAAGTGGAAACTCCATTAATGTACGACTTTAACCACCCGAGTTTGTCTAGCTACCTTAACCGTTTTCCTGCACGTCAATATGTACTTAAATCCGAAGACAAAGAACTCTTTTTGAGATTCGCGGCCTGCTTTGGACAGTTTCTAATGGCGCATGACGCTCAGTTTAGTTACAAACAAATGCCTGTTAAACTTTATGAGCTTACGCGCTACAGCTTCCGGCGGGAAAAAAGCGGGGAAGTCGTTGGTTTGAAACGACTCAGAGCATTCACCATGCCAGATTGTCATGCGTTTTGCACCAACATAGACCAGGCTAAAGAAGAGTTCATGATAAGATTCAACCTTTGCGTCGATGTCTTAGCAAACATAGGCTTGGTAAAGAATGACTATGAGATTGCAATGCGTTTCACAAAGGAATTCTACTTAGAACATAAAGACTTCATAACTGAATTATCTCAAAAATTTGGCAAGCCAATATTGGCTGAGGTTTGGAGTGAACGTTTCTTCTACTTCGCTCTTAAATGGGACATCAACTTCATTGACAATCAAGACAAAGCAGCAGCACTAAGTACCGACCAAATAGACGTTGAAAACGCGAAACGCTATGAAATCACCTTTGTAGATGAGAAAGGGGAAAAACAATATCCATTAATTCTTCATTGCAGCCCAAGCGGCGCCATTGAACGCGATATCTATGCACTACTTGAAAAAGCCTACAGGGAACAGATGACTGGCAAAGCTCCAATGCTTCCTCTTTGGCTTTCACCTACGCAGGTTAGGTTCATCCCAATATCCGATAAGTTTCTTGATAAAGTTGAAGAGTTGGCAAAGCAAGTAGCTCAACACTACATTCGAGTAGACATC
>Ga0102851_10002525_pt1 | contig 11053 bp, 6 predicted proteins | sample Mud3Dept3metaG_FD_79558 | JGI IMG/M metagenome (GOLD analysis project Ga0102851, IMG submission 79558) | Freshwater wetland microbial communities from Ohio, USA, analyzing the effect of biotic and abiotic controls - Mud 3 Core 4 Depth 3... | ecosystem: Environmental > Aquatic > Freshwater >...
CATCATGCCGACCAGATTCTTGCCGATATCGTGGATATCGCCCTTGACCGTGCCGATGACCATGGTACCGATCTGAGGCGCGCCGGTTTCGGCCAGAAGCGGGCGCAGGATGTCCATACCGGCCTTCATGGCCTTGGCTGCCATTAACACTTCGGGGACGAACAGAATGCCGTCACGGAAGTCGACGCCGACCACGTCCATCCCGGCTACCAGTCCCTTGGTCAGCACGTCATAAGGGGTCATGCCGCGCGAGAGCAGTTCTTTGACACTGGCAACTACTTCTTCGGCCAGGCCGTCATACAGGTCATCCTGAATCAGCTCGAGAATCTCGCCGGTTTCCAACTTGGTGATATCGATATCGTCGCTCATGGTTTGTTATGCTCCGAGTAGAGAATTATATATAGATCTTATGCAGGTGGCGCTCTCACTCCTTACTGAGGTAGAGATCGGCCAGAGAAAGATTGGATTCATATCATTCTATCACCGCCCGGGAGCTCTCCCGGATTCGGTTGCGATGCTTGTTTTTGTTTTCGATAGCCGGGGCAGGGAGAGTGTCGGCCAAATGGGGATACGGGTCGCGGGCATGGGGCAGGCCAAGGGCAGCCACAAACTCATCCTGGAAAGAGGCTTCCAGAGGCATCTGAATGTGCTTCACCCAACGGGCCAGACCAGTGGCGCGCGCCCGCAGATGCTTGTTGAGTAAGGCAAAACGAGCGCCATCCCCGGCCGCGTTACCGACTGCATAGACTCGATCCAGCTCACAATCCGGGATCAATCCAAGCACCATCGCATGATAGGGATTGATATAGCTACCGAAAGCCCCGGCCAGGACGACGCGGTCGACCTGCGCTACGCCGCGGTATTTCATCAGTAGTTTGGTCCCGGCATAGAGAGCGGCTTTGGCGAGCTGGATCGCGCGCACATCGTTTTGGGTGATGACGATCGGGGATCCGGTGGCGGTCTGGGTGGCATCCGCCAGGACATACTCGCCAGTGCGACTTTTATAGCTCAGGCGAGGAGTGCGTTCCGAGAGACTTGCCACAAAGAGGCCATCGGCATTCAGTAAGCCGGATAGGAAGAGTTCAGCGATGGCTTCGATGATGCCGCTGCCGCAGATACCAGTGGCCCGGGCTTGGTCAGGTAAGTTGCCTGCCAGGGTGAAGTCGATCCAGTCATCATAGCCGATCACTTTATAGCGTGGTTCGAGGGTTTCAGGATCGATGCGCACCCGCTCAATAGCGCCTGGGGCCGCGCGCTGCCCATGGGTGATCTGGGCGCCTTCAAAGGCCGGTCCGGTGGGACTGGATGCGACCAGCACCTGCTGGCGGTCGCCCAGGGCGATCTCGGCATTGGTGCCGACGTCAACAATCAGCATCGTCTCGTCCTGCTCGTGAGGTGCTTCTGCAAGCAGCACGGCGACGTGGTCGGCGCCAACATGCCCGGCGATAAGGGGTAAAACGTGCAGGCGAGCTGCCGGATTGAGGTTCAGCCCGATGTCGCGCGCCTTGACGTCCAGGGCAGAGTCGAGAGCCAGGGTGAATGGCGCTCCGCCCAGTTCGACCGGGTCGATCCCCAGGAATATGTGATGCATGACGGTATTGCCAACCAGGACCACGTCGAGGATATCTTCGAGCGAGAGGCCAGCCCTGGTTGCGGCTTTCTCGGCCAGCTCGTTGATGGTCAGGATGACCTGGCGTTGCATGCGGGCCAGGCCTTGCGGCTCGGCCGTGGCGTAGCTGATCCGGCTCATCAGATCCTCACCATAGCGCACCTGGGGGTTCATGGCCGCTTCGGTGGCGATGACCGCGCCGGTGCGCAAATCGCACAGGTGGGCTACCACAGTAGTCGAGCCAACATCGACGGCTAGCCCGTAGGCTCCTTCCTGGTAGCCCGGCTGGACACGCAGTACCTCTCTTTCTTGCCAGAGACTGACGGTGACCGCAAACTTTCCATCCCGCAGGGCGGTTTGTAATGTGAGCAAGGCTTTGCTGTCGATGCTTAGGACATCCAGGTTCCATTGTACCTGTAGGGCAGCCATCAGGCGCTCCCAATCGCCGCGTGCATCACTCAGATCTGGCGATTGGACCTCAACGTATACCTGGCGAACGGCGGGATCGATCTCGATCGAGCGGTCGGAAGCGGCCTTGGCGATGATCTGCTTGCGGGCCTGGCTCTCCTCAGGGACGGTGATGAGCAGGTCGCCCAGGACATCGCAGGCGCAGGCCAGACGCCGCCCACTGAGCTTGTTTTCATTGAAGAAATCGATCTCCTTAAGGGTGAGCGGGGTCAGGTGATGTTCGGCGGATTTTATGCCGTGCTTGGGGAAATAACCGGTCTCGACGGCAATCTGGCATTTGCCACAGGTCTGGCGCCCGCCGCAGATCGATTCGAGCTCGACGCCTAGCTCCTGGGAGACCTTGAGCAGATTCATGCCGCGTGGCACCTGTCCTTTTCGGCCGGAGGGCATCAAGGCGATCTTCACGGTGGCGTTCTGAGAGGGGTCTGATTTTGGCATGCAGGGTTGGTATTTATCCTTCAGCGACGGCGAGGCGAGCGTGGCGGCGGCGGCGGCGCTCGCCGCCCTCCTCCTCGCTTTCCTGACGGGCAACATGTTTCCAGCCTTCGGGTGTCGTGGCGTCACCGGCGACCAGGCCAGGAAAGGTAGATCGCAGGCGGGCATCCACTTCAGGGGAGAAGACTGCCGGATTGTCGCGGGTCAGGATTTCCTTGACCTTGAGCATGGCGTGTGCCTGCGAGTCGAGCGCGCCGCGTTCTTTCCATTGGGCACGTGTGTCCCGATCGGAAACCTCGGCCAGGAACATCGTCTTGCGCATGCGCTCCAGAGTGTGTTCCTCGCCGGCAAACATGCCGCTCGGTCCGACTTTGGCGATCAGGTCCAGGGCGAAGTTTTCTTCGCTGAATTCGAAGCCCTGGCGCATGCGTTTAAGCATCAAGGCGATTTCATTGTCAATCATGGCCTTGGCGAAGTCGAAGGTCATCAATGAGTCGAGCAAGCCAGCCATATTGAAGATATCCACGCCGCCCAGGTAACCCGCCACGACTGACATGCCGGTCTCGTAACCGGATTGGGCGTCGTTAATCTTGGCATTGGTCAAGCCGAGATAGCCGCCGGAGGGAACATGATAGTAGCGGGCCATCTGGGCACAGGCCATGTGCAGCATGCCAGTCTCGATGGCGCCAGGCGAGTAGGCCCCGGTACGCATATCGGCAACGGTGGGCAGGGTGTTATAAATGACTGCCTTACCTGGGCGGATCATCTGAGTCAGGACGGCGGCAGCCAGGAACTCGGCGTTGCATTGGGCTAGGGTCGCCAGCATGGTCAAAGGGGAGGTCAGCCCGGCATTAGGCACAATTGAGAAGTAGCTGGGCAGGTCCATTTCGCTGAAAATGATCAGATCCTGAGTGGAGTCGAAGTCCATCGTCAGGGGCGAAACTACCGGGCAGTAGTGATGGGTGATGAAGGGATAATCATGGAAGGCGTCTTTGCCGCCTGCGATCAGGTAGGCCATCTTCAGGACCATCTCAGCTTCGTTGGGCGGGGTGTTGGCGCGCACCGGTTTGACCGTATTTTTAACCGAGGGGTAGTAGCGCGATAGACTAAACTGGCCTTTGGGAGCATCATCAGCCAGGGTGGAGATGGAGAAGACATCATAACCGGGCATCTCGTTTACCAAGTAAGCGATGCGCGCCAGGTCGTCGGAGCGGGCACGGCGCTCGAAGCCCGTGACCGGGTCGATGATATTGGGCGCCGAGCTGCCGGTCAGAATTAAGGGACTATCGTCAGGGACAGTGCGATTAAATTGCGGATCGCGGCCCAGGAAGGTGAATGTTGACGGGAACATAACCTGATATTTCTCGACCACCTGGGGGGGCAGTTGAACGAGTTGGGTTTGATGGTCAAATTTCGCCCCGTGGGCAGCGAAGATCTCGCGGGCGCGCTCGTTGCGCACAAGCATGCCTACTTTTTCCAGGATCTCGAGCGAGGCATCGTGGACACGCTCAACCTGTTCTTGAGTAAGGAATTCGGCAAACTGATAGATCATCGGGTGGCTCCTTGAATAGCGGTTTGTGGTTAGTGATTGGCGATTGGCGAAGCCTCGCGCCGCTGTGTTTGTGGGGTGATGTTGTTCGCTGAGTGATCGAGTTCAGGGACGGATTCGGAATAAGCTGGATTCATACTTGCCTTCTGGCGCAAGTCGAAAGGGGCTGCATCAGTGATGAAACGGAAGCGGTCGCCCCGGTAGCGATCCTGGCCGGCTTCCACCGGCAATTCATCTTTGTCGTAAGACAGGCGTTTTTCGAGCATGAGGGGCGCGCCGGGGCGCACTTTGAGCAGCTCGGCTTCGAAGGCGGAGGCGATGACTGGCTCAAAACTCTGTCGGGCGCGCACAATGGCAATGCCGTATTCGCTTTCCATGATTTCATAGATAGAACGCGCCTGCAGATCAAAACGATCCAGATTTGGGAAGCGGGTCTGCGGAATGGTGTAATTCTCGAGCAGGACTGGTTCCTGGTTGATCGTGCGCAAGCGGCGGATGCGGTAAGCCGGGCAGGAGGGCGGTACGGCTAGCTGGCGAGCAGCTGCAGCATCCAGAGCAATTTGCTCGACAGAGATCAGCAGGGCTCCCGGGGTATAACCGCGGTTCTGCATGCCGCGTGTAAAGCGGAAAACAACGTCCATCTGGCGATCTATTTTGGGAGCGGTGATGTAGGTGCCCACGCCGTGGCGACGGTCGATTAACCCCTGGGCTTCCAGAACGCGCAGCGCCCGGCGTAGGGTCATGCGATTGACGCCAAGCTGCTCGGAAAGCTCGCGCTCGGGCGGTAGGCGATCGCCGGGAGTCAGCTCGCCCGATTCAATTTTCCCGATCAACCCTTCGGCGATCTGGATGTAGAGAGGGACGGTATAAACTAGATGAGAAGTGGTATACATTATATATACCACTGATTATACTACAAGACCACGCCATTTATGCAAATTAGACGTTCGATATCGCAAATAATTGAGAAAGGGAACGGAATTTTAGTAAAGGCGCGAAAGGACACGAAGGAGGTTAGATTGGAAATCCCAGCGCCCTTCGTGCCCGATCTGAATTAGATATTTTGCTGATCGGACCCTTAAGTCGATCGCTCGCGGCCCAAGATGGGGCTGAGCATGGCGTCCAACAGACTGGCGCGGTAGTCGATGGCGGTGGCAACGTTGGCCTGGTGGATCTCGAACAGGGCGTTGTCCACCTCCAGGGCGCCGGCAGCCCCCTTGCGCATGGGGATGACCGTCTCGCTGTCGGCGTCGAGCTTGATGATGGTGCGGGCGACAGGCCTGGCAGCGTCGAAGTTCGGGGCGGCGCTGGAATCGATCTCGACGAACTTGGTGACGACTTCCATGGTGGCGGCGTCATCAATGTATTTCGCCACGCTGGCAGCGGCGTTCTTGAGTGAGGTTGTATAATCGGTAGCCATTTTTATCTCCTAAACTGGGATCTGGGTAATCAGTTTGTACTTCTCAATATCAGCTAATACTTCTTTGATAAATTTCCAGGCCACCGGGATGGCCAGCACCGCCCCGCCGGGGGTTGTCAGCAGGACAGCCAGCTTGGCGGCGCTGCGCACGGTGACAACGATAGCATGCAGCAGGATGTTGCGAGAGGCCAGCGCCTGGCGCAGCGAGTTGCGGTGCAGCTCACGCTCCTCCGGGGTTAATCCAGATTGCCACAGCGTGTCCAGGTCGCCGCTCCAGCCGACCACTGTGCGACCGATCAACCGGCCTTCTTGCTGCGTTTCGACCCAGGCGAAGTGGGTCACCAGGCGCAGCAGGTCGTCCATGTCGGCCTTGAACTGGTCGAAGGCCTGCTCGAGGCCGCGCCTTTCGTCGCTGCCGGCGGCGAAGCTGAGCCCAACGGCGGGCAGCTCCAGGGTATGCAGCAGCTCCAGAGCATCAGCTTCCGGCTCCGGCAGGGTTTCAGCGGTTTGCGGTGCGAAGGACAGCCCCACGCCGCCGGTTGCCCGCGCGTGCAGTACCAATTCATCAATCCGCGCCGGGACATCCTCCAGGGCAAGCCGTGAGGCGCCCAACACCTCCTGGCGCTCGGACAGGACCGCCTCTGCCGATATGGGATCGGCGGGCAGCTCCAGGCGCCAGACGGGGTAGGCTTGAGCGCCCGCTTCAGCTTCAGCGCCGCCCGCGTCGATGGCATACGAAACTCCCGGGGCGGCCGGGGCTGGCTGGAATTGCCAGGTCTGGAATAACCCGGAGGGGGATTCAGTGAATGGAGGGATGAAGTTCACCGGTGCTCCATCGTTTTGTTAAGTGGCATCTTTCGACTTCCACTCCGCTACGCTACGTATCCGCTCAGGATGCCTGGCTTCAGGGTTTAAGAAGCCCGGTGAGGCCGGTGACTGCCGAAACGGCGGTTTTGAGCAGCTCAGATCGGCTGGCCTGGGCTTGCTGGAGCATTTGTAGGTGGACATTCCAAAGCTCTATGTCCACCTCGCCATCCTCCTCCGGCACGCATACGATGGTGTCGCCGTCGATGTTGACTCGGGTGAGGGCGCGCAGGCGGGCGCCGGTGAACTGGCCTTTCTCGTATTTGACGGCGGCGATATTGTCGCTGACATAGGTGGAGACTTCCAGGCTGGTGGCATCGTCCAGGGCCTGGCTGAGGAAGTCGCCCAGCTTGCTGCCCAACTGCTGCAGCCCGCCGCGCAGACTGGCCAGGGTATCCCCCAGGCCGTAATCCACGGCCGCCATTGTACCCACGGCTGGTCCGCTCGCGGCTTGAACCGCGCCGGGCGCAGGGGTAACCACGATTGAAGACACCTGGGGGGCGCGGCCTAGCGTCTCGGCGATGCTGGCGCGCTCCTGGGGAGGGCTGGCCTGCTTGCTGGCCATCATGCGCACAGCGGGATCGCCGATCACCATGTAGTTACGAGCGTCATGGTTGGCGGTCCACATGCCGGCGATCTTGACCACGTTCTGGGTCTCCTCGTCGGTCTCGTCTAATTCGGTGGTCAGGTCGGAGGCCAGCTCGGCATAACGTGAGTTGAAATGCTCGAGGGCCGAGCCGATCGGGTGACCATCCATCAAGCGGGTGAGGGTACTCTCGAAGGTGGTCAGGTCCTCGCCGACGCCCTCCCAGACGAAGGAGTAGCCCCAGGCCCGCTCGACATGCCCGACAACGGCCAGGGCGCCGCCGTTGGGGTGGGCCAGCATGCGTGTTGGCAGCTGGCTGAGGAAGGCGCGCGGGGCGATTTCGTTCTTATCTTTGAAAGCGATGCGGTTGAAATCATCCAAGCGGGGGGTGCCGGCGCCGTAGCAGGCGAAGAAAAATGCCAGCGTGCCGAGCAGGTTGGCGTCGGAGGCCAGGTCCTCGCCGGTGAAGTAGAAGTTCTCGGGGATGCGCCCTTTGTGTGCCTTGGGACCGGGCCAATCCTGGCAGAGCAGGGCGCCTTGGTGTGGAATCTGGCGCGGGTCGCCGCTGGGGAAAGCCATGCCGTGCGAGGCGGTGAACAGGAAGGCGGGGGCGTCTTTGGAGCGCAGCAACTGATCGAGGTCTTTCTTATAGGCCTTCTCAGCCTGGTTGACTTGCACCTGCCACTCCGGCTTTTCTGTTCGGATGTGCTCTGCCAGCGGCGCGATCAGGTGTTGGGCGCTGAGCTGGGTAGCGCCGTCGTCGGGGTTGGCCGCGCCGAAGAAGGCGGCTTTTTTCTTGAGCTTGTATCCTTGTTTTTCGGCTTCCACCACGCTGACGGCGTAGCGGTAGTAGTCCTCGTAGCTCTCGAAAAAGACTCGGCCCACCGCATACTGCACGTCCAATTGGTACTGGAAGGAATAGGGGATTTGCTCGGGATCGCCGGCGATCAACAGGTAATAAGGCAGCTTCTCCGGGTCGGCGACGCCCGGGCCGCGCCCATGTAATTTAAGGAAATCATTCTTAGATTTCCCGGTCTGGTACCCCAACTCACCGGAGCATTCTTTGTAGTAGTGGGCTACCGCTGCCGCAGCCTGGGCCTGACGATGCGCGAGTAGGGGCTGGAGCGCCTCTTTGAGGGCGGCCAGCTGGCGGGCCTCCAGGCCAGAGGGAAAGATCACTCCCCAACCGGCCTGGGAGAGATCCTTGGGGTCTTTGCCTTCCACCAGGCCGAAGTGTTCAGCGCTCTGCAGGCTTCCGAAGGAGGCAATGCTCTGCTGATCGACCGCCCGGCGGATCTGGATATCTTGCTTTTCTGCCAGGTCGAGCGGTAGGCCGCGGGCAACCCTGGCTACATCCTGCGGACGCTGAGGGGGCAGGTCGTACTCGCCGCTGGCGCCATTGATGCCGTTGAGAATTAGCAAATTATCATTGCTCATCGTATATTCCTCTTTATTGAGAAAAGAATTCTACTTTCGAAGCGCGCCCGCTCATGGCGAGGCCTCTCCGGCCGGGAATTGCTCGCAGGTCTGATGATATTGCTGTCCGGCGAAGTACTTTTCCCATTCGCTGGGAGTCAGGTTGCGCTCGGCCTGCTCGCAGGCCCGCGCGGCCCACTGCGCCACATTCAGGTCCCACAATGTCACCGTACCGGCCTGGCTACCGGAGGCCAGGCTAAGCGAATCTGGGCTGAAGGCCAGGCTGGTGACTGCTACCACCCCGCCGATAAAGGCATCGCCAAAGCGGGACAGGGTGTCCATGTCGAGCAGGATGATCTCGCCGACGTTGTTGCCGGCCGCCAACAATTTGCCGTCCGGGCTGAAGGCCAGACTGGCGAATCCGCCGCTGCGGGGGAACTCCAGAGGGGTGTCGAGCTGATAAATACCATCGCCCGCATCCAGCCAAAATACGATGCGCCCGTCTTGACTTGCCGCGGCCAGCGCCACGCCGTCCGGGCTAAAGGCCAGGCCGGTGAGGCGATCGGTCTCACTTTCGAAGCTGGTGACGAGCTGTTCGGAGGCGATATTCCAGATCTGGATGATAGCTGGCGGGCAGGAAGAGCTGCTGTCCGGGCTGTCCCCGCAGGTGCCGACAGCCAGCGTGTCCCCGTCCGGGGCGATCGCCAGGCTGTCTACGGGGGCATCGCCAGTGTCGAGAGTCTTGGATTGTATGTATGTCCCGTCGCCGGAGGATTCCCACACTTCCACCGAGCCGTCGTTCTGGCCCAGCACCAGCCAGTCGCCACCCTCCCGGAATACAGCTGATTCAGGTTCTCCGCTGATAGAGAAGACTTCCTGTTCGTTCTGCGTGCTGATCTGAGACTGCCAGACTGAGGCCTGGCCGGACTGGCTGCCCAGCATGATCAAAGTATCCGGGTCAGCGTAGGTCAAGGCCTGCAGGCGGCCTTTGCTGTCGCTGAATAGGCTGCCAAGCGGTTGCTGAGAAGCGATTTCGTAGAGGTTGACCGAGCGGTCGATACTGCCAGTAGCCAGCAGGGGCTTGCCGATCCGGTTGAAGGCCAGGCTGGTCACGGCGGCGGTGTGGTTGGTGAGCTGTTCAACCTTGTCTCGGGTGATTACATCCCACAGAACAATGGTGCCCTCCTCATCGCCGGAGGCCAGCACCTTGCCATCCGGGCTGAAAGCCACCCCGTTCACATCGGTAGTATGGCCGACCAACGGGATACCCTCTTCCGTGTCCAGATCCCACAAAAACAGGGCCTTATCCTGTTCACCGCGATTGTCCTCGCCCCCGGAGGCCAGCCAGCGGCCATCCGGTGACCAGGCGACGCTGTCCACGCGGCTTTGCTCTTTGTACTCGCTGGCAGGAGCGCTCTCGCCGCTGGATTTATCATAGATGCGCACCGCGCCGTCGGCGCTGCCAGCCACCAGGCGCTGGCTGTCCGGCGACCAGGCCAGGCTGAGTACATCGGCGCTGGTTCCGCGTGGGAAGAAGGTCTGCGGGTTTGGAGAGGCAGAGGCAAAATCCACCACGGAGATTATGCGACCTTCGCCGGCGTGCGCCAGATATTTTCCATCCGGGCTGACCGCCACGCTGTAGATCGGGGCATGGGTGGTGTTGAAATCTCTCAGTTTTTTTCCATTTGAAATATTCCAAAAGACAATATTTCCGAGGTTATCGCCGGTGACCAGCACTTGCCCATCCGGGCTGAAGGAGACGCTATTGATAGATTGCCCAGTGAGGGACTTGGTCAGGATGAAATTGCCCGATGGGATATTCCAGACCCGCAACTGGCCGAAGTCACCCCCGTACGCCAGTTTCAGGCCATCAGCCGAGAGAGCCACGCTGCGGATGGCGACGGCCTCGCGTGGCGGGGCGTTCTCCAGGGGAGTGGCGGTGCGGTTGAGGGCAAGCTGCAGGCCGCTGAGCAGGGAATTGCGCGCCTGGAGGGTGTCAGCAGCGTTGAGGGCTTCCAGACTGAGCAGGTAGGCCAGCTCGCGCTGCTGCGCCAGGACGTTATCGGAGATGGCGGCCAGCTGTCCTGAGCGCGTCAGGCGGCCCTCGCTGATGGCGGCCGCCTCGGCTTCCTCGGCGCGCGCCTTCTCCGATTCGGCGATCGCTTCTGCAGCCTGGGCGGCGGCTTTCTCGGATTGGGCGACGGCCTCCGCCGCCACTGCGACAGCCTCCGCCGCCACTGCGGTGGCCTTGTCCGCCTGGGCGGTGGCTTCAGCGATGACCGCGGTTTCCCTGGCATCGACTGCCGTTGCCCGGGCGCGCTCAGCGCTCTGTTGGTTAATGAAGGCGCCATACCCCAGGATGGCCGCGATGATCGCCAGAGAGATCGCCAGGACGCTGAAGCCAGTGATAACCCGGTTCCAGCGGCGCAGGCGCACGGCGGAGCGCGCCTGCTCTTCGGCTTCCAAACGAGTGGCTTCGTCGACGCAAGCCTCCAGGAACTCGTTATCCAACGCGGTCAGGTCAGCGGGATGCTCTTTGGCCCACTCCTGGGCTTCGACCAGTGCCTGCCCGGCAAGCAAGAGGCTGTCCGGGCGGTCCTGGCTCTCCCATAGGATCGCCTGGCGCTGCATGACGCTCAGATTCGTCAGCAGCCAGGTAGCGTTATTCTTGCGGATTGGGTCGATCAGGCGATCATGCGCCAGCTC
>Ga0102851_10002526_pt1 | contig 11053 bp, 6 predicted proteins | sample Mud3Dept3metaG_FD_79558 | JGI IMG/M metagenome (GOLD analysis project Ga0102851, IMG submission 79558) | Freshwater wetland microbial communities from Ohio, USA, analyzing the effect of biotic and abiotic controls - Mud 3 Core 4 Depth 3... | ecosystem: Environmental > Aquatic > Freshwater >...
CTGCCCCCGTCCAGCTAAAGCGGGACGGGGGGTTCGTCTTATGAAACAGATCTAATTTTCCGAAGACTTATCCTCCTGATTATTATCAGCTTCATCTTTCTTCTTCTGAAGCTTTATTTTGATCTCTGATTTAGCGCTGTTGAATCCCACATTTATTATCTCGCCTTCGGCCGGACCCGCCTTGATCAATACTTCAGCCATGGGATCTTCAAGATACTTCTGAATTGCACGCTTCAGAGGTCTGGCGCCGTAAGTAGCGTCAAAACCTTTCTCGGCAATATAATCCCTTGCTGCGGTTGCTATCTTAAGCTGATATCCGAGCGCTTTGATCCTGTCGTACAAACCCTGGAGTTCAAGATCGATGATCTTGTTGATCTCTTCTTTTCCAAGGGAATTGAATATTATGATATCGTCGATCCTGTTAAGGAATTCGGGTGCAAATGTTTTCTGCAGTGCTTTCTGAAGTATACTCTTGGTCTGTTCATCCCTTGTAGCCTTTTTTGCATGTGTATCGAAACCGATACCATGACCGAATTCAGAGATCTGCCGGGTACCAATATTGGAAGTGAGAATCACAATAGTATTCCTGAAGTCGACACGTCGTCCGAGACTGTCGGTAAGCTGACCTTCATCAAGAACCTGGAGGAGGATGTGGAAAACGTCAGGATGCGCTTTCTCTATTTCATCAAGCAGGACAACTGAGTAAGGCTTCCTTCTCACTTTTTCAGTAAGCTGACCACCCTCTTCATATCCGACATATCCCGGAGGCGCTCCTACAAGTCTGGATACTGAAAACTTCTCCATATATTCGCTCATGTCGATCCTCACGAGGTTATCCGTTGTGTCGAACAGGAATTTAGCCAGTACTTTTGCAAGCTGGGTTTTACCAACGCCTGTCGGACCAAGAAAGATGAATGTACCTATAGGTTTGTTTGGGTCTTTCAGGCCGGCTCTGTTCTTCTGGATCGATTTTACTATTTTGAGGATTGCCTCATCCTGTCCGATAACACTTCCCTTCAGCTCATCGGCCATCTGTAACAGCCGGGTACCTTCAGTCTGTGCAATTCTCTGAACGGGCACACCTGTCATCATCGCAACAACTTCTGCAACCTTTTCAGCATCAACTGTTTCCCGGTTCACGGAAAGTTCCTTTTCCCATTTCTTCTTTTCAATGTCGATCATCTCCAGCAGATCTTTCTCGCGGTCGCGGAAACTTGCGGCCTTTTCAAAGTTCTGATTCTTGACGGCCATCATCTTTTCTTTCTTTGTATCGTCAAGCTGCTTCTCCAGAGAGAGAATCTTTTCCGGCACAACAATATTCGAAATGTGTACCCTGGAGCCTGATTCATCGAGCGCATCTATAGCTTTATCGGGAAGATGCCTGTCAGAGATATAGCGGTTGGTCAGTTTTACGCATGCATCAATGGCATCATCAGTATAAGTTACATTATGGTGCTCTTCGTATCTCTCCTTTATATTCTGGAGAATATTGATTGTCTCCTCAATTGAAGTGGGGTCAACAAGCACTTTCTGGAATCTTCTCTCCAGTGCGCCGTCCTTCTCAATATGCTGCCGGTACTCATCAAGCGTAGTGGCTCCTATACACTGGATCTCTCCTCTGGCAAGGGCAGGTTTTAGCATGTTGGCAGCATCAAGCGATCCGGTTGCTCCGCCGGCGCCCACAATAGTATGTATCTCGTCAATAAACAGAATTATGTTGTCATTCTTGGAAAGCTCATTCAAAATTGCCTTCATCCTCTCCTCAAACTGTCCCCTGTATTTTGTACCGGCAACAATTGAGGCAAGATCGAGAGCCACAACTCTTTTATGGAACAGCACCCTGGATACATTTTTCTTCGTAATGCGCAGTGCAAGTCCCTCAGCTATGGCAGACTTTCCTACTCCGGGTTCTCCGATAAGGACCGGATTATTCTTTTTCCTTCTGGATAGGATCTGGGCAAGCCTTTCGATCTCACGTTCCCTTCCGACAACGGGATCGAGCCTGCCCTCTTCAGCTGCCTTGGTAAGGTCAATGCCAAAATTGTCGAGTACAGGTGTATCGGATGATGATTTTGTTGAAGCAGATGAAGCGGACTGTCCTTTACCGGGTGAGCCGTATCCCTGGCCTTCATCATCCTCATCCCTTGGGTAATCAGCTCTGGATCTGGGTGTTCCGGCTTCAACTAACCGTTTTACCGACTGATAATCAACATCCAGTTCGGACAGAAACCTGGTGACCAGTGCATTTTCATCTTTAAGAATCGCCAGAAGCAGGTGCTCTGATTCGATTGTACTGCTCTTTAATGCTTTTGCTTCAAGATAAACAAGTTTCAATATTCTCTCAGTGCTTCTTAAAAGCGGAATTACTTCATGATCAGCTACCGGAACAGGGCTTTCCACTTTAATGCTTTTTTCAAGCGAGCCCTTCAAACCCATAAGATCGATGCCCTGGTTGATCAGGATTTCAATCGCAACCCCTTCTCCATCCCTCAGAATTCCAAGAAAAAGATGCTCAGGACTTATATGGCTGTTTCCCAGCCTTATAGCCTCTTCCTTACTGTAACCAAGGATATCCTTTACTCTTTGCGAAAATTGTGAATCCATATTATTTTTTGTCGTTTTCCCTTCAATTATGTTATCTCAGTCAATCTGGCAGACATTAGAAGACAAAAGTACACATAATTGAAAGACCAAAGTTAAAATTATGCCATATTTATATATGGCAATAATTATGCCCATTTATGAACAAATAATGTTAAAAATTCATTCAGGAACAGGCTTAAAAATAGCTAAATAATCACTATTTTCGGGAGTCAAATCCAAAAATGGATTTGTAATTCATAATTATTTAATTCTTAGTTTGTTATGGCAGAGAGAGAGAGGATAGTTCAGGTAAATATTGAGGAGGAGATGAAGTCGGCTTACATCGATTATTCGATGTCGGTCATTGTATCGCGAGCTTTACCTGATGTCAGGGATGGTCTGAAGCCGGTTCACCGGCGTGTGCTCTTCGGTATGTCGGAACTGGGAGTACAATCAAATAAGTCTTACAAGAAATCAGCAAGGATAGTGGGAGAGGTGCTTGGTAAATATCATCCCCATGGAGATTCTTCAGTATATGAAGCCATGGTGAGGATGGCCCAGGAGTGGTCAATGAGATACCCGCTGGTAGACGGGCAGGGTAATTTCGGATCAGTCGACGGCGACAGCCCGGCAGCTATGAGGTATACTGAAGCACGACTCAAAAAAATTGCAGAGGAAACTCTTGCGGATATTGACAAGAACACTGTTGATTTTCAGCCGAATTTTGATGACTCACTTACAGAGCCGGTGGTTCTTCCAACACGGATCCCGAACCTGCTCGTAAACGGAGCCTCGGGAATTGCCGTCGGGATGGCAACGAACATGCCCCCTCATAACCTGTCAGAAATTGTTGATGCAACGATCGCCTATATAGATAATAATAACATTACTGCGGAAGAAATCCTGAAATATGTGAAGGGGCCTGATTTTCCGACTGGCGGAATAATCTACGGCGAGCAGGGAATCAGGGATGCCTGCGAAACAGGGAGAGGGAGAATTGTAATCAGGGCTAAAACCGAGATAGAGCTGACTCATTCCGGACGGGAATGTATTGTGGTGACAGAAATCCCTTACATGGTTAATAAGGCTGAAATGATCCAGAAGATCGCTAACCTTATAAACGAAAAGAAACTTGAAGGAATATCATATATAAATGATGAGTCGGACCGGAACGGGATGAGAATTGTTATCATCCTCAAGAAAGATGCCACCGCAAACGTAGTTCTCAACCATCTTTACAAGTATTCTTCACTTCAGACAGCATTTAGCGTAAATAATATCGCGCTAGTAAAGGGACGTCCAAAAACTCTCAACACAAAAGATCTGATCTCATATTTTGTGAAACACCGTCATGAAGTAGTGATCAGGAGGACAAAATTTGATCTTGAACAGGCTGAAAAGAGAGCTCATATACTTGAAGGTCTGATCATTGCAAGCGACAACATTGACGAAGTGATCGCACTTATCAAATCGTCACAGACACCCGACATGGCGCGGGAGAAACTTATGGAGCGGTTTAAGCTTACTGATGCACAGGCCAGGGCTATAGTTGAAATGCGACTTCGCCAGCTGACAGGTCTCGAACAGGAAAAGCTCAGGGCTGAGTATAAGGAAGTCATGGATCTTATCGAGTATCTAAGGAAAGTACTCAACAGTGTTGACCTCCAGATGAAGATCATTAAGGATGAGCTTATCGAAATAAGGGAAAAGTATGGCGACAAGCGACGCACTGAAATAATTCCGAATGCTGAGGAATTCAATCCCGAAGACTTTTATTCGGATGATGATATGGTTATCACCATTTCCCATATGGGTTATATCAAAAGAACACCTCTCACAGAATTCAGGAGACAGGCAAGGGGTGGAACCGGTGCCAAAGGAGGTACCACAAGGGATGAAGATTTTATCGAGCATCTCTATATTGCCACCATGCATAATACAATGCTGTTCTTTACAAGCAATGGAAAATGCTACTGGCTTAAAGTTTATAATATCCCTGAAGGATCACGGACATCCAAGGGTAGAGCAATGCAAAACCTTATAAATATTGAAGCCGGTGATACCGTAAGAGCATTTATTAATGTCAGGGATCTCAATGATCCGCAATACATTAATAATAATTATATCGTTTTGTGCACAACAAAGGGGATCATTAAGAAAACCTCCCTTGAAGCTTATTCAAGACCCAGGGCTAATGGTGTAAATGCCATAACCGTAAGAGAAGGTGATGAATTACTTGAAGCAAGAATGACCAACGGCAACTTTCACATTATGCTTGCGGTAAAATCGGGGAGAGCAATCTGCTTCCCTGAATCCTACGTAAGACCGATGGGACGAACCGCCTCAGGTGTCAGGGGAATAAGGCTTGCCAGTGAGAAAACGGATATTGTGATAGGTATGATAACTGTTGAAAGCAAGGAAAAGGATATTCTGGTTGTGTCGGAAAAAGGATATGGAAAACGATCAGATATCGATGCATACAGGATCACCCACAGGGGTGGAAAAGGAGTGAAGACAATCAACATAACCGAAAAAACCGGTTCACTGATAGCTCTCAAGGATGTCACTGATAATTACGATCTTATGATCATAACACAATTCGGAAATATCCTGAGAAGCCCTGTGTCAGCTCTCAGGGTGATGGGCCGGGCCACACAGGGCGTCAGGCTTATAAACCTCAGGGAGAATGACATTATTGCCTCGGTCGCATGTGTGGAGGTTAATGAGGATGATGATACCGGCGAAACAGGTGAAAAACCCGGCAACGGGGAAAAAAATCTGAATAATGAGGAAAATGGCAAAGAATTTGAAGATTAATTGAAAGTATTATAAATTTGGAAAATTATTAATGAAAAAAAACAAATTAAAATTATAATCATGAAAAAGTTCTTTTTACTGTTAACACTTGTTTGCATCTCATTGGGAGTCATGGCACAAAAAGGCAAAGTGACTTCGGCTCTCAGTTTCATTGATCAGGGTGCCCTTGATAAAGCCAAGGAAGCCCTTGACCAGGCTTTTGCAAATGAAAAATCAAAAGACTGGTTCAATACTTATTTTGCAAAAGGTAAATTGTGCCAGGCAGTTTATGAAGCTGACAACGCAAAGTACAATTCTTACTATCCTGACCCGCTTGCAGAAGCTTATGCAGCATACGAAAAAGCAATATCCCTGGATACCAAAGGTGGTACAAAGAAGAAGATCATCACAAATATGATCTATAACCAGCTGGCTCTTAACCTTTACGCTCAGGGAAGCAAGAGATTTGAGGCAAAAGATTATGAAGGCGCCCTGAAATCATTCGCATCACAGATCGAGATTACCGAAAGTGATAAATATGCAGGTGTGATTGATACAGGTATGTATTACAATGCCGGACTGGCTGCAATAAATTCCCAAAAATACAATGATGCGCTCAAATATTTTGAGAAATGCGCTGAAATGAAATACCTCGGAATAACACCACACATTCAGATCTATGAAAGCATAATGGGATTGGGAGATACCATCAAAGCCGAAGCATATCTGCTTGATCTGCCCAATAAATTCCCTGGTGACAATGCGGCTATACTGCAACTCATCGACTTTTATCTGAAAGCCAACAAACCGGATGATGCCCAGAAATATATTAAGATCGCAAAAGATGCTGATCCGGATAATTACAGTTTGTACTTTGCCGCCGGCATAATGTTTCTGAATCAGAACAAGTATGATGATGCAATTTCCGAGCTGACCAGATCGGTTGAGCTGAAGAATGACCTTTATGATACTCAGTATGGTCTGGGAGCTGCATATATCAATAAGGCTGCAGATATGTTCCTGAAGGCAAATGATATCATGGATGTTAATAAATACACCATTGCGATCGATGAAGCCAATACAGTATATGCAAAGGCACTTCCGTATATGGAAAGAGCCATCGAGATTAAACCCGATGATGTTTATACCCTCAGAAGTTTGCAGGAATTGTATTACAGACTGAAACAGAAAGATCCGGCCCTGAATACAAAATATGAGCAGGTGAGAGCCAAACTTCAAACACTGGAACAGAAATAATATACAGATATTAACCTGGAAATCATGATTTACAGGTAAAAAGAAAAGGCCTTTCTTTTAATTAAAGGAAGGCTTTTTATTTTCATTGATCAGTTTTATTTTCAGTCAGCACATGAATAAGATTATCCTGCAATTGATTATTGTTATCCTCATTTTCTCGGGCTGCTCAAAGAGAGATGATCCGATTCCAGACAAAGAGGGCAGGATCATTGTTCTGATGTACCACAGGATTTCCGGGGGAGCAGCATCAAATCTGTATGAAAGAAGCGCGGCTGACTTCGAATCTGATCTTAAGTACCTGATTAACAATAAGATAAAGGTTATTAGTTTTGACGATCTTGAGAGCATTAAAGGATCAGGAAAAATGCCCTTTGGCCATTCTGCAATAATCTGCTTTGATGATGGTGATCGCTCATGGTATACTACAGCTATGCCGTTACTAAAAAAATACCGGATGGAAGCAACGTTTTTCCTGTGGGCTCAGATGATAGGACGTGACTCATTTCTTACCTGGAAGGAAGTTGTATACATGAGTAATACAGCATTTCCCGGCGGAGTAAAACCGTTCACTTTTGGTTCTCACAGTTACTCACATCAGTTTCTGCTTGCGCGGAAAGCTGGTTATTCAACCGCGGATGAATACAATATCTTTCTTGACTACGAACTTGGATTATCCAAAACCCTGATAGAAACCTATACACCCGGGCAAGTTAAAGTTCTTGCATTACCCTACGGAGATGGTGCAGGAGACCCGGATATTATTGCTGCAGCACAAAGAAACGGTTACAGCTTTATACGGACATCATTAAACGCAGCTATTGAGGATCCGGATCAGGATCTTTTCTGCATTCCGAGTCTGCCAATGCTTGATCAGACAGAACAGGACGAGATAGGGTACTACCTCAACAAATAGCTTTCCTAAATTTTTCCAGATAGAAATAAAGTAGGGGATAGAATGTGACTAAGAAAGTCAAATGATATCATTATGATATTAATATGATATTAATATAATATCATTGTCTCGTTTTTATTCTATTTGACATAATATTAATTATAGGAATATATGAGTAAATTTCTGCCCAGCTCCGCTGGTTGACATAAAATCAGATATAGGACGAGACATATAGTCAAGTCCTATATCGGTAAAGATTTTATGTCAAAGGAAATTTTCGTCTTAATTACTCCCAATCCATTCCAGCTATTTTAAATCTGTCCCTTTATACCTTAACGTCATAACACCTTAACGCCTTAACGCCTTTACGCCTTTACGCCTTTGCGCCTTAGTACCTTCACGCCGGAGCAGAAAATCAAACCTCTCTCCCATTTTAAGGTTGTTATCTATCTTAATCTTTCTATCCTCTGCATATCAAAAAAATCTTATTTTTGTATTAATTCTTTGAAACACATAACAAATCAAAAATTAATCAAAGGAAATGTCAGAAAAAGATAAAGGATTTAAATTCCGGCGACTTTTTTTCAGAGATGCAGGACCTGGCACACAGGAAAAACAAATCCAGAGCGCGGAACCGGTAAGCAATAAAATTCCACAAACATATGTTGGAGTTCAGGATCAATCACTTGTGGAGGATTTCGTTCAACGACTTCAGAATTTAATCAATAAGAATAACCAGCCAGGATTTGATTTTCTCGAATTCACTGAATCACTCTTTGAAGAAAAACAAAATCCGGATGCGGAAATTTATAAGATAGTTTTCAGGATTGCTCAAAAAATAGATAAATCGCTTACCCCATCACGGTTAATCGACAGTGCAATGTTTTATAAAGATCTGGTACAACGAGCTGCCGATTCTGAAATAAACAAGGGAGTTTCTAAAAAACAGGAATTGCAGGCTGAAAAAGATACTGAAAGAAACAACCTCGGCAATGGACTAAAGGACACAAGGACAAAAATACAACAGCTTACACGGCAAATTCAGGAACTCCAGAATCAGGAGGTAGCTCTGAACAACCAGTTTTTAGCTATTGATCAGAAATACGAAAGTAAGTTTATTGACCTTGAAAGGAAAATAGGTGCCATTCGGGATGCAAAAGAACAGGTGATCGTAAGTATTGTTGATATAGAAGCCGGAATAAAATCTAATCTTTCATAAAATAAATAAACAGATATTATGCAAACAGAAACAAAAACAATTACCCAGCTGCCTATCATGAAGTATTTCGATGATGCCAGGCTGGTTACAACCGGAAAAGAGTCTTTGAAAAAATGGCGTAAAGGTGAAAAGCCTATCGGTGCAATAATTGGTTTATTACTAATCGGGATTATCGGTTACGGAACATTCAGATGGATAATTCCGGCTGTTTTTGGTGCCTTAAGCCAGGTTTTGGCTGTTATTGTTTCAATTCTGGCAATTGTTCTGGTTATATTCCTGTTGCCTGCTATTTTCAAGCTTTTCCGCAGAATTGTCCGCTGGTTTCACAAAGCTATCATTCGCTGGAATCCTTTCGATGAACTTGATGAGCAAAAACATAAAATGTGGGAGACGCACGATTCGTTTTTAACACATAAATCGAAAATAAAACAGCTTCGCAACGATTTCGAGCAAATGTCACGTGAAACCCAGAAAGTTGCTGAAAATTCGAAAAGCGAAGTTCAGCGTCAAACCAAAAAAGCCGGTGAGATAAAAGCACAAATGGATCAAATGATTGCTGAAAAAGGTGCAGGAATAAAAGAGACCGATGAATATGTGGACCTGCAGCAACAGTTTATCAATGCGACTTCTGCCGGTACCCGAACTAATACCGTCCTCGAAAAAAATATTGAATGGACAACAAAGTATGCTGCTCGTTCGAACATATTTGCAAATCTTGACCGTAAGCTGGCAATTGGTGCAACACTCCTCGAAAATAAAATAAAGGATTTTGAAGAAAGTGTCGGGATCATGAAAAAAGACTGGGAAATGGCAGCAGCATCCCGTGGTGCTACAGCTATTTTAAAAGAAATTCTCGGCCCCGGCGGACAGAACTGGAAACTGGAATATGCCCTTGAATTTGTTGCCGGACGTATTTCGGAAGACCTTGCAATGACAGCACAAAACCTTGAAGATTTAGAAAGAAATACCACTGCATTTGATTTTGACAGTGATGAGGCATATGAAAAGCTGCTCTCTATTGGTAATAAGCTGGATGCAGGGCAGATAGATATCCCGGATCCTTCAAGAATTTCAAATCCTAACCATAAACTGACCCGTGAAGAAAAAAATTCAACTGGTCCGCTTGGTGATATTTTTTAGACATAATAATTTTATTATCAAATATTTAAATATTGAAAAATGGCAACTGAATATCAAGAAAAATCAGGAAGATCAATTCCGGGATTTCCCAAAAACTGGACTTTTGGATTTCAACTTATAGTACTCTTAATTATCATAGGTCTGATTGGAACCGGTGTTTACTTCGGGTATCCATATCTGAATAAGGCATCCAAAGGGAATAAAGCTGATCTCCGCGCCGGATTTAACAACTTTGTTGGCTTTGCTCCGGGTATCAACATGAATGGTGGCGCTGCTCCCAATACAAACTCGAGGATGTACAAAGAGTTTGGTTTAACATTCGAGGCTATAAGGATGGATGATATGCAAAAGCTTAATGACGCTTTGAAAAACGGAGATCTTGATTTTATTTTTACTACTACTGATATTTCACCGATTGGAATGGATCGCACCAGTGATCTTGCCAAAATGTCGGTTGTCCAGTTCTTAAAAATTGACGATTCGCGCGGAGCTGATGTTTTTATTGTTGATGCATCGATCAATTCTGTCGCCGACCTTAAAGGAAAAAAAATCGCCTGCGCACTAGGTTGGCCCAGCAACACTTTACTTCATGCCACTCTTGAAGCCGGAGGTCTTACCGAACAGGATGTCCAGATTTTACCAATGGGTGATCCTTTTGCTGCAAAAACTGCATTTACTACCGGAAATGCTGATGCAACAGTAGTCTGGTCACCTGACGATGAAGAATGCCTGAAATCAAGAAATGCTAAAGTTCTGACAAGCACCGATTTACTCCCGAATATCATAATGGACGGATTTATAGCCCGGAAAGATGTTCTGGAAGAGAAGAAAGACCTTTTTATTAAACTTTCCAGAGCATGGCTCGTGGCCAATTCAGAAATGAAAGACCCGGCAAAAATGGCAGAAGCTGCACAAACCTATAAAGCAGCATTTGAAGTTCCGGATGACGTAAGCATTATCCTTGACGGGATGAAAAAAATACATTTCGCAACCTATGGGGACAATATCAACTTTTTTGGATTAAGCACTGATTATACAGGCATTACCGGACAGCAACTTTACACAAAAATGGCGCGCGTTTATAAAACCAGTTATGGAAATAAATTAACCAATATTGTTCCGTGGGCTGAAGCCTCCTACCCGGGCATTATCCAGACTATTAACGA
>Ga0102851_10002528_pt1 | contig 11052 bp, 11 predicted proteins | sample Mud3Dept3metaG_FD_79558 | JGI IMG/M metagenome (GOLD analysis project Ga0102851, IMG submission 79558) | Freshwater wetland microbial communities from Ohio, USA, analyzing the effect of biotic and abiotic controls - Mud 3 Core 4 Depth 3... | ecosystem: Environmental > Aquatic > Freshwater >...
AGCGACCTCCAACACCGACTGGCAACGACTTCGGGTGAAGGGAACCACCGAGGCCGGCGACTTCGAGGTGGAGACGCGTCTCGAGGGCGGGTGACCCATGCGACGCCTGCTGCCGCTGGCGGTATCGCTCGCGCTCGCACAGGCCGCTGCCGCCTCAGGCAACGAGGTCCCGCCGGACTTCGAGCCCGCCATCGTCGAACTCCGGGTCAACGAGCAGGACAACGGCCCCACGCTCGTCGTCCGGCGTGACCCGGGCGGTGCGCTGCTGCTGCGCGCCAAGGACCTGCCGCAGCTGCGCATCAGGCCGCCCTCGCGCGGACTCGTGCTGATCGACGGCGAACGCTACTTTCGCTTCGCACCGGACACCGGCGCCGAGATCGTCTTCGACGAGGCGACGCAGAGCGCGCGCCTCACGCTGCCGCCCGCTGCCTTCCTGCCGACCCGTGCCCGCGCTACCTCGCCCGACGCTCCACAGGTTACGCCGGCCGGGCTCGGCGGCTTCCTGAACTACGACATCACCGGTGAGCGTGTCGGCGATCGCAATGGCGTGGGCACGTTCCTCGACGTGGGGGCCTTCGGCACCCGAGGCGTGTTCACGAACTCCATGGTCGGCCGCATGGACGACGAGCGTGGTAAGGCCGTGCGCCTCGATTCCACGTGGACCATGGACTTCCCCGAGCGCCTCGCGACCCTGCGCGTCGGCGACTCGATCAGCGTCGCCGGCGCGTGGGGACGATCGGCGCGGTTCGGCGGCCTGCAGTTCGGCACCAACTTCTCCACCCAGCCGACGCTGGTCACGACGCCGCTGCTGTTCGCGCAGGGCGAGGCGCTGGTGCCCTCGACCGTGGACGTGTTCATCAACAACCGTCGCGTGGCGAGCGAGGACATACCGCCCGGCCCGTTCACCATCGATCAGCTGCCGCCCATGACGGGCGCCGGGCAGATGCAGGTCGTGGTGACCGACGCGCTCGGCCGGCAGCAGGTGATCGCGCAGCCTTACTACACGGGCCCTACCCTGCTGCGCGCCGGGCTGAACGAGTACTCCTTCGAGGTCGGCGCGATCCGCGAGGACTACGCACAGGCGAGCAACGCCTACGGCGACATGCTCGTGACGGGCACGTTCCGCCGCGGCCTCACGGATTCCTTCACGGCCGAGGTACACGCCGAGGGCCAGGCCGGCGGCGCGAGCGCCGCGGGGCTCGACACCGCCTGGCAGGTCGGCAGCCTCGGCGTCGTGACGCTCACCGCCGCGGCCGGCGGCGAGAATGAAATCGGCTGGCTGGCCGGTGCCGGCTTCGAGCGCAACGCGCGCCGCTTCAACGTGTTCCTGCGCACCCGCTACGCCACGGAGGAGTTCGCCCAGCTCGGCACGGCGACGCCGCGCGACCGCCCGCGCCAGCGCAGCTTCGGTGGCCTGGGGGTGGGCTTCGGCCGCTACGGCAACCTGCAGCTCTCCTACGGGCTGCAGACCAGCTGGTCGAGCGCGCGGACCGAGACCGTGGGTCTCAGCCACTCCGTCACTCTCGGCGACTTCGGGTTCCTGAGCTTCGTGGCCAGCCACACGAAGAGCGAGGAGTCCGCGACCGATTTCTTCCTGAACTGGACCCTGCCCTTCGGCGACCGCCGCTCGGCCGCGCTCAGCGTGCGCCACTCGCCGGACGCGGAGGGCGACGAGACCTTCGAGGCGGTCGCCTCGGTGCAGCAGAGCCTGCCCGCCGGCGCCGGCACGGGCTACTACGTGGCGCTGTCCTCGAACCAGGACGGGCAGGCCGATTACTTCCTGCAGGGCGACGCCGGCCAGGTCGGCGTGCAGTTCGCGCGGCGCAACGAGACCGACGGCTGGCGCGTCAACGCGAACGGTGGCCTCGCGGTCACCGCCGCGGGCATCCTGCCGGCACGCCGGCTCGACCGCAGCTTCGCGGTCGTGCAGGTCGCCGACTTCCCGGACATGACGGTGTACGTCGAGAACCAGCCGATCGGCCGCACCGACGGCAAGGGACGCGTGCTGCTCGACTCGCTGCGCGCCTACGAGCGCAATTCCGTGAGCATCGACCCGAAGGAACTTCCGTTCGAGGCCTCGCTGGCCACCCGCGAGATGGTCGTCACGCCGGCCTATCGCAGCGGCCCGGTGGTGCGCTTCCCGGTGGAGCGCGCGACTGCCGCGACGTTGCGGCTGGTGCTGCCCGACGGTGCGTCGGTGCCCGCGGGGGCGAGCGTGCAGACGCGCAGCGAACGCGTGCCGGTGGCCCTCGACGGACTCGTGTATCTGACGGCCGCCAGCGGACGCCAGCAGGCCCGTGTCGAGTGGCCGGGCCAGAGCTGCGCGTTTGCCTTCGAGCGGCCGGAGAAAGGCGATCCGCAGCCTGACCTCGGCACGATCGTGTGCACGCCACTGGGCGCGGCCCCGGCTGCGGCCCCGGTGGAGCGTTGAGGCGCTGGGCATGAGCACCCCGACATCACGCCCCGCCCGGTGGTCGCCGTCGGCGCTGGCTTGGCGCGCTGGCGCCGCCGCGCTGTTGATGCTCGCCGGCGTCGAGGCGCGTGCAGTCGCCGACTGCACGGTGTCGGCCGTCGGGGTCAGTTTCGGCGTCTACGACCCGTTCATCACCACGCCCGACGACTCGGTCGGCCAGATCACCGTGACCTGCACCCACGTGTCCGGGCCGGCGATCGAGGTCAGGTACACGGTGACGCTGTCGGCCGGCGCCAGCGGGGTTTTCGCGCGACGTGAGCTGCGGTCCGGCCCGGCGGCGCTTGGCTACAACCTGTCGAGCGACCTCGCGCGGTCCGGCATCTGGGGTAACGGCAGCGCCGGCACCATCGTGGTGTCGGGATCGCTGCGCGTCGGCCCCGGCCAGGGCAACGGGAGTCGATCGGCCATGCACTCGATCTACGGTCGCGTCCCTGCCCTGCAGGATGCCGCGTCGGGCGACTACATCGACTCGATCGTCGCCACCCTGACGTACTGAGCGCCTGCGGTCACAGCGGCCGTGCGGTGACCAGCACGGGCAGCGGGTAGCGGCCGGGCGAGGCGGCCGGGTCGAGCACGAACCGGAAGCCGAGCGCGAGTTCATGGGAGCCCGGCAGGCCCAGCCGCACGACCTCGACCGACTCCTCGCGCATCACGAGGGGGGCGTCGAGGCCCTGCACTTCGACTTCACGGGTCACGCCGATCCGCGGCGACAGGCTGAGCAGGTAGCCCCGCCGGTCGTTGTAGCTGACACGGTAGGTGGCCGCGACGTCCTTGTAGCCGCGCTCGAGGTCCGCCGTGGAAATCGCGAGTTCCGCCGGCTGGTCCAGGGCCGTGAGCGTCACGCGCGCCGGCACGACCGCCGACACGGTGAAACTTGCCTGTGCCTGGCCCGCGATCGCCGGAACCGCCGTCGCCAGCGCCAGGGCCAGCGCGATCGCTCCCTGCGTCCCCTTCATCGTCCCCACCCGCTTTTTTTGTGTTCTCGTTCACGGTTTACGCTACGCGCCTTGCCAACCGGCCCGCAATGGCGATTGGACAGAATCGCCCGCGACTTCGTCTTGCGCCGCAGCAGCGGCCCCGCCGACGGTTGCACGGTGCGACGGAAGGGCTAAGCTCGCGCATTGCCGCCGACCCCGAGGATTCCACGAACGTGCAACCGACCGACACGAGCAACCCGGACTACTTCCACCGGGTCGTGGACTGCCAGTGGGCCTGCCCGGCGCACACCGACGTACCCGAGTACATCCGCCTCATCGCGCTCGGGCGTTTCTCCGACGCCTACATGGTCAACCGGGAATCGAACGTGTTCCCGGGAATCCTCGGTCGCGTCTGCGACCGGCCCTGCGAGCCCGCCTGCCGGCGCGGCCGCGTCGAGGAGAAGCCGGTCGCCATCTGCCGCTTGAAGCGCGTCGCGGCCGACCACAAGGACGACATCTCCGCCCGGCTGCCCGTGATTCCGGCCGAGAAGAACGGCAAGCGAGTGGCCTGCATCGGCGCGGGCCCGGCCTCGCTCACGGTCGCGAACGACCTGCTGCCGCTCGGCTACGAGGTCGTGATCTTCGAGCAGTGGAACATGCCCGGCGGGCTGATGCGCACCAACATCCCGGCGTTCCGGCTGCCCGAGACCGTGATCGCCGAGGAGATCGGCTACATCACCGGCATGGGCGCAGAGATCCGCTACAACTCGCGCATCGACAGCCTGAAGAAGCTGCTCGGGACGGGCGGCTTCGACGCGGTGTTCGTCGGCTCGGGCGCGCCCAAGGGCAAGGAACTCGAACTGCCCGGCCGCAAGGAAGGCGATGCGAACATCCACATCGGCATCCAGTGGCTGGAGTCGGTGGCCTTCAAGCACCTCGACAAGATCGGCGAGAAGGTGCTGATCATCGGCGTCGGCAATACGGCCATGGACTGCTGCCGCTCGTCGCTGCGGCTCGGTGCGAAGCAGGTGAAGGTGATGGCGCGCAAGCCGCGCCAGTTCTTCAAGGCCTCCGAGTGGGAGCTCGAGGACGCCGAGGCGGAGAACGTCGAGATCGTCGTGAACCACGCCCCCAAGGCGTTCGTGGTCGAGGACGGCCGGCTCAAGGGCATGCTGTTCGACGAGATGCAGTACGACCTCGACGCGCGCGGCCGCATCGTCGCCGAGCGCGTCGTGGGCGAGGCGTTCTTCCCGGCGGACGACGTGATCCTCGCCATCGGCCAGGAGAACGCCTTCCCGTGGATCGAGGACGACCTCGGGATCCAGTTCGACAAGTGGCACGTACCCGTGGTGGACGCGAAGACCCACCAGTCCACCCGTCCCGACGTGTTCTTCGGCGGCGACGCGGCGTTCGGGCCGAAGAACATCATCTGGGCGGTCGAGCACGGCCACCAGGCGGCGATCTCGATCCACAACTTCTGCATGGACCAGCCGGTGAACAACCGCCTGCCTCCCACGCTCAACCTCTCGAGCCGCAAGATGGGCCTGCACGAGTGGTCGTACAAGAACGACTACAACCCGGTCGAGCGCCGCCTCGTGCCGCACGTGGGCCTCAAGGAGCGGTTCAAGCAGATCAGCATCGAGGTCGAACTCGGCTTCGACCCCGAGCAGACCGCCGCCGAGGTGCAGCGCTGCCTGAACTGCGACATCCAGACGGTGTTCGACGCGAAGCTCTGCATCGAGTGCGACGCCTGCATCGACATCTGCCCGACCGACTGCCTCACCATCACGCGCAATGGCGAGGAAGCAGAGCTCTCGACGCGCCTGAAGGCGCCGCGCAAGACCCCGCACGAGCCGCTCTACGTCTCGGAGCCGCTCAAGCAGACGGGCCGCGTCATGGTGAAGGACGAGGACCTCTGCGTGCACTGCGGACTCTGCGCCGAGCGCTGCCCCACGGCAGCCTGGGACATGCAGAAATCCACGATCCACCTGCCCCACGCGACCGACCACACATGGCCCAGCCCGCAAAAGCGCAAGAGCGCGTAAACGACTTCGTCATCAAGCTCGCCAACGTGAACGGCACCGGCTCCGCCAGTGCCAACACGCTGCTGATGAAGTCCATCTTCCGGATGGGCATCCCGGTGATGGGGAAGAACTACTTCCCCTCCAACATCCAGGGACTGCCCACGTGGTACGAGATCCGCGTGACGAAGGATGGCTACGTCGCCCGCTCCGGACGCGTCGACCTCATGGTGGCGATGAACGCCGAGACCTACGCGAAGGACGTGCGCGAGGTGTCGGCAGGCGGCTACCTCATCTACGACTCGACCTGGCCGCGCTCGACGGTGCTGAGCCGCGAGGACATCACGATCCTCGGCGTGCCGCTCGCACGGATCTGCAACGAGAACTTCGTCGGCGTGCGCAACCGCATCCTGATGAAGAACATCATGTACGCAGGCGTTCTAGCCGCGCTGCTCGAGATCGACCTCGACGTGATCCGCCAGCTCCTGGGCGAGAGCTTCGGCAAGAAGCAGGCGCTGGTGGACGCCAACATGAAGGCCGTGCAGCTCGGCTACGACCACGCGAAGGAGCACCTGCCCTGCCCGTTGCCGCTGCGCGTCGAGCGCATGGACAAGACCCGCGGGCACATCATGATCGACGGCAACACCGCGGCCGCACTCGGGTGCGTCTACGCCGGCGCGACCGTGGGCCCGTGGTATCCGATCACGCCGTCCACGTCCCTGATGGACGCGTTCAAAAGCTTCTGCCAGAAGCTGCGCGTCGACCCGGAGACCGGCAGGAACAACTTCGCGGTGATCCAGGCCGAGGACGAACTCTCGGCCATCGGCATGGTGCTCGGCGCGAACTGGAACGGGGCGCGTGCCTTCACCGCCACCAGCGGCCCGGGCATCTCGCTGATGAACGAGTTCATCGGCCTGGCGTACTACGCCGAGGTGCCGGCCGTGCTGTTCGACGTCCAGCGCGTCGGCCCGTCCACGGGCATGCCGACGCGCACCCAGCAGTGCGACCTGCTGACGTGCGCGTACGCCTCGCATGGCGACACCAAGCACGTGATGCTGTTCCCCTCGAATCCCGAGGAGTGCTTCTACATGGCGGTGCAGGCGTTCGACCTCGCCGAGCGCCTGCAGACGCCGGTGTTCGTGCTGTCGGACCTCGACATCGGCATGAACGACTGGATGTGCCCCGAGCTCAAGTGGGACGACGGCTACCGGCCGGACCGCGGCAAGGTGCTCTCGAAGGAAGAGATCGAGGCGCTGCCCAAGTTCCACCGCTACCTGGACAAGGACGACGACGCCATCCCCTATCGCACGCTGCCCGGAGTCTCGGCGAAGGGCGCCTACTTCACGCGCGGGTCCGGCCACAACCAGTACGGCGGATACACGGAGGACGCCAAGGAGTACCAGGTGGTGCTCGACCGGCTGGCGCGCAAGTTCCGGCGCGCGCGCACGCTCGTCCCGGCGCCCGTCATCGAGGCCACCGGCACCAGCGACATCGGGCTGGTGGCCATCGGCAGCAGCCGGGGCGCCGTCAACGAGGCGCGCGACATCCTGGCGAAGCGCGGCATTTCGATCGACTACATGCGCATCAAGGCGTTTCCGTTCACCAAGGAAGTCGAAGGGTTTCTTGCGTCCCACGACAAGATCTTCGTGATCGAGCAGAACCGCGACGCGCAGCTCCGGTCGCTGCTCACGCTCGAGACGGACGTGCCGAAGTCGAAGCTGTACTCGATCCTGCACTACAACGGCCTGCCGATGACCTCGGAGGGCATCGTCGCCGCGGTCCTCGCGGAACTGGGCGACGCGGCGCGCAAAGCGGCCCTCGCCTGACCCATCACCCGACACGAATCACCCGCACCCAATGTCCTTCATCAACAAGCCCAAGGTCCGCCACCCCGACCTGCCGACGAACGAGCTCGGCCTCACGCGCCGCGACTACGAGGGCGCCATGTCCACGCTCTGCGCGGGCTGCGGCCACGACTCGATCACCGCCTCGATCACCGAGGCGTTGTGGGGCCTGAGCCTGCGACCGGAGCAGCTGGTGAAGCTCTCCGGGATTGGCTGCTCGTCCAAGACGACCGCGTATTTCGCGAGCGGCTCGCACGGCTTCAACGGCGTGCACGGCCGCATGCCGTCGGTCGCCACGGGCGCCAATGCAGCGAACAAGGAGCTGTACTACATCGGCGTGTCGGGCGACGGCGATTCGCTCTCGATCGGCTTCGGGCAGTTTGCTCACGCGATCCGGCGCAACGTGAACATGCTCTACGTCTGCGAGAACAACGGCGTGTACGGGCTCACCAAGGGCCAGTTCTCGGCCTCCGCCGACATCGGCACGAAGTCGAAGAAGGGCGAGGAGAACCTGCAGGCGCCGGTGGACCCGTGCCTCGCGGCGTTGTCGCTCGGCGGCACCTTCATCGCGCGCAGTTTCTCAGGAGATCGCGAGCAGTTGGTGCCGCTGATCCAGGCGGGGCTCAAGCACAAGGGCTTCGCGATGATCGACATCATTTCGCCCTGCGTGACCTTCAACGACCACGTGGGCTCGACCAAGAGCTATGCGTTCACGCGCGAGCACTACCACGAGGCGGTGCACGCCGACTACATCCCGCCGCAACGCGAGATCAACGTGTCCTACGGCGAGGGCGAGGTGCTGCCCGTGCAGATGCACGATGGCAGCCAGATCGTGCTGCGCAAGCTCGACAAGGACTACGACCCCACCCACCGCGGCAAGGCGTTCGAGTATCTGCGCACCAGGCTGCGCGAGGGCGAGCACGTCACCGGGCTGATCTTCGTCTCCTCGAGCGGCCCGGACATGCACGACATGGCCAACACCACCGAGATGCCCCTCAACAAGGTGCCGTACGAGAAGCTGCACCCGGGGGCGGAGGGGCTGGCGAAGATACTGAAGCGGTACGCCTGACCGCTGCCCGCTTCGAGCCGATTTCTCCGGGCCCGAGCCCGAAGACATGGAATTGCAGGCCAGACGTACTTGGCTATAATAGCCATATGAAAAAGGTCTCGATATCCGAACTCAAGAACCAGCTCAGCGCCTACCTACAGGGTGTCCGCGCCGGCGAGTCGGTCATCGTCTACGACCGCAGCCGACCCGTGGCGCGCATCGACCGGGTCGCCGACGAGGATGACGACGACCGGATCGCGCAGCTGCAACGAGACGGGCTGCTGGTTCCGCCCGTTGACCCCATGCCAATGGACCTGCTGCGCAGCCCCGCGCCACACGCGAGTTCGAGCGTCCTCGAGGCGCTCCTCGAGGAGCGCAGGGAGAGCCGGTGAGGTTCTGGGACGCCTCGGCGATCGTGCCGCTGCTCCTGGATGAGCCAGGGCGCGAAGCGGTCCTGGCGATGCTCGAGTCCGACCCGGTCGTCGTTGCCTGGTGGGGCACCCCGGTTGAACTCGTATCGGCGGTATCGCGCCGGGAGCGCGACGGAAGTCTGACGCTCGCAGCGGTCGCACTGGCCATCGAAAGGACCCGCGCGCTGGAGCGCGCCTGGCACCAAGTCCCTCCGACCGACACGCTGCGCGGACGAGCCCAACGACTCCTGCGGGTCCACCCACTGCGGGCCGCGGACAGTCTCCAGCTTGCTGCCGCCCTGAGCATCGCCGGCGACGACCCCGCATCGCTCAGTTTCATGAGCCTCGACCAGCGGTTGGCAGATGCCGCGAGGCGTGAGGGACTCGACGTCTGGGCAAGTTGAGCCATAGATAAGTCGTCACGCACCCGGACCAGCTGCGGCGGCCGCTGCGTGAGGACTTTGACCCGCGTCGCGATCGGTCGACAGCCGCCGACCGTACAATGCCGCCCATGTCGATCAGGCCCCGCTCTCCTCAGGGTGTTCGCCGGCTCATGGCCTCGCCGCGGCTGCACATCGCTGCGCCGGTGCTCCTGCTCGCGCTGGTGGCGGCCCCCGTCGCCCAGGCGCAGGTCTACCGCTGGGTAGACGCCGAGGGTGTGACGCACCTCTCTAGCGAAAAGCCGCCCCGCGGCGTGCAGGCCGAACGCCTCGACATCCCGGGAACGACGCGACGATCCACTTCCACCGCAACGAGAACCGCGTCGACCGGCTCCGTGGCAGCGCCTGCGCCGGCCGTCTCGCCCGCGCGGCAGGCCGAGCGCGAGGACCTGCTCGGCCGCCTGCGGACGCGCGAGTGCGTGATCGCGCTCGAGGCGCTCGAGCGCAAGACCGCGGGCGCCGAGGCCACAAGCGCCGCCGAGATCAAGCGCCTCAAGCAGACCGCCGACCTCAACTGCAGCGACGACCCCGCGAGGCGCCGCGACCAGGAGGAGATGGCCATGCAGCTCCGCATGGCGAACAGCCCCGCCTGCGACGCGGCCCGTGATCAGCTCTGGCAGATGCTCGAGCCGGGCTCGAACGCGCCGCGCGAGCAACTGCGCCGGCAACAGGCCTTCGTGGACGGGAACTGCACGTCGCCGGTACGCTGACATCGAGCCGACAGGCGGTCGGCACCCCGACGAGTGGGTTGCACGTGCCGTCCGATTCAATCCGCTGGCTGGTGATCGTCAACCCGGCGTCCGGTCGTCCTGACGGCGGCGCAGGGTGGCGCGCGATCGAGCGTGCCCTGCACGAGGCCGGCCTGGCCTTCGATCCCGTCCATACGCAGCACGCGGGGCACGGCGAGACGCTCGCCCGGCAGGCAATGCAGATAGGCCGTCGCCACCTCCTCGCCGTCGGCGGCGACGGCTCCGTCAACGAAATCGTCCAGGGCGTGATGACCGCAGGCCTCGCCGACACGAGCGAAGTGACGCTCGCCGTCGCACCCACCGGCACCGGCAACGACTGGGCCCGCTCGCTCGACATCGGTCGCGATCCGCGCGAGATCGCCCGCGCGCTCGTCGCCGGGCGGACCCTGCTGCACGACGTCGGCGCCATCGACTTTCCCGCGAGCGGCGCACCGCGGCGCTGGTTCATCAACGTCGCGGGCGCGGGCTACGACGCGTGGGTGACCGAGCGGGTGCCGCGGCCCGTGCCGTCGGCCTTCACCTACCTCGGCATCGCGCTCGCGGGCCTGGTGCGCTACCGCTCGCCGTTGTTCCGCATCACGGCCGACGGCGGGCTGGTCGAGGGACGGCTGTTGCTCGCCTTCGTCGCCAACGCCCGCTACTGCGGCAACCGCATGAACGTTGCGCCCACCGCGCGAATGGACGACGGCCTGTTCGACCTGCTGGCCGTGAAAGAGCTGTCGCTGCTGCAGGTGCTGCCGAAGCTCGCGAAACTCTATGGGGGACGCATCCTCGGCGACCCGGCGGTGCACCACTTCCGGTCGGCCGTGGTGCGCATCGAGACCGACCCGCCGGTCACCGTGCAGGCGGACGGGCAGGTGCTCGGCCCGACGCCGGCCGAGTTCAGCCTTCGACCGCGGTCGCTGACCGTCGTTACAGGTCCTGCGGGCCCGTCGCCAGCAGGTGCAGCAGCTCGCGCCGGGAGCGCACCTCGCAGCGGCTGAAGATCTGCTTCAGGTGCGTGCGTACGGTGTTGCGCGAGAGGTCGAGCGAGATGTCGCGCCACTCGCGCGGCCCGCCGGGCGGGTCGCCGGCAAGCGCCTGGATCAATCGTGACAGGCGATCGTCCACGGTCGAGGATCACGCGGCCGAGTGGGGTGAAGCCCCCGGC